>Ga0307374_10008385_pt1 | contig 15461 bp, 13 predicted proteins | sample OX3MG_FD_202532 | JGI IMG/M metagenome (GOLD analysis project Ga0307374, IMG submission 202532) | Soil microbial communities from Risofladan, Vaasa, Finland - OX-3 | ecosystem: Environmental > Terrestrial > Soil > Coastal area > Acid sulfate soil | place: Finland: Risofladan, Vaasa | collected... | reverse complement strand
CTGCTTGAAGATCTTGATGCCCTTGGCGTCCATCACCTCGACCGTGGCGATGCCGCTCGCCGGCTTCAACGACGGCGCGAGCGCCAGGACGCGGAAGTGGACCGTCTGGCCTGGCTGGTAGATCGGCTTGTCGCTTTCCAGAAAGACCAGCGTGCCACTCTGTACCTGGACCGGCGTCTGGTCCTGGAAGCCCCGGGCGCTGACCTGGAGATCGTAGCTGCCGTCGGCCAGGTCCGGCACCTGGAGCGCCAGGCTGCCGCGCCCGGTGATCCGCGCGGTCGCGTTCGCGACCGGCTGTCCGTTCTGGCTCAGCGCGACCGTCACGTCGCCGCTGGCCGGCTGATCGCCCTGGAACAGCGACAGCGAGATCGCCTCGCGCTGCCCGGCGCGCAGCACGCTGGGCGCGACGGCGACGTAGCCATCCACGGTCTGGGCCGGACCGACGCTCGGCGTTGGGAGCAGTGGCGTCGGGCCCGCCGTCAGCGCCGGCAGCGGCGTCGCCGACCGCCCGGGCAGCGGCACGATCGGGGTGGGGCCGGGGCGGCGCAGCGCAAAGGGAGACGGGCCGGAGCACGCGACCGCCGACAACCCGGCGACCGACACTGCGAGGAAGGCTCTTCGCGAGAACCGTTGCATCGTCGACGTCCTCCATAGAGACTACATTAGAGACTGTATTCACTTCAAGGAACGTCGACGACGGGGGAAATGTTCCCGCGGAGTGGCGAGTGTTTGGCGCGGGACCGGGACCGTGGCCTCACCCCCCGCCCCTCTCCATCTCCGATGGAGAGGGGAGTCGGACGGGGAAGGACCGTTCCGCCTTCTCCATCGCCTCGCAGGGATCATTCCTGCTCTGGTGAGGACCCATCCCGATCGAGCTCCAGGACGTAGTGAACGCTCCGGGTGATCGGGCGGAAGCCGACCTTCTCGTAGGCGCGACGGGCCGGAGTCGCCACGTCCTCGAGGCCGGTCGCGACGTCGGCGTAGCGCATACCGGCCTGACGGAAGATGTCCAGAACGTGGCGGTACATGTCCGTACCGATGCCCCGCCCCTGGTAGCGCGGATCGACGCCGTTGTTGCCGATCGTGCCGATCTTCCGCCGCTCGTCGAGACGATAGGCGACGACGCCGACAATCTGACCGTCGATCTCCGCCACGAGGACCCATGCCGGGTGGTCGGCAAAGACGCGGTCGATCTCGTCGGTCTTCCACTCCCGCCACGACCGGCCACCCATGACGCCATAACGCTGTTCCAGCAAATGGAAGAACGTTACGTTCTCAAAGGCGGCGGCGATGATCTCGCGCGCGCGCGGCAGATCCGACGAACGGGCCGGCCGCATCGCCGTCACGGTCGCGGTCGGTTCATGGTCTCGCATCGATCGGCCTCCATTGACGGGCGTAAGGCTCGGGGTATGGAGTGAGCGGTGCTCCAAGCGCACCGCTCACTCCATACCCCGAGCCTTACGCCCGTGTATTTAGAATCTGCTCGACCAGCTCCATCGACTTCACCGCGTCGGCGAAGTGGCTGGAGGGCTGTCGGCCGGCTTTGATGCAGTCGACGAAGTACCGGCTCTCCTGCCAGAAGCCGAGCCAGTGGTAAGGTTGGAGCGTCTCGCCGTCGCGGACGAATGGCTGGCCGAATTCTCGCGATGGCATCACCTCCGGCTCGCCGTCGTCGGCGACCAGGTAGCTCTCGCGGTCGGCGTCGACGGACGCGGTGATATTCTGCCCGTGGAACTCCGCCCGAAAGATGCGCCGGCCGGTCACCGTGTTGTAGTGGACCGTGCCGACCGCGCCCGTCGAGAAGGTCACCAGCGCGAAAAACGCGTTCGGGACCGGTCCGGGGACGTAGCGTTGGCGCACGTCGGCCCGCACCTCGACGACCTCGCCGCCGCACAGCCAGCGGAGATTGTCGACCGCGTGAATGCCGTCGGAGGTCAAGGGGTCGATCGCGCCGCCGTAGAAGCCAGCGGGCGTGTTGAGATCGCGTGTGGCCTTCAGGAACGCGACATCGGCGAAGTGGATCGGGCCGCGCTCCTCGACGCGCCGGCGCAAGGTGGTGGCCGCTGGGACGAACCGGCGCTGAAAGCCGACCATCGTGAGGCAGTCGTGCTCGCCGGCGGCGTAGCTGAGCATCCGCGCCTGGTTCGTCGTCAGCGCGAGCGGCTTCTCGACGAAGAGATGTCGCCCTTGCTGCAGCACCTGCCGGGCCGTCTCGTACAGATGCTGCGGTGGCATGAGCGCGTAGACCGCCCGCGGCTCGACCTCGGCCAGCATCCGCTGGTAATCGGTGTAAACCAGCCGGTCGGGGATCCCGAGCCGCCGGGCCGTTTGTTGCGCCTTCTCCGGAATCAGATCGCAGATCGCGGCCAGCTCGACGTCGGGAAAGCTGGCGAGCGACGGATAATGGTAGGTGTTGGCCATCGACCCCGCGCCGATGAGCGCCACCCGGACCCGGGACTCTGCCATCTCCAACCTCCGTTACTGAACAATGCGCAATGCGCAAAACGGGCAGGACACGGAATCGTGGGGCGGGCGGCGTGGCCCCAGGAGTCTGCGTTATACCCCCGGACCACTCTCAATCCGACAGCTTGACCGGCCGTCCGCCGGCCTGCGCCGAGGCCAGCGCGGCCTCCTGGAACGCGACGACTTCGATCAGCTCCGCCGCCGAGATCGGCGACGGCGCGCCGCCGAGGACCGAGACCACCACGCTGACAAGGTCGCGGTAGAGGTGCTGGAGACTCACCGTCGCCGGGCGGATCCCGCGTTCTCCATACGCCGTGAAGCCATAGCCACGCGTGCCGCGACGGAGGCCCCGCATCACCCCGAGGCGGCCATCCTTCCAGCGGCCGGTGACCACTTCTCCATCCTCATTGAAGATGCACGACACCTCGGCGCACCCCGGACCGAGCAGGGCGTAGAGCATCTCGACGCCGTGGACGCCGTAGTGGAGCAACCCGGGGTTGTGCGGATGGAGCACCGCCGGCGCGTAGACGTCCGCCCCCACCAGCGGGCCGAGATCGACCTCGACAGACCGGGCCGCCTTCACCTCCGGCGTGAAGCGAAGGGATGACGCGGAGAAAAGCGGCACGCCCTTCTGCGCGGCCAGATTCACCAGGGCACGCGCGTCCGCGGCGGTGGAGGCAAACGGCTTGTCGATAAACACCGGCCGTCCGGCCTCGAGGAAGGGCGTCGCTCGTTCGCGATGCACCGCGCCCTCGTTTGACTCGACCAGCACCGCGTCAACCCTGTCGAGCAGGTCCGACGGCCGCTCGACCAGCGGAACGCCCGCCGATCGCAGCGCCGCGAGATACTCCTCGATGCGCCCGGGCTCGGTCACCCGGGAGGTGCCCGGATACGCCGCGACGACCCGCGCACCCTCGACCCATTGATCGGGCTCGATGTCCACCTGGTTGAGCCGCCGCGCGAACTGGTAGACGTGACTCGTGTCACAATCGACGATTCCCAGTCGTAGCATTCTTGCTCCTCCTCCTGCTCTGTCAAGGGGGACGTGAGGGATCGGGTGTGTGAAGAATTGGCCCGCTGGGCCAATTCTTCACACACCCGATCCCTCACGTCCCCCTTGACAGAGCACTATCTCTGATCGCGCCAGTCGAAGAGCACGCCCAGGTAGTCTTCGGGGTGGGTGACGATCGACTCGAAGGCGTCGACGGCGTCGGCGGCCGGCAGGCGGTGACTGATCAGCGGACCGACCACTAGCTTCCCGTTCGCCAGCAGGTCCAGGACGAGCTCGAAATTCGCCCGGATCGTCCAGCGGCTGGCGACCGTCTCGACGCCGGGTGTCGTCCCGGCGTGCGCGCCGATGACGGTGACCCCGGGACTGTGAATGTTCGCGTAGGGATCGATCTCGACGCGCCCGCGCGGACTTCCCAGGAGCACGACCCGTCCATACCGCGCGGCAAGCTCGAGCGCCTGCGCGACCACCGGGGCCGCGCCGGTTGCTTCCACGACGACGTCGAACCCACGGCCCCTGGTGACCTCGCGTCCCGCCGTCACGGTGTCCCGATTCGAGACGTCGAGCAGCAGCGACACCCCGCACGCCCGGGCGATCTCCAGTCGGTTGGGCAGACGGTCGACCAGAGCGACCGGCCAACCCCCCGAGAGTTGGCCGAACTGCGCGGCAAACTGACCGATGAGTCCGGCCCCGAGGACGACGACGCTCTCGCCGAGGGAGATGCGCGGCAGCCGCACGCCATTCAGGCTGATCGTTCCAAGCCGGGTCAGGGTGGCCTGGTCCAGGGCGACGCCCTCGGGTACGGCGACCACCGGGTTCTCCCGAACGTCCCAGAGGCCGTGGGTGGCGTGCTTGCCCGGGAAGGCGACGACCTGGCCGGGAGCCAGGCCCGAGACCTCGCCGCCGACCGCGTGTACCGTCCCGGTGGCCGCGTAGCCAGCCAGATAGGGATATTTGGGATAGCGGGAGCCGGGTGTCCGGAACCCGATGTGCGTGCCGGCATAAATGGCGGTTTCGGTCCCGATACTGACCGCGCTCCAGATCGTCTTGACCAGCACCTCGTGGGGCCCCGGCTGCTCGGGTAACTCGAACTCCTGCCACTCCGCCTGCCGCGTTCCGGTGAACGCGATGCGTCGTGCTCGCATTGCCAACGTTGCCCCCCTTGTTTGTATCTGTCCGCTACGTCTCTGTCATTCGCTTCCGAGATCCCGTTTCGGCGCACCAATAGGATCGAGGGCGAGTCCTCGGGACTCCACCAGTCGAAGCCGAGGCCATATTGCCTTCACGCGGGAAGATCAGACTGGCAGATCCCAGATATGCTCACCAGTGTACAGCACCGTACGCGAGTCCAGCTCTCGTGCGCCCGCCGGCAGGACGCGCGGCAGCGGCTGACCGGTCAACCGGCGGATCTCCAGTTGATAGGGGGGAGCGAGTCGCAGTGGCTGAACGGACTCGACGTGCCGGCAGGCATCCGCTGCTGCCTCCCGAATCAGTTGACGGGCCCGCGGCGGCGACAGGTGCAGCGCGAGCTCATATCCCAGGCTCTGCTTGACCGCTACCCCAAAGATGCCAGGGACCAGCTCTCGGGCCTCGGCGACCGCCTTGTCGTCCCCCGAGATGAAGACTGCGGGGACGCCGATCTCGCCGGCCATGAAGGCCCAGGCGCCGAACTCGCCCACCTCGATCCCGTTGAGCTTGACGTACTCGATGGTGCGAGAGGAGTAGGTGTGGCAGAGATTGGCGTTCGGCGTGCCAGCTTTAGCGTGCTGGCCGACGACAAAGAGGGCGTCATACGACGAGTCGAGGAAGTAGGGTGGTTGAATCGGACCCCGAGCGATGAGCTTTGCCGCGGGGTGAAACTCCATCACGTCGATTCCGCCGACGCCGTGCAGGTCCAGCACGACGACGTCGGCTGACGGGTCGACGTCGAGGATGCCGTCGACCGCGGCATTCACCTCGCCGGTGAGCAGCTTCATGGCCAGGTGCTTGGCCGGGCTATCGCCATCGCGGCCGGTCTGGTCAAAGCGGGAAACCATCGCGACCCCTTCGAGGTCGGTCAGCATAAAGAATTTCAACTTAACACTCCTCCTTTGATCCATTACTCCCTGGAACTACCCGGTGCGTCCCTCACTACAGGTTGCGAGCGCCGGACGTATCGAAACCGAAGTTAGTGCGACGTAGATGGCCGTCTCCGTTCCCTCGCTCAGCGCGCTCCACCTCGTCGTGACGACAACGTGCTGGGTATCCGTCTGCTTCGGCGGCTTGCAGGGTCCTCCCACACGGCCTGGCGCGTCCAGGTGAACGCTACACACCGCGCCTTCACGGCAACCTTCCTCCTCTCGCGTCAGCCTTTGATCCCGGACATCACGATGCCTTGCATGAAGTACCGCTGCAGGCTGAAGAATACCACGATGACTGGCAGCGTCATCATAATCGCCGCCGCCATCAGAAACTGCACCAGCACCGGTCCGGAGTCCGTCGGTAGACTCTTGAAAAAGTAGAGTCCCAGCGCGACTGTGAAGAGATCCTCGGTGTTCAGGTAGATCAGTGGGCCAAAGAAGTCGTTCCAGCTTCCCACGAACGCGAAGATCGCGATGGTCGCGAGCGCCGGCTTCGACAGCGGTACCAGGATCTCGACGAGGACCCGCAGCGTGCTCGCGCCGTCGATCTCAGCGGCGTCGTCCAGGTCTCGCGGCAGTGTCAGGAAGAACTGCCGCAGCAGGAAGATGGTGAAGGCACCGCCGCCGAAGTAGGATGGGACAATGAGCGGCAGATAGGTATTCAGCCAGCCCAAGCCCTTGAAGAGCAAGAACTGGGGGATGATCGTCACCTCGCTCGGCACGATCATCGTCCCCAGCAGGATGACGAACAGAACCCCGCGGCCCTTGAAGTCGAACCGGGCAAAGCCGTAGGCGACCACCGTCGCTGAGCAGATCTGGCCGGCCATCGTCACGGCCGTGACGAGGCCGCTGTTGAGTACCCACCGCCAGAATGGCACCAGAGTCCAGGTCTCGGCGTAGTTCTGCCAGAGGATGTGGCTCGGGAGCCACTGCGGCGGAAAGCGGTAGATCTCCGCTGGTTCCTTCAGCGAGGTGGAAATGGCAAACAGGAAGGGAGCAACAAACAGCAGCCCGAGCACGACCGCGAGTAGATAGAACAAGACCTTGCTGGCAAACGACCGCGTCGCCCGACTGGCCAGAAGCCCGGGCGGTGCCGCCAGGATCTGACCCTGAGCGTGTATGCTCACGACCGCGCTTCCCCTTCGTAGTAGACCCAGGTCGTCGCAATCCGGACCTGGATCACCACGAGCACCAGCACCAGCGCCATGAACAGCCAGGCCAGCGCCGATGCGTACCCCATCTGGAGGTAGGGGAATGCGTTATTATACAGATACAACACATAGAACATCGTCGAATAATCCGGCCCGCCACCGGTCGCGACGTAGGCCGTGGTGAATACGCGGAACGCCGCGATCAAGCCGACCACGAGGTTAAAGAACGTAGCGGGCGAGAGCATTGGGAAAGTCACGCCGACAAACTTCTGCCACGAGGTGGCGCCATCGATGCCGGCCGCGTCGTAGAGCTCTTGGGGCACCCCCTGGAGGCTCGCCAGGAAGACGATCATGGTTCCGCCGCCGACCGCGCCCCACAGGCCCATCAGGATCAGGGAAGGCTTGGACCAGAGCGGCGAGCCCAGCCAAGGGGGTCCCTGGACGCCGAGGAGCGCTAGCGTGCTGTTGAGTGGACCGAACTCCGGGCTCAGTATCCACAGCCACAAGAACGTGGCGGCCACGGTGGGCGTGATCGAGGGTATGTAGAACAAGGTACGGAAGAGCGGCTGGCCCCGGATGCGCTGGTTCAGCAGGAGCGCCGCCGCCAGCGACCCAGCGATGCCGAGAGGCACGAAGATCACGGCGTAGTACACCGTGTTGTAGAGGGTTTTCCAGAATACGTCATCGCCGAATAGTGCCCGGTCGTAGTTGGCCAGGCCCACGAAATGAGGCGGGCGCACCGCCGCGTACTCGGTGAGGCTCAGGTAGGCTGACGCGATGATGGGCCCCGCTGTGAAAATGATGAAGCCAAGCAGCCACGGGCTGATGTAAAGGTATCCCAGCAGGGCCCGCCGGCGGTGCAAAGATCCGCCGCGGGCTACCGCGTGTGCGCTCACGGTCACCTCTCCCGAGCTGTTTTGGCGGTCGTCCTGTTCCGGTGCGGGGATCAGGCATCGAATCGCGCGATGGTTGGACCGAACTCCCGGCTGTATCTCCGGCGCGGAGATGCGGCCGGGAGTTCGGTCGGTGGTCGGTCAGACCCTCCGGGCCAGGCCGCTAGCCGGCCGTGAGGGCTACCGGCGGCTTGTCCAGGATGGCCTGCAGCTTGGTGTTCATCTCAGTGATCGCCTGGTCCACATCTGTCCGACCTCCGCTATAGAGAGGATCGAAGAGTTGATGCGCGACATCCGCGAGCTCGTTGCAGCGCCCATTAGCCGGGAGCAACAGGCCGCTAGTAGTCATGACGGTCTTCGCCACGACCGAGAAGTTGGGATCATTGATGATCGCCGGATCCTCCCAGAGCGCCTTCCATGAGCCGTTGTTCCCGCCCATCTCCCGGACCTTTCTACAAGCATCGACGCTGCTCATGAGGGTCAGCACTTCAAAAGCGTCGTCAGGGTGCTTGCTGGAGGCGAGCACGTGATACGAGTTGAACTCGAACCCTCCGTCGTTCCCTCCCTTGCCGCGGGGGCCAGGGAGGGTCATCCATTCGAAGTCCTTCACTGTCTGCTTCAAATCGATGATCTTGAAAGACGCCCCCACGGCGATGCCAATCCGGCCCGAGGCAAACAGGTTCGGCCCGCCGGACGGGCTATCCGCGGACAAGGGCGCAACCTTGTACTTTTGGTGCAGGTCCACGTAGTACTTGATCGCGGCGCGCCCTTCGGGCGACGCTACCTGTGACTTGGTGCCGTCATCGCTCAGATAGTTATTACCCATCGAGCGGATGGCGCACCAAAAGAAGGTCCATGTGTTGGCGGCGCCGATCAACTGGTAGCCCCACTGGAGAGTTTTCCCACCGTCGCGCTTTGTCAGCGGGATCGCCGCTTGCTGGAGATCATCGAAGGTCCAGTTCTTGAGTCCGGGATGCGGCTCGCTGGTCCAGTCCAGCTTGGGAATCGCGATCCCGGCCTTGTCGAAAAGATTCTTGTTGATGAACGTGCTCGAGTAGCCGGCGTGGTCCTCGTAGGGAATGCCCCAGATCTTGCCCTGCGAGGTGATGCCATCCTGCGCTTGCTTGAGGAGCCCGCCGAAGTCGAAGTTGTGAGCCCGGATGAGTGCGGTGTGATCCGCGTACACGCCGGCGAGCTGCATCATCTTGTACTGGTTGACAGAGTAACCCTGGAAGACGTCGCCCGCGGTCCCGCCCGCCACCATGACCGGCTGCTGCTGCCCTACGTCTGTCAGCGGATCGAACTCAACCGTAATGTTTGGGTGATCCTTCGTATAGGCCTTGGCGAGGCCGACACGAAACACTTCAGTCGTACTATTGGCCGAGCTGACCTTGATCGTGAACTTCTCGGTTGACGGCGCCGCCGTGGCAGCAGGAGCGGACGTTGACGCAGCCGAAGTCGGCGCTACCACCGGTGCCGCGGTTGCCGCCGACTTGACGGGTGAAGCCGGAGTGGCGGCCGGTGGTGGTGCCGACGCGCATGCCGCCAGCAACCCGCCCGCGGCTACGGACGCCGTACCCAACAACGTCGCTCCGAGTAGCGACCTCCGAGTAAAAACCTTCGAGTCCTTCGTTCCGTCCATGACTGCGCCTACACTCCCTACTCGTTCTTTGGCCGCGCGAGAATCTGTCGCAGCAGACACGGCCCCAGGCTACTCTGAACGGCGTCTACACACAATCGCTTCGGCGCCAATCCTCGGACATCGACGGACAAGCTGGGGACATGGCGCAGACATTCCCCGACTCGTCGAGGGGCTTGCCAGGTGCAAGGGCCACTTCCCGGCCTTTGCCCTGGCCGGGTTCCTGGCGAGATTCTCGCTTCCATTGGCAGGCGCGCCATCGGCTACACCCTCTCTTCGGCAGAGGCATAGTAGGCGTCCGCTGTTCCAAAAGCAACAGTCTGGGCGTCAGACCACGGCCAGGCCTGGTCGGGACTCGGAATGAGACAGACGTCGACCTTGGTGCATGTACCGCCCATCACCGATGGGGTAAAGTGTCGAATATCCAAACGTGGCAGTGTGCTACAATCTCCACCACCAGACGCGCTTTGGCCCCGCGTGAGATTCACGATGCAGCAGGCCGACCGCATTACTGCAATGTGCAGATTGGTGGGGGGGGGGTGGGGGGGGGGGGGCGCGGGCGCGCCAAGCCAGCCGAACCAATCTGCACATTGCTCCAGGAGAATCGGCCGGGAATCGGACCCCTTCGGAGACGACATCAATGCTCAGCGCGGAGTTGTTCGCGGGCTACGTGCGCGATGCGCTGGCCCGCCTGTACGATCGGTCATACCTGCGAACGCATCCGCTTGGAGCGCTGCTCGGGGACGGACGACCGATCTCCGAGGACGCGCTGCGGCGGCTGCTCCTCGATGCGCTGGAATCGCTCCGACCCCCGGAGCCCTGCCCGCCGTCATCGCCGGCCTGGCGCGGCTACCGCTACCTCGAGCTGCGCTACGTCCGGGGAGCGACGCCGGAGCAAACGGCGCGCGAGCTCCAGATCAGCGTGCGTCAATCGCAGCGCGAGCGAGACCGCGCACTCGACGAGGTGGCAGCGGTGCTCTGGGAGCGCTACACCGATCTGGCACACCAGAGGCGACCGGCAGCTGCCGATCCGATCCCGGCAGCCGTCGTCGCGCCGACGACGGCAATCGGGCCGGACCCGGGGGCGGAGCGCTTCGCCGCGGGGGAGACGATCCAGGACGAGCTATTCAAAGTCGGTTCATTGGCGCCGACCGAGCCCATCGGTCTCGCGGTCGCGATTCAGGACGCCCTGGACGTCGTTTCCCGCCTGGCCGAGGAGAGGGGTGCGCGCGTCGAGGTCGTGCTCCCGGAGGAGCTACCTCCCGTGCGCGTGCATCGCCTGGTCTTGCGGCAGGTCCTGATCGACCTGCTCGAAAGCGCGATCGAGAGTCAGATTCAGGCCCTGATTCGGGTGTCCGCGGCGGTCGTCGCCACCAGAGTTCGTCTGGAGATCTGGGCGCCTCGGACGCGCGCGGCGGCCGCGGCACCGCCGTCTGACATCGACGCCCGGCTCACCGCGACGCGGAAGCTCGTCGAGTATCAGGGAGGGCGCCTCGACATCCAGCAGGGCGAGGACGTCGGCTTCCGAACGACCGTGGCGCTACCGCTGGCGCGCGCTCGAACGCTCCTGGTGATCGACGACAACCCGGACGTCGCTTTCCTCTTCTCCCGACTGTTGCGCGATCACGACTATCGGGTGCTCCAGGCGAGCACCGGCCCGACCGCGCTGCAACTCGCCCGCGAGGCTCAGCCGGACGCCGTGACGCTCGACGTGCTGATGCCCGCGCAGGATGGCTGGGACTTGCTTCGCACGCTCAGTCGTGACCCCGACACCCGGCGGATCCCGGTCATCGTGTGCTCGGTGCTCCCCGAACGCTCGTTAGCCCTGTCGCTCGGGGTCGCCGGATTCCTCAACAAACCGGTCACCCGCGAAGCACTGCTGGCGGAGCTCCAGCGCTGTGTTCCGGACTCGCGATCGGGTTGACGAGAATGTTCAGACTCGCGCGGAGCGCTTGCGTGAACTCGCCGACGGTCAGACCCGCCTCTCGCGTGATCACCAGCTCGTCCGCGACCACCACCTCGCGCTCGTGCCCTTTCGCCGTGATCACAATCACGGGCAGACGCTTGAGAGTTTTCTCGGAGCGCAGGGATTGCAAGAACCCATACCCGTCCAGCTCCGGCATCACCAGGTCCAGCAGGACCACGTCCGGCACCGCCGAACGCACGTGGCTCAGCGCTTCGATGCCGTTCGCGGCTTCCGTGACGGTCCGGTGTCGCCCACCCAGGTAGATCATTCGGGCGAACATCCGGCGCATCTCCGGATCGTCGTCGACCACCAGGACGCTCCGGACGCGACGATGCAGGCGGCGGAGCGCCGTCTCCAACTGTTCCGTCGTGACCGGCTTGACGAGATACTCGGCGACTCCCGCCTCGCGCGCGAGCGTGTGCGTGGTCCGGATGGAGCAACCGGCGACCACCGTGCCCGGCAAACCAGTTCGGAACCGCCGGACCGCCGCGAGGCAATCCGGGGTCGTGACCACCACGGCGTCCAGTCGACGCAGGTGCGCCTCGCGTCGCACCTGCTCCAGGGATTGGGCCACGACGATCTGGTAGTCGTCGAGGTAGCGCCGCAGGAGATGCGCGGGCTGCGCGTCCTCGCCCACGACGGCCACGGTGCGCGCCTCGCTGGCGCTGGTCCGCCAGGTGAATGGGTGGAAATCGACCTCGCCCGACGATGCCACCACCGACTCGGCGGTCGGCAGGCTAAACCAGAACGTGCTTCCCTGGCCGACCACGCTCTGGACCCAGATGTTCCCCCCGTGGAGCTCGACGATGCGCTTCGAGATGGTCAGGCCCAGGCCGCTCCCGCCCGCGCGGGTTTCCGTCGGACCGAGCTGGTGAAATTCTTCAAAGACGTGCGGCAGGACGCTCGCCGGGATGCCAACCCCGGTGTCCGCGACCGAGACCACCACGTCGCGCTCCTCCATGCTGGCGGAAACCGTGACGCCTCCCACGTCGGTGAAACGGGTCGCGTTGCTCAAAAGATTGATCAACACCTGTCGCAGCCGCGTCGCATCCGCCCGAACGACGAGCAGGTCCTCGGAGAGATTGACCCGCAGGTACAGGCCCTTGCGCGCGTAAAGCGTTTCCACGACGGACCTGGCCCGGTCGATCACGTCGGCGAGCTGGACCGGCTCCTTCTGCAAGCCCATGCGGTGGGCATCGACCTGGCTCAGATCGAGGACGTCGTCGATCAGGTGAGAGATGTGGCACGCGTTGCGATAGATCACCTCGACATCCTCGCGGGCACCGGCTGGCAGGATCTCGCCGATGCCATGGGCCGGCGCGTTCATCATAATCTCGCTGACGCCGAGGACCAGATTGATCGGCGTGCGCAGCTCGTGGCTGATCGCCGCCGCGAACTCGGCCTTCAGACGCCGCGCGTGGTCCGCGGCGGTCAGCGCCCGTTGGAGGGCATCGTCCTGCTGCTCCAGTCGATCATAGGCCTCGCCAAGACTCTTCACCAGCCCAACCAGCTCGCCCTGGCGGATGCGTAGCTCCTGGGTCAGACGCACGCTCTCGCGGTAGTTGCTCCAGGCCCACTCGGCGGCGACGTAGACCGGACGAAAGCCCAGCCAGGCGGCGAACGCGATGCCCCAGATGAGAGCAAGGGTCACCAGGGTCGACTCGAACTCCGCGGGTCCGGTCCGGCCGTCCGCGAGAATTGCGACCACGCTGGAGATGACCGCCCAGGCGAAGCCGTGGCGGGGACCAGACACGGCCATGATGGCGACCACGACGAGTGCGAGAAAACTGAGCGCGAAGCCGCTGTGCTGATTGACCGCGACGTCGGCAATCAAGGCCGTCGTCGCGCCCGCGACAATCGTGCCGGCCAGCGTCACGCTCAGGCGCAGCGCGATCCAGGCACCCGCGGCTGTCGCGATGAGCCACAGGGAAGCCAGAAAAAACCCCTGGGTGGCGTCGGTGCTACCGGTCAGGGCCGGCATGCCGAGATTCAATGCCCAGGCCGAGCCCGCCAGCGCGATCGCGAGGTAGGTGAGCGCCTGCGCGCGCAATTCTCCCAGGTCAAGCCCGGCCCCGGCCAGGGTGCCACTCTTGTCTCGTGAAGAAGCGAACACCGGTGGTCCTCCTGAACTCTGACGCAAAGAGTCCCCGCGCTGCTGTCATCTCGGAAGTGAAGCGAAGCATTGTCTCACCTTTCGGTCAAGTATAAACTTGGTCTGAGGTGAAAGCTGCGTGGATGTGCTGGACGTGCTAGGCACATCCGACAGATCCGTGCTCTTCTCACCTTGGACCATGTTCAGGGGTGGCAAAGGGAGTGGGGCGTCGAGACCCGCCTCCCCGCGATCGCGTGCCCGTGCTCGCAGCACCGGCGCACCTCGCTGACCATCGTGCCGACCGGCGAGTCACTGCCGACCCAGGCCAGCCCGTTTTCCGGCTCGGGCGACGTCGTGGGGGATGTGCTCGACCTGGAGATCGTCAGGCTGACCACCACGACCGCGGCAGGCCTGCGTGCGTCCGAAGATCCGGAGGGAACGATGAAGCGACACTGGATCGATCGCCGCGTCCACGTCGGCGACGTTGGTCCCCGTGGCCAGCACCGCGACCATCTCTTTGAGGAGGCGTGACCATGATCGTCGATATCCACGCTCACCTGCCTCGCCCGCTTCGCGGAACGGATGCGATGGACGAGCTCGTGTCTACGACGGCGGAGATGATCGGGGTGGCTCGCCGGGCCGGCATCGACAAGCAGGTCATCCTGGCGCTGGAGTATGGAGTCCAGGCGAACGAGACGTTGCGGGAGCTGGTGCGCCGGTTCCCGGACCATCTGGTGCCCTTCATGCGCGCATCCTTCGTCGACGACGCGGGCCCGGCGATGCTGGAGGAGTGCGTCAGGAAGTACGGGTTCAAGGGAGTGAAGCTCCACGAAGAGCCGCGATTCCCCCTGACCGGATTGCTGGGGTTCCACGCCCTGTACCGCAAGGCGGCAGAGCTGGCGGTGCCGGTCCTCACGCACAGTTGGCACGAGGAGGAGGGCCTGGTCGACATCCTGCCCAGAATGCACACCAGCTACTTCCCGATGGCGATCCTCGAAGATCTGGGCAAGCGGTACCCCGAGACGACCTTCATCTTCGCCCACGCCGGGGGGATCTGGGTCAAGGCCTTTCAGGCAGCGCAGCCGTTCCCCAATCTGTGCTTCGACATGAGCGGCTTCGATCCCGAGAGGGGGATTGTCGAGAAGGCGGTCGAGGTTCTCGGTCCCGAGCGTGTCTTCTTTGGGTCCGACGTGCCCGGACGCAGCTACGCCGCCCAGCTGGCAAAGGTCCGCTACGCCGACATCAGCGAGAGAGACAAGAGCCTGATCCTCGGCGAGAATGCTATCCGAGTCCTGAACCTGGAGGGACGACGATGATCGTGGATCTGAACGCCCTGCTGGGCCGCTGGCCGTTCGCCCCGCTGAAGTACGAGAGCGCCGAGGACATCCTCGGCCTGATGGACCGCGCGGGGATCGAGCAGGCCGTGGTCACGTCGCTGAACAGCGTGTTCTACTATGATGCCGAGATCGGCAATCGCGAGGTGGGCGAGGCCGTCAAACGGCATCCGGATCGGCTGATTCCCTTCGTCGTGATCAACCCTCACCTGCTCAGGTGGAAGGAACACCTCCGGGAGTGCGTCGAGACGTACGGGGCGAAGGGAATCAAGCTCCACCCGGACTTTCACAAGTACAGCCTGGTCGCGGATCGGCGGGCGGGCGGAGAGGTCACCAAGCTGATGGAGGAGGCCGCGACCCGCGGGCTGCCGGTCTACATCCAGACCAGCCTGTACGACATGCGCCATCATCCCGGGTACTGTTTCGTCTGGGAAGCGCCCATCGCCGAGGTGGCCCAGGCGCTCGAGCTCTATCCCCGGAACACCTTCGTCGTCGGCGGAGGCCGGTGGTTTGGGAGCAGGGTCCGCGAGCTCGTCAAGCACGCCGAGCGCGCCGGCATCCAGAACTTCAGCATTGCCACGGATGGAATCGGCGGACCGTGGGACGGCCTGCGGGGCCTGGTGAAACAGATCGGGAGCTCGAGAATCCTGTTCAGCTCGCGTACGCCGATCCTCTACTCGGAGGCTTCGAAGGAGCTGATCGAGCAATCCGAGATTGGCCCCGAGGACAAGGCGAAGATCCTCGGCGGAAACGCGGCGAGACTGCTGAACTTGCCGACGTGATCGGCTATAGTG
>Ga0307374_10008384_pt1 | contig 15462 bp, 8 predicted proteins | sample OX3MG_FD_202532 | JGI IMG/M metagenome (GOLD analysis project Ga0307374, IMG submission 202532) | Soil microbial communities from Risofladan, Vaasa, Finland - OX-3 | ecosystem: Environmental > Terrestrial > Soil > Coastal area > Acid sulfate soil | place: Finland: Risofladan, Vaasa | collected... | reverse complement strand
TAATGTGGTAGCGGACGCCCGGTAGATCCTTGACGCGGCCTCCCCTAATCAGCACGACCGAGTGTTCCTGAAGATTGTGACCTTCGCCCGGAATGTACGCCGTAACTTCCATTCCGTTCGACAGGCGAACCCTGGCGATCTTCCGAAGGGCCGAGTTCGGCTTCTTCGGCGTCATGGTCTTGACCTGGGTGCAAACGCCGCGTTTTTGGGGCGATCCCTCAAAGCGACGAGGCCGCTTCTTCAGGGCGTTGAACGACCACTGAAGGGCTGGCGCCTTCACCTTTTTCTTAATCTTCAGCCGACCCTTACGGACGAGCTGGTTGATGGTTGGCAAATGGACTCTCCTACGCTCACGCGAAGCTCGGGAAAATCGCGCGCCCCCTCGGAGCGCACAAGCGTGAATAGTAACACGTCGGATGGATCAATCAAAAGAAGAGGCCCGCCGGAGTAGTCCGGCGGGCCTCTTCTTAAACTAGGGCTCCGGCTACATCCGCAAGCCGTCGAGCTTGGAGAAGTCGGTGGCTTGGCTGAGGTCGGGGCGGTCGAGGTCGGCCAGGGCTAGGGGCTCTGGCAGGTCGTCGTCTTCCCCGAAGCTCGGCATGTCGGCTGACTCGTCTTCCATCACCAATTGCGCCGCGAGCTGGGCGGCCAACGCCCTGGCCTTCAGGCCAGTGCCGGCCGGGATCAGCTTGCCGATGATGACGTTCTCCTTCAGCCCCACCAGCCGGTCCTTGGCGCCCGAGATGGCCGCTTCGGTCAGCACCCGGGTGGTCTCCTGGAACGAGGCCGCCGCCAGGAAGCTGTCGGTGTTGAGCGAGGCCTTGGTCACGCCCAGGAGCACCGTGGTAGCCGTAGCGGGCTCGCCGCCCTCGGCCAGCACCTCGGCGTTGGCCTGCTCGTAGGCGAAACGGTCGACCAGCTCACCGGGCAGCATCTCGGTATCGCCCGGGTTGTCCACCCGGACCTTCTTGAGCATCTGCCGCACGATGATCTCGATGTGCTTGTCGTTGATCGACACGCCCTGTGAGCGGTACACCTTCTGGACCTCGTCCACCAGGTGGCGCTGCACCGCCTCGCGGCCCTGGATGCGCAGGATGTCCTGCGGGTTGATCGAGCCTTCGGTCAGCTGCTCGCCGGCGTTGACCTGCTGGCCATCCTCCACCCGCAGCCTGGCGGCAGAGGGGATAGCGTACTCCCGCTCTTCCGTCTGCTCGAAGTGAATGACCGCCTTCTTGCCCTTCTCGAAGTCAATCGCGCCGCCCATGCGGGCCGTGGTGTAGGCCGCGGTATTGGCTCGGTCGCCATCCCATCCGGCCACGGCCGCGATGACCTGGCCAACTTCGATGGCGGCGCCGTTCTCCACCTGCGGCTTGTGATCCTTCGGGAAGGTGTACTCGTCGCGGAGCGAGTCGCTGGACACGACCTTCACCTTGCGGCCGCGGTCTTCGGTCCGGATGATCTCGATCTTGCCGTCGATCTCGGCGATGACGCAGGTGTCCTTGGGCACGCGCGCCTCGAACAGCTCCTCGACGCGCGGCAAGCCCATCGTGATGTCCTCGCCGGCCACACCGCCGGTGTGGAAGGTGCGCATCGTAAGCTGCGTGCCCGGCTCGCCGATGGATTGCGCGGCGATGATGCCCACCGCTTCGCCCATATCGACCAGCCTGGCCCGCGCCAGGTCGCGCCCGTAGCAGCGGCCGCAGATGCCGTGCACCGCCATGCAGGTCAGCGGCGAGCGGACTTTGACGTGCTTGATGGCGCGGTCCACGATGTCCTTGGCGATCTCGTCGCTGATCTCTTCGTTGACCTCCACCAGCACCTCGCCCGTTGCCTCGTCCACCACCTTCTGCGCCGCCATGCGGCCGCCGATGCGGTTGATGAAGCCCTCCGACTTGGCGTGGGTGTCGTGCTCCCATACGCCGGGCGGCGTCGTCTCGTCGTCGGTGGCGCAGGACTCTTCGTTGACGATGACATCCTGGGCCACGTCGATGAGGCGGCGGGTGAGATAGCCCGACTCCGCCGTGCGGAGCGCCGTATCGGCCAAGCCCTTGCGGGCGCCGTGCGTTGAGATGAAGTACTCCAGCACCGTGAGGCCCTCGCGGAAGTTGGAGCGGATCGGCAGGTCGATGATGCGGCCTTGCGGGTCGGCCATAAGGCCGCGCATGCCGGCCAGCTGGCGAATCTGGTTGAACTCGCCCTTGGCCGCGCCCGACTTGGCCATCATGTACAGGCTGCTGTCCTCTTCCAGGTTGGAAACAACGGCCTTGGTGACCTCCTCCGTGGCGCGGTTCCAGTTCTCGAGTGTGGTCTGGTAGCGCTCCTCATCGGTGATGAGGCCGCGGTTGTAGTGGCCCTCGAGCTCGGTCACTCGGCCTTCGGTCTCCGTCAGGATCCTCGACTTGGCGTCGGGGATGTGGATGTCGGAGATGGCCAGGGTCGCGCCGGACTTGGTGGCGAAGTCGAAGCCCAGCTTCTTGATCCGGTTCACGACTTCCGCCGTTTGGTCGGCGCCGTCCTCTTTGAAGACGTAGCCGACGATGCGCTTCAGCGCGCCTTTGTCGATGGGATACACCGTGTCCTGGCGGAAACGCACCGAGTGCGGCAACGCCTCGTTGAACATGATCCGACCCACCGACGTCTTGATACGCGGGCTGCGGCCGTTGCCGTCGGGGACATGGCTCAGCGGCAGGTCCGTTTCGGATACGCGCAGCTCGACCTCCGCGCGCAAGTCAACCGCGCCCAGCTCGTAGGCCAGGATAGCCTCGGCAAAATCGGCAAAAACTTTGCCTTCGCCTTTGAGGCCAGGCACGATGCTGGTAGCGTAGTAGCAGCCGAACACCATGTCCTTGGTCGGCGCCACCACCGGGCCGCCGTCGGCCGGCAGCAGGATGTTGTGCGAGGCCAGCATCAGCTCGCGCGCCTCTTTGATGGCGGCGTGGGACAGCGGCACGTGCACCGCCATCTGGTCGCCGTCAAAGTCGGCGTTGAAAGCGGTGCACACCAGTGGATGGATCTGGATGGCCGAGCCCTCGACCAGCACCGCCTCGAAGGCCTGGATGCCCAGCCGGTGCAGCGTGGGAGCGCGGTTCAGCAGCACCGGGTGGTCCTGGATGACCTCCTCCAGCACGTCCCAGACTTCGGGCCGGACGCGCTCGGCGATGCGCTTGGCGCTCTTGATGTTGTGGGCGTAGCCGCGCTCCACCAGCTTGCGCATGACGAACGGCTTGAACAGCTCGAGCGCCATCTTCTTGGGCAGGCCGCACTGGTGCAGCTTGAGTTCCGGGCCAACCACGATGACCGAGCGGCCGGAGTAGTCGACGCGCTTGCCCAGCAGGTTCTGGCGGAAGCGGCCCTGCTTACCCTTGAGCATGTCGCTCAGGCTCTTGAGCTTGTGGTTGCCGCTGCCGGCCACGGCACGCCCGCGGCGGCCGTTGTCGATCAGCGCGTCCACGGCTTCCTGGAGCATGCGCTTCTCGTTGCGGATGATGATCTCCGGCGCGCCCAGCTCCAGCAGCCGCTTGAGGCGATTGTTGCGATTGATAACGCGGCGGTACAGGTCATTGAGATCGGACGTGGCGAAGCGCCCGCCGTCGAGCTGGACCATCGGTCGCAGATCGGGCGGGATAACCGGTAGGACCGTCAGGATCATCCACTCCGGGGAAGCGCCCGACTTGCGGAAGGCTTCCACCACGCGCAGCCGCTTGGTAGCCTTCTTGCGTCGCTGCCCGGACGTCGAGCGGATCTCGTTGCGCAGCTCCTGCGCCAGCTGGTCCATGTTGAGGCTGGCCAGAATCTCCCGGATCGCCTCCGCGCCCATGCCGGCGCGGAAGAAGTGGCCGCCGCCATCCTGCAGGTCGCGGTAGTGGCCCTCGGCCAGCAGCTGCAGCTTCTTCACGGTCTCGATGTCCTGGCGCTTCGCCTGGAACTCAGGATCGACGTTGGCCATCTCGCCCTGGTACCACTCGTCCGCCGCCTGCGCGGCCGTTTCGATCTCGGGCAGGAACTCGTCCAGGTCGTGAGTGTGCTCGGCGTCGAAGGCCTCTTCGGCCTGGCGCAGCGCCTCCTCGCGGCTGGCGATCTCGGCCTGCACTTGCTCCGGCAGGCCCTGAGCCTGGGCCGGCGTCACCACCGCGCCCTTCTTGACGACCGCCTTGCCGGCCAGCTTGTACTCCTTGTCGGCCGGCGAGCCGACCAGGCCGTTGAGGGCCTCCTGCAGGGCAGTGCCTTCCTCGGCCAGAGCGGTGAAGCCGTCCTCGCTGGCCGCCTCGCGCGCCGCGGCTAGGGCATCGTTCTTCTGCGCCTCGAGCCGGCCGCGAGCTTCGCTGTAGCCGGCGCTGGCTTCGTCGATGCTGGCCTGGCGCTGCTCTTCCAGCTCAGCCAGACGCTGCTGGTAGCGGTTGTCCAGGTTGGCGATGGCCTTTGCCCGGCCGCTCTCGTCCACGTGGGTCACGATGAACTGAGCGAAGTACAGGATGCGCTCGAGGTTGCGCGGCGAGATGTCCAGCAGCAGCCCAATGCGGCTGGGGGTGCCCTTGAAATACCAGATGTGGCTCACTGGCGAGGCCAGCTCGATGTGGCCCATGCGCTCGCGGCGGACCTTGGAGCGCGCCACCTCGACGCCGCACTTGTCGCACACGATGCCCTTGTAGCGGACGCGCTTGTACTTGCCGCAGTAGCATTCCCAGTCCTTTGTGGGACCGAAGATGCGCTCGCAGAACAGGCCGTCCTTCTCCGGCTTCAGGGTGCGGTAATTGATCGTCTCGGGTTTGGTGACTTCGCCATACGACCACGACCGGATCTGCTCCGGCGACGCAATCGAAATTCGGATGGCGTTGAAATCGTTGACTTCCAACATGTGGCTTTATTCCTCGCTCTCGAATCCGGACAGGTTCAGTCCGAGCTCGGGCATGATGTCGGTCGAGGAATCCTCGACGAACTGGATCTTTTCTTCGTCTTCGTTGAGCACCTCGACGGCCAGGCCCAGCGACTGCAGCTCCTTGACCAGCACCTTGAAGGATTCCGGCACGCCGGGCTCCATGATGCTCTCGCCCTTGACGATGGCCTCGTAGGTCTTGACGCGGCCAACCACGTCGTCCGACTTGACAGTCAGGATTTCCTGCAGTGTGTGCGCCGCGCCATAGGCTTCCAGCGCCCACACCTCCATCTCGCCGAAGCGCTGGCCGCCGAACTGCGCCTTGCCGCCCAGCGGCTGCTGGGTGATGAGCGAGTAGGGGCCAGTGGAGCGAGCGTGGATCTTATCCTCCACCAGGTGGATGAGCTTCAGCATGTAGATGTAGCCCACCGCCACCTCGCGGTCGAAGGCGATGCCGGTGCGGCCGTCGTACAGCAGCGTTTTACCGTTGCGCGGCAGACCGCAGCCTTCCAGGATTTCCTCGATGCGCTCCTCCGACAGGCTGTCGAACACTGGCGTTGCAAAGCGCACACCCATCTTGTTGGCCGCCCAGCCCAGGTGCGTTTCCAGCACCTGGCCCAGGTTCATGCGTGATGGCGCGCCCAGCGGGTTGAGGATGATGTCGACCGGCGTGCCGTCGGCCAGGTAGGGCATGTCTTCCATTGGCACGACCTTGGAGATGACGCCCTTGTTGCCGTGGCGTCCGGCCATCTTGTCGCCTTCGGAGATTTTGCGCTTCTGCGCGATGCCGACGCGCACCAGCTGGTTCACGCCGGGCGGCAGCTCGTCGTTGTTCTCGCGCGAGAAAACTTTGACCTCGACGACCTTGCCGGACTCGCCGTGCGGCACGCGCAGCGAGCTGTCCTTCACCTCGCGCGCCTTCTCGCCGAAGATAGCCCGCAGCAGGCGCTCCTCAGCGGTCAGCTCGGTTTCACCCTTGGGCGTGATCTTGCCGACCAGGATGTCGCCCGGCCCAACCTCGGCGCCGACGTAGATGATGCCCCGCTCGTCGAGGTTCTTCAGGCCTTCCTCGCCGACGTTGGGGATGTCGCGCGTGATTTCTTCGGGGCCGAGCTTCGTATCGCGAGCCTCGGTCTCGTGCTTCTCAATATGAATAGAGGTGAACAGGTCCTCGCGGACCACGCGCTCGCTGATCAGGATGGCGTCCTCGAAGTTGCCGCCGTCCCAGAACATGAAGGCGCACAGGATGTTCTGGCCCAGCGCCAGCTCGCCGTGATCGGTAGAGGAACTGTCGGCCAGCGCCTGGCCGCGCACCACTGTCTCGCCGCGCTTGACGATCGGCTTCTGGTTGATGCACGTGCCGTTGTTGGACCGCTCGAACTTGCGCAGGGTGTAGGTCCGCTGCTGGCCACCGGTCTGGGTCACGATCTCCCGGGCCGTGACGGACACAACCTCGCCGTCCTCCTGGCACACCACCACCTGGCCGGAGTCGAGCGCCGCCTGGCGCTCCACGCCGGTGCCGACAAGCGGCGCCTCGGGCGCCAGCAGCGGCACCGCCTGGCGCTGCATGTTCGAGCCCATCAGCGCCCGGTTGGCATCGTCGTGCTCCAGGAAGGGAATGAGCGCCGTGGGCACAGACACGATCTGCTTGGGCGAAACGTCCATGTACTGGATGCGGGTGATCGGCTGTTCCGAGAAGTGGCCGCCCTGCCGCGTCGAAACGCGCTCGTCGACGAATTCGCCGCTTTCATTCAGCCGAGCGTTGGCTTGGGCGATGATGTACTTCTCTTCCTCGTCCGCCGCGAGGTACTCGATGTCGTTCGATACGAACGGCCGCTTGGCCGGCTTTTTGCCGTCGCTGGCGCCATCGCCCTCGGGGTGAACCACTTTGCGGTAGGGCGTTTCGATGAAGCCGAAGTCGTTGATCCGCGCATAGGTCGCCAGCGAGCCGATGAGGCCGATGTTCGGGCCTTCAGGTGTCTCGATGGGGCACACCCGCCCATAGTGCGAGTGGTGCACGTCGCGCACGTCGAAGCCGGCTCGCTCGCGTGACAGGCCGCCCGGTCCCATAGCGCTGAGGCGCCGCTTGTGAGCCAGCTCCGCCAGCGGGTTGGTCTGGTCCATGAACTGCGACAGCTGGCTGCCGCCGAAGAACTCCTTCATGGCGGCAACGACCGGCCGGATGTTGATCAGCACGCTGGGCGTGACCGAGTCCGGGTCCTGGATGGTCATGCGCTCTTTGACCACGCGTTCCATACGCAGCAGGCCCACCCGGAATTGGTTCTGGATCAGCTCGCCCACCGCGCGCACGCGGCGGTTGCCCAGGTGGTCGATGTCGTCCGGATTGACCTGGCTGGTGTTCAGGATGATCATGCGCTCCACGATCTTGACCAGATCGGTCTTCTCCAGGATGGTCGCGTCCTTGGTTGGGTCGAGCTCCAGCTTGCGGTTGAGCTTGTAGCGGCCCACGCGGCCGAGGTCGTAACGCCGCGCATTGAAGAACAGGGAGTTGATCAGCGAGCGGGCATTCTCCAGCGTGGGCGGGTCGCCCGGCCGGAGCTTCTTGTACATCTCGATGAGACCTTCGTCGATGGTCTTGGTGGCGTCGCGTTCCAGCGTCTCTTGAATGAAGTCCCGCTGCGGATCGATGACGTCCTTGAACAGCTCGATGATCTCCTCGTTGCTGCCATAGCCGATGGCCCGCAGCAGCGTTGTGATCGGGATCTTGCGCTTGCGGTCGATCTTGACGGTGAGGACGTTCTTGTTAGACGTTTCGAACTCGAGCCAGGCGCCGCGGTTGGGGATGAGCTTGCCCATGAACAGCTTGCGATCCGTGCCGGCATCGTACTCAGCGGTGAAATAGATGCCAGGCGAGCGCACCAACTGGCTGACTACAACGCGCTCGACGCCGTTCACGATAAACGTGCCTTGCTCGGTCATGAGCGGGAAATCGCCCATGAAGATGTCCTGGTCCTTGATCTCGCCGGTCTGCTTGTTGCGCAGGCTGGCGCGGACGCGCAGCGGCGCCGAATACGTGATGTCCTTCTCGCGAGCTTCCTGCTCGGTGTACTTGGGCTTGCCGAACGGTTCGTCCGGCACTGTGAAGTGCAGCTCCAAGTTACGGCCGGTGAAGTCCGAGATCGGCGAGATCTCGGAGAACAGGTGCTTCAGACCCTCCCGCTTGAACCAATCGAAGGAATCAAGCTGGATTTTGATCAGGTTCTGCATGGCCAGGATGTCGGGGCTCTTGGCCTCGGACACTCGCGTAGAAAACGGAGCGGCCAGAGAATCGATCGTGGTGGTGGCTTCAGCCATGTATGAGTGTTCCCCTAATTCGAGAAATGAGTACTGCGAACTGTGGGAGTTTGCTGCCGAGCCGGGCAGTATGACCGCAAGCTGGCGTGGACCCCTGGGTGGCTGGCGCTCTACCAGCCAAGACCTCCTCTAATAACTGGCGTCTGGTGTGGGGACGGTGTTACACTGCCGGCAGGCGCGCGGGCGTGCATGTCCGCGGACGAACAGGTTCAGTGGGAACACCGAACTTGTATTCTAGCGCGCTGCTCGCGCAATAGCAACGGCCAATGCCGAGATGGCGAGGCGAGGCTTTGCTTCATCAGCGTCGTCGGGAGCACCGTCTGGTGCTACCATGCCTCGGTGCTGAACAGCCGTGGCTCGTGGGCCGCCGAGATCGCGGCCCAGCTGGCGGCCAGCGCCGATCTACTGCGGCAAACGGCGGGCAGCACGGACGTGTTAGCCGCGGCCGCCGCGGCGATGGCCGATGCGTTGAACGCCGGCCACAAGCTGCTGCTGTGCGGCAATGGCGGCAGCGCCGCGGATGCTCAGCATATGGCCACGGAGCTGGTCGCCCGCTACAAGATCGATCGTCGCGCGCTGCCGGCCATCGCCCTTGGCACAGATGTCACCTACCTGACTGCCATGAGCAACGACATTGGCTTCGATGCCGTATTTGCTCGCCAGGTGGAGGCTTTCGGCCAGCCGGGCGACGTGCTGTGGGCATTCAGCACCAGCGGCAGCTCGCCCAATGTCCTCAACGCCGTTGCCACGGCTCGCCGGCAAGGGCTGACCACCGTCGGCTTCACCGGCGCCAACGGTCGCCAGCTCCGGGAGGTGGTGGACTACTGCCTGCTCGTCCCGTCCGCCGACACGCCGCGTATCCAGGAAGTCCACACCGCCGCTGCTCACGCTGTCTGCGACCTGCTGGAGCAGGCATGTTCCTCGCCCTCCGCGGAGGGCGAGGCTAGGTGAGGGCGCCGCGTTCTAGCCGGCGCTCCGCCTCACTGACGTCTTTGGCCGAATCGACCGGCTGCCAGAAGCCCCGATAGCGGTAGCCCCGCAACCGGCCCTCCCGAGCGAGGCGAGGCCAGGTCGTCGTTTCGTGATCGCCTTTGCGGGGCAAATGCTGCTCGATCTCGGGCGACAGGATGTACACGCCGCCGCTCAGCCAGTAGGGGAGCCCTGGCTTCTCGCGAAAGCCGCTGATGCGCCCGTCCTGCTCCACATCCACCAAGCCGTGCTGGCTGACGTACGGCGCCAGCAGCAGCGTGGCCATGGCATCGGAACGCCGGTGCTGGCGGACCATCGACCGCAGCGGCAGCGCCGTCAGCACGTCGCCATTGCACGCCACGACGGGTTCCCTCTCCCGCCGCGGTGGGAGAGGGAACCCTTTCAGCACGCCCAGCGCCTTGCGCAGGCCGCCGCCGCGCCCCAGCGGCGTCTCCTCCACTGCGTAGCTCACCCGCAACCCGAACCCGGACCCATCCCCTACCAACCCCTCGATGCGCTGCCATTGGTAGCCGCACGACACTACGACGTGGTCCACGCCCTGGATCGCCAGCCAGAGCAGCTGATACGCCATGAGCGGTTGGCCGGCGACTTCGACCAGGCACTTGGGCCGGTCGGCGGTCAGCGGCATGAGCCGCTCGCCTCGACCGCCGGCGAGGATGATGGCCTGCATTCACGGCGAGTGTACCGGCCAAACTGCTAAAATTGGCCCTCCAACATGACCTCGGACAAGCTGCGCCTGGCGCTGCCCAGCAAAGGGCGCATGGAGGACGCCACGCTGGATTTCATGCGATCCAGCGGAGTCCGCGTCGCCCGCCCCAATCCGCGCCAGTACACCGCGTCGATTCGAGCCATGCCGGGTGCGCAGGTCATCTTCCAGCGTTCGGGCGACATCTATCGCCAGGTCAACGCCAGCAACGTCGACGCCGGCATCACCGGCCTGGACGATTATGTCGAGCAACGCCAGGACGGGGACAACACCGTCCTGATCCTCGAGGATCTGGGCTACGCCCGCTGCGAGCTGGTGCTGGCGGTGCCCGAAACCTGGACGCACGTCAACACCTTCGGCGACCTGGGGCGTCTGGCTGCCGAGCGACGCGAGCAGGGCCGCGAGCTGCGCGTGGCCACCCATTATCCCAACCTGGTCAGCGGCTTCTTCCGCGGCCACGGCATCACCCACTTCCTGCTCGAGACGCAATACGAGGGCACGCTCGAGATGGCGCCCAACATGGGTACCGCCGATCTCATCGCAGACCTGTCCGAAACGGGCACGACCATCAAGGAGAACCATCTCAAGCTGCTTGGCGACGGGACCATCCTGAAATCGCAGGCCTGTTTCATCGGCAACCGCCAGACGCTCGTCGAGGACGGCAAGATGGACACCATCCGCCGCATGCTGGAGCTGATGGAGGCCAGCCTGCGCTCCGAGGGCTTCTATTACCTGATCGCCAACGTGGCCGGCAGCTCGGAGGAGTCCGTTGCCGAGCTGATCTTCCAGCGACCGGAGCTGGCCGGGCTCACCGGTCCCACCATTTCAAAGGTCTATCCACGCTCCGGCAAGGGCACCTGGTACGACGTCAACATCATCGTGGAGCACGAGGCCTTGAACACTGCTATCGACCACCTGCGCGCCATCGGCGCCACCGGCATCGCCGCCATCCCTACCAAGTACTCCTTCGAGGATCGCTGCCGGGCCTACGACCGCCTGGCCGAAGCCTGCCAGACTCCCGTTCGGTAGGCTCTGTGAAGCTGCGCATTTTCGAGGATGTCCAGGCGGCCCGCCAGAGCCTGCTGCGGCGCGTGCCCTTTGACGAGGTGCCCACTTCGCCCGAGCTGGAGGAGGGCATCCGCCGCATCTTCGGCGAACCGCTTACGCCGGAGAAGGTCGTCGCCCGCATCCTGCGCGATGTGCGCACCCGCGGCGACACCGCCCTGCGGGACTATGCCGAGCGTATCGACGGCAGCCCGCTGGAAGCCATCGAGGTGCCGCGGGCCGAGCTCGACGCGGCCAGCCAGGCCATCGACCCCAAGCTGAGCCACGCCCTCGAAGTCGCCGCACGGCAGGTACGCGAGTTCTACGAGCGCCAATACAAGGACTCCTGGACGCATCGCACCGCTGCCGGCGCCGTTGGCCAGATCGTCCGGCCGCTGCAGCGGGTCGGGCTGTACGCGCCCGGCGGGCGGGCCATCTACCCCTCGACGGTGATCATGGCGGCGGTTCCGGCGCGGGTGGCCGGCGTCGAGGAGATCGTCGTCTGCAGCCCGGCGGGCAAGGATGGCAAGCTGTCACCGCTTATCCTCGCCGCCTGCAAGCTGTGTGAGGTGGATCACGTCTACGCTCTCGGCGGCGCCCAGGCCATCGCCGCGATGGCGTACGGCACGGAGAGCGTCCTGCGCGTGGACAAGATCCTGGGCCCCGGCAATCTGTTCGTGGTCCTTGCCAAACGGCAAGTCTTCGGCGCCGTGGATATCGACCAATTGCCCGGCCCGACCGAGGCGCTGGTCGTGGCCGACGACAGCGCCGACCCGGCCTCCGTGGCAGCGGATCTGCTGGCCCAAGCCGAGCACGACGCGCTGGCCTCGCCCATCCTGATAACCCCCTCGCGCCGCCTGGCCGAGCGGGTGAACGACGAGATCGAGCTGCTGCTGCAACGCCTGTCGCGGCGCGAGATCATTGAAGCCTCGATGGCCCGCAACGGCGGCATCGTGCTCACCTCGAGCACCGACGAGGCCATCGACCTGGCCAATGAATACGCTCCCGAGCACATGTGCTTGCTGATCGATGATCCCTGGAGCAAGCTCGACCAGGTGCGCAACGCCGGCGGCGTGTTCGTGGGCGAGGCCTGCGCCGAGGCCTTAGGCGACTATGTGGTCGGCCCCAGCCACATCATGCCCACCGGCGGTACGGCCCGCTTCTCATCCGCGCTGAACGTCTGGGACTTCGTCAAAATCATCAGCGTGTTCGGGCTGAACCAGCAGGGCGTCGAAGCGCTGGCCCCAGCGGCCATCACCCTGGCCGAAGCCGAAGGCTTCACCGCCCACGCCGAGGCCATTCGCATGCGCCTGGCGAACCCTCGCCCGCCGCTTTCGCCGTCCGCGCAGGACCGGGAGAGGGCAGGGTGAGGGAGCCAGTTTCAATGCGGACCGACCCCGCTGATCTGGTCCGGCCCGATATCGCGGCCCTGGAAGAATACGCCCCCGTCGAGCCCATCGAGGCCCAAGCGGCCAAGCTGGGGCTGCGGCCCGATCAGATTGCCAAGCTGGACGGCAACGAGAACCCCTACGGCCCCTCGCCGCGCGTCGCCGAAGCGGTTGCTCGAGCGAGGTTCGAGCTCTACCCGGACCCGTTCCATACCGAGCTCCGCGAGGCCATCGCCGGCTACGCCGGGGCGCCGGCCACTCGCATCATGTTCGGCAACGGCTCGGATGAGCTGCTGGAGCTGGTCATCCGCCTGCTGCTGTCGCCAGGCGACCAAGTCATCACCTGCGAACCGACCTTCGGCATGTACAGCTTCCTGCCGCCGCTGTTCTTAGGCCGCGTCGTCACGGTTGCGCGCCGATCGGACTTCGCCGTCGACGTCGAGGCCGTCCTGGGCGCAATCACCCCGCGCACGAAAATCGTCCTCTTGGCCTCGCCCAACAACCCGACAGGCAATCTGCTGCCCTTGCCAGACCTGCGGCGCGTGCTGGCTCGCGCACCCGTCGTCGTCGTAGACGAGGCCTACGTAGAGTTCTCGCCACCTGGCTCCAGCACTGTGCCGCTGACGTCCGAGTACGACAATCTGGTCGTCCTGCGCACCTTCAGCAAATGGGCTGGCCTGGCCGGACTCCGCGCGGGCTATGGCGTCTTCACCACCGAGCTCATCCGCCACCTGTGGAAGATTAAGCAGCCCTACAACCTGAACGTCGCCGCCGCCGCCGCCGTCCTCGCCTCGCTATCGGATCGCGACTATTTGCTGGCCAATGTGGCCAAGCTCGCTTCCGAGCGCGCCCGCACGTCCAGAGCGCTGGGCGCGCTTCCCGGATGGCAAGTTTACCCTTCGGATGCCAATTTCCTGCTGTGCCGACTGCCCTCAGCGCGCGCCACCAAAGACCGCCTCTGGCGCGCAGGCATTATGGTTCGAAGCTACTTCGGCAAGCCCGGCCTCGACGATTACCTGCGTATCTCGGTAGGCCTGCGGGAGCACATGGACAGGCTGGTAAGGGCGCTTTCATGAACGCGGCCTTACGTTGGGCTATACGCCGCTTCGCGCTGTCCCACCCGCCCCCGCTTTTGCAGGCTTGCCGTCTGCTCCGCAAGCCGACTGGGCGCCGCGTCCTTCACGAATGGTCGTCGGGACCCCACGTGCATCCGATGAGCCGGTGTTCACCTTCAGCAATGGCCTTCGCTTGTATTGTGATTTCATTTCTTGTTGCCGATCACACCACAACCGGGCCTCGGCCGATCTCGGGCCACCACTGCGTAAGTCGTGCGCGGATTGACGCAAGCACACGATCAGTCGTCCCAATACCTTCCACGGCCGCCTTTGGGGCCACCTCTAACGCGTAATGGGCCACGGACTCGGCGGCCGTCGCTATGACCCGATGGAGGATGATCGAATTCGGAGTGGAATTGCTCGCTGGGTCAACATCAAAAACATATATCCAAGCCGGCGCACGTGTCCCAAGTGCGTCCTGCCCCGGCGCCTTATACCTGAGCTCGAACACGCCTTCCGGGAGTTCCTCGATCTCAGGCTTCCCAAGGTGGCGTTGCCAGCTGTCCCAAACGGACACCGGTATGGCCAAAGCGCATCCCGCGCAGGACTCATCAGCGCCGATCTGGAATTTCAGCATCATCTGGTAAAAGGTTCGTTTGAACACGTTGGCGATGTTTGGCCCCTCTACGTGGTCCGACAGCCACCGCTGATTCTCTTGAAGACTGGCGTGAAAGGCGTTGCCATGCAGCCGAAGCGCATCGCCAAGGTTCTTGACCACATGTCGATAAGTGCCATGGAAGTCCATGGTCTGCACTTCGAATATCCCGTATTTACCGAGGCCAAAGCCGTTCTCAGTTCGGATCACCTCCACCAAGGTAATGTCGAACGAGAGTTCAGGCGAGCGCGGCGTTGCCGAGATTGAGATTTCGCCGCCGAGTTTGTCTTGCACGTACACTACGCCCGCTTCACCCTGCGTCACCGCTAAAGCAAGCGAATCGCGAGAGTCTTCTCGAGCCGGGGTCGGTGCCGGAATGACAACCACACTGCGGTTGGGTGCTACTCGGAAGAGTCTTCTAACAACATCCTCAAGCAGCGGTCGGTCCAGCGCTCGATACGGGCAGACGAGCCAATCCTGTCGAACGCGGTTACTGCCACTGTTGATAGTGCATACCCCGAGAGAGGAGGCAGGCTTGATGCACAACTTGTCTTCGCCGGTCGCCTGTGTCAGAAATGGACAGCGAGTCGCGCTCTGATCTGACAGACTCCGACTGGACGCCTGAACGGTGGGGTAGACGCGATGACCAAACCACTCGCTGACGTAGTTCCCGTGGTGTTCCGGTGCGCTGGATCGGGTGCCTCGAAGCACCCTCAGCGACGCCTTGCTGCCGTTGTGGCGCGCGCGGACTCGGCGTAGCCGGGTACGAGGTCAAAGCCGATCGCCCGACGACCTTCCTCCACAGCCGCGAGAGCCCGTCCAGTCCCACAGAACGGATCCAGCACAACGCCTCCTACGGGACTCGAGCTCAGGATTCTCGGCCGAACCAATTGTTCAGGGAAGGTCGCGGTATGCCCATCCTGGCCAGATCTCGTATTGCACGAGATGACATCAGTCGCCTCGGGTTCAACGAACCGCATGTCGTAGTAGTACTTTGCACGGCCTTCCTTGGGCCGCTTCACGAAGTGGAAAAATGCTCGTGGGAGAGCCTTAGGGCTCGTAACACAATAAGCAGATCACTGAACGACTGGTGACGGCAGGATGGAGTAATTCCACTCGCCGTGAAAGGCGTCGGGTTCGAGATGAATGGCTGCCAATTGGGCATCGCTCACCTGCAGGCCCGGCGGGTAGGTGGCGGAGTCCAACTCGGCCCGAACGGTCAGTCCCTTTGTAGTGGTTGTGGCGGCGATAAGGTTGACGACCGCCTCATGGCTGACGAGCGGCTTGCTGCGCCAGTTGTGGCTGATGAAGGCGAACAGCCGGTGCTCAATCTTGTTCCACTTACTCGTTCCCGGCGGGAGATGGCAGACGATAATGGCCAGCCCGAGCTCATCAGCCAAGCGCTGCAACTCCACCTTCCATAAGCGCACACGGTA
>Ga0307374_10008383_pt1 | contig 15465 bp, 15 predicted proteins | sample OX3MG_FD_202532 | JGI IMG/M metagenome (GOLD analysis project Ga0307374, IMG submission 202532) | Soil microbial communities from Risofladan, Vaasa, Finland - OX-3 | ecosystem: Environmental > Terrestrial > Soil > Coastal area > Acid sulfate soil | place: Finland: Risofladan, Vaasa | collected... | reverse complement strand
AAGAAACAGAGAGACTGCCGGGTCACCGCATCTATTTTTCGACGGCGAAATCGTCCACAACGTTGTAGAGGAATTCGATGCCCTTGCGGAAGGAATCGAGCGGAATGCGCTCGTCATTCCCGTGCTTCCGGTCCAGATCTTGTTGTGTCATGGGGAAAGGGATCAGACCGTAGGCCTGTACGTTGCGGAGCCGAAGCGGCGTGGAATCCGTCGCACCTGCGGACATCACCGGCACCACCGCCGCGCCCGGAAATTCCCGATTGGCCACTTGCGCGATTGTTTTATACAGGTCCGACGTGAGCGATGCGGACGGAGCAGCCTCGCCGGCATTTGGCTCCACTTCAAACTGCACTTCCGGATCGTTCACGAGCTGTTGAAGCTTGCTCACCAAAGGCTCGACCATGTCTCCCGGAAGCAGCCGGATGTTCAACACGGCACGCGCTTCCGCCGGTATCACGTTGGAGCGGATTCCCGCTTGCAGGATGGTTGGTGAAATCGTGTCTCGCAGCATGGAGTTCCACATGGGATTGGCATCGGAAATCCAGCGAGCGGCGTGATCGCCACGGTCGGAAGTTTCAAGCGCACGCATCCACTTTCCGGTGTCTTCGTCCTCCACGGGAGCAAGGCCTTCAAAATACGCACGCGTCACGGAGTTGAATTGTACGGGAGTCTCGTAGACGCCGATTTTGGCGATAGCGGCGGCGAGATGCACGACGGGATTGTCTTTCAGCGGAATCGAGGCGTGTCCCGAGGTTCCTTTGGCGATCACGTCCACGTTCACCGGCACTTTTTCGCTTGCCTGGACGCCTACGTATTGAATCTTGCCCTTCGATTCGAGCACTATGCCGTCCTCATTGATGGCATAGCCTGCTGCGATTTTGTCCCAGTGTTTGTCCACGGCGAATTTCATGCCGTATTGCCCGCCATTCTCTTCATCGCCTTCCGCGAGAAAGATGACGTCGCGCTTGAGATGAGCGTCCAAGCGCTTCAGCTCGATCAGGGTTGCCAGGTTCGCGATGACCATTCCCTTGTCGTCAAACGAGCCCCGTCCGTAAAGATAATTTCCTTGGATCACGGCGCCGAATGGGTCCACCGTCCATTTCGTTTTGTCCACGCCGACCACGTCCAGATGCCCCATCAGCAGCAGTGCGTGCGACGGGTCCGGCATGGAGTTCGCCGAGAGACGCGCCACTATGAATCCTCGTCCCGGCGCGCTTTCGAAAATTTCGGACGGAATCCCTTCCTGCTTAAGAATGGCTGCCAGATATTTCGCCGCGACCAGTTCATTGCCCGGAGGGTTAGTGGTATCGATGCGGATCAAGCCTTGTAGCCAGCCGATGGCTTCGGTTTCGATCTGCGAAAGGTCCGCGGAGGCCTGGGGAGCGGCAGGCGGGGCCAGAGGCGGCACAACCTGTGCGTGGATTTCCGCAGCGCCTGCAAACGTGCAGATAAGCATGAGAAGCACAATTAAGCCGGACCTTCGCGCCATCCTTTTGACCCCCATTTGAATCTCAAAGTACGTCGCGCCGCGCCATCGTTTCATACTATCATGGCGCTGCGAGGCGTCTGGGGGCGCTGCGCGTTTGGTTTTTTGGGGCTGCACGTGCCGTTTGGCAGGTGGTTCGGGCGGTGCCCGTATCGAGTGAGGCCAACATGCGATTGCCGACATGGTATCGTGCCATTTTGCTTGTGGCTCTGATTGCAACGCTGGGCATTCCGCCGGACGGACTCGTAGCTCGCGCCCGGCAGGACGAAGGTCCTCAGCAGCAGGCCCCGGCCGAACAGCCCGCGCCGCCCAAGCCCCCGGCCGGCCCCCCGCAGGCTCAAGCGCCGAAGCAGCAAACTCCCCCGGCGCCGGAAACTTCGATTTCCGTGCAATCGAACGTGGTCAATTTGGATGTGGTCGTTACGGACCAGGACGGCGACATTCTAACGAATTTGCAGAAGCAAAATTTCCGAATTCTTGACGACGGCCAACCGCAGCAAATCACCAACTTTGCACCCAGTGAGACGCCCATCACGATGGTCATTCTGATGGAGTTCAGCGCCCGCTTCGGCGGTTATTTCGGCTACAAGGCGCAGGAGTGGTCTTATAGTTTACTGAACAGCCTAGGCCCCAAGGATTGGGTTGCGCTCAAGACGTTCTCCATGAGAACGCACATTGAGGCCGATTTTACACAGAATAAAGGCGAGATCGCGCAGGCTATTAATTCTCTCTTCTATCCGGATTTCAGCGAGGCCAATCTCTTCGATGCCACGCTGGAGACCCTCGACCAGCTTCGCGACGTGCATGGGAAGAAAGCCATCCTGATTCTCGCCACCGGTTTCGACACCTTCAGCAAGCATAACCTCGACCAGACCCTAACCCGCGTGAAAGAAAGCGATGTACCGATTTTCTGCGTGGGCATGGGCGAGGACCTGGATTTATACTCGCCGCAAGGCGCGGACGTGGGCTACCTTCAGGCCAAGAATCAGCTGCAGACCTTCGCCAACATGACCGGCGGCTACGCCTGGTTCCCGCGCTTCGAAGGCGAGATGCCCGACATTTTCAACGCCGTCGCGGCTTACCTTCGCAGCCAGTACACACTGGGATTCACACCGTCCACGCCACAGGATGGGAAATTCCACAAGCTCAAAGTCGAAGCGCTCGATGAACAGGGCAATCCGCTGCTGTTCACTGACAAGAAGGGCAAAAAGAAAAAGACCATCGTACATGCCCGCGAAGGCTACATGGCGCTGACGGCCCCTGCCGGCGATTAACGCGCGCGCGGCGGCCTGGCCCCTTGCGTAAGGCTTCTTTCCCTGCGCGATGAAACCGCGCTACGCTGAGGGTCGCGTCAATATCCGTGCTCCAGATCCACGCGGTTCAATAATTCGCGGCCCGTGAACCAGCGCTGCAGATTTTCAACGATCAGATTCTCCTGCCGTTCCCAAACGCGGTCTGTCGCAGCGCTTACGTGCGGAGTAATGAAGGCGTTATCGAGTTTCCAGAGAGGGCTTTCGGGAGGCAAGGGCTCGGTCGCAGTCACGTCCAAGGCTGCTCCAGCAATCGCGTGCCGTTGGAGCGCTGCGATCAACGCCGCCTCATCCACAATCGACCCGCGCGCGACATTGATCAGATAGGCTGAAGGCTTCATTCTCGCGAGTTCGCGTGTACCTATCATCTGCCTGGTTTCCGGCGTATCCGGTGCGGCGATCACGACGAAGTCTGCCTCCGCCAGTGCTTCGTGCAGCCGAGACGATGGGAAAACCTTCTCCGCCAAATCGGGATCAGCGTGGCCCAAGCGCGTCACGGCCCACACGCGAACCCCGAACGGCCGGAGAAGATTTGCGGTGTCGCGCCCGATCGCACCAAACCCGATGAACAGCAACACTTGTCCCAGCAATTCGCGTGGCGGGACCGAAGCCGAGCACAACTCCTTCTGTGCCCATTTAGATTGCTGCTGGTACCGAAAGCATTCTGGGATCTGCCGCGCCAGCGCAAGCATCGTTCCCACGATGTGTTGTGCCATGGGCACGCTATGCACGCTCCGGGCGTTCGTCAGGAGAACTCCGTTTTCGCGCAGCTCAGGATATAAAAATTGATTCACGCCCGTGGATACGGATTGTATCCATTGGAGCCGGGGAGCCTTCGCGAGTTGTGCGGGTGCCAGCGAATACGCGATTAGGATATTCGTATCGGAAAGCTCCCGATCGAACCTGTCATAATCGGGCAAGTGCACGACGTGCATTTCCGGAAAGCGGGCGTGGATACGTCGACCGATATCCGGCGGCGGATTCCACATAGGGACGGGATTTTGCACGCAGATCAGGAGCTTGGTTTCCGCCGAGGTGGGACGTGCCGGAGACTTCATTTCATTTTTTCCTTACACGTAAATCGCGGCCGGTCATCTCATGCGGCCCAGGAATGCCGAGAATGCCGAGAAGCGTCGGAGCGATATCTCGCAGCGAACCGCCGGCTTGCAACTGCATGCGTCCATCCTCAGTCACAAGAATGAAGGGAACTGGATTCGTAGTGTGATAGGTGTGCGGCCCGCCGGTGACTGGATCGATCATGGTCTCCGCATTGCCATGGTCGGCGGTGATGATCCAGGCGCCACCCCGGGGACGAAGAGTTTGGAAAATGCGCCCCAGGCACTCATCCACGGTCTCCACGGCTTTGATGGTTGCTTCGAGCTTGCCCGAATGCCCAACCATATCTGCATTCGCGAAATTCATGATGATAGCGTCGAATTCTCCCTTCTCAACAGCGTGAATCACCGCTTCCGCGATCCCGGCGGCGGACATTTCGGGTTTCAGATCGTAAGTCGGCACTTTCGGCGACGGCACGAGAATCCGCTCCTCTCCCTGAAACGGTTTTTCTACACCGCCATTAAAGAAGTAGGTAACGTGCGCGTATTTCTCGGTCTCCGCCAAGCGCAAATTCCTGAATTGCAGATCGGCAAACACGTTGGCCAGGATATGCTCGAGCTTTTCGGGCGTGAGAAGATAACGCAGCCAGGGCCAAGTCTTTTCATACTGGGTCATGGCCACGAATGCCAGATCCTTGGGCCGAGCCGGGTCGGAGAAACTATCGAATTCGGGCTCGGCAAGGGCGCGCGTCATCTGGCGGGCGCGATCGGCACGGAAATTGAAAAAGATTACGGCATCATCGTCCCGGATCAGGCCGCGGGGCAAGGGAGGCCTGCCGGGCGCGGGGTGGGTGGTAATTACAGCGGGGACGATGAATTCATCGGTCACGCCATTTTCGTAGCTGGAGCGAACCGCGGCGACGGGATCGCTGAATTTCGCCTCCGAATCTCCATGGACCATCGCGCGATATGCTTTCTCGATGCGCTCCCAGCGGTTGTCGCGGTCCATCGCATAATAACGGCCGCTGACGCTGGCGATCTCTCCAACGCCGTATTCGCGCATCTTTTGCTCGAGCTGACGGAGAAAATCGATGCCGCTGTTGGGAGGGGTGTCGCGGCCATCCATGAAGCAGTGGACGAAAACATTGCGGACCTTATTTTCGCGTGCCATACGCAGCAGTTCGAAAAGATGCTGGATGTGGGAATGGACGCCGCCGTCGCTCACCAGGCCGATGAGATGCAGTTGCCGATCGCGGCCGCGTTCCATCGCTTTGAGCAGCAGCGGCTGGCGGAACAATTCACCGCTTGCGATGAGACGATCGACGCGGGTAATGTCCATCTGCACGATGCGGCCCGCGCCGATATTCAAATGGCCCACCTCGCTGTTGCCCATTTGTCCTTGAGGAAGCCCCACGGAAGGGCCGGAGGTATGGATCAGCGTGTTCGGGAAATCCTGCAACAGGCGGTCGTAGTTCGGCTTGCGGGCTAGGGCGATGGCGTTACCTTTGGTTTCGGCGCGGTAGCCCCAGCCGTCGAGTACGGTAAGAATAATGGGTTTCGGACGTTTGGTCATGGCCGTTCAGGATACGTGCGCGGCGAGTGCGCTGCGGCCCGGAAAGCGGGCGGCAGGGCCTAGTTCCTCTTCGATGCGCAGGAGTTGGTTGTACTTGGCGATGCGGTCGGTGCGAGAGGCGGAGCCAGTCTTTATCTGGCCGGCACCCATGGCCACGGCGAAATCGGCGATGAAGGCGTCCTCGGTTTCGCCCGAGCGATGGGAGATGATGGCGGCATATTTCGCCTTGCGCGCCATTTCGACGGCTTCGATGGTTTCGCTCACGCTGCCGATTTGATTCAGTTTGATCAGGATGGCATTGGCAATTCCCTCGGAGATGCCGCGGGCGAAAATCTTCGGATTGGTGACGAAAATATCGTCGCCGACAAGCTGCACTTTCTTGCCAATATTCTGCGTGAGTGCGTTCCAGCCTCCCCAGTCGTTTTCCGCCAGACCGTCCTCAATCGAAACGATGGGATACTGGCGCACCCAATCGCCCCAGAAGGTGGCCATTTGTTCGGAGGAACGCAAGGATTTGTCCGATTTCTTGAAAATGTACTTACGAGAGGCGGAATCGTAGAATTCGCTGGAAGCGGGGTCGAGCGCGATGGAAATCTGGTCGCCCGCTTTGTAGCCTGCGGCGGCGATGGCCTCGAGGACGCGCTCGATCGCCTCCTCGTTCGACTTCAGATTGGGCGCGAAGCCGCCCTCGTCGCCAACGGCCGTGGAATAGCCATGCTTCTTGAGAACGGCCTTCAAGTGATGAAATACCTCCACGCCCCAGCGCAGGGCCTCGTGAAAACTGGGCGCACCAAGAGGCATGATCATGAATTCCTGCACGTCCACGGAATTGTCCGCATGCGCGCCGCCGTTGAGGATGTTCATCATGGGGACGGGAAGCGTGCTCGCGGAAGAATCTTTCGAGTAGCGGGCGAGATATCTGTAAAGAGGCTGGCCCGCCGCGGCGGCCGCAGCGCGAGCCGCAGCCATGGACACGGCGAGAATGGCATTTGCTCCGAATTTCGATTTGTTCGGGGTGCCGTCGGCTTCGATCATGCGTTCATCGAGCGCGAACTGGTCGGAAACATCCAGGCCGGCGACGGATTTGGCGATTTCCGCGTTTATGTGGCCAACGGCCTTCCGCACACCCTTGCCGAGATAATGGGATTTGTCGGCATCGCGCAGTTCGATGGCTTCGTGTTCGCCGGTCGAGGCGCCGGAGGGCACCGCGGCGCGACCCATCATGCCGCCGTCAAGGCGTACGTCCGCCTCAACTGTAGGATTGCCGCGCGAATCAAGAATCTCGCGGCCATGAACGCTAACGATTTTTGCCGGCATTGCCCCCCCTTGAATCGAATGATTGTAGCGGATCGCTCCTGCCTTTCGCGCGCGAGCATTAACCAAAACCGAAAAATCCACGGAAATTTTATCGTCTCCGCGCGATTCGCGGAAGCACAAATCAATACCAAGCCAATAGCTCTTCCATCTTTCAGTGAGCCGACCCGTGTGAAGGAAAGGCCGAAATGCGCTGTCACTGGCCGATGCTATTCGGGTTCCTCGATCATGGAGTCGGCGCGGACGACGATAACCACGCCGTTATCGGAAATGGAATAGCGCGCGCGATCCGCCTCAAGATCGTAACCGATGACAGTACCTTCAGGCAGGCTGACGTGACGGTCAATAATAGCTCGCCGAATGCGGCAGCTCCGGCCGATGCTGACATGATTGAACACGATGGATTCTTCGATTTCGCTGTAGCTGTTCACGCGAACGTCGTAGCCCAGCACCGATTTCACGACACGTCCGCCCGATACGATGGAGCCGCCTGAAACGATCGAGTCGACAGCCATGCCCATACGATCGGGATCGGCGAACACGAATTTCGCCGGAGGATACTGCTGCTGCCAGGTATGCAATGGCCAACTCTTGTCGTAGCAATTGAAAACGGGTGAAACAGCGATGAGATCCATATTGGCTTCGTGGTATGCGTCGATGGTCCCCACGTCGCGCCAGTAGGACGTTTCCTTCTTGTTCTCGTCGATGAAATTGTAGGCATAAACGCCATACCTATTGATGATGCGCGGAAGCACATCCTTGCCGAAATCGTGTGAGGAGAGCGGATCCTCCGCATCCGCAATCAGGATGGGGACCAGGAGTTGCGTGTTGAAAATGTAGACGCCCATTGAGGCATTGGTTTTGCCCGGATGAATACGGGAAGGCTTGGGCTTGGCGGGCTTTTCCTCAAAGCCGATGATGCGCCAGCGCCCGTCGGTTTCGATAATGCCGAACTTCCTGGCGGCGTCGGCAAGATTCATTTCAATGGTGGCCACGGTGACGTCCGCGCCTGCCGCCACGTGCTGCTCGAGCATCTTTTGGTAGTCCATCTTGTAGATGTGATCGCCCGAGAGGACAAAGACGTAGTTGGACTGCTCGTTTCCGATGGAATAAATGTTCTGGTAGACGGCATCGGCGGTGCCTTGGTACCAGTGCTGGGAGACGCGCATCTGCGGGTGCAAAATCTCGACGTAATCGCCATAGCCCATCAAGGAGGACCAGCCGCGCCGAACATGCCGGTTGAGGCTCAGGGCTTTGTATTGGGTGAGGACGAAGATGCGGCGAAGGTTGCTATTTAGGCAGTTCGACAGCGTCACATCAATGATTCGATACACACCACCGAATGGAACAGCGGGCTTGGCGCGATCCCGCGTGAGCGGCCAAAGGCGCTCTCCCTGGCCTCCGGCCAGAAGGACACCGATTGCCTTCTGCATAGCGGGCATGGATTACTCTTTCTAGAATACAACGGCTGCAATCGAACATTCTAACAGTAAGTCGAGGCTTACCAAGTGCGCGTTATTGGGTTCGCCCGTCTGCGTGTCGGATATTAAAACGAGCTTTTTGGGTTTGCCTCACCGGGGCGGGATAAAACCTGCGGCAAAGGCAGGAATGCGTCGGGATTACTAGAGGGTTAGAGAGAGGGGAGCCATTTCTTTGATAATTTATTTTCTTGACTTGCGGAGTAGCGTCCAGTAGAAGGTGTTGGCAATGGTCGGCTCAAACCGGCTAAACTAGATCATTTACCAGTTCAACTTAAACACTTACAGGGGAAACGGGGGTGAATACGCGTGGCGGAAGTTGTCATCCAAGAGGGTGAGTCTCTGGAAAACGCTCTCCGGCGCTTCAAGCGGAAGGTGCAGTCGGAAGATATCATCAAGGAAATCAAGAAGCACAGCTACTACATGAAGCCGGGAGAGCGTCGCCGAGCCAAGGAGGCCCTCTCGCGTAAGCGTCTCCGCAAAAAGCAGCGGCGTGAGCAGGATTAATCGATCGTATCGGTTGGGTTTCTTTTAGCAGCCTTGTGCCAGCCGACAAGCGGGAACCGAAGGTGTTCTCGGGAACCCTCTTGATCGTCTGGCGCAGGTTATCCTCCTGCCTGCCGTCTCGGGACCCGGTCTCGGAGCGACGCAATGGAATACCACGATAAGGTTCTGAAGTGCGCTGAATGCGGTGTTGAATTTGTTTTCACCGCAGGCGAGCAAATGTTCTTTGTCGACAAGGGTTTTAAGAACGAGCCCAAGCGGTGCAAGGCGTGCAAGGGCAACCGTACCCAGAGCAGTGAGGCTGGAGTCGGCGGGGCCCAACGGGTGGAAACAAAAACCGTCTGCTCGCAGTGCGGAAAAGAGACCACTGTCCCGTTCAAGCCGACGCAGGGAAGGCCTGTCTATTGCCGAGAGTGCTTTCAGCAGCGACGGTCCATGGGCCCGGCGAGCGCGACGGCCTGATCAAAAGCCGGTGCGTTTTTACAATACTAGCAGGTTGATTGTTCCGTCAGGATAGAATCGCCTGAAACCGTGCAAGGTCTGCAGCTTTTTGAGAATGCAAAGCCGCATATATGCCTGCCGCTTGGCCGAGCTTGCGCGAAATGCTCGCTCTCTTTTGCGATAATCCCTGTCCCGATCTCATCCACAACCAGGCAAGAGGGTTTAGTTGGGAACGCGTGTCCGAAGCTTCGCCATTCCAGTTCTCCCTGCTAAAATATGTGTGGCTCAGCGAGGCGGGATTCGATGGACGATAAGATTCTGCGCGAACATCTGCGAATGCTACTGCACGGGCACGAGGCACATGCGGATTGGACGGCGGCGCTAAAAGATCTGCCGGAACAGCTTCGGGCCGTGAAGCCTCCAGGTGCTCCCCATTCGGCCTGGGAGCTGCTCGAACATGCGCGTATCGCGCAACGGGACATCCTCGATTTCAGCCGAAATCCGAAACACGTTTCGCCAGATTGGCCGTCGGGCTATTGGCCGAAGGCTTCGGCACCGCCGAGCGCTACGGCGTGGGAGAAGGGCGCAAAGTCTTTCCAGAAGGACGTGGAATCGATGGTGAAGCTGGTGACCGATCCGAAGACAGACCTTGCCGCGAAAATACCACACGGCTCGGGTCAGACCATTCTGCGTGAGGCCTTGCTGGTGGCCGACCATAACTCCTACCATCTGGGCCAGCTCATTCAGCTCCGGCGGCTGCTGGGTTGCTGGCCAGAAACTTAACGGGTAGTTCTCGCTGCTAACGAAGAGGCCATCGCTATACTAACAATGAAGCACGTCAAAATCTGGGAGATGTAATGAGCCGGGGACACGCATTCGCAGAGCCAACCGCATCTGGGGAATCTCAAGACCGCATCTGGGATTCGTTTCGGAGATGGGGATACCTGCAGGCAAATCTGGACCCGCTGGGTGATTTGGAGCCGGTCATGATGCCGGAACTGGAAGCATCGGGACCCATGGCCGAAGCGGCAAGGCGATTCTACTGCGGGACGATCGGCGCCGAATTCATGCACATTCCGGAGCGTGCGCGGCGGCTGTGGATTCAGGAGCGTCTAGAAGCCGAACCACCGGAACCGGACCGGGCGCGCATTCTCGAGCTGCTGATCAAGGCGGAGATTTTCGAGCAAGTTTTGCAAACGCGGTATCTGGGGACGAAGCGCTATTCGCTCGAAGGCGAGGCGGCCGTGCTGCCGTTGCTCGACGCGATCCTGAGCGCCGCTTCCGAGCAGGGCGCGGAAAAGGCCATGCTGGCCATGAGCCATCGCGGGCGGCTGAATGTAATGGTGAACATCGTGGGGCGGGCAGCGGCGGAGGTGTTCGCGCGATTCGAGGATGTCGACCCACGGAGCGTCCTGGGCGGCGGCGATGTGAAATATCACATGGGCGCCACCGGCGATTTTTTTGCGGCTAACGGCCAAAAAGTGGAGATGCATCTAGTCTCGAATCCCAGCCACTTGGAAGCGGCGGATCCCGTGCTGATGGGGCGTACGCGTGCCAAGCAGGAACGGCGAGGGGCAGAGGGGCGCCAGCAAGTGGTGGCCATCACGATGCACGGCGACGCAGCCTTTGCCGGGCAGGGCATTTGGGCCGAGACGCTGAATATGTCGGAGCTGGAAGGCTACGACGTGGGCGGCGCGGTTAACATTTTGGTGAACAATCTGATCGGCTTCACAACCGCGCCGCGCGATGCCGTTTCTTCTCGTTTTGCTTCGGACTTGGCCAAGCGTGTAGCGGTACCCATCTTTCACGTAAATTCGGAGGATTTCGAGGCCGTCGTGCGTGTGGGCCGCATCGCGCTCGATTACCGCTACGTGTTCAGCACGCCGGTGATCATCGATTTAATCGGCTACCGCCGCCATGGACACAGCGAGGTGGACGATCCGACGATCACGCAGCCTCTACGCTACCGGAAGATTGAAGCGCACGCGCCGACTTGGCGAATCTACGCGGAAAAAATCGGCGCTGATGCGGGGCCCATCGTCCAGCGCGTGCGTGAAGGATTGGATGCCGCGCAGAAGCAGGCCATCGAACTGGAGAAAGCCCCGCCAATGCGCCGTCTTCCCCGGTATTGGAATGCTTTCCGCGGTGGGCGCTACAATGCTTCATTCGAGGTCGATACTGCGGTCCCCCAGCAGGAACTCACCTCGATTGGCGCAGCTTTAACAACCTTCCCGGAGGGCTTCCACGTCCATCCCAAGGTACAAAAGCTTCTCGATCAGCGCCGGGAGATGGCACAGGGCAAGCGTGTTCTCGATTACGGAATGGCCGAGGCACTGGCGTTCGGCTCGCTTCTGAAGCAAGGCGTTCCTGTTAGGCTGACGGGACAGGATAGTCGGCGCGGCACATTCAACCAGCGGCACTCCGCGTTGGTCGACACCGAGACAGAGGAAGAGTACGTCGCGCTACAGCATCTATCGGCGGATCAGGGCTGGTGCGAAATTTATAATTCGCCGCTTTCCGAAGCCGGGGTGTTGGGCTTCGAGTATGGGTTCAGCCGGGATTATCCCGAAGCACTGGTACTATGGGAAGCGCAGTTCGGCGATTTCGCCAATGGCGCGCAGATTATCATCGATCAGTTCATCGCGGCGAGCGAAGACAAATGGAACCTGCTGTCGGGCGTAGTGCTGCTGCTTCCCCACGGCTACGAGGGGCAGGGGCCCGAGCATTCTAGCGCGCGCATTGAGCGTTATTTGCAGCTTGCCGCACGCGACAACATACAGATTTGCCAGCCCTCGACGGCAGCCCAGTATTTCCACCTGCTGCGCCGCCAAGTCTTGCGTATCTGGCGCAAGCCGCTCGTCGTGTTCACGCCCAAGAGCATGCTCCGGCATCCTGCAGCGGCCTCACCTCTTGCGGTTCTGGTCTCGGGGCATTTCCAGAACGTGATTCCGGACCCGGGCGACGGTTCCGCGAAGCGCGTTCTGCTTTGCACTGGGAAAATTGGCCACGAGCTCGAAGCAGAACGAAAGCGGCTGAAGGACACAACTACCGCCATCGTCTTTCTCGAACAGCTTTATCCCTTCCCGGAAGCAGACGTCGCCGCTGAAATGGACCGGCACGCAAATGCGCGAGAGTTTGTGTGGGTGCAGGAAGAACCCGCTAATATGGGCGCGCTCGCCTTCATGCTACCGCGACTGGAGCGGCTGGCGCGAGGCCGGCCCGTACTTTCGGTGAAGCGCTCTGCCAGTGCCAGCCCTGCCACTGGCTCTCACAAAGCGCACGAAATGGAGCAAAAGACTCTCGTAGCGATGGCCTTCGGCACACGGCCGCAGAAATAAGATGCGGCCCCCGTCTTTTTTCGTGCAACCTCCCGTTCACTGCGGTGTTCGGTCCCATGATCTTGGGCCAATTGCCGCCGGATTCCTCGCGTGCTATCGTCGTTGGAGTCAGGGGTATGAGTGCCTTTAATCTACAGGACCGTTTCGTTCGTATGGCCTCCACGAATCGCTTCCGGCTGGTCGCTTTGGGTGTAGTCCTGCTCTTCGTTGCGGCGGTTGCCATTGGCGAGAACGTGTCGCGGGAGCAGGCCACGCCGCCGAGCGCTCCCGCTAGCTGCGCCAGGTCTGTGCTCTTCAATTTTGAGGTCACCCGCGGCGGCGATCCCGTGCGGGAAGTTCCGATCTGGCTGATGCCCGGAAGTTCCGCGGTGTTCTTCGCGGCGGGCATGACCATCGACGCCGACGGCGCACCCAACGCCTACAATCCGGACAACACCGGCCTTGACGACATTTCAAACGCCGGCCAGCCGGGCCATTGGGACGGAGTTATTCAGGATGAGAACGGCAACCCGGTGATTCAGGGGCCTGACGATCCCTACCCAGGCTATTACGTCTCCTGCACATCTCTTTCGGATCGAACCAAGCCCGGTACCGACCCCACTCGCTACGTGGACGCCTCGAAAATACCCTACATCGTCCTGCCGCGCGAAGTAGCCGCTCAATCGGGCGCGCGGCTCGGGGATTTCGCCGTGGTCATCAACCTTCGCAACGGCAAGTCATCCGACGCGATCTTCGCGGATATCGGCACCATGGGCGAAGGGTCCATTGCCCTCGCGCAAAACCTCGGCATCTGGGCCGACGCCCGCGAGGGTGGCAGGAGGGGAGGAATTCTCTACCTCGTTTTTCCCGGCTCCGGCAATCGCCAGCCTCGGTCCATCGAGGAAATCAATACCCAGGCGGACAGCCTCCTGCAAACCTGGGGCGGAATCGAAAAGCTCACCTCCTGCGCGACGGACCAGGCCCCTCCGGTTTCTGCTGCCAAGGTCAACGACACCCAGCCTCCTTCGGCCTATTGATCCTCGTCTCGATTCCCGTCTCGCCGCTAGCCGCCGCGCACGATCACAAAGTGTTCTCGTTCAGAATGATGCATGACACTCGGAAATGGTCAAGATGCCGCTTCAGGCGGCAATCATACCCAGCGCAGTCAGGGGTCGGTTTAGGTTCACACCTAAACAGGGCCTTTTTCTTATGCTTTTAGTCTTGCGGACATGCGATTCTCCCAATGCCGAAAAAGAGCAATCCTTCTAACCCTCGATCTCTCAGTCGAAAATGTGTCGCGTCACGAATCATGTGGCGAGAACACAAAGAATCTCTTGGACTCTCGGTTTGCTAGAATAGAGCTGCATGCCCATACCACTCGACGAACGTAAGAAACCGGCCAGCGTCAAGGTGTACCTCACCACGGGCGAGGGCGTCGAGATTACTTGGTCCGACGGGCACGCTAGCCGCTACACATTCCCCTATCTGCGCGATAACTGCCCCTGCGCCATGTGCAACGACGAGCGCGAGAAAAAAGAGAAATCCGGTAAAAGCCCCGACGCTTTTCCCATGTTCAAGCCGCGCGCTACCGCCAAATCCGCCAAGACCGTGGGCAACTACGCCATCCATATCGAGTATTCCGACGGCCACTCGACCGGCATCTACAGCTTCGGCCACTTGCGCGAAATTTGTCCCTGCGACGCCTGCCAGCGCGAATTCGGCGCAGCCGTGAAGTCCTCCACCGCCTAGAAATTTTCTTTCGTTCGTGCCTAGCGTCTCCCCCCCACGCAAGTTCTCTCTTCGCATCATCCTTAACGCGGTGAAGAACGGCATTCGATCGCTCGTTTTTTTGAGCGATCACTCTCTCCTGCGTTCACTTTTTTCTTTGCGTAGCGCCGCTCATTTCCGGCTCGCGTTTCGCGCGCTGAAATTTTCGGTGTCGGCGCGTCGACACAACAATTTCTCGCATTTGTTTTACGGAAATTTATTTTCCGCGCGCGCTCGAGTCCTCTCCGTTTTTTCGCCGCTGGCCGTCGTCGCCGCAAATCACGCATCTTTCTCGCCTGCAAGCACTTCGCGAATGCTTCCGCCCTCCACAATCAATCGATCCATAATAGGTATTACGATATGCTTATCGATCATCGTATTGACATACCGCGCCGCCATCGACATAATTCGTCAGAGGTCTCTCGAAAATGGAGAAAGCCAAGGTCAAGGTCTCGCCGAAATTTCAGGTCGTGATCCCCAAAGCCATCCGCGAAGAACTCAAGATCGAACCCGGCCAGCAGCTCCTCATGTACGCGCTCGACGGCGCGCTTCGCCTCGTGCCTCAGCGCCCGGTCAAGGAGCTGCGCGGCATCGCCAAAGGGATGAGATGGAAAGACGAGTATCGTGACCACTCGGAGCGGTTCTGACCTCTATGTTGTCGACTCCTCCGGCTGGCTCGAATATCTGACCGAGGATACCAAGTCGGCCGCCTTCGGCCATTACCTGGAAACGGAAACCGTGCTGGTTCCCGCCATTGTCCTCTGCGAGGTGTATAAGCACGTCGCCCGGCAGCGCGGCAGGAACGTCGCCGACCGTTTCGTCACCCAGGCCCTTCAGCGCCGCGTGGTTCCGCTCGACGAATCCATCGCCCTGGCCGCCGGCAACCTGAGCATCGAGCACCGCCTCAACATGCCCGACGCCATCGTCTACGCCACCGCCCGCGTCTGCCAGGCCCTGCTCGTCACCGCCGACACCCACTTCCGCGGCCTCCCCGGCGTCATCATCCCCTAGCAGTCAACCGATGCGAGCCATTCACCACGCAGTGACCACGGTAATCGTTTCCAGGTTAAACCGAAGCTTTACGGCCAGCGGCAGGCAAGAGCGCTAAGGAACTTCTGAATAAGTGCTCCATGTTTTGCGTGTAACGGATAAGGTGTGGGGAGCAGTGGGAGGATAGTGGCAATCATGAAGCAGAGGACACTGGCGATGGCGAACGGATT
>Ga0307374_10008382_pt1 | contig 15466 bp, 13 predicted proteins | sample OX3MG_FD_202532 | JGI IMG/M metagenome (GOLD analysis project Ga0307374, IMG submission 202532) | Soil microbial communities from Risofladan, Vaasa, Finland - OX-3 | ecosystem: Environmental > Terrestrial > Soil > Coastal area > Acid sulfate soil | place: Finland: Risofladan, Vaasa | collected... | reverse complement strand
AGCGGACGGTTGACTCGTTAACTGGTGGCGCGACGAAGGTGCGCTTGTAGTCGATGAAGCTCGGCACCGGGCCGGCTGGTGGTACAACCACTGGCGCAGCCACCGCGGGGGCGGCATTCAGCGCGGCTGCGAGTTCCTGGCACCATCCCGGCGGCACCTCGCAGTCGTCGTCCGTGAACAGCACGCGGTCGTTGGCGGCCAGGTCGATCGCCGTATTGCGGGCCCTGGCCGCGCCCGCAACCGGATCTGTGATCACCCGCAGCCGGGGGTCCTCGATACCCAGGCGGCCGGCATCCTTGCTGGTGCCATTGAGGACCAGAATCACTTCACCCGGCTCCGGCATCCGGTCGAGCGCGGCAAGGACACTGCGCAGGCAGCGGACCAGACCTGGGCTGTGACCCAGGGACGGCACGGCCACAGTGACGCTCACGGCTCTTCCGCCAGCCGGGCAGCGAGCCAGTACAGCTCCGACACCTCTCCAAGCTCCTGCCAGTCGTGATGGTCGGCCAGGCGCCGGAGCTCAGGCACCGACGCGGAGCGCACGTAGGACGCGACCGGATCAGTCGCGGCGGCTGCCGCCAGCGTCCGCCGAGCCTGCGCCAGCCGTCCCTGTCGCGCCAGCGCCGCCGCCCGCCAGAATGACTCACCCGAGCCATTGACAAGCTGGTCGTCGCGCCCGGTGCGGAACAGGCACTCCGCGCAGGCCGGCCGATCGCCGGGCAATCCCGCCGCAGGGGCCAGGCACGCCTCCCACCGCCCGAGGGCATGGTCCAGGCCGGGCACTGTCATCACCGGCCGCACGGCGCCCGGCGCCGGCCTGCCCGCCCGGCGGGCGTGCGTTGCGAGCAGCGGCGGCCGGCGCGAGCGCACCCGCCACGGCCCTTCGCCCACCTCCCGTCCGAGCACGTACTCGTATGCCAGGCGGTTACGGTCGTACTGGAACCACTGATCCGCATCACGTATTGCGTGGCTGACGTGGTGGCCCCAGGCTGTCGTGACCGGGAGAAGGAAGCCGCCGTGTGCTTCCAGCCCTGCAGCCACCAACGTGTCCTGGTAGCCCCAGCGCGGCACAGCCTCCGGCATCCCGCCGACCCCGGTGAGCAGGTCGCGCCGGGCGCTGAACAGGCAGCCGAACAGGAACCTGTGCCGGCGCCAGACGCTGCCCTCGCAGTCGAGGATGTGGCGGTCTCCATCCAGCCGGGTGAGCCAGCCGGACCCGGCCAGCATGTTCGTCAGGATCGCCGGCATATGGAAAGCCAGGCGAGTGTCGCCCGATACGGCCTCCCGGTGCATGAGCGCGAGCATGGTCTCGGGCTGGTCCGGTACATCCGCTGCGCTGATGTCGGTGCGGAAGCCGAAGCAGACCACCTCCTGCCAGAGTTCGTGTCGCGCCAGCATCTCGTCCAGGGCGCCGCAGCCCAGCACCATGTCGGAGTCGCAGATGACGACAACGTCACCCTCGGCCTGTTCGAGCCCCATGTTGAGCGCGAAAGACTGTCCCCGATGACCCAGCCGCAGGACAGTCAGGTTGAGGTTCCGGTGAGTTTCCCGCAGATCCGTCCACGTTCGGTCGCTGGAGCCATCATCACAGACGACGACCTGCAGCCGGCCCGGGTCCGCCCGGTTGAGTGATGACAGTTCCAGGCTGTCCAGGCAGGGCCGGAGGCTGTCCGCGGAGTTCCAGGTGGCCAGGACAACGGAGGCGGTCAGCCGCTGGGAACGCAGGCTGGCGCAGGCGTGGTCGCTGGGATGCCCGAGGTACGGGAACGTGAAGGCACGCCCCGGATCAAGGCCGCCGGCCACGGCCCGGTACCAGCCTGGCGACTGGCCAGCAGCGTCCAGGAGAGTCATCAGGTGCCTGGGAGGAGCGACGCCAGGCCCGAAGTCAGGGCCGCCAGCTGTGCCTCTTGGCCGAAGCAAGCCCGGACTGCGGTGCTCTCTCCATCGACTGTGCCGCGGGCCACGGCGGCATGCACGGCGTCTACTGCCTGGTGCCCGCCGATCCCCTCGACTGCGGTGATCGACTGGAACCGGCGGGCCAGGTGCCGCACGTTGCCGGCCGCAGTGGCCACCACCGGGACGCCGGCCGCTACCGACTCGATCGGCACCAGCCCGAAGCCCTCTGGCATCGACGACGCCATGATCGTGCACCCACCGGTGCGATAGAGGCACGACATTTCCGAGGGCGGCAACCACGGTACCCATAGCAGGTGCTGCCGCAGGCCCAGGGCAGCGGCGGCACTGCGGGCCTCGGCCACGATCTGCTGGCCTTCCGGGCCCTCCTCGGGGTTGGCCGCCGTCGCTGTCAGCGTCCACCGCGGATCAGCGGAGACAAGCGCCCGCAGCAGGTCCAGCGCCCGCAGTAAGCCCTTGCCCGGATCGGCGCGGTGCGGGAACAGCAGCCGCCGAGTCATCGGTACCCGGGCAGCGGCCAGCAGAGCCCGTAGTCGCGCGACGGTGGCGTGACTGCGGGGCTCGCAACGCGGCTCGGTCAGCACCGGAGGCACCACACGCACCTTCCGCGGATGCCATCCCGGGTGCCGCAGCAGCTCGGCGGCGAGGAATGGTGACGGCACCCAGGCCGCGTCCCAGCCCGGGGCGCTGGCGGCACGCCGCTCGTTGTCGTAGGCCAGGTTGGACAGCAGTAGCACGACAGCGCCGTCTGTCCGCAGTCGGCCCACCGAGCGGTCGAGCACCAGGACCAGGTCGGCGGTCCGGATTATCCGCAGCGCCGCCGACTGCGGCGCACGGTCCGCCCCGGACAACTGCCCAGGCCAGCGGGCCACCTGAGTGTCACCCCATTCGAGAGTCGGAGCCGTCTCCGGCAGCGACGCCGCCCATCCGGCGTTCCGTAGCACCGTGCAGTCCCAGCCCAGCGTGACGAGGTTGCCGCAGATGCTGGCCGCAACCTGCTGGGCCCCGCCTTTCAGTGCGGCGCCGGACAGCGGGTACGGGGTGAGCACGGCGACAGTCTTCGCAGGTTCCAATCGACTACCCCTAGGAGCTTGTACATGGGCTCGGCCAGCAGCGTGCGGAGCGGAACAGCGGCCTCACCTACCAGCGAGAGCCGCCAGTGGAGCCGGACCCGACGCAGCCATCCGGCAAGCTCTGCTGCCAGATCGCCGGCCGACGCGCGCCGCATCCATTTCGCGTAAAAAGCGCCGTCGGCTAGGGCGTACTGACGGCATTTGGCACGTAGCTCCCGCAGGTCAGACGGAAAGAGGTGCTGCACCACCGCGTCCGCAACGTAGACCAGGCCCAGGCCCCGGGTATGGACGGCGTAGAAAAAGTCCACGTCCTCCGTCCCGCCGCAGCGGCACCCGTTGGACAGCCGCTCGTCGAACCTCGGGCCGCCGTCGCTCCCAGCGAGCAGCGGCATGTTCAACGCGAAAGCGGCGCCGACACCGAAGGCCCAGACCCCGAACGGCGACAGCACCTTAGCGGCGCCACCGCCACCCCACACCTGGGTGGTGGGTCCACGGTCGAACCCGAGGTACCGCTGCCACAGGGCCGTCGTCGGCGCCGTCATGTCGGCTGGTATCACTCTGGCCGTACCGACGGCCGCTCCGGTCCGCTCCATCGTCGAGACGAGCGTCTCGATCGCCTCCGCTGTCACCACGACGTCATCGTCTAGGAATACGAGCAGCGGACCGCTGGCTGACTCCACGCCGGCGTTGCGGGCCCGCGAGGCGCCGCCGCCGCGGCAGACGAGGGCGGCGATGCCGAGTTCCGCCGCGATCAGCCGGCCATCCTCGGCGTCTTCGCTCGTCTCCGGAGGGTTAAGGATCAGCGTCACAGACGACTCGGGCAGGCGGCTGGCGATGTTGCGATGGACGCGGCGCACCGCGTCCGGTGTGCCCCGCGTGGGAACCAGGACGTGCCAGCGCGGCTGCCGCGAGCCCGCTAATGTCATAGCGGGCGAACCTGGGCGCTGACGCAGCCGTTGTCGGCGTCGGGGTCGGCAAGTAGCTGGGCGAGGTAGGCGTGGTCCAGCGGCTCGGACTCAGCAGGCCGTCGGCGAGCTGACGGGGTCAGCGCCTGATGTGGGTGCCGGCGACCGGCACTCCCGGTGCACTGGTAGCAGCTCAGCAGCGGTTCCTCCTGAGCGATCCAGGAGAGCAACTGCTCCGCTGACTGGATGCAATCGATCCGGAGGCTGTCCGCCTCAACCAGGGCGGGCTGCCCGATGCCGAGCTGCGCGGACTGCGGGCATCGGTAGATCCGCCCGGACTCTACCGTGAGGCACCGCCACCGGTTGCCTATCTGGCAGGTCAGGTAAACCAGACGGGCGAGCTGGCCATCAGGATCCTTGTTCCGAAACGACAGCCGGAAATGGCCGAAGTGCTTGAAAATCAGGGTGGTGCCGCTAGCGGCGGCGGCCGCAACAATGGCATCCGTCCGGGTCTCCAGCGAGCGGGCGGTGTTGGGGTAAACCGATACGTGCGCCTCATCCACCTCACCCCAGAACTCGTCTGACTGCTCGGCAAGCCGCAGCCCGTTGGTAAGGACCCGGACTCTGCCGGCGATGCCGGTCCGCCGGGCTGCGGCCAGCACTGCCGGGAGGTCGGGGTGCAGCAATGGCTCGCCGCCCAGCACCCGCACGTGCTCGACCCGGAGCCACCGCGCCAGATCCCCCAGGTCTCGTTCTGCCTGCCGTGGATCGATAAACCGGCGAGCCATCGACGGGGAGCCGTGCGAGCAGGACATGCAGCTGATGTTGCAGTGCCAGGCAGCGTTTATCTCCACCGCCTCGCTCCAGACCCGGCCGTCCGCGATCTCGACAGGCTTCCGCATCGCCTCGGTGGTGTGAATCACTGCTGGTCTCCCCTCGCACAGGCGGAAACCAGAGTGTGCCGTGGCGTCATTCAGGATCCCGCGCCCAGGACGCGGTCGGCGTTCCGGCCGGAGGGCGCCACACGACGCCGTCGCCGTCGAACTTGTTGGTGTAGCCGCCGAGGTAGTAGTGCAGCGTCGGCTGATTGGTGCAGACCACCCGCAAACCGCTCTCGTAGATCGCCTTGGGCAGCGCCTTGTCCTCCACCGTGATGTTGAACCATTCCCAGGGTCCGTAATGCGTTTCGAAGGGGTGGGTCTGCAGGAAACCCGGCGGAAAGAGCCATTCACCGAGGTCGATCCAGGTGAATCGCATCGCGAACTGGTCCCGGACCATGTTGGAGCCCCTGGCCATGATCCCCATCTCCAGGCAGTAGGCGTAGATCGCGCGGCGGGTGAGCCGGTCCCGGCCCCAGGGAAACTCCGGTCTCGTGTAGGGCCGGCCGTCCTCATCGAACAGCTGGCGCTGGCTGTGCGCGATATCGGCCCCGGCCCTGCTGGCCGTCTCCCACAGGCTCTGCAGGTGCGTCGGGTCCCAGGCATTGTCGTCATCGAGGAAGGCCAGGTACTGCGGTCCCGCCGCACTGACGGCGATGTTACGGAGCACGGACAGCCGGGCGGGGCCGTCCCGGTCGTCCGGAGAGCGGCCATGGTAAAGGACGTCCAGAGGTGCTCGCGCGGCCAGGCCCTCGATAGCCGCTCGCACGTTCTCGTCGCCGTCCACTACGAACAGGTGGCGGATTGCGCCTGAATATGTCTGCTTCCGCACCGACTCAACGCACCGATCCAGGTGCTCCGCCCGACGCGTCACAGTGATGACGGTGACGGCAGGCTTCGTAGCGTCCATCCGTCAGTCTCCTGTGGTAACGGTCCGCATCGGGTGCGTGGTCTGCCCGATGAGCTGGGAGTCGCTGGCGGCTGTCGCCGGGATGCGGCGGCAGCCAGGTGCCTGCCTCGATGCTCACGGCCCATCCGCTGGTGCCCGGCCGACGATGAAAGACAGCTCGCCGCGATAGGTCGCGCCGAGCCTGGTCACGACACCCTGGTAGGTTCCGGCGCCGTCCTTCACGCGGCTGAGCCAGTTCTCCGGCAGCAGCACGCGTTCGCCCACCTCCAGCGGCGGATTCCCGCGCCAGCGGTATGCGTACTTGCCGACCTCGACGACCTGGTCCCCGCCGATTTCGTAGACGCGTTGCGTCATCGAGGAGCTGCTCCAGTTCCCGGACGCGCCGCTCAAGCCGCTCAGCATTCTGCTGCGCAGTCACGGCGCCCATCTCCAGGCCGCTATGGAAGCCCTCGCGGTGCCCCCGGCCATACGCCTCGGCTAACTCACGGTCGTGCTGGCTGGCGCAGGCGAGGTCGAAGCCGTAGATCCGTGCCTTGCATGGCTTGCCGGACCGGGTCGGACGCCCGCATTTCCGAACGCCCGCAGCCTCCTCGCTCATGCTCACGCACCTCCAGCGCCGGCGCAGCAGGCATCTCGGACAGTTCGCGCCTTGGCCCCATTTTACCGTAAGCCTCCACAGAATGCCGCCCCCTGTGTGCGATCTGGCCAGCCGGTCGCGCTGCCGGGAGTTTATGGCCGGCCCAGGACGCGGAACGACCAGCCGGCTGACCGCCACCGCTGCTCATCGAGCACGCACCGGGCATTGCAGACCTCCGCCAGCACGTTGATGAACGACAGCCTCGCCGCCAGGAACGCGTTCGCCGAAACTTTCACCAGCTCAGCGCTCTGCACGTCCATCACCAGCACCGGCACGCCGCGGGCGGCCCCTGGCGGGCATACACGCCCCGCAGCACCTGCGCTGACCGTTCCGATGTGAGTGCCCGACCTGGCTACCTTCAGCCGCGCCTGCGGCGAGGACTCCGCGCCGCACCGCATGAGCCGGCGCGGCGGGGAAGCCAGCGGGTCGGCGATGGCGCTGCGGCCCGATTCAGTCGGCGAGCACGCGGACAGGCCCGCCCGAGGGCTCAACCCGCGCCACCCAGCCGCCGGGCAGGCTGATGCTCCGGCCGGGCAGCAGCCGGGTCCGGGTCCGGGCCAGCACCCGGCCGTCCTGGCTGACCTCCAGCCGCGCCAGCCGCCGGTACTCCGCGCTGCGCAGCACGAAGCGCCCGCGCGGCGGCGGCGTCCGCGGGTCGGTGATGGCGCTGGGCGAGATCCAGGTCAGCGGCGCGGCCACCGTCACCGCGATGGACCGCGTGACCGGGACGGACCGGCCCGGGCGCCTGCCCGTTACCGCCGCGGCGATGTGCCGGGCGGCGTGCCGGCCGCTCAGCGCCGCTATGTCGGCGGTCTCGGCGGCGTGCACGAGGTTCCCGGCGGCGAACACGCCGGGCACCGAGGTTTCCAGCGCCGTGTCCACCACCGGCCCGCGAGTCCCGCGGTCCAGGTCGATCCCGGCCGCCAGCCGCGCCAGTTCCTGGTCGGGGATCCAGTCTCCGGTGAAGACCAGCGTCTCGCACGCAACGAGCCGTGTCGCGCCGGTGCGCAGATCCGTGAGCCCGGCCCCGGTGAGCCGTTCGCGGCCATCCACCCGGCTGACCGCGGTGCGGGTCCAGACGGGCACCCGCCAGCGGGCGGCGGCACCGAGGCGGAATGCCGCGTAACTCTGCTGCCGGGGCTGATCGGTGACCAGGGCGACGACTTCCGCCCCGGCGTGCGCCAGCGTCACCATCGCCGAGAAGCTCACGTGCTCGGCCCCGACGATGAGCGCCCGGCCGGGCAGCCGCTGCGCGCCCGGATACACCCGCTGCTGCAGTTCCCCGGTGGTCAGCACGCCGGACGGCCGGGTGCCGGGGACGAGCCGGGCGGCCCGCGGGCGCTCCCGGCACCCGGTGGCCAGCAGCACGGCGGCCGCGTCGATGCTCTCGATCCCGGCAGGGCTCGTGATAACGGCGGAACGGGGCCCGGCCCAGCCCGTCACCGTCGTCCCGGTCCGGACTTCCGCGCCGGCCTGCACGGCGGCGCGGGCGTAGTGCCGTGCGTAGGCCGGGCCGGTCATCAGCCGGTGCAGGTCGCGGAGCCCGTAGCCGGTGTGCGCGCTGTGCCGGGGAACGCCGCCGGCCTGCTGCTCCCGGTCCACGACCAGGACCCGGCCGATCCCGAGCCTGCGCAGCTCGATCGCGGCGGCCAGGCCGGCCGGCCCGGCTCCCACGATCAGGACGTCGGCTTTCACGCCGTGTCACCGCCCGGCGGGCGTGCCCCGGCGAGCAGGGCGGACACCGCGGCACCGCAGTAGAAGCCCTGGCAGCGGCCGTTCACGGCCCGGGTCCGCCGGCTCAGCCCGCCGAGGTCGGCCGGCGGCACGGCGGCGGCCAGCGCGTCGCGGATCTCGCCGCGGCTGACCCGCTCGCAATGACAGACGATCTCGCCGTAGGCCGGGTCGGCGGCGATCCGCGCCGCGTCCTGGTAGGGCCGGATGCCGGCCTGGCCGATGTACGGCATCGACGGCGGCCCGGCGGTGGCGCGCTCCCGCAGCGCCAGCCCGGCGTCCGCCAGCTGCCCGACGACGTACTCGGCGATGCCCAGAGACGCGGTCAGCCCGGTGGACCTGATCCCGGCGACGCACGCGTAGCGCCGCTGGCCGTCCACCCGGATCTGGTAGTCCCGGTGCTCGGTCGCGGCCCGCAGGCCGGCGTAGGTGGCGGTGATTTCCTCGCCGGCCAGGTCCGGCAGGATCCGCCGGCCGTCCGCCAGCAGCCCGGCCAGGCCGGCCTCGCTCGTCGCGGTGTCCGACCGGCCGGGCACGTCCTGAGCGGTCGGCCCGAGCAGCACGTTGCCGTACACGGTCGGCGCGACCAGCACGCCCTTGGTCTGGGCCGTCGGGACCGGCAGCAGGATGGAGCCCAGCAGCGGCCGGGCGAGCTTGTCGAAGACGATCAGCTCGCCGCGCCGCGGCCGGATCGTGAAGCCGCCGCCGCCGGCCATCGCGTCGACCCGGTCGCTCTCCAGCCCGGCCGCGTTGACCAGCCACCGGCAGCGCAGCGTTCCGCCCCGGTCCGTGCTCACTTCGTGCAGGCCGCCGGGGTCCTCGCCGCCGGGGTGCTCGCCGCCGGCGGGCCGGATGCCGGTGACCCGGGTCCGCAGCGCGAGCCGCACGCCGTCCCGGACCGCCTCGGTGGCGAACGCCAACGGCGTGGTCCACGGGCAGATGATGCTCTCGTCCGGGATCTCCAGCGCGCCGAGGGCGCCGGGCCCCAGGTGCGGCTCGCGGCGATACAGCTCGGCCGGCGGCACCGGGCGGATCGCGGTGTAGCCGTTGCGCCGCGCCTTGTCCTGGATCCCCGCGAACGCTGCCTCCTGCTCCGGGCTCCAGGCGATCAGCAGGGCGCCGGTCCGCTCCAGCGGGATGCCGGCCTGCCCGGCATAGGCCGCCAGCAGTTGCGCGCCGCGCCGGACCAGGCGGCTTTCCAGGGTGCCCGGCACGGCGTCGAAACCGGTGTGCAGGATCGCGGTATTGGCCTTCGTCGTCCCGGTCCCGACGTCGTTGCCCGCCTCGACCAGCACGCAGGACAGGTCATACTGGCCCAGCGTCCGGGCGATCGCGGTGCCCACCACCCCCGCGCCGATGATCACGACATCAGCGGTCCCGCCGCCCGCTCCCGCGCCGTCGGCTCCCGCTCCCGCGCCGCCCAGGGCGCCGCGCGCGCCGATCAACGTCCCGCCGCCAGGACCAGCTGGACCGCGGCCTCGAAGTCCGCCAGGCGCTGCGCCGCCTGGTCGGCGCTGATCGCCGGCTCGACGACCGTCTCCGCCCCGCCCGCCCCGCCCGCCCCGCCAGCCGCACCCGCCCCGCCCGGTCCGACCGCCTCCGCCAGGCTGCCAGCCGCCCCGACACCCAGCCGGGCCAGCGCCGCCACGCCGAGCGCCGTCGCGTCCGGCGACCGGTACACCTCGATCGGCAACTGGAGCAGGTCAGCCTGCGCCTGCAGCAGCAGCCGCGACCGGGTCAGGCCGCCGTCCACGCGCAGCACGGTGAGCGGCGCGCCCAGGTCGCGGGCCACCGACCGGGCCAGCAGCGCGATCGAGGCCGCCAGCCCGTCGAGCACCGCGCGGATCAGGTGCGCCCGGCTGCTGCCCAGGCCCAGGCCCAGGAAGGCGCCGCGCGCGTCCGGGCGCCAGTGCGGCGCACCGAGCCCGGCCAGCGCGGGCACGAACCGCACGCCCCCGCTGTCGGGCACCGTCGCGCCCGCGGCGTCGAGCTCGGCGGCGCCGGTGGCGATGCCGAGCTCGGTCAGCCAGCGGACCGCCGAGCCGGCCGTGTAGACCTGGCCATCAAGGCAGTAGGCGGGCACGCCGGCCAGCCGCCAGGCGACCGAGGCGGACAGCCCAGCGCTGGACCGGACGGGCCGGTCGCCCGTCGCCGCCAGCAGGAACGCGCCGGTCCCGTACGTGCACTTGGCCTGGCCGGCCGTCAGGCAGCCCTCGGCCAGCAGGGCCGCCTGCTGGTCCACGGCCAGGCCGGCGACCGGCACCGGCCGCCCGAACGCCGCCGTCTCGCCCGCCACGCCCGCACAGTCGACGACGGCCGGCAGCGCGGCCGGGTCGATGCCGAACGCCGCGCAGGCCCGCCCCGACCAGTCGGCCGTGTCGAGGTCCAGCAGCATGGTCCGGGAGGCCGTGGCCGCGTCGGTCACGTAGCCGGCCCCGAGCCGGGCCAGCAGCCAGGTGTCGGTCGTGGTGACCACGCCGTCGGCGGTCAGGTTCTCCCGCAGCCAGGTCATCTTGGGCGCGGCGAAGTACGGGTCCAGCGGCAGCCCGGTGACCTGCGTCAGCCACCCCGCCTGGTCGGCCAGCCGGGTGCAGACCCCGGCCGACCGCCGGTCCTGCCAGACGATCGCCGGGGTCAGCGGCCGCCCGGTCCGCCGGTCCCAGGCCAGCACGGTCTCGCCCTGGTTGGCGAGCGCGACGGCATCGGCGCGGGCGCGGGCGGCGGCCAGCGCCCGCCGGCCGGCCGTGAGCACCGACGCCAGCAGCTCCTCCGGGTCGGCCTCGACGGCGTCCCCGGCGGCGCGCGTCGCCACCGGCACCTCGCCGGCCCCGAGCACCTGCTGGCCAGGGCCGACGAGCACCGCCTTGGTCGCCGAGGTACCCTGGTCGATCGCGAGGATGTTCACCGGCCTAGGACACGGGGGACACGCCGCCCCCAGCGCCCCCAGCGCCCCTCGCGTCCCGCGCGCCCTTCTCGGTGCGCATCGCCGCCGGCTCGATCAGCCACTGAATGAGATAGAAGATCAGCCCCACGCCGAGCGCGCCCAGCACGTAATACTGAGCGTCCCGGAACACGCCGGGCCCGATCAGGACGATCAGCTCGTAGGCCAGCCAGACCAGCGCGCCGGCGATCACCGGGATCTCCCAACGGCCAAGCGCGGGCTCCCCGTCCCACCCGTCCCGTCCGCCGCGCCCCCGCCGCCGCCCGGCGAGCAGGTAAAGCAGGACGGTGCACGCGTACAGGATGGCCGGCATGATCGTCGACGCGGTGAACAGCGTGACCAGCGCCCCGGTGTGCGTGCGCAGCACGAGCGTGATAACCGCGCCGATAACGGCCGCCAGGACGGTAGCCCAGGACGGCCCGCCGGTCGCCCGCGGCACCCGGCTCCAGAGCTGGTGACCGGGCAGCCGCCGGTCCCTGGCCATCGACCAGATCAGCCGGCCGTTGGTGGTCATGATGATCAGCCCGCAGGCGAAGATCGAGACGCAGACGAAGATCAGGAAGAGCTTCTGCACCACGCCGCCGAGCACATCGTGCACGATCAGCGCGACCGGCGCCGAGCTGGCCGTGGCCGCCTTGACCGAGCTGGTCGCGTAGCTGAGCGCGATGAGGAACGCCATGCCGACCGCGCCGGACACCAGCACCGCGCGGACCATCGCCCGCGGGATGACGCGGTGCGGCTCCTCGGTCTCCTCGGCCAGGTTGCTGGCGGCCTCGAAGCCGACGATGGTGTACGCGCCGAGCAGCGTGGCCAGCATGAACGGCCCGAGCCAGGCGTAGTAACCGGCGTGCGGCACCACCCCGGTCGAGGTGAGGTTGGACCAGTGCCCGAGCCCGCGCACGGCCGCCACGATCAGCAGCAGCACGGTGAGCCCGGCGATGCCGATCACCTCGGTCGCCACCGCCGCGTTGTTCACCCGGGTGGTGATCCGGGTCGACCAGATGATCAGCGCCGCCTGGATGGCGAGCACCACGAGCGTCTCCAGCGCCGCGCTGGTCGGCGTGTAGACCTCCCCGATCAGGGGCTGGAACGCGACCTGGACGAGGCCGTAGTCGACCGAGACCGTCACGATCGACAAGAACGCGAAGGACATCCAGCCCAGCCACCAGCCGACCTGCACGTTGGCCAGCCGCGAGGCCCACTGGTAGGAGTAGCCCGACAGCGGCACCCGGGCGGCCAGCGCACCGTAGACGAGCGCCACCAGGGCCTGGCCCACGGTGACGATCACCCAGGTCCAGATGGCCCGCGGCCCGCCGGTCGCCAGCGCGAATCCGTAGGTCGTGAAGATCCCGGTGGTGATCGAGATGAACGAGAACGCCACGGCGAACGACTCGAAATGGCGCAGCGAGCGGACGAACTGCTGCGCGTAGCCGTACCGGGGGAGCAGCGCGTCGTCGTCATGCTGGGTAGTGGTGGCCACCTCTTCATCACTTCCTCGGCTGGCCCGCCGGACGGCGGCCCGTGGTGGGGATTTTCGTGGTCGCGGCCGCTAGCCGGCCTCGGTCAGGGGCGGTCCTGGCACCTGCGGGCAGGTAACGGCGGTGCTCGCCCGCAGCAGTTCGACACCGCGCTCGTCGAGCTCGGCGTAGGCGCCGGCGTTCTGCTCGTCGTCGGTGATGACCGCGGCGATGCGGTCCAGCGGGCAGACCCGGTGCACGGCGATGACGCCGAGCTTGCTGGAGTCGGCCAGCACGTAGCTGGCGGCGGTGTGCTCGATGATCGTGCGCCGCACCACGACCTCGGCCGGGTAATAGTCGGTCAGCCCGGCCGCCGGGTGGACGCCGCCCGAGCCCAGGAACGCCCGGTCGGCGTAGAACTCGGCGAAGAAGGCCTCCGCGTGCGCCCCGGAGCAGGCGCCGTCGCCCGGCCGGACCTGGCCGCCGGCCAGCATCAGTTCCACGCCGTCGCGGGCCGACAGCTCCATCGCGACCGGCACCGAGCCGGTCAGGACCCGGCCGCGGAAGGCCGCGGGCAGCGCCCGGGCCACCTCCAGGGCCGTCGTTCCGACGTCGATGATGATCGTGTCCTCCGGCTCGACCAGGCTCGCGGCGAGCGCGGCGATCGCCCGCTTGCGCCCGATGTTGCGGACGCTGCGGGCGGCGAAGCTGCCCTCGCTGGACCGGCCCGCGGGCCGGGTCGCGCCGCCGTAGACCCGCTCCAGCAGTCCCTGGTCCTGCAGCCCGCGCAGGTCACGCCGGATGGTCTCGACCGACACGCCGAACCGGCGGGCGAGCAGCTCGGCCGAGACCGCGCTCTGCGCGCGGATCTCGGTGACGATCGCCTCGCGGCGCTGCGTCGGCAGCATGCGCTCTCCGATGCTGGGCAATGTGCTGACGATGTGGGATAACGGCCGAGAATGCCCGTTCTTGCCCGATCATGATGCACTCTTGTGGATTCGTCAAGAGCTGTCACCACCCCCCGCACCTACCCCACCTAACACACACGCCAGGCGGCCGCCGCCAGCACGCCATGGCCGCCGGGCGCCTCGGTGGCCGACGGTGGCCCGCGGGTGTCGCGCAGCCGCAGGGCGCTAGCCGCGACCGGCGTACTCGAACCAGTCGAAATCGGCGAACCCGGCAGCCGGCCGTCCGTTGCTGCTGGCATACATGCCGAGGTAGGCGCCGGTGAAGTCGCCCACCGCGGCCGGGCTCAGGACGCGCCCGTCGACCGTGGCCAGCGTCTGCCAGCGGGCGGGATCCTGCGCGCAGCGCAGGGTGTAGTCCTGGCCGGCGGCCTCGACCGCCAGGTAGGTCCGGCCGGTGCTCAGCGGCGCCTGCGCGACGGTCCGGTCCACGCCGTCGCGGCGCACGAGGACCCGCGCGACCTTCGCGCCCGATCCGCCGCCCTGGCCGCCGTCCGCCGTGACGACCAGGCGGATCTGGTGACCGGTGCCGCGCAGCAGCACCAGGCCGGCCGTCTCGTCCGCGCTGGCGGGCTCGAAGTCCATCGCCGTGGCGGCGGTAAAGGACATGTGCTGCTGACGGCGGCCGACGAAGCTCGGATGGCACGCCTGGGTGATGACCTCGGGGCGCAGCCTCAGCCGCAGCCAGCCCGGCCGGGCGGTGAGGCTGAAGGGCTCCTCACGCGGGGTGCGCAGCACGTTCCACACCGGCGCCAGGATCCCGTTATCGAAATCGTCGGTGCCCGGCTCCGCTGGCCACGGGTGCTCAGGCAGGGGCGCGGGGAATTCCGCCAGGACCCGGCCGGCCCCCGGGTTGATGATCGGCCAGCCATCTTCCCAGGCGACCGAGGCGAGGAACGTCTCCCGGCCCAGGTTGGGGTAGTAGCCGCCGTAGGGTCGCATCGCGTGCAGCACGGCGTGCCAGTCGCCGGCCGGAGTCTGCACGAGGTCGGCGTGGCCGGTCCCGACGATGGGCTCCGCCCGGCCGAGGTGGCGGTGGGTCAGCACCGGGTTCGCGGGATTGTTCTGGTAGGGGCCGGTGACCTGCGCGCTGCGCGCCACGGTCACCGCGTGGTGGTGCTCAGATCCGCCCTCGGCCAGGAGCAGGTAGTAAAAGCCGTCATGGCGGTACAGGTGGGGCCCCTCCGCCCACACGGCGTCCACGAGCGCGCCGCTGAACAGCACGTACTCGGGACCGGTGAGGCGCAGCCCCGCAGGGTCGAACTCGCGCAGCCAGATCTGCGTCCGGCCCGCGAGCTGAGTGCCGGGCACCGGCCGGGTCCCGAGGAACCAGGCCCGCCCGTCGTCGTCGAAGAACAGCGACGGATCGAATCCGGGCGCGTCATCGAGCCACACCGGGTCCGACCATGGCCCGGTCGGGTGCGGGACCGTGACCACGAAGTTGCCCGACTCCCGAGCCCCGTCGACGAGCGTGCACACCACGTAGGTCACGCCGTCGGCATGCCGCATCGTGGGCGCGAACAGCCCGCCCGATGGTCGTACCCCGTCCAGCGGGAGCTGGCCCGGCCGGTCCAGGACGTGACCGGTCAGCCGCCAGTTCACCAGGTCCGGCTCTGCCAGACGGGGAGGCCGGGGAAGTACTCGAAGGTCGAGTTGACCAGGAAGTAGTCCGCCCCGATGCGGCAGATACTCGGGTCGGGATGGCAGCCGGGCGGCGCGGCGCCTAGCGAGCGCGGGTGGACTGGCGGACGACGAGGCTGGTGGCAAGGGTGAGGTGGGTGGTCTCGGGGGGCTGTCCGTTGATGAGCTGGATGAGCAGGTGGATGGACTGCTCGCCCATCTGGCGGATGGGCTGGGCGACGGTGGTCAGCGGCGGGGTGCACAGCGCCGACTCGGGGATGTTGTCGAAGCCGACGACGGACAGGTCACCGGGCACGGTCAGGCCGAGCTGGGTGGCGGCGTCGATGGTGGCGATGGCCGAGACGTCGTTGGCGGCGAAGATGGCGGTGGGCGGCCGCGGGCTGGTGAGCAGCTCGCGGGCCTGCTCGGTGGAGA
>Ga0307374_10008379_pt1 | contig 15473 bp, 11 predicted proteins | sample OX3MG_FD_202532 | JGI IMG/M metagenome (GOLD analysis project Ga0307374, IMG submission 202532) | Soil microbial communities from Risofladan, Vaasa, Finland - OX-3 | ecosystem: Environmental > Terrestrial > Soil > Coastal area > Acid sulfate soil | place: Finland: Risofladan, Vaasa | collected... | reverse complement strand
GATCGAAGTCGTGGTTGACGCTGGAGACGTAGACGTTGTTCACGTCCAACAGCAGCCCGCAGTCGGTTTCGTCGGCCATGCGGCTGATGAACTCCCATTCGCTCATCGTCGAGTCGGCGAAGGTCACATAGGTGCTGGGGTTCTCCAACACCAGCGGACGCTCGAGAAACTCCTGCACCGTTCGCACGCGGTCGTTGACGTGCTTGAGGGTCTGGTCATTGAGCGGGATCGGCAATAGGTCGTGGGCGTTCAGGCCGGCGACCCCCGTCCAGCACAAATGGTCCGACACCCAGCGCGCGGAGACCGAGTCGGCAAGGCGTTTGAGCTTGCCAAGGTAGTAGAAGTCGAGCGGGTCGGTGCTGCCGATCGACAGCGAGACACCGTGCATGACGATCGAGTAACGTTCGGCGATCTGTTCGAGAACGTAGCGGGGGCGGCCCCGCGAATCCATGAAGTTCTCGGAGATCACCTCGAACCAGTCGACCGGCGGATGGTGCTGGAGGATGTACGGGAAATGAACCGTTCGCAGCCCAAGGCCCAAACCCAGGTTGTCGAGTCCGAGGCGCGGCGATGGCATGCCAAGTTCCTCACAGGTGCCGGTGCCGCGGTTACTTCTTCTTCTTTTTCTTGGGGGCGTCGCCGTACTTCTTTTTGGCCTTCTTCATGGCCGCTTCGAAGCTCTTGCGTGCCTTGGCCCAGGCCTTGTCGTTGAGCGGGACGCCGCACTCTCCCATGCCTTTGCACTTGTTCTCGCCCGGCGTTTCGCCGCAACCACCCAGGCCGGCGCACTCGTTGTCGCCATGGCAACTGTGGGCCGCGGCGGTGGCGCAGTGCGATTGGCCCGCGCAGTCGTTCTTTTCGCCCCCCACCTCGCCCTTGCAGGAGGCGTTCAGACCGCGGCAAACGTGCGGGTCTTGCAGCAGCAGCGGCTTTTTCGGGTCTTTCTTCTTGGGTTTCTCGTCGTCGTCATCGGCGCGCGCCAGACTCGTGCCGGCCATCAGTCCACCGAGGGCGGCCACCGACAGGCGTTGAAAATCTCTGCGGTTGAGTTCCGATTTCTCCATTTCCGATTCTCCTTGTTGGTACAAGCTTCGACCTTGCAAGCCACAGCGCCCCGACATCATTCATCGCCCGATACGGGAGATCCTTCGAACCAGCTTACATTCCCCTGACCCGCGTGCAAGCTCCCGACCGGGAATTCTCATGAATTCGGCTACGTCGTCAGGGCCTTGCCGGCCAATTGGCCCGCCACCGGACGATGGACGTAGAGTGCCTCGACGTTTGCCTCGCCGCCTGCCGGGGGTAAGCGCATTTCGTAGGCGCAGGGGCGCTGGTGGTCGGCCAATTGCCGCCGGGGATTGTAGACCGAGTTGAACTTCCAGAGCATCCGCACGAAATTGGTTTGCCCTTGGGCCAGCAGCCGCGCCGAGAGGAAGAAACTGTGCCGCAAGGCCGCGAAGCCGAGGTGCTTACGGTTGAGCACCTGCTGCGTCTTGACCAGTTCTTCGTAAAACCCGGCCAAGGACAGCCCGGTCGGAAGCACCGCGTGCTGCACGTCGAACAGCCGGTAGTCGCGGGTGGCGAAGCGCCGCGATTCGGTGTGCCAGGTCTCCGTGCCGGGGTAAGGGGTATTGACCGTGACGTGGACGATTTCGGGCACCGACATGGCCCACTCGCGCAGCACCGCAAACCGCTTCTCATCCCAGCTTGGGTCGGCGATGATGTTCACCGCCACGACGATCCCCAACGAGCGGGCGAATTCCAACGCCTCGAAATTCTTTCCCAACGAGACCCGCTTGCGGAACTTCTTCAGCCCTTCGTCGTCGACTGCCTCGAGCCCCAGGAACATGTATTTCAGCCCCAACCGTCGCCAGCGCTGGAAAACCTCCTTGTTGCGCAACAACACGTCGCCGCGGGTCTCCAGGTAAAACTCCTTGCGGATGCCGCGCCGCTCGATTTCGTCGGCCAAGGCATGGCCGTGTTCGGAGTGGATGAAGGCCACGTCGTCGACGATGAACACGCCCGGCTCGCGGACGCGGGCCAGGTCGTCGGCCGCGCGCCGGGCAGTGAGCTTTCGATAGCTGCGGCCGTAGAAGGTCCAGGCGCTGCAAAAGGTGCAGTCCCAGGGGCAGCCGCGCGAGAACTCGATCGAAGCACACGGGTCAAGGCAGCCGATGAAATAGCTCTTCCGGCGCCGCAGCAGGTCGCGTGCCGGCTGCACTTCGTCGAGATCGCTGACGAAGACGGGTGGCGGGCCGGCGCCCGCGGGCGTCACGATGCCCGGCAGCGCCGCGATCGCATCGCGGTCGTCTCGCGCGGTCTCGAGCAACCGCGGCGTGATCTCCTCGCCTTCGCCGCGCACGACGCAATCGAGCGCGCCCCGCGCATGTTCCAGGATTTCAGCCGCGGTGAAGCTGGCGCTGTGACCGCCGGCGAAAAGGAAGCAGTCCGGCGAACGGCGGCGGGTCTCGACGGCCAGATCGACGACCTCCGGAATGTTGGCCAGGTAATTGAGCGAAAAGCCGATCGCCTCCGGCCGCCATTCGTCGAGTAATTTGAAGTATTCGCGCTGCGCGAAGCTTTGCAAGTCCAAGAGCCGTACTTCGTGCCCCGCGCGACGAGTCGCTTCGGCGACCAGTTCCAGTCCCAGTGGCTCCAGCCGGAGGTAGACCTCGGAGTACATCAGGGCGCTGGGGTGGACGTAGAGGACTCGCATGAAGGCCGGAAGGATGAAGGTTGAGAGACAAGGATCAAACTACCATACGCGGAGCTAAACGGGAACCAGCGGAAAAATCTCGACGTCGACGCCGTCGCAGAAAGCAAGATGATCGGGCACCTCACCACGCTCGATACCGTTGGCTGCCAGAAGCGATTCGTCACACTGTATCAATTGCGCGGAGCGTACCACGTAGGGAGCATGGTGAACCTGGCCACGGCGCAAAGAACCGCCGGGCGCCGCGGCATAGAGCAAATAGCGTTCGATCAGGAATTGCTCCAAACTGCGGGCCTCGGACATTCCCGCCGCAATCGAACGGCCCGGCTGGCCGGCGCCCAGGAGCGGCCCGACTTCGGCGCTAATCCGTGTCATGGCGCCCGGCTCGCCCGGCCAAAGCCGCCGGCTGGCGTAATCAACGCGGTCTCCGTCGCGTCGGACGTCCATCCGGGCAAAATGGTAATTCAATCGCCATCGCCGGCGGGCCACCCGCACCGCCAGCGAATGGGCCGCTTCGAGGCTGAAGAACCAGACGCCCGGATCGCGCCCTCGGTAATGGACGTAGGTCCGGACGTTGGTTTCATGAAACGTGAAACCGAACGGCCACCATGCGGGCCTCACGTCGGTCATGTGGAAAGGCACCAGTCCCACCCAGGCATCGCCTTCCCAAGTGTCGAGCGTCAGCTCGGGTGGCAGCAGCGCCGCCACACGTTCGGCCGGAAGGCGCCAATGAACGAAGAGCAAATTCCTCCAGCGGTGGTACCCGATCGCCCGGCCGAGTGGCCGTCGCATGGGTGCAAGGCGGTCGATTTCGAAAGTGCTGGTGGGCGGTGGCACGACTGCGGATAATCCAGTCTAGGTCTTCGTTTCCTCTCGTTCCGACGCTCCGCGTGGGAACGTCGTTTCGGCCGCTCCGCGGCCACTGGGACGCAAAACGTCCCACGCGACCCGTTCGGATGTAGAGGCGAAGAGACGCGAATTTCTCGTTCTCCGCCGCCATCGGTATAACAACTGCATGCGCTGGCACTTCTTAACCCCTCGTTCCCACGCTCTGCGTGGGAACGTCGTTTCGGCCGCTTCGCGGCCACTGGGACGCACTTCATCTAACTCGGGTTCGGCACGAATTCCCCACCGCGGCACTCCTTGAGATGGCGCAGGGCATGGACCTGCCCGGTCATCTCCAGCTCGTCGCGGTAGACCGGGTCGTGCCAGCCCTCGATGTCGATCGCGCCGCGGTAACCGCCCATCCGCAAGGTGCTGATCACGTCGGTCCAGTTCGTGTCGCCGAAACCCGGCGTGCGGTGATAGATGTATTGGCGGCCGCCGCGGATGCCGTACGTCCGAATCACGTCCCACATCACCGTGGCGTCCTTGCCGTGGATGTGGAACACTTTGTCGATCCAGCGGCGAAGTTGCGGCAGCGGATCGACCAGGCTGACCACTTGATGGCACGGCTCCCACTCCAACCCCAAGGCCGGACTGGGCACCTCGTGGAACATCATTTCCCAAGCCGACGGGGAGTGCGCGATGTTCCAATCGCCCCAGTCCCAATGGCCGTGCATGTCGCAGTTCTCGAAAGCGATCCGCACGCCACGGTCTTCCGCCCGCGCGGCCAGGGGGGAAAACATCCGCTTGAACGCCGGCAGCGAGTCGGGCACCGGCCGGTTGACGATCCGGCCCGTAAACCCGCACACGAGCTTCGTACCAAACCGGGGGGCTGCGTCGACGAGCGCCTCGAAGCCCTGTGCCGTAAACTCATCGATCAACGGGTTGCCGTAGATTCCCACGGCGCTGACGACTGCCGTGTTACCATGGTCGTCGAGCACGCGCCGCACGTCGTCGGCAATGCGGTCGAGGTCGAGGCCGTCGATCCGGCCCGGAAACGTCAACTGGAAGCTCTCGAAGCCGTGCGGCAGGACCTGGCGGATCGTCTCCGCCGGGCGGTCTTCGGCCTTGATCAGTGTCCCGATGCGGATGTCGTCGTGGGGCATGAGGGAAGTCAACCTAGCTTCTTTCTTAACGTTGCCCGGTGGATCCCTAGCACGTTGGCCGCGGCGACGCGGTTCTGGCCGGTGCGCTCGAGCACGGCGTCGAGCAGCGGCGGCTCGACGAGGTCGAGCAACTGCTGGTATAGGTTCTCCGGCGGCACCTCGTCCGCCAATCGAGCCAAGGCCCACTCGCGGACCGCAGTGTCGACATCCGACCCGCCGCCCGGTAGCGACGCGACGATGGATGGCAGGTGCTCAGGCAGAATCGGCCCGTTACGGGCCAGGAGCGCCGCGTGTTCGATCGCGTTGCGCAGCTCGCGCGCATTTCCCGGCCAGGGGCGCCGGCGCAGCTCATCGAGCGCCGCCTCGCTGATGGCGACGGCGGGCGCGACGGCCGGACGGATTTGCCGTAAGAAACGCTCGGCCAGCGCTGGAATATCGTCGACCCGTTCACGCAGCGACGGAAGCTGGATTTCGAACACTGCCAGCCGGAAATAAAGGTCCTCGCGGAATTTGCCGTCGCACACCTCTCGCCGCAAGTCGCGATGCGTCGCGGCGACGACACGAAACTCCGTCGGCCGGGCATTCACACCGCCCACCGGCGTCGTCTCCTGCTGCTCCAGCGCACGCAACAGCTTGACCTGCACCGGCAGGGGAATATCGCCGGCTTCGTCGAAAAACACCGTCCCGCCGTGGGCCATTTCGAGCAGCCCTTTGCGCTCGAAATCGGCCCCGGTGAACGCGCCGCGGACGTGGCCGAACAATTCGCTCTCGACCAAGGTCGGGCTCAATGCCGCCAGGTTCACCGGCACCAGCGGCCCGTCCGCACGGGGCGAATGCCGGTGGATCGCCTGCGCCACCAGTTCCTTGCCCGTGCCGCTCTCGCCGGTGATCAGCACGCTTGCACGCGACGGCGCCGCCAAGGCGATCCGTTTGAATACTTCCTGCATCGCCGGACTGGTGCCCACCAGCTCGTCGTTTGACTCCGATTGTGGCAACGGCCTACTGGGATGATCGGCCAGGGCGCGTTGTGCTAGTGCGCGCTGGGTCAGGGCGCGACGGATCACGGCCAACGCCTGTTCCAGGTCGAAGGGCTTGGTCAAGTATTCGAAGGCCCCATTGCGGACCGCCTCGACTGCCGTGGCCAGGCTACCGAAGGCGGTGATCACCACGACCGGCGTGTCGGGCAGGAGCTGCCGGAAGCGGGACAATGCCGTCAGGCCATCCATACCCGGCAGGCGGATGTCGAGCACCACCAGGTCGCAGCCCTTGCCGACGGCCAATTCCAACGCGTCCTCGGCCGACGAGGCGACACTGACCTCGTGCCCGTCCTCGCGCGCCAATCGGCGCAAGGCCCAGCAAATGCTCTCTTCGTCGTCGATGATCAAGACGTGACTCATACGATGACCGCTTGAGGATGCCGGGTTACGACTTGCGGCGCGGGGGAAAGGGGTAACGTCAACTCGAAGCACGTGGCCGCGTCAAGGCGGCGATAAGTGAGCGTCCCACCGTGCGACTCGGCCACTTGCCGCGCGACGGCCAGGCCGAGGCCGACTCCCTCCGGCTTGGTCGTTGAGAACGGCTCGAACAGCCGCTCGACGAATTCCGCGGGCGGGCCAGGGCCGCCGTCGAGCACGCGTACGCGCGCGCCGTGGCTGTCGTCGTGGCTCGATTCGAGGCGCACCCAGCCGCCGCCGGCGACCGCATCAACCGCGTTGAGCACGAGGTTCATCAGCACATGCCGCAATTGGTCGGGATCGGCTTCGAGCGTACACGCGGTGCCTGGCCCCGCCACCACTTGCAGATCCACCTTGCGGTGCCGGCACGACGGTTCGACCAGTCGCACGACTTGGCTGACGATCGACTCGATCTCGCAGGTGACCCGCCGCGGCTCTTGCGGCTGGCCCGCGGCGAGAAACCGCTGCAAGTGCTCCTCGGTCAAAGCGAGTTGCCGCAGGGCCACGTCGAGACTCTCCTGGTCGTCCGCGCGGCACGAACGCTGGTGAAGTTGCACGGCCATCCGCGCGCCGGTCACGTCGTTGCGCAAGTGATGGGCCAGTCCGCCCGCGAGCTGCCCCAGCAGCGCCAATCGCTCGGTGCGTCGAATCACTCGACGCATTTCGTCGAGTTGTTCCGCCAGTTGGTTGACGCCGCTCGCCAGGTCGCGCAGTTCGTCGTCGCGCCCGGGCAGCGGAACGGTGTGAAAGTCGCCTTCGGCAAGGCGATTTACCTGACGCCGGAGCCGGGCGATCGGCCGGCTCAAGCGGCCGGCTACGGCCGCGGCCACCAGTGCAGAAAGCGCCAGCGCGGCGGCCCCGACGGCCAGCGGCGGCCAGGCCCCCCCGCGCCGGTTGGCGCGCCAGTGCCCTTCGGGATATAGGATGTGCAACACCAAGGGCCCTGAGTGAGGACCTCGCCCGCTCATTCGTGGCCCCGTCATTTTCAGTGCGGCGACGAAATAGCGTGTGCCGTCGATCTCGTGCGGTGGGCCGAGCCGCAATTCACGTACGGAGCCGACCGGCACGATCGGCGGAAACGTGGCGGTCCAGGGACGGCTTGCCGCCACGCGCCCCTTGTCATCGGTCAAAACGAATTCGGCGCCGCTGAGCCCGCGCATGACGGCCAACACGGCGTCAGTCAGCGGAAAGTTCGAATCCAACAGCGTGCCGGCCACGCCGCGCACTTGCTCGTCGATTCGCTCCTCCGCGTGACGCGTGGCCAGAAAGGCGTTCAACACGCTGACCCCCGCCACGGCCACCAGCATCATCCCGGCGAATGGAAGCAGAATCTGATGGCGGATCGGCCAGCGCATCGGGACGGCTCGGCAAGGGGAAACGGAGGAACCAAGTTCCATGATAGGCTGGGATGAGGGATGAAGGAAGAAGGAGCGCGGAACGGGAGAAGAGGGGAAGAGGGGATGAGGGGAGGTCCGGCGTCCGCGAAAATGTCACTCGACACTCGTTCGGGGCACCCGCGCAGCGGGTCGGCTCCGCGTGGGAACGTATCTTCGGCCGCTCCGCGGCCCCGTGCGGATTTGGTGCCGGCCCAAAGCGCTCCGCGAAGAAAACCGACTCCGCATCCCCCGACAAAAGGCTACAATGACGTCGCTCGCGTGGCGGAGGGTGGCGCGGGTTGAGGAACCGCCGCTACGCGGCTTGCTCGCCGGCATAGGGATGGCGGAGATCGGTTTTCTTCGCTGCGCTTGCGACGTGCGGGGCCCCGGTGGTGCCGCACATTCGGAACTCTTACGAGTTCCGTTACTTGGGGAATGGCACCTTGGAAACCTGCCCCACGAGGTCCGTCACGGAGGCGGGCCGATCGCCCAGGGGGCGCGCAGCACGTTGAGCTGCATCAGCAGCTCGTAATTGAAGGGTTGAGGCGAGCTGACGGGCGCCACGGCGGCGAACGTCAAGGTCGTGCGGCGGTTGAAGACCAAAGTCGCTCCCGAGGTGATGTTGACCGTATTGGAGTACTGCACGCTCCCCAGGATGTTGGTCAATCCGGTCAGAGCGGCCAAGGCCGGCGTCGCGGTCACGCCTTGAGTGCGGTTGCCCATGGGAGTATTCACGTGGCACTCGACCGTGGGCACGATGCCGGTCAACCCGCGTCGGGTGCCCCGGTTGAAGTAGTAGCCCAGCCCCACGTCGTTGTACCAGAAAGTCGTGTCGTGTCCGGAAAATGGGGCGTCGATCGAGGAAAAGCCTTGCACGAACAGGCCGTCGAAGGCCGGCCCGATCGAGCGATAGAAGCCCATCCAAGGCTGGATGCTGCCGCTGTGCGTGACGCCGTTGAGCGTGTACAGCGGTGTGACGCCGGCGAAAGTGGCCGGACCGGTCGGCGTGGTCACAGCCATGCCGGCGGATAGGACGTTTCCGTCGTTTGGCTGGAAGATCAACGCCCGCTTGTAAAGGAACGTCAGGTCGCCGATGTAACCGGTGGTCCCCGTCCCTGCGCCGAACGTGCCGATCTGCCCGCCCGGCACCAACGGGTTCGGCGTCACGCCCGGATCGACCGTATAGAACGGGATGCGCATTCCGAGTGACGATCGGCCGCCGCCGAACGTCCGCTCGAAGCCCACCATCTGCCGCGTGATGCCGGTCGAGCCGCCCACCTGGTCGAAGAAGTTCGAGGTGAAGAACACGCGGTTGCGCGGCCAAGGGCTTTCGTTGTCGGCGATTTTGAACGTATGCAGGTTGAATGGCGCCGCCAGGCGCCCGCCGTAGGGGACCGTGACGTTGACGACTCTGCCTGGGATCGTTTCGCCGTTGGGCAGGTTGATGGGAGGCGTGGTGACCGTGCCGTTCAAGAAAAGCTGGGCCCCGAAGGCGCCTCCCGGGATGGAGTCGCCCATCATGAACGTGCCGGCCGATTGCGGGGCCAACGCGCCCCCGTAAGAGCCAGCGAGCCGGCCGAAATTGGGCGCCGCGTCGTTTTGCATACCGCGTTCGGTGGCGGGGGGTTCGTTCGGCGCCTCGCCGGTCGAAGGCTCGCTTTCGGCTTTGGGTTCGGTTTCGCTGGGCTTGGGTGCGGGCTTGCTTTTGGGGTACTGGCGCTTAGGACGATAGCCAGGCGCCTTGCGTGGCCGAAAGGCAACGCTCGACGCCGATGTCGGCGGATCGTCGTTGGCAAGTTCGGACGATTGCGCAAGAGCTGCCGACGCGCACGCAAAGGTGAACACCGCGACGGCGGAACGCAGGCAGAGTCCGTTCATCGGCGCTTTGTTCGTCCTGTTCCCGTGGCCATGGGACGGGAGATTGCGGCCCCCAAGCCGGTAAGTCCCCTTATGGTTGTTTTCGACCGTCCGCGGTAGGCGGTTTTAATCTTTTTACCGACTTTGCAGGCACGTCCGCCGCGGCACCGCCGGCCAGCCGCAGGGAAATGAAGGGAAGCAGGTCATCGGGAGCCGCGGTCGGATTCTGGCGGCCGTCCGTCAGCTTGGGAACGGTCGCTTTGACATAGGCGATCAGCTCATCAAGCGAAATGGCGCCGTCAGCCGAGGTGTCGGCCTCGCCGGCCAGACCGTCGAGGAGCGTCTTCGTAAAGGCACCATGTTGCCAGGCCGCTTTCTCCTCCGAGCGTTCGTCGCCGGCCGAGGCCGCGACGGAAAGGATCACGTCTTCCTGCAAGGCGCGGATCGCGGCCTTGAGGTCGCGGGTCCGCAAGGGCTGGATCGCGCCGCTGTGGCACGTGTCGAGCAAAGCCAGCTTGCGGCACGGGACGTCGGCCAAGGGTTCGAAATCGCCCCAGGAGATCGAACCGTCATAGACCCCGTTGACGACGTTCTCGGCCGTCATGTCGAAACTTGCAAAGTGGTATTGCTGGTTCGCCGTGTCGACGAAGCCGTGGCCGGCCATGAAGATCAACAGCAGGTCGTCGGGCTGCGCATCGGCACGCAACTGATCGCTGATTTCGGCCAGCGCCGCTTTCCAGCCGGCCTGTGTCACCTCGTCGTTGACGCGCAGCGTCGAGCGGGCAAGTGTGAAGGGCCCGGTCGCCTGGCCCTGGACGAAGTCGGCCACGCTCCGCGCGTCGGCCACCGCAAAGGCCAGCGGCTGGATTGCCGGATCCTTGTACTTGTCGACGCCCACCGCCAACAGGTACAGGCGGGGCGGCCGGGCCGGGGCGTCGGGGACCTGCCGCCGCTCGATCGTGACTGTGTCGAACGAGGCCGTCTTTGCGGCGGTGCCGGCGACGACTTGAATCAGAATTCGGTCATCGGAGGTCAGCCCGGCTTCCCATTCGTACACGTGTTGCCTGCGCCCCTCGACTTGGCGCTCCTCGACCAGCTTCCGGCCGCGGGCGACGACGCCGTTGGCGAAGGCTTTGGCCTGTTCCAATTCGCCTTGCTCCGGCACATCGATCATGGCCCGCACGGTTGCCGCGTTTTTCGTCACGGCCTCGCCGGGCCCGGGCGACAGGATCTGGACCCGCGGCGCCGAGCGAATCTGCTGGGCGACGACCTGGTCGGGCTCGGCGGGCGGCTGCAAACCGGCTTGCCGAAGGGATGCGTCGAGATTGCCCGTCGGCAACAGTCGTTCGAGCACGTCGGGCCGCTCCAGGTTCTTGCGGAACTGGTCGGCGCGGTGGAAATCGGGCTTCGCGTCGAGGCCTTCGACGCCGCGGTTTACCTGCCAGCCGAACAACGTGTGGCCGTTGGCGGAGGCATCGTAGTACCCTTCGGGAGTCCAGAAGGCCCATTCACGCCGGTCGCTGACAAAGAGGTTGGCCAATGGCTGCCATGCAGGCAGGAGTTGAAACGGCGGCCGCTCGGCGCGGTTGCGCGTGAATTCAAATAGAATCATGTTTTGCCACGGCAATTCCACAAGTCGCCAAAGAATCTTCGCCGGATCATTCTCATCCGTCAGTTTGTCAGGTTGTTTCTCGTCGAACCAACCGATCCGCATGAGCACATCGCCGGGCCGCACACCCCTGAAGAACAAGGGGCCGGCTGGATCAACTTTCTTGACGACGAGTTCCCCATCTTCGATGGCGAATTCGCCTCCCCAGCGGCCCTTCGTCGCTTCGCCCTCCTGGCAGGCGGACAGGCTCCAGATCCGCAGCGTGCCGTCGGCCGAACCGGAGACGAGATAACGTGCATCGCCCGATACACCAAGCGAGGTGACGTAATCGAAATGGCCACGAAAATGCCGTAGGATCGGGCACGGATCGTCGTCTCCGAGGCGGCACACAAAGATGCTATTCTGCACGTCAGTACCCACGGCGATCGCGACCGGTTTACCATTGGCATCGGGAATCCAGCAAAAGCAGATGATGTTGCCGTTGATTTCGGGAGGGAAGGAGACGACGCCTCGTCTCTTGCCGCCTTGTGATAGTTGCAGAATGGTGCGGCCGGCGCGGATCGCCCGGCTGGCACTCCAATCGCCCTGGGCCCATTCGACGCCAAGCCAGTCGTCGTCTTTGACCGCGCCGTGACCGGAAAGCGAAAGGGCCTTGGGATCGAAGCTAGTGTCGAGCGGGCCATAATCATTAAACCGGGCCTGTTCGTAGGCGGTTCCAAATGCAACGCGATAGATGGGCGCTTCCTTGACGAAGGCCACTTTGACGACCCGCCGCGCACTGCCGCGCAGCTCAGCGGATTTCGGAGACGACGCGGTCGCGCCGACGAAAACCGCATGGTTTGCGCCGCCGCTGTATGCCAATTGCTCGCCGTTGGGGCTGATGGCACAAGCCCAAACGTCGTCCTCCAGTTCAAGCGGCTGGCGAGAAGCGATTTTCCCGGTGCCTACATCCCAAAGCTGCAATTCACTCGTCCCCTTGTCGTTGTCGACGGCCGTTCCCGCCGCCAATGTCTTACTGTCAGGCGTAAGGCTGAGGGAATGCACCACACGCCCTGGCTGGAGTTTGCGAACCCTGTCTTTCGAGGCCAAGTCCCAAATGAAGACGTTGCCATCCTGGTCGGCCGAGGCCAGGCGGCGGCCGTCGGCGCTGGCCGCCAGCGCGGTCACGACGCCAACATGCACCGTTTTGTCGAACGTCGCGTCCACCTTGCGAGTGGACAAGTTGATCTGCTGCAAGTTCCACTGTGGCCGGCCAACCTTTGCATTGATGAATACTGGCACGACGACGTGCTTGTCGCCCAGCATCGCCAGCCGCCTGAACTTGGGTTGCAATGAAATTAAGTTCGCATTTTCTTTACCGTAGACCTTGACATCGTCGTCGTACAACATCGACGGTTTCCAGTCGCCCCCACCTCTCTTCCAAAGGATCGCCCGGCCGGTGTAGTCAAGCGAGGCCAACCATTGGCCATCGCGAGAAAACGCCAGCGATCCCACCGAGTTGCGGTGCCCAACTGAGACAAGGCGTCCAGCCGCGTCGCGGTGCTCATGGAGCAACTTGACGAACGTGCCGTCCACGGGATTGACCAACCTGATTTCACCTGCGTCGTTGGAAGCTCCGTAACCGGCAATGGCGAGCAATCCGTCGTTGGGAGCGACGGCCAAGGCGTTGATGCTGCCTCGCAAACCACGATTGACCGGCCAGCGGATCGTGCGTTCAAGCAAGTGTGTGCGCCGCAAGTCGCGCGTGATGGCCGACGTGTTCCACACGTGAACGACTTTGTCGAGCCCGGCTGAGTAGAGATGCTTCGAATCTGGTGCGAATGCCAACGCCCGCACGGCCGCCGTATGGCCCTGCGAATTGATCATCAACCAGGGGCGGTCTTCGTCAGCCCTCACTCGCACCAGATCGCGCTGCTGCGGATCCTGCGCGGCGAGCGGGCCGCCGGCAGCCAGCGTTACGGCCAATAGCACCAACACGATTTGCCGCAAGCCGATCCGCATGGTTCTTTTTTTGGATGTAGCGGAATTCGTGAGAATTCCGACCGTCAGGCGAGCAAATCGGAACTCACACGCTTTTCCGCTACGATTTCCTAAGGGGCGGACTTCAAGGGAATCGAAACGAACAATTCGCCGGCGCCCTTTTTCCTTGTCGAGACCGACATGCTGAACGTGCTCGTCTGCTTGCCGTGTGGCGGCTCCTCCAGCACGCGCGTCGATTCCTCGTCCTTCAACTCGCCGCCAATCTTGGTCAGCACGTCGTCGTTGAACATGCCGCGGAACTTGGTGCCTTGCGTCTGCTGTTCGCGGATCGACTTGAGCGTCTTCTGCGTGCGGGCTTTGAGCTTCTTCTGGATCGCAAGCTCCTCGGCGGAGAGTTTTTCGTCGGGCTTCTTGAACACCAGCGCCGAAAGCACCTTAAGGTCGACCAACTCTTCGGTGGCGACGACGATCAGCCGTTCGTCGCCGGCGGGCTTCTCGAATTCGATGTAGCCGTCGTCGGGAAGCTTCAGGACTTCATCGCGCTTGGCCAAGGGGGCCGTTTCGTCGCCGGCCGGTAAGAGGCAGCTTCGCTGGCCGCTGGACCCTTCGTGAAAGATATAAATGTAAAGATCGCTCAATGGTTGCACCTGCACCCGAATCCGGTCGCCCAGTTGGAACTGGTGCTGGTGTGGATCGATCGCCTCTTCCTCGTCACCTTTGCGCAAGAGCACGGTGTACTCCAGCGCCACCACCTTGCGAATGTTCCCCGGCAATGGCTCGGCTCCGGTGGCCGCCAGGGCGCCGTTGGCGTGGTCTTTCACGTACTTGCGCACCAGGTCGCGGACACTGGGTTCTTCGGCGTCGCCACGAGCGGCCGGCGCGAGGCAGGCCACCGCGACGAACAACGTCGCGGGCCAACGGATGTGAGCGGCATTCATGTTTGGTTTCTCCAACGCGCCCCGGAACAGGCAAAACACCCCATGCGCAGTCTCGCCCTGGCCATCGTTACATCATATCAGCTTGTATCAAGCATGGCAAAAAGGAAGGCCACACCCACCAGAATTGTAGGTCAGGCTTTCCAGTCTGGCGGGAACACGAGTTGCGAGCGCCAGCCGCTGAAAAACGGCACGATACGGCGATCAACGCATGCCGACGGCCGGCTCCCCACCGATGGGCCCCTCAGGCATTTCGCCCAGCGGCGCGCGACCCGCGGTATGGGAACCGATTTCATCCACCTCGGCGTCATGGAGCAGTTCGACGACTTCACGCCGGCTGGCCAGATAGTAACCGACTCCGACCATCGCGATCAGGAGGGTAATCGCCCGGTAGCCCACGCAAACCGTCAACCCTCGGCCCACGCTGACAGCAAGATTGACGGGCACGTGTTGATAAAGGAAATCCACGACACCTTCGAAGGCCCCCAAGCCATTCATCGGCAAGGGCAACACGCCCGTGACCATCGCCAAAGGCACGATCACGAAATGTTCGGCCAATGGCGGCACCTCGCCCGGCAACCCACGGGCGACGAGGTAAATACCCAGAGAGCTCAGACTGTGGACCCCCAGGCTGAGGAGCCCCGCGAGCACCAGGCAGTCGAATCGCCGGCGATAGAGGCGGATCGCCCCGAGCAGACTACCGAATAGCGGCCCAGCGCGCGGCAATCGCTCCAGGAAGCTTGAAAAAGCGCCCTGCGTGATGCCTGGGATCAGCAAGATGAGGATGGCTGCGAGCCCAATCCCGGTCGCCAGCAGCGTCCCTCGGCAGATGATTTGGATCTGTTCGAGTTGAGTGTTCCATAGTCCAGTGGCGACAATCGCGGCGCTGGCCAGCACGAGCAGCATGTAAAGCCCGATCACGCGGTCGAGAACGATGGTGGCCACGGCTTCGGCACGCCGGCCGGGCTGTTCGCGCGCGATGAAGACGGCCTTGAACAGGTCGCCACCGACGTTTCCCAGCGAGACGAAGTTCAGCAAATAGCCCAGGAAGCCCAGACGGAAGGCGTCTTTCATCGAGAAAGGCAGACCGAGCGCCCACACGAGGATGTACCAGCGAACGAAGGTCAACATGACCGCACTCAGGCACGCCAACCATGCCAGGACCAGAATTCCCCAATCCTTGGGCTGGCCCGCCAGCGAGGTAAACGCCTCGCGGTTATTGGGGTCGGCGACCAGGTAGGCGATCAGGCCGAACGAAACGCCGAACTTGACGAGGTTCAAAAGTGTCTTGTTCACAGTGGAAAACGCCCGCGATACCACGGGGACAAGGGAGCGATGGGTCGCAATCCGCCGCGGTCCAGCATATCCGATGTCGCTTGACAGGGGCGAGTGAGAGTGATAAGTTTTTTGGTTCGCGACGGCAAGCCCAGTCTGCGACTGGAGTTGCACGTAGAAACCGATGGGGGATTAGCTCAGTTGGGAGAGCGTCTGGCTGGCAGCCAGAAGGTCAGGGGTTCAAGTCCCCTATCCTCCACTTCATCAAGGACTTGCGAAAACC
>Ga0307374_10008378_pt1 | contig 15476 bp, 12 predicted proteins | sample OX3MG_FD_202532 | JGI IMG/M metagenome (GOLD analysis project Ga0307374, IMG submission 202532) | Soil microbial communities from Risofladan, Vaasa, Finland - OX-3 | ecosystem: Environmental > Terrestrial > Soil > Coastal area > Acid sulfate soil | place: Finland: Risofladan, Vaasa | collected... | reverse complement strand
GCTGCGGCTGGGGGGGCTGCTGCTGGTGACGGTGCTGACCTCGATCGCGCTGATCGGGATGATGTTCTTCATCATGGCGCGCATCAACGATCCGCTGGTGCCGCGGGCGATCTTCGGGGTGCTGAACACGCTGCTGTTTTTCCCCAGCGGGGCGATCTACCCGATCGCCGGCTTTCCGATGTGGCTGCGCTGGATCGCGGTGGTGGATCCGTTCTCCTATGCGGTGCACGCCTTCCGCAGCCTGCTCTTGAAGCAGGTGGGGCTGGTGGCGATCACCGGCGATTTATGGAAGCTGGCGCTGACCGGCGTGCTGATGGTGGGGGGGGCCACCTGGCTGTTCAAGCGCACGCTCTAGTCCATCGAACGCCATGCCGCCCCGCGCCCGCCAACCCGCGCCGTCCGCTCCCCCCGGCAAGTCCGCCGGAGGGTTGTGGTTCTGCAACTGGAAGCTGTGGATGGGGGCGAAGCAATTGCTGGCGGAGGCGCTGGCGCCACTGGCGCTGGCGCCGCGGGAGTTCTGGCTGCTGGCGCTGGTGCGGGAGGCGCCCGCGGCGCAGCGCGAGTTGGCGGAGCGATGCGGCCTGGACCCCAGCTCGCTGGTGGCGGTGCTGGACGGGCTGGAGGAGCGGGGCTGGGTGGAGCGCCGCCGCCATCCCAACGACCGCCGCGTGCATCTCATCGCCCTCACCGCCGCCGGCGCCGCACTCTACCACCGGGCGCTGCCGCTGGCGCAGCGAGCGGAGGCGGAACAATTGCACGGGCTGGGGGTGGATGAGCGGCGCCAATTGATGCGACTTCTGCGAAAATTGGTGCATGTCTGAATCGTGCGGGGTTCGCCGGCTCCTCTTGGCGGCGCTGTGGCTGTCGTTGGCGCTGGGGCTGCGCGCCGACACCTTGATCTTTGCCAACGGCGACCAATTGAGCGGCACGCTGGTGCGGGCCGACTCCACCCTGTGCGTCTTCAAGAGCGACATGGCGGGCTTGGTGACCGTGCCCTGGAGCAACATCCGCGAACTGCGGACGGCGGACCCGTACGTGGTCGTCGCCAAGGACTCGACGGTGCGGCGGGGGGAATTGCTGGTGGATGGGGCGACGGTGGAGATCACCAGCGATGCCGCGCCCCAGCCCAGCTTCATCTCTCCGCAGGAAACGCGCATGATCGTGGACCCGAAGACCTACCAGGAGGCGGTGACGGCGCATCCGCGGCCGTGGGAGAGCTGGCGCGGGCAGGTCAGCGGCGGCTTCAGCCAGATCAGCGCCACCCAGGCCTCGACCAGCTACACCTCGCGCATCGACCTGCAGCGGCCGGTGCCGTCGTTGGCTTGGCTGCCACAGCAGTCCGACACCCTGTTCCACTTCCAGGGCACCTACGGCAAGCTGTCGCAGCCGCGGGAGCCCACGGTGCGGACCAGCATCTACAGCGCCGGGGTGGAGCAGGACCAGGACGTAAGCGGCCGCCTGTTCGTCTTCGGCAACGCCCAGCTCGACCACAACCTGGCGCAAGGATTGCAGTTGCAGCAGGCCTACGGCGGCGGGGTGGGCTGGAAGCTGATCCAGTCGGCGCCGACGCAACTGGCGCTGCGCGCCGACCTGCACTGGACGAACCAGCGCTTCCTCTCGCGGGCAAACGAGCGCTTTCTGGCCTCGAGCTTCACCGAATCGCTGCGGCAAAACTACGGCCGGGTGGTGTGGACGCAGAACGTGAGCCTGACGCCCTCCTACACCAAGGGCTTGGCCTACCAGATGGCGGGGCTAAGTTCCTGGGCGGTGCCGGTGTACCGTTCGCTGAGCCTGAATTTCACCGTGGTGGACAGCTACCTGAACAACCCGCAGCCGGGATTCCTGAAGAACTCGCTGCAGATCAGCACCGGGCTGCAGTTCACGGTGCATTAGCTGCCTCCCGAAGCCCAGCGGGCTTCGGGAGGCAGGGACCCAGCCGGGGGGGGCCGCCTGCGGCGGCCCGCACTCAGCACTGGGCGGGCAGCCGGGGGGCCGGAGTTGCGCTGGCTGGGGTGGCACGGGGTGACTCGGGAGCGCAGTGCGCCAACTTGTCGAGGCAACCCAGCCAGCCGTGCTGATGGCGGTCGCGCTGCAAGGCGTCGGGGAAGCCTTGGTGGAGGATGCTCAGTTCGGTGCCGCCGGGGACGTCGCGCAGTTCGAAAGTCACCAGCGTCTCGGGCGAGCCGTCGCCGAGTTGCCAGGTGAAGCGCAGGCGTTCCGGGGGCACGACCTCGGTGTAGGCGCCCGCGACGGTGGCGCAGCCATCGGGACCGCAGGCACCGCCCTCCATGGCGATGCGATAGCGGCCGCCGACGCGCACGTCGGCCTCCACGTTGGTCACCACCAGGTCGCCAGGTGCGAGCCATTGGCGCAGCCATTCCGGTTGGGTGCAGGCGGCGAAGACGCGCTGGCGCGGTGCGGCGATGACGCGGGAGAGGGAGACGGTCAGTGCGGAATTATTCATGGGGTCCTTTCTGGTTCGGTTCTTGTTCCAACAGGGTTTGCAGGGCGTCAAGGCGGTCGTTCCAGAAGCGCTGGTAGAAGTCCAGCCACTCCTGGGCGGCGCGCATGGGCGCGGGGTTGAGGCGAACGATGTGGAAGCTGCCGCGCTTACGCCGCGCCACCAGGCCGGCGGCCTCCAGCACGTGAAGATGCTTGGAGACTCCGGCCAGGGTCATGCGATGGGGGCGGGCCAACTCGCCCACCGATTGCGGCCGGGCCGCCAAGCCGCGCAGCAGGGCGCGGCGGGTGGGATCGGCCAGCGCGCCAAACACGGCATCCAAGCCAGCCTGGGCAGATTCAACCATATGGTTGAATCCTAGCCTGGGGCGGGGGCAGGTGTCAACCGTTTGGTTGAGTGTTTTTGTTGGAACTTTTTGGGGCGGGGAGGGGTATCCCGGGCATGGGGAGGCTGGGGCAGGACATCCGCTATGGTCTGCGGCTGCTGGCGCGGGCGCCGGGCTTTGCCGCGATTGCGATGCTGACGCTGGCGCTGGGGATCGGCGCCAACACCGCCATCTTCAGCATTGTCAGCCCGGTGCTGTTCGAGCCGCTGCCATTTCCGGACTCGAGCCGGATCGTGCAGGTAGCCCACGTGCGCCAGGGCGAGGTGGAGAACGGATTGAGCGGCAGCGAGGCGCTGTATCTGGCGGCCCACCAGCACTCGCTGGCAGCGGCGGCGGTGGTGGATCCCTTTGGGGACTCGAATCTCGCCGGGGCGGGGGCGGCGGTGCGGGTGAGCGCGGTGCGGGTGACGCACGGCTTTTTCGCGGTGTGGGGGGTGGGGCCGGCGCGGGGGCGGGATTTTCTCGCCAGCGACGACCAGGTGGGGGCGGCGCCGACGGCGATTCTGAGCGACGGGTTGTGGCGGTCGCAGTTTGGCGGCGACCCGGACGCGGTGGGGCGGACGATCCGACTGGACAGCGTCATTTATACCGTGATTGGCATTATGCCGCCGGGCTTCGTCAGCCTGGAGCAGAACGAACTGAACCCCGAGCCGGTGGGGCTGTGGACGGACCTGCAACCGACCGAGGCGGGGCTGGCGCCGCTGGGCCCGAATTTGGATTTCATCGGGCGGCTGAAGCCAAGCCTGACGCTGGCGCAGGCGCAGGACGATCTCGACCTGCAGAGGGAGGCCTTCCGGCGGAGCCATCCCAACGTGGCGGGGAAGATGGGCTGGGGGGCGCGCCGCTATCAAGATGCGATTACGGGAGACATCCGCCAACCGCTGCTGCTGCTGCTGGGGGCGGTGGGGCTGGTGCTGCTGATCGCCTGCGCCAATATCGCCAACCTGCTGCTGGCGCGGGCCACCGGGCGGACGCGGGAGATGGCGATCCGGGCGGCGGTGGGGGCGGAGCCGGGGCGGCTGGTGCGGCAATTGCTAACCGAGAGCCTGCTGCTGGCGGGGCTGGGGGCGGGTCTGGGGTGGCTGCTGGCCTGGGTGAGCATGCCGTTGTTGGCGCGGCTGGCGCCGGCGGCGATGGCGCTGCCGCTGGCGCCGGCGCTGGACCGGCAGGCGCTGCTCTACACGCTGGGGCTGGCGGTGGCCACCGGGGTGGTGTTTGGCCTGGCGCCGGCGCTGCACGCCCGCCGGCTGGTGTTGCAGGCCAATTTGAAGGACAGCGCCGGCGCGTCCGGCGGGGCGAGCGCCCACCGCGCGCGCGCGGCGCTGATCGTGGGCGAGGTAGCGCTGGCGTTTCTGCTGCTGGCGGGAGCGGGGCTGCTGGCCGACAGCCTGTTGCGGCTGCAGCAAGTGCAGCCGGGCTTTGACACCGGCAACGTGCTCACCGCCCAAACCACGCTCAGCGGCGAGCGACTGGCGAGCGATGCCGCCACCACGCGCTACACCGAGCAGGTGGTGGCAAAACTCGAAGGCTTGCCGGGGGTGGAGGCGGCGGCTTCGATCACCGGCGTGCCCTTGACGCGGGCGATGAACTACCCGGTGCGGATTCCCGGCCACGCCGAGGACCGATACAGCGACGATGTGGAGTGGCGGGCGATCAGCCCGGACTTTTTCCGCACGCTGCGCATTCCCGTGGTCGAAGGGCGGGCCTTTGCCTCGAGCGACACTGCGGCCAGCGCCAAGGTGGCGATCGTCAGTCAGGTGTTTGCGCAGCGCTATTGGCCCGGCCGCAGCGCGGTGGGGGAGGCGGTGGCGCTGCCCGATCCGGGCCAGAAGGGTCCGCCGGCGCTGCTGCGCATTGTCGGGGTGGCGACTGACGTGCATGAGAACGGCGTGGATTCGCCGCCGCCCTTCACGCTATACGTGCCGCAGGCGCAGGCGTCGGATGGAATCAATGCGTTGGTGAACCACTGGTTCGCCATGGGCTTTGTGGTGCGCGGGGCCAACGCGGCCGCCGCGGCCGGGCTGGGGCCGGAGGTGCGGCGGGCCTTTGCCGCGGTGGACGCCAACCAGCCGCTGGCCAACCTGGAGACGCTGGCGCAGCTCAAGGGAGCCTCGCTGGGGCGCTACCAATTCATGGGGGCACTGCTGGCGCTGTTTGCCGGGCTGGCGCTGGCGCTGGGCGGGATCGGAATTTACGGGGTGCTGAGCTACGCGGTGGCGCAGCGGCGGCGGGAGATTGGCATTCGCATGGCGCTGGGGGCGGAGCGGAGCCAGATATTGCGGCAGTTCGTAGGCGACGGCCTGAAGCTGGCGGGGATGGGGCTGGCGCTGGGCGCGGTGGGGGCGGTGCTGCTGACGCGGCTGCTGGCGGGGTTCCTGTTTGGGGTGAGCGCCACCGACCCGGGAGTGCTGGCGCTGGTGGGGGTGGCGCTGCTGCTGTTGGCGGGGCTGGCCAGCCTGCGGCCGGCGTGGTGGGCGGCGGGGGTGGATCCGATGGCGGCGCTGCGCGGGGAGTGATGGCGCGCGGGCCTCTGCTATGCTGGCGCCATGATCGCCCTCACCCCCGGCGCCGCCGCGGCCCGGATCGCGCTGGCACTGGCCATCGGCCTGATGGTGGGCTTCGAACGGGAGTGGTCGAACAAGGACGCCGGCATCCGCACTTGCGCGCTGGCGGCGCTGCTGGGGATGCTGGCGGCGCTGGTATCGCCCGCCTTCGCCATCGCCGGCTTCGCCGGGGTGGTGCTGCTGGTGGTGTTCCTCAACCTGCGTTCGCTGCAGGCCAGCGCCACGGTCGAGATCACGACCTCGGCGGCGCTGCTGCTGCTCTACGTGGCCGGGGTGCTGGTGGGGCGGGGCAATTTTTTCGCTCCGGTGGCGGCGGCGATCGCGGCGACGTTCCTGCTGGCCTGGAAGCTGGAGCTGCACCGCTTCGCGGGAGAGCTGCACCCGGCCGAGATTCGCAGCGCGGTGTGGCTGGGGCTGCTGGCGTTTGTGATCTATCCGCTGCTGCCCAACCGCAGCGTGGACCCATGGCAACTGGTCAACCCGCACGCGGTGTGGGTAGCGGTGATCGTGGTGGCGGCGGTGGGGTTTGGCAATTACGTGCTGATGCGGCTTTACAGCGCGCGCGGGATGTACTACAGCGCGGTGCTGGGCGGGCTGGTGAGCAGCACGGCGGCGGTGCTGGAGCTGGGGGCCACGATCAAGGGCATGGGCGAGGCGTGGCGCCAGGAGCGGGTGCGGATGAGCGTGGTGATCACGCTGCTGGCGACGCTAGCGGTGTTTGCCCGCAATTTCATGCTGCTGGCGCTGTTCGCGCCGGCGGCGCTGCGGTCGGCGGTGTGGCCGCTGGCGGCGATGGCGGGCTTGGCGGCGGTGCTGATCTGGCGGCGGCGCAACGGCGCACTGCCGGCGGGGCAGGGGCTGGGGCTGGCCTCACCCATCGCGCGGCGGCGGGTGCTGGAGTTTGGGCTGCTCTTCCTTCTGATCCAGGCAGCGACGACGCTAGCCGAGCGGCACTGGGGCCGCTACGGCACCTACGCGGTGGCGCTGGTGGGCGGCATTTTCAACTCCGCTGGGGTGACGGCGGCGGTGGGGGAGCTGGCCGCGAGCCATGCGCTGTCGCCCTTTACGGCGGGCGCGGCCACGGTGCTGAGTTCGATCGCCTCGGCGCTGGCCAACGCGCCGGTGATGAACCGGGTGCTGCGGCAAGATGACCTGGGATGGAGCAACGAGCGCCTGGCCTGGGCGCTGGCCGCCGCCGGCGCGGCGGTGCTGGCGATCCAGCAGATTAGGGCGTAAAGGGGCAGGCGGCGAGAGGTTGGCGCGGGCCCCCGCGCGCATGCCAGGCCACGGCTGTAGCGGCGCCGGGCCGGTGCGGCGCGCGTCCCGCTTGTGAGCCGCCCCGCTGTAACGGCGCGGGGCGGCCTGCTCGCGCCGGCTTGGGGGCCCCGGCTCGCGGCCTGCTCGCGCCGACTTTGCCCGCAGGGAAAACGGCGCGACCGCCGCGAGGTGCGCGCCGGCAGGCTCGCGGTACAATCGCTGGCAGGCATTACTCGTTGGCAGGCAACCATGGCCATTGCACCCACCCCGAGCTCGGCGGCGCGCAGCCTGCGGGCCACGATTGGCGGCTTGGAGCGCACGCTGCCGCTGGAGGCGCTGCCGTTCACCATCGGGCGGCGGCCTACCCACTCCCTTTCCATTCCCTTGCCGCAGGTGTCGCGCGACCACGCCCAGATTGTGGCCGATGGGGCCGATTTCGTGCTGCACGACCTCGGCAGTACGCACGGCACGCTGCTCAACGGGGCCAAGCTGGCGGCGCCGCGGCGGCTGGCGGCGGGGGATGTGATCGAGTTTCCCAACTGCCCCGGGGTGCGGGTGCAGTTCGATCCGCCGCCGGACACGGCGAGCCTGTTCCTGTCGCAGATGCACAAGCTGGACGAGGGGGCGGGGGCGGCAAGCGAGTTCGACCGGCTGCGGCTGCTGCTCGATTTTGGCCAGCGGCTGCGGGCGGCCGACGGGCTGGAGGACATTCTGGCGGCGATGCTGGATGCGGCGCTGCGGCTGACCGGGGCGGAGCGCGGGTTTGTGTTTTTGCGGCCGGAGGGGGGCGGGGAGCTGCGCCTGGCCACGGGCCGCAGCGCCGCCGGGGCGACGCTGAACGACGACCGCTCGATTTCGCACTCGATTGTGGAGAAGGCGGGGAAGTCCTCAACCGCCTTCGTCATGAACGACAGCCGCCAAGCCGGGGAGGTGGAGCTGGCGCGCAGCGTGGTGGAGCAGGACCTGCGGACGGTGGTGGCGGTGCCGCTGCGCGAAGGGGTGGGGGTGCTCTATCTCGACAGCCACGCCGCCAGCCCGACGCTGGGGCAGGTGAGCCGGGAGATGCTGGACATGCTGGCCCATGAAGCGGCGCAGGTGGTGATCAACGCCCAACTGGCGCGGCGGCAGGAGGAGTCGCGGCTGGCGGCGCGGGCGATGGAGAAGGAACTGGCGCTGGCCGCCTCGATCCAGCAGGGGCTAATGGGGGCTTCCCTGCCCCGGCTGGGGTTTGCGCGGCTGGAGGGGCTGAGCCAGGCGTGCCTGCAGATCGGGGGCGACTTCTTCGACGCAGTGGTGGGCATGGGCGACGATCCGGAAGTAGCGCTGGTGCTGGCCGATGTCAGCGGCAAGGGGGCGGCGGCGGCGCTGCTGGCGGCCTCGCTGCAGGGGATTGTGCACGCGCAACTGCTGGCGGGGATGCCGCTGGCGCGGATCGCCACCATGGTGAACCGTTTCATCTGCCAGCGGCTGGAGGGGGAAAAGTACGCCACGCTGCTGATCGCCCGGCTCTGGCCCAACGGCGAGGTCGAGTACCTCAACTGCGGCCACATTCCGCCGATGGCGGTGGGCGCCGACGGCGGCCACGCGCTCGAACACGGCAACATGCCGGTGGGGCTGCTGCCCACGGCCGAATACACCTCGGCTACGCATCGCCTGGCGCCGGGCGAGCGCTTGCTGCTGGTGACCGATGGGGTGACGGAGGCGGCCAACCTGGCCCAGGAGATGTTTGGCGATGCCCGGCTGGAGGATTGCCTGCGCCGCGGGCTGAGCATCACCGCAATCGCCGCCGAGGTGCGGGCCTTCTGCGAAGGGGCGCCGCTGGCCGACGACCTGACGCTGCTGGAGGCGCGCTATGCGCCCGAGGGCCCGGCGGCATGATCGGCGAGACGGTAACGCACTATAAGATTGAGGCGACGCTGGGCACGGGCGGGATGGGGGTGGTGTACCGCGCCGAGGACACACGGTTGGGGCGGCAGGTGGCGCTGAAGTTTTTGCCGCCGCAGTTGGGGCGGGACGCCCAGGCGCTGGAGCGGTTCCGGCGGGAGGCGCGGGCGCTGTCGGCGCTGAACCACCCCGGCATCTGCACCGTCTACGACATTGGCGAGGCCGCCGACGGGCGGCCGTTCCTGGCGATGGAGCTTTTGGAGGGGGAGACGTTGCAGCAGCGGCTGCAGCGCGGGCCGCTGGCGGCGGGCGAGGTGCTGGAGTACGGGCTGCAGATCGCCGACGCACTGGACGCGGCGCACGCCAAGGGATTGATCCACCGCGACCTCAAGCCCGCCAACCTGTTTTTGACCCAGCGCGGGCACGCGAAGATCTTGGACTTTGGCTTGGCCAAGATGCTGCCGGCGCGCGGGGCCGGCGCCGATGCGGGCGAGCAGCCGACGCTGGCAGACGCGGGGGCGGTGAGCGAGTTGACCAGCCCCGGCCTCGCGATGGGCACGATCGCCTACATGTCGCCGGAGCAGGCGCTGGGCAAGGAGTTGGACGCGCGCAGCGACATTTTTTCGTTGGGGCTGGTGCTGTACGAGATGGTGACCGGGCAAGTGGCGTTTCCGGGGGCGACCTCGGCGGCGGTATTCGACGGCATCCTCAACCGGGCGCCGGCGTCGGCGATGCAGTTGAACCCGCAGTGCCCGGCGGGGCTGGAGCAGGCGATCCAGACAGCGCTGGAGAAGGAGCCCAACCTGCGCTACCAGAGCGCGGCCGAGCTGCGCGGGGCGCTGCGGCGGCTGAAGCGCGACGCGGAGTCGGGACGCACGGCGGCGGCCTCGGGGGCGGTGGCGACGCCGGCCTCGGGCGGGGTGGCAGCGGGCCGACCGCGGCGCGGGCGGCTGCTGCTGGCGGGGGTGGTGCTGGTGGCGCTGGTAGGCGGGGGCCTGTACTCCTGGCAGCGGCGCAAGGCGATGCCGAAGATGACGGCCAAGGACACGGTGGTGCTAGCCGACTTCGGCAACTCGACCGGCGACGCCATGTTTGACGGCACGCTGCGACAGGCGCTGGCGGTGCAACTGGAGCAGTCGCCGTTCCTGAACGTGGTCAGCGACCAGAAGATGATGCAGACCGAGCAGTTGATGGGGCTGCAGCCGGACACGCCGATCCGCGGGGCAACGGCGCAGCAGCTCTGCCAGCGCACCAGCAGCGTTGCGGCGCTGGAGGGCTCGATCGCGCAGATCGGCAACCAGTACAACCTGATCCTGCAGGCGGTGAACTGCGAGAGCGGCGACAACCTGGCGAGCGTGGAGCAGACCGCCGACGGCAAGGACCGGGTGCTGCAGGCGCTGGGGGAGCTGGCCTCGGCGATGCGGGCCAAGCTGGGCGAGTCGCTGGCCTCGATGTCGCAGTTCAACATGCCGATCGAGATGGTCACCACGCCCTCGCTGGCGGCGCTCAAAGCCTACACCGAGGGGCGGCAGGCGCTGGTGCAGGGCGACTACGCGCAGGCGACGACGCTGCTGCAACAGGCGCTGGCGCTGGACCCCAACTTCGCCATGGCCTACGCCAGCCTGGGCACGGTGGAGCAGAACCAGGGGCGCAACGACCAGGCGGCGGCGAACTTCACCAAGGCCTATGCCCTGCGCAGCAAGGTGAGCCAGCGGGAACGGCTCTACATCGCCGCGCACTACGACGGCGGGGCGGTGGGCGACTTCCAGCAGACCGAGCGCGACTACCAAGTCTGGGAGCAGACGTACCCGAACGATGCCGTGCCCTATGTCAACGCCTGCAACCTAGAGAATCAACTGGGGCAGTACCAGCAAGCCCGGCGCGACTGCCAGGCGGCGTACGACCGCGATCCCGGCACCATCCTGTATCTGGCCAACCTGGCCAACACCGAGATGAACCTGGGGCACAGCGCCGTCGCGGCGGCGCTGGTGCAGAAGGCGCTGACGCAGGCGCCCGACAATCTGGTGGTGCACGCGGCGGCGCTGGCGATTGCCGAGCAGCAGCAGGACGCGGCGGCGCTGCAGCGGGAGGGTGCCTGGATCGGGGCGCATCCGGGAGGCGCCCCCATTCTGCTGCAGCAGCACGTACTGCAGGCGTGGGCGGGGGGCAAGCTGCAGCACATGCATGCCATCATGCAAGCGGCGCAAGCGGCGAGCGGGGAGCCGGCGGACCCGAACGACCTGCTGTTGCTGGCGCAGGCCGACGCCCTGTTCGGCTATCCCCAGCGGGCGATGCAGGAGGCGGCGGCGGCGCTGCGGCGCTCGCAGGGGGAGTCGGTGTTGGACGGCGCGGCCACGGTGCTGGCGCTGGCCGGGGACACGGCGGGGGCGGAGCGCGCCGCCAGCGAGTTGGAGCAGCGCTTTGGGCGCGACAGCTTCGTGAGGCTGGTGGACCTGCCCACCGACCGGGCGCTGGTGGCGCTGGCGCGGCAGCAGCCGCAGGCGGCGCTGAAGGATTTGGCGCCAGCGACGCCGTACGAGATGGGGGGAAGGTCGGGGGGCCTAGCCGCCTATGTGCGGGGGCTGGCGTTGCTGCAGGCGGGGCAGGCGGGAGCGGCGGCGGCGGCCTTGCAGGCGGTGGTGCAGCAGCCGCAGGCACTGCTGTTGGCGAACCTGGCGCGGCTGGGGATGGCGCGGGCGCAGGCGCGGGCGGGGGAGGCCGCCGCCGCCCGGGCCAGCTACCAAGCGGTGTTGGCCGCGTGGAAGGACGCCGACCCCGATCTGCCGCCGCTGCGCCAGGCGCGGGCCGAGCTGGCCCGCCTGCACTGATTGGTTGGCGCGGGCCCCTGCGCGGCTGCGCCGCGCGTCCCGCTTGTGCTCACGCCGGCTTGGGGGCCCGAGGCCCCAAGCCGGCGCTGCGCCTCGCAGGGGCCGCGCCGAACTTGTCCCCCGGGGGCGCAGAAGCGCCACTGGCGCTTCTGCGCCTGCGGAATTACGACCACCCCAAAGCCGTTGCGGCTTTGGGGCCCCGGTTCGCGGCCTTTCGCGCCGATTTCGCCGGCAAGCAAAGCGGCGCGACCCCCGCGACCGGCGGGGCGGTCGCGGGCGCTACTTCTTGATGAGCTGCTGGAGGCGGGTCCAGGCGGCGTCGCGGGCTTTTTGGTTGGCAGGGGTGGGGTCGGGCTGTTCGCCGGCGCGCATAAAGCCGTGGCCGGCGCCGGGGTAGATCACGGCGGTATATTTTTTCTTGAGCGCCTTCATGGCCAGGCGGGTGTCGGGCACGGTGCCGCTGACGCGGGCATCGTTGCCGGCGTAGAAGCCGTAGACCGGGGCGGTGAGCTGGGCCATGGCGGCGCGCGGCGGCGGGACGCCATAGAAGACGAAGGCGGCGGCGAGGTCGTGGCGCTGGGTGGCGAAGCGGAAGCTCTGGCCTCCGCCCCAGCAGAAGCCGACGACATAAAGCTTGCCGTTGGAGGCGGGCTGCTTCAGCGCCCAATCCGCGGCGGCGTTGAGGTCGGCGGTGATCTGCGCGGGCGGCAGCAGGGAGATGGCGCGGCCGATGGCGGTCTGGCCGCTGAAGGATTCGCTGCCGCCTCCGCCCGGGCCCTCGCCGGAGAGCAGGTCGGGAGCGATGGCGACGTAGCCGGCGGCGGCCAACTCGTCGGTCGCCTCCTGCGCCCAATCGGAGAGGCCGAAGATCTCGTGGATGACCAGCACCACCGGGCGCTTACCGCTGGCCTCGGGATAGGCGACGAAGGCGCTGACGGTGCGGCCGTCGTGGGCGATGCGGACGATCTCGCGGTGCCGGGGCGAATGTTCCAGCCGGGACTTGGCCCATTGCTGGGCGGAGAGTAAGCTGGCGGCGGCGGCCAGGAGGCAGAGAAGACGAAGGGCTCGCATAACAGGGGAATGTAGCACAGTCTGGCGCGTGGCCCAGGCAGGGAGGCTTGCGCCTCCCATATTCGGGGGCTCCGCCCAGGGCTCCGTCCCCGCCCCTGCTGTAGTAGCCGCGCAGGGGCGGTCGGCCGCCTTGAGGCGGTCGAGGTAGCGCGAGAAGCGAGGCTTTGTTTGCCGGCGACGGAGCGGGACCTGTCGGGCACCCCGGGCTTCGCTTCCCGGGGACCTCGATCTCGTCTCGCCCGAGCCGACTCGGTCGTTGCCGCGGATTGCGATTGCAAATTGCAAGAGCAAAGAGCGGCAGGAGACACGGGCCCCCACCCGCGCGGGTGGGAAGGGATGGCGGAGAGCGCGGGGTTGGCGGTATTGTGGGGGCGTGGCGCGAACTTCGCAAAGCCCGCTCGCGGCGCTGGCTGGCGCCCGCATTGAGCGGGAGATTCATGTGGTGCGCGGCCAGCGGGTGATGCTCGACGCCACCCTGGCGGCGTTGTATCAGGTGACCACCGGGAATTTGAATTTGGCGGTGCGCCGCAATCGGAGACGGTTTCCGCCGGACTTTCTGTTTGCCCTGACGCCGGCGGAGAGCGCGGGTTTGCTCTTGCAAAATGCAATAGCAAAGCGGAGACGAGGCGGCAGGCGCACGCCGCCGTATGCGTTCACCGAGTTGGGGGTGGCGATGCTGTCGTCGGTGCTGAAGAGCGAGCGCGCGGTGCAGATGAATATCGTGGTGATGCGGGCGTTTGTCAGGTTGCGCGCGATGATGGCGGAGGATGGGTCGTTGCGGCTGCGCGTGGAGCGGCTGGAGGCGGGCCAGATGCGCGTGCGGTCGGTGCTGGAGGAGTTGGCGCGGGAGATCGGCACGAGCGGCGGGGCGCGACGGCGAACCGCGGCGGCGCGCCCCCGAATTGGCTTTGCCGCCGGCGCGGACTGAGCGGCGGGGCGGGGCTCAGCGGGCGGGGAGGCCGGCGAAGAGGGCGGCGTAGACGGCGATGCCCTGCCAGAGATTGTCGAGCTTGAGGTTTTCGTTGGCGGCGTGCTGGTTGTCGTCGTAGTTGGCGATGGGCACACCCACCACGGGGGTGTGGGCCGGGCCCTGGAACAGGTAGAGGGGCACGCTGCCGCCCATGATGGGCAACCGCACGATGGGCTGGCCGAGCGCGGACTGGATGGCCGCCACCACTTGGCGGCTGAAGGGCGCCGCCAGCGAGACCCGGGCGGCGGGATAGCCGGGACCCCAATTCACTTGCAGCAGCTTGGGGTGGGCGCGGCGGGTGGCGGCATCGGGCGGCTGCGAGACCAGGAAATAGCCCTGCTGTTGGAGGAAGGCCTCGACCTCGGCGCGCACGCTGGCCGGGGTTTGGTTGGGCACTAGGCGGAAGTCGAGCGAGGCGGAGGCCTGGGTGGGGATGGCGTTGGCGGCACCCGCGCCCACGGCGCCGCCCTGGATGCCGCGGACGTTCAGGGCGGGCAGCGAGATCTGGTAGGCGAGGGTGGCGGGGGCGCCTTCGGTGCGCCCCAGCCCCAGGGCATAGGCCAGGGTGGCGTCGTCCTGGGGCAGCGCGGCGAGGGCGGCGCGGTCGTGGGCATCGAGCGGCAGCACATCGTGGTAGAAGCCAGGGATGAGGACGTGGGCGCTCTCATCGCGCATGCTGGCCAGCAGGTGCGCCAACATCACGATGGGATTGGGCGCCCAGTTGCCGTAGTGGCCGTCGTGCATGGCGTGGAGGGGGCCAAACACGGTCATTTCCAGTTCAGCGATGCCGCGCGCGCCAAAAAACACCTGCATGCGGCCGCTGGCGTGGACGGGGCCGTCGCACACCAGCCAGGCGTCGGTGTGGCGGAGCACGGGATAGGCCTGGAAGTAGGCGGGCAAGTGGGGCGAGCCGGCTTCTTCTTCGCCCTCGAGCAGGAAGCGGAGGTTGACGGTGGGGGCGAGGTGGGCGGCGCGCAGGGCCCGCAGCGCGGTGGCGAGGCCGAAGACGGCGGCCTTGTCGTCGCCGGCCGAGCGGGCCCAAATGCGGCCGTCGCGCAGCACGGGCTGGAAGGGAGGAATCTTCCACTGCGAGGGATGGACGGGTTGGCCGTCGTAGTGGGCATAGAAGGTTACCGTGCGGCGGGCGCCGGGTGCGGCGAGGGTGGCGAGCACCAGCGGCGGCACGCCGGGCAGGCGGAGGAGCTGGGTGTGGGCGCCGGCGGCTTGATAGAGGGCGACGACGGCGGCGGCGTTGCGCTCGATGTTGGGGGTGTCGGCGGCGAGGTTGGGGAGGGCGAGCAGGACGCGGAACTGTTGCAGCAGGGCGGGGCGGTGGGCGGCGAGATAGCGGTCCACGGCGGCGCGGGCGGCGGGGGCCTGGGGGGGGGCGAGGGCGGCGAACAGCAGCAGGGGGCAGAGGGCGCGGCGCAGCATGGGCGTCATTATAGCGGCATTGCGCGCGTTTTTGCGCTCAAGCGGCGGGGGCGCGCCGCCGATACTCACGATGACTCGGTCTGCGGACAGCGGAAAACGCGCGCTGGGCGCGGCAAAGCGGCGACTCCCGCGGGCGGGAGCAAATCTTACAAAAGGTAAGGTCGGGGGCGGCGGGGCGGGGGGGCGGCGGGGGCAGGGAGCGGCGGGGAGGCGGCGGCGGGGGGGTAACGCCGCTGATTCCACGGCGGATGCGGGTGCCGGGGGGCAGCGAGGGGGGCTTTGGCCCCGCGCTTGCTCCCCAGCATAGTGCGTGGCGCAAAGCGCGCGACTAAGACCACTGGAGGAAACACTTATGACTGCACTCATTACTCGCTTGTGGAAAGACGACAGCGGCCAGGACATGGCGGAGTACGCCATCATGCTGGGCGTGATCGCGGCCGTGGTGTTGACCGCCATCACCCTGCTGGGCACCAACATCACGGCCGAGATCACCAAGATCGCCGGCATGATCTAGGGCCGTAGGGCGCGCACCATGACCGCCTGGACCGGGTTCGTACTGGCGGTGGCGGCGACGGCAGCGGTGTGGGACTGGCGCTGGCGCCGCATCCCGCGCTGGCTGACG
>Ga0307374_10008377_pt1 | contig 15476 bp, 14 predicted proteins | sample OX3MG_FD_202532 | JGI IMG/M metagenome (GOLD analysis project Ga0307374, IMG submission 202532) | Soil microbial communities from Risofladan, Vaasa, Finland - OX-3 | ecosystem: Environmental > Terrestrial > Soil > Coastal area > Acid sulfate soil | place: Finland: Risofladan, Vaasa | collected... | reverse complement strand
AGCGACCGGTGGATGATGGCCCGGGCCACATCGCTCAGCGGGATGCCGTTGCTCCGAGCATGACCGCGGAGCAACGCGAACGCCTCGTCCATGCCCACGTGCCGCCGTTCGGCCACGACACCCTTGGCCTGTTCGATGACGATCCGCGAGTTGAGTGCGCTCTGGAGCTGGCCGGCCAGATCGGTGCCATGCTTGATGGCCCGCTCTTGGAGGATACCGATGGTCGCCGCGTCGGCGAGCGCCTGCGTGAGGTTCACATCCTGGGCAGACAGCTCTCGGAGAACGGTGCTGAAGATGTTCATGGCCCCGATCACATCGCTGCGTAGCCGGAGCGGCAGGGCATGCACCATTTCGAATCCTGCTTCCCGAGCCCCGGCGGTGAACTGCGGCCAGCGGGCCCGGGAGTCGTCGAGCCGCGCGTTCAGCACCGGCTCACCACTGCGCAGGCAGTCCCGGCACGGGCCCTCGTCATTCTGGAACTCGATCAACTCGACCGCTCGCATGCGCTCTGTGGATGACGCCACGACTCGCAGCTCCCCGCGGGTGGCGGCCAAAGCGATGCCCACTTCCGCCGAGACCAGTAGCTCGGCGCACCGGTCGACCAGCATCGACATGAACTCGATCACGTCGAAGTCGGCGACGAGCGTGTCGGCCAGCTCCACGAACGTCCTGGCCAGCCACTCTTCGCGTGAGTCCATGATCACTCCCGACGCCTGGAAGCACCCCAGTGGATCCCTGGAGGCTTGTCTCGAGGGAACCAATGCTATTTGGCCACCGCTCGCTGCGTCGGGCGACGCCGTCAGCCGCTTCTCGGTGAGCGGAGAAGTCATGGTCTGTCGAACCTCAGTCGACCGGCCACCACGTCGGCGCCCACCTGATCGATGGGCCGCTCGGCGGCGAATGCGTATGCCCTGAGCCGCACGATGGCTTCGCCGATGGTGCAGTCACGCTGTGCGGAGATCATCCCGGTGGCCTGGTGCACGACCGCCCGGTCGTCATCGACAGCGATTCCCCAGGCCAAGACCTCCGGAGCCGCTCCGGCCTGGATCGCCAGCACCTGATCGGTGACCAGATCGGCGACCAACACCGCCGCGGAGAGCCCATCGCCTTTCAAGGCACCGGGCCGGTCGCTGTAGAGCACGAGCACCCCGAGTTTGATGGCCCCCAGCTGAAGCGGGAGCGCATAGACGCTCCGGATCTCGGTCTCGACCAGCGCCCGGGCGAACTGCGGCCAGCGGCTGGTGAACGAGGTGAGCTTGTCGACGAAGACCGGCCGCCCTTCGGTATAGGCGTCGCTCGCCGGGCCTTCGCCCAATGTGAACTCCAGGTCTTGGACGATCACCGGCACGCCATACGCGCTGGCGACACTCGACAACGTGCCGTCATTCATCAACACCACCGAAGCGCCACGCATGTGGAGCAGCCGGCTCGCCCTTCGACAGATGGTGGAAAGCGACGGCACGGCATCTTCAGTGTGCGCGACCAGTGCGGCCAGGAACTGGTCGGCATCCTCGGCGTTCATGATTCACCCCGCTTCCTTCCGACCGGCAAACCGGTACACCGGAAAGGCGGTAACGCGGTGAGCTGGTGCGGCTGCTCCTGTCACCTCGGATCGGCGAGCGGTGCCCGTCGGAGGGCCGGGACCATGGCGGTCTCGATGTCAGAGCGCCCGGCCGGCGCCGGTTGTGGCGGGGACCGGACATCTGGGATGTGGGCAGGATCGGCCGGTCGGCGTCAGGGCTCCGAGCCCGCGGCCACCTGTGGCGTGGCTCTCTTCGCCTTCTTGGCGACCTCGGGATCGCCCACCCCCGGCGCCGCATCGCGCCCTCGTGCCGGGACATCGGCGTCGTGGAGCATGGTCGCCGCCTTGTGCGTCGCCGCCTTGGCGACTGCGGGGGCCCCGTCGATCACGTCATGAGCCAACTCGGCCGTCTTGCGCCGGGCGCCGGACGCCATGTCCATGACAGAGCCACCGACCATCCCCGTCAATGCGCCGACGATGAGACCCTTCCAGGCGTTCTTCATGAGTTACCCGTTCTCTCTGTGGGATGGCCCGGGACCGGAAGATGCGCTCGGCGACGGATGAAGGGTCGCTCAGCGCACTTCCTCGTGCACCTCGGCGGTGCGACCCGCCGTGTCGGTCACTTGCCGGTCAAAGGTGCGATGCCCGCTGCCGGCCGGTCGGCGAGACGTGGCGTAGACAATCGCCGAGATGACGAGCCCGACCGCTCCGACGACCATGAGGATGACCCCCACCGTGGACAGCCGGAATCCGTGCCCCTGGGAGGTGACCGCCCAGTACATGACGGCACCCGCCGCGATGGAGATCATGCTGAAGACCATTCCTGCGAGACCCATCTGTCGTGCCTCCATTTCGTTGCCTGGCCGTCGGCCAAGTGCGAAAGAGGCGGGGTCTGGGACCCTTCAGCTCTCTCATCATAGCATCAGTGGCACTCGTTCGTGACGGCGGCCCGCGCCACGAGTGGGGCCCAGGACGATCCGTCGATGCGGGCAACCTCACCACGTGGCCCTTGTAGGGCGAAGCCGTCGGTGGTAAGAACGGGTGACCGCAGGTGCGGCCGAGACCCTTTCGGTCCTGTCTGCGACATCGTTGCCCCGGACCCTGGCCACGAAGGCGCCGAGCATGTTGCTCGAGCGCCGTTCAGTGGAAGGGAGGCAACGGAGATGTCTGCACCACGGTGGCTCCAACCACCGCTCCCCGTCTCCGGCCGTCCCCGAATCGATCGCGGGCCACCCGTGGCCCCGACGTCGTCCACTGCCGTTTTCTGGTCACGACCCGCAAGCGCAGGGCGTGATCGACAGCTCCCCGGTTCCCTTTCCGCACCGCGGTTGAACGGCGTCGCCCGCCCGACCCGGGTCTCGGGTGCGGAGGGGAACCGGGCCCCCTCTGTTGTTGTTGCAGACAGGGCACCGCTCGATCGAGGGCCCGTGGGTGATACCGAGAACGCCATCCCGGGGACGGTCGACACCACCGAGCGTTCCACCCTGACCGGGCTCCTCCGGCGGGTCGTCGCGCCGTTCGACGCGTAGCCTCCGCCCAGGAGTCAGCGGTCGGTGCCGAGGACCAGGCCGCTCGTGGGGACGCCGGTGCCCGCGGTGACCACCACGTGCTCGGTCCCCTCGACCTGGTTCACCGCCGTGCCCCGCACCTGGCGCACCCCTTCGGCGATGCCGTTCATGCCGTGGATGTAGGCCTCGCCCAGCTGGCCGCCGTGGGTGTTGGTCGGCAGCTTGCCGCCGGGCCCGATGTGCCCGTCGCGCAGGAACTCCTTGGCCTCGCCCCACTCGCAGAAGCCGAGCTCCTCGAGCTGGTAGAGGACGAACGGTGTGAAGTGGTCGTAGAGCACGGCGCACTGCATGTCGTCGGGGCCGAGGCCCGACGTCTCCCACAGCTGGCGCGCCACCACGCCCATCTCGGGCAGGTGCGTCATGTCGTCGCGGTAGTACGACGTCATCATGTCCTGCTGGGCCCCCGAGCCCTGGGCCGCGGCCTGGATGACCGCCGGCGGGCGCGGGCAGTCGCGGGCGCGCTCGAGGCTCGTGACGACGATGGCTTGCCCACCGTCGGACTCCTGGCAGCAGTCGAGCAGCCGCAGCGGCTCGACGATCCAGCGCGACGCCTGGTGCTCCTCGAGGGTGATGGGCTTGCCGTAGAACCACGCGGCCGGGTTCGTCGCCGCGAAGGCACGGTCGGCCACCGCCACCCGGCCGAAGTCCTCGGTGGTGGCGCCGGCGGCATGCAGGTAGCGCTGGGCGAACATGGCCACCCACGACGCCGGGGTGAGCAGGCCCTGCGGCGCGTACCACGCGAATTGTGCGTTCTCGGCATTCGGCACCGGGGGCCGGCCCTGCACCCCGGTCCCGAAACGGTGGCCGGAGCGCTCGTTGAACGCCCGGTAGCAGACCACGACGTCGGCGACGCCGCTGGCCACGGCCATGGCCGCCTGGTGCACCGTGGCGCACGCCGCGCCCCCGCCGTAGTGGATACGGCTGAAGAACGTGAGGTCCCCCATGCCGAGGGTGCGGGCCACCTCGGTCTCGGGGTTGGTGTCGGCCGCGAACGTCACCAGGCCGTCGACTTCCGACGGCGCGATGCCGGCGTCGTCGAGTGCGGTACGCACCGCCTCGGTGGCCAGGCGCAGCTCGCTTCGCCCCGAGTCCTTGGAGAACTCCGTGGCGCCGATGCCGCTGATGGCGGTGGTGCCGGCGAAGGTGTGGCGGCGGGGGGACCTCGTGCTCATGGGACCCGCCTCATGAAGTGCTCGCACCGTCGCGGGGCACGGACAGCCGGACCGTCCCGGTCACGTGGTCGCCGCGACTGTTGGCGCCGCGCACGGCCACCTCCACCACGCCGCGCCCGTCGTCGCGGCCGGCAGGGACGTCGGTGGCGCTCACGGTGCCCGACAGCACCATGGTGTCGCCGGGGTAGTTGGGGGCGCCGAGGCGGATGGACACCGACTCGATGCGCGCGCCGGGGCCCGCCCAGTCGGTGACGAACCGGCCCACGAAGCCGTTGGTCGTCAGGATGTTCATGAAGATGTCGGGCGAGCCGCGCTCCTGCGCCAGGGACGGGTCGTGGTGCACGTCCTGGTAGTCGCGTGACGCCATGGCGGTGGCCACGATGAGCGTGCGCGTGAGGGGGATGGTGAGCTCGGGCAGGGTGTCGCCCACGGCGACGTCCCCGAAGCGCAACGTCCCGGCGCGCGGCGCGCTCACGGCGACGTCCCGGCGCCCGCGCCGCTGAGCCTCGCCGCCACCATCGACCCCAGGCGGGCGAGCTCGGCGCTCGGGCCCTGCAGCATCAGCTCGATCTGCTTGCCCCACAGGAAGTAGCGGTGGATCGGGTACTCGATGTCGGCGCCCATGCCGCCATGGAGGTGCTGCGTGGCGTGCACCACACGCTGGCCCGCCTCCGACGCCCACCAGTGGGCGACGGCGACGGCCTCGGCGGCGGGGAGCCCCTCGTCGATACGCCACGCCGCCTGCCAGGCCGTCACCCGGATGGCCTCGGTGTCGATGTACGCATCGGCGGCGCGCAGCATGGTGCCCTGGAACGACGACAAGGGGCGCCCGAACTGGTGCCGCTGGTTCAGGTAGGCGGCCGTCCGACGCACCGCCTCCTCGGTCACCCCGAGCTGGACGGCGCACAGGCCGGTGCGCGCCCGGTCGAGCGTCCACGCCACCACGGCGGCGCCGTCGGCGGCCCCGCCCAGGACGTCGGCAGCCTCCACCCGGGTGCCGTCGAAGGTGACGTGGGGATGGACCTGGCGATCGGTGGTGGTCGCCCGCTCGAGCGTCGTGCCGGCAGACGCCGGGTCCACGAGCGCCACGATCACCGCGCCCCCCGCACCGGGCGTGGCCCCGTCGACGGCCGCGGGGACGAGCACCCGGGTGGCGAGATGGGCCTGCGGCACGGCGTGGGCGGTGCCGTGGAGCCGCCAGCCGTCGCCGTCGCGCTCGGCGCGCACGACGGGGCGGGCACGCGCCGCGCTCACGTCGCTCAGCGCGGCGGACAGCCGGGCGTCGCCCGCCGCCACCGCCGGGAGCCAGCGCGCCTGCTGCTCGGGGGTGCCGAAACGGGCGACGGGCATCGCACCCGACACGAGCGTCGCCCACAGCGGGACGGGCGCCACGGCGCGGCCTTGCTGCTCGAGGACGAGGCACACCTCGGTGAGGCCCAGGCCCGACCCGCCGTGCTCCTCGGGGACCGCCAGGCCGAGCAGGTTGGCCTTGGCCAACTCGGACCACAGCTCGGCGTCGTAGCGGTCGGGGGTGCGCTCGACCTCGGCCACGCGCTCGGTGGCCGCCATGCCCGCGAAGATCGCCGCCGCGGCCTCGGACACCGCCGACTGCTCCTCGGTGAAGGTGAAGTCCATCAGGCGCTCCCCGCGTCCCCGGCCGCCCGGCCCGCCCCGGCACCGACGGGCGAGGCCGGGCGGAACATGGGTAGCGTGAGCTCGTCGTCGACGGCCACCATCTCGGCCACCACGGGCATGCCGATGCGCACGTCGGCGGGGTCGACGCCAACGAGGTCGGCCACCAGGCGCGTGCCCTCCTCGAGCGCCACCACGGCGATGGGCAGGGGGTAGTCGAACGCCGGCACCTGCGGGTGGTGGACCACCACGAAGCTGTACACCGTCCCCCGCCCACTGGCGGTGACGGTGTCCCAGTCGAACGATCCGCACGCCGCGCAGGCCGGTCGGGGCGGGTGGCGCAGCGTGCCGCACGCCGCGCACCGCTGCACGAGGAGCTCGCCCTGCTTGGCCCCGTCGAAGAAGAAGGCGTTGTCGTGGGTGACGGCCGGGCGCGGTCGGCGGGCCGCCGATCCGGTCTGGGCCGTCCCGGCGGGGGCCGTCTCGGCGCGCCGCGCCCGGGGCCGGAACCGCAGGATGCGGAACCGCATGGTGGCCACCTGCTCGCCGCGCTCGTCGGTGTAGTCCATGCGGGTCGTGACGAAGTGGCCGTCACCGAGCCCGGTGTGCTTCTCGGGCGACACCGACTCGATCACCGACGTCACGGTGAGCCGGTCGCCGAGCACGACCGGTCGGGCGTACTCCTGGTCGCAGTTCGTCGCCACCACCGAGGTGAACCCGGCATCGTCGAGGAGTGTGAACAGCTGCTCCTGTGCCGAGGGCCCCGACCCGTCGTCGGGGGCCGTCCAGCGCCCGTCGGGCTGCGAGCGGTAGCCGCGCATGATCCAGGCCTGCAGCATGGTGGGCGGCGCCACGATGCCCGGGAACCCGTTGGCGCGCGCCGCCTCCTCGTCGACGTAGACGGGGTTGTCGTCACCCATGGCGTCGACCCAGTGGCGGATCATCGCCTGGTTCACCTCGTCGCGGGCCTCCCCCGGGATACCGGTGGGCATGCCCTCGAAGGCCCGCAGCCGCGCCAGCAGCCCGTCGGCGCCGCCACCGGTGCCGGCATCGGCGTCCCCGCCTGTGCCGGCGGCGGCGTCCCCCCCTGTGCCGGCGTCCTGGGCGCGCGCCGCGCTCACCGTGCGGCCCTCGTCATGCCGAGGCCCGCCATGGCGACGATCTCGCGCTGGATCTCGTTGACGCCGCCACCGAAGGTGTTGATCTGGGCGTGGCGGGCGGTGCGCTCCAGCCGCCCCTGGATCACCGCACCGGGCGATCCCGGCGTGAGGTACCCGGCGGCCGCCGCGCCCACGATCCCGAGCAGCCGGCGGTAGATGTCGATGGAGCGCTCCACGCCGAAGACCTTCACCGTCGAGGAGTCCGCCGGGCTCATGGTGTCGGCGGCCAGCGACGCCGCCATGCGCCAGTTGAGGAGGTACATGGCGTCGAGCTCGGCCCGGCACCGGGCCAGGTCCGACTGCACCCAGGGCAGGTCGACGACGGCGCCGCCGTCGGGCGAGGGCGTGGCCACCGCCCACACCGCCACCTCGTCGAAGAGCTGCGACGCGAACCCGCTCCACGCCGCCAGCCCCACACGTTCGTGGTTGAGCTGGGTGGTGATCATCCGCCACCCCTCGTTCTCCTCGCCCACCCGGCGCTCGACGGGCACACGGACGTCCGCGTAGTACGTGGCGGTCGTCGACGCCCCGGCCACGGTGACGATGGGGCTCCACGAGAACCCCGGCGAGCCGGTGGAGACGCACAGGATGGAGATCCCCTTGTGCTTGGGGGCCTCGGGGTCGGTGCGCACCGCCAGCCACACGTAGTCGGCCAGGTCGGCGCCGCTCGTGAAGACCTTGGCCCCGTTCACGACGTATTCGTCGCCGTCGCGCACCGCCCGGGTGCGCAGCGACGCCAGGTCCGTGCCCGCCTCCGGCTCGGTGTAGCCGATGGCGAAGTTGACGTCCCCGGCCAGGATGGCCGGGAGGAAGAAGGCCTTCTGGTCGTCGTTGCCGTAGCGCATGATCGTCGGGCCCACGGTGTTGACGGTGACGAAGGGGAACGGGGCGCTGGCGCGGCGGGTCTCGTCGAAGAAGATGAACTGGTCGGTGGCGGGGCGCCCCTGGCCCCCGAATTCCTTCGGCCACCCGATTCCCAGCCAGCCGTCCCTGCCGATGCGCCGGACGACCTGGCGCCACAGCTCGCCGCCCTCCCCCACGTCACCGATGCCCTCGCGCACCTCGTCGGTGAGCAGCTCGGCGTAGTAGGCGCGCAATTCCTGGCGCAGGGCCAGCTGCTCGGGGGTCTCCTCCAGGAACATGGCGCCGTCCGTCTGCCGGTCCGGACCGGCTCGCCCGGTTCCGGCCATGGCTGTAACTCGTTCTAGTTTCGCCACGGTACCAGCCGTCCGGGCGGGCACGACAATCGCAGCCCGGGGACCGCGCCCCGCCGGCCCACCGGCCCGGGTCGCCACCCCGACGGAGCCGCCGCGCCACCCCACCTGCAGGTCCGGCGACCCGCCACCACCCTGCCCCGGTCGTTGGCCGGTGCCCCCACGGGGGCATAACATGACTGGAACACGTTCTGAAAACGCGGGTCCGGCACCGGCGGCCCGCGGCCCATGGCGGCCACGAGCCTGCGAGGCGGGCCGGGACGGATCACCGGAACACCGAGGAGGCGCCCGCCATGGAGCTCAGCGAGATCGACCTCACCGACTCGACCAAGTTCGTCCCCGCCGTCCCCCACGAGTGGTTCGCCCACCTCCGCCGCAACGCGCCCGTCTACTGGCACGAGGAGGCCGACGGCCCGGGCTTCTGGTGCGTGACCAAGTACGACGACTGCGTCGCCGTGAACCGGGACTACGAGCACTTCTCCTCGGCGAAGCGGGCCACGTTCCTGTGGGAGATGCCCGACGATGCCATCGAGCAGCTGCGGCTCATGATGCTCAACATGGACCCGCCCCTGCACACCCGGTACCGGCGCCTCGTGAACAAGGGCTTCACCCCCCGCATGATCGCCCAGCTCGAGCAGAAGATCCACGAGTCGGCCGACGCCATCATCGACGCCGTCATCGAGACGGGCCGAGCCGATTTCGTCACCGACATGTCCGCCGAGCTCCCGCTGCAGGTGATCGCCGACCTCCTCGGCGTGCCCCAGGAGGACCGCCACAACATGTTCGACTGGTCGAACCGCATGATCGGCCAGGAGGACCCCGAGTTCCAGACCGACGCCGCCGGTGAGGAGTACGCCCAGGAAGCCGCCATGGAGTTGTACGCCTACGCGGCCGAGCTCTTCGCCAAGAAGCGGGCCAACCCCGCCGACGACCTCATGAGCGTGCTGTCGACCGTCGAGCTCGAAGGAGACACGCTCTCGGAGCTCGAGCTCGAGCTGTTCTTCCTCCTCCTCACGGTGGCCGGCAACGAGACGACCCGCAACCTGATCTCCGGGGCGATGCACGCCTTCTTCCAGAACCCCGACCAGTGGCAGCGGCTCGTGCACGACCGCTCCCTGCTGCCGAGCGCCACCGAGGAGATGCTGCGCTTCGTCACCCCGGTGATGAACTTCCGCCGCCAGACGACCGGGCCGGTGGAGATCCGGGGGCAGCAGATCGGGGAGGACCAGAAGGTCGTCTTCTTCCACATCTCGGCCAACCGTGACGAGGACGTCTTCCCCGACCCCGACACCTTCGACATCGGGCGCACGCCCAACCCCCACATGGCCTTCGGGGGCGGCGGCCCGCATTTCTGCCTGGGGGCGAACCTGGCGCGCATGGAGATCCGTGTCATGTTCCAGCACATCCTCGACCGCATGCCCGACATCCGCCTCGACGGGGACGCACAGCGCCTGCAGTCGGCGTTCATCAACGGGGTGAAGCACCTCCCGGTGGCGTTCACCCCGGGCGCCCCGGTCGGGCGCTGACGAGCGGTCGCCGGGCGCAGGCGACCTGAGGGGGCGGGAAGATGATGCGGTTCCACCAGTCGGTGACGTTCCTGCCCACGCTGCAGGCGCTCGAGCTGGCCAAGGCGGCCGATGCCCAGGGCTACGACGGCCTGTACGTGTCGGACCACATGTTCTTCCCGCGCGACCGGCAGTCGCGCTACACCTACTCGACGCGCGAGGACGGTGCGCCGGGGTTCGGCGATCACTGGGACCCCGACACGCACTGGCCCGACGCCTGGTGCTTCATCTCCGCCATGGCGGCGGTGACCGAGCGCGTGCAGTTCACGACCGGTGTCTACGTGGCGCCGGCACGCGACCTCGTCACCGTGGCCAAGCAGGTGGGCACCGCCGCGGTGATCTCCTCGGGCCGCGTCGCCCTCGGTGTCGGCGTGGGGTGGTGCGCCGAGGAGTTCGAGGCCACGGGCCAGGACTTCCACACCCGCGGCAAGCGGCTCGACGACATGATCCCGGCGCTGCGCGCCCTGTGGGCAGGCGGCTGGGTCGAGTACCACGGGCCCGTCTACGACGTCCCCGCCATGCGCATGGAGCCCGCACCCCCGGGGCCCATCCCGATCATCGGCGGGGGCCATTCGGCGCCGGCGCTACGGCGGGCGGCCACGCTGTGCGACGGCTGGGTGGCGGCGGGCGCCTACAAGCCCGACCAGGCCCGTGCGTACCTCGGCGCCCTGGCCGAGGAGCGCCGACGCGCCGGGCGGGCGGAGGAGCCGTTCTCGATCTACCTGTCGCTGTGGGCGCGTCCCGATGCGGCGCTGTACCGGAGCTTCGAGGAGGACCACGGGGTCACCGACGTCCTGTGCGCGCCGGCCATGCTGGCGACGGTGGACCCGTCGGACCCGCCCGAGGCCCAGCTGCGCGCCCGGGTCGACGCCTCGGCTCGCTTCGCGGACGAGATCCTGGCCAAGATGCGCTGAGCGCGGCCCGGCACACGGGCCGGGGGACCGACGCCACGCCACGAGGAGGGCCCGATGGGGAGCCTGAAGCTCGGACTGCAACTGGGGTACTGGGGAGCCGGCCCGCCGGCCAACGCCCCCGAGCTCGTGGCCGAGGCCGAGCGACTCGGGTTCGACTCCATCTGGACGGCCGAGGCCTACGGGTCCGACGCCCTCACCCCGCTCGCCTGGTGGGGGTCGCGCACCGACCGCGTGCGACTGGGCACGGCCCTGTGCCAGCTGTCGGCACGCACGCCCACCGCCATGGGCATGGCCGCCCTCACGCTCGACCACCTCTGCGGGGGGCGCCTCGTGCTGGGCCTCGGCGTGTCGGGGCCCCAGGTGGTGGAGGGCTGGTACGGGCAACCCTTCCCGAAGCCGCTGGCCCGCACGCGCGAGTACGTGGACGTCGTCCGCCAGGTGCTCGCCCGGAAGGCGCCCGTCACCAACGACGGGCCGCACTATCCCCTGCCGTACCCGGGGGGCACGGGCCTGGGCAAGCCGCTCAAGCCGATCGTGCACCCGCTGCGCAACGACATCCCCATCGTCCTCGGCGCCGAAGGGCCCAAGAACGTGGCGCTGGCGGCGGAGATCGCCGACGGCTGGTTCCCGATCTTCTTCTCGCCGAACCACATGGGGGAATTCGCGTCGTCACTCCAGGAGGGGTTCGCCCGGCCCGGCGCCCGGCGTTCGCTGGAGGACTTCGAGGTGATCGCCTTCTGCCCGGTGGTCGTCGACGACGACGTCGAGCGGGCCGCCGACTTCTACCGGCCGATGCTCGCCCTGTACATCGGGGGCATGGGCGCACGGGAGATGAACTTCCACTTCGACGTGTTCGTGCGCATGGGGTTCGAGGCCGAGGCGCAGAAGATCCAGGAGCTCTACCTCGACGGGCACAAGGACGAGGCCGCCGCCGTGGTGCCGACCTCCATGGTGGAGAAGATCGCCCTGGTGGGCCCGCGCGACAAGATCCGCGACGAGCTCGACGCCTGGCAGGAGTCGATCGCCACCACCCTGCTGGTGGCGGGCAGCCCCGACACGCTGCGGATGATGGCGGAGTTCATGCTGTAGCCGGTGGTGGGGCGCCCGACACACCACGTCGACGCCCACGGCGGCCGGTAGGGTGGCGACGACCGGGGCCCGAGGTGAGCGTATGACCACATGGATGATCTACGGCGCCTACGGGTACACCGGGCGCCTGGTGGCCGCGCTGGCCGCCGAGCGCGGCGGACTTCCGGTGCTCGCCGGGCGCGACGAGCGGCGGCTGCGGGCCCTCGGCGAACGCTTCGAGCTCGAACACCGCATCGTCGATTTGTCCGACGCCGCCGCCTTGCGGGCCGCGCTGGACGGCATCGACGTCGTGGCGCACTGTGCCGGCCCGTTCTCCGCGACGTCCCTCGCCATGGTGGACGCCTGCCTGGCCACCGGGACGCACTACCTCGACATCACCGGGGAGATCGACGTATTCGAGGCGGTGCTCGCCCGCGACGACGAGGCCCGCGACAGGGGTGTCGTCCTGCTGCCCGGGGCCGGCTTCGACGTGGTCCCCTCCGACTGCCTGGCCGCGTTGCTGGCGCGGGCGATGCCGGACGCGGTCTCGTTGGAGCTCGCCATCCGCGCCACCGGTGGCGTGAGCCCCGGCACGGCCCGCACGGCGATGGAGTCGCTCGGCACGGCCGGGCGTGCCCGGGTCGCCGGCATCATCGCCGCGGTGCCCGGGGACCGCCGCCGGCGCACCGTGGACTTCGCCGACGGGCGCGCCACGGCGCACGCCATCGCCTGGGGCGACGTCTCCACCGCGTACCACTCCACCGGGATCCCGAACGTCGTGGTGTACGCCGCCCTGCCGCCTGCGCTCGTGCCGATGGTGGCGCTGGCCCAGGTCGCCGGGCCGGCGGCCCGCAGCCGGGTAGTCCAGGGGATGCTCAAACGCGTGGTCGGCCGGCTACCCGGACCGTCGGCGCAGACCCGGGCGAAGACGCAGGGCCAGCTGTGGGGCCAGGTCACCGACGCCTCGGGACGGTCGGTGGCGGGCACCGTGACCACGCTCGACCCCTACGACCTGACCGCCGATGCCGTGGTGCGGATCGCCGATCGCCTGGGCGCCGGTGCGGTCGCCCCCGGGGCGTACACACCGTCGAGGGCCCTCGGGGCCGACTTCGTGCGCGAGCTCGACGGCGCCACGGTGCACGCCATCGGCTGACGGCGGAGTACGCCGAACGGTCAGGCGGGCTCGGTGGCGAGCACCTCGCCCAGCCGCAGCAGGCTGGCCGTGGCACCGCCCAGGGACAGCGCCAGGTGCTTGGTGAGCAGGTAGTAGCGGTGCAACGGGTAGTCGCGGTCGACGCCCACACCGCCGTGGAGGTGCTGCGCGGCGTGCACCACCCGCTGGGCGCCGTCGTCGGCCCAGAACTTGGCCACGGCGACCTCCGCCGTCGCCGGCAGGCCCTCCGACAACCGCCACGCCGCCTGCCACGCGGTGAGCCGCACGGCCTCGGCGTCGATGTAGGCGTCGGCGGCGCGCTGGCCCACCGCCTGAAAGGTGGCGATGGGCTTGCCGAACTGCTCGCGCTGGGCCGTGTACTCGGCGGTGAGCTTCACGGCGGCCTTGCAGGCGCCCGCCACCTGGAGGCACAGCGCCGCCTCGGCGTGCTCGAGCAGCCAGCGCAGGGCGTCGGCGCCGTCGGGACCGGCCACGAGGACCTCGCCCGCCCCCACGACCACGCCGGCCAGGTCCATCTCGGCCTCGATCTGGCGGCTGGTGGCCTCCTGGGTACGACGCATCACGCCGGGGGCGGCGGTGTCCACCACGAACAGCCCGATGCCGTCGTCGGTGCGGGCCGAGACGATCACCGCACCGGCGAGCATGCCGGCGGGGACGTACGACTTGGCGCCGTCGATGCGCCACCCGTCGCCCTGGCGGGTGGCCGTGGTGGCGGGGTCGGCGGGGTCACCCCCCTCTTCCACCAGCGCGGCGGTGAGCACCAGGTCGCCGGCCACCATGGGGTCGAGCCAGCGTCGCTGCTGCGACTCGTCGCCGAACTGCGCTATCGGGGCGGCACCGAGGACGACGGCGGGCACGACGGGCACCGCCGCCGCGGCCCTCCCGGCCTCCTCGGCCACGATGCCGGCGGCCACGAAGCCGAGCCCCGCGCCACCGGCCGACTCGGGCAGGGACGCGCCCAGCAGCCCGGCGGAGGCCAGCGCGGCCCACAGCGTGCGGTCGAAGCGGTCGTCGGTGGCCTCCACCTCCTTCAGGCGCTCGGGTGTGGCGAGGTCGGAGAAGAGGCGCGCCGCGAGCTCGCGGAGGGTCTCCTGCTCCTCGGTGAAGGAGAAGTCCATGTCGTCTCCTGCCTAGCGAAGCGACCGCGGCATGCCGAGGCCGAAGATGGCGATCAGGTCGCGTTGGATCTCGTTGGTGCCGCCGCCGAAGGTCAGGATGACGAGGCCCCGGGTGTAGGCCTCGAGCCGACCGTGCAGGACCTCGGCCGACGAGCCCCGGCGCAGGTAGCCGGACTGGCCGACGACCTCGGACAGCAGCCGGAGCGCCTCCATGTAGAACTCGGTGCCGAAGACCTTGATGCTCGAGGCATCTGCCACGTCGAGACGCCCCTGGGTGCCGTTCCAGGCGACCTTCCAGTTGATGAGCCTGAGGAATTCGAGCTTGGCGTGGACGCGGGCCAGGTGGATGCGCACCCACTCCTGGTCGATCACCCGGCGCCCGTCGGCGAGGGTGGTGTCCTGCGCCCACGTGCGCACGTCCCCGAGGGCGCGCTCGATGATGCCCGGCGAGCAGAGCGTGACTCGCTCGTGGTTGAGCTGGTTGGTGATGAGGCTCCACCCGTTGTGCAGGCCGCCCACCACGTTGGTCAGCGGGACCCGGACGTCCTCCCAGTACGTGGTGTTGATGTTGTGGTCGCCGATGAGCGACATCGGCACCACGCGCACGCCGGGCGTGTTCATGGGGACGATCACCATGGAGATGCCCTTGTGCTTCGGGGCCTCGGGATCCGTCCGCACCGCCAGCCAGCAGTAGTCGGCGTCACCGGCGAGGGACGTGAAGATCTTCTGACCGTTGATGACGAGCTCGTCGCCGTCCACCACGCCGCGCGTCTGCAGGGCGGCGAGGTCGGTGCCGGCGCCGGGCTCGGTGTAGCCGATGCAGAAGTGGATCTCCCCCGCCAGGATCTTCGGCAGGAAGAAGGCCTTCAGCTCGTCACTGCCGAAGTTCATGATGGTGGGGCCGACGGTGTTGATCGTGAGCATGGGCACCGGGGCACCGCAGCGCATCGACTCGTCGAAGAAGATGAACTGCTCGATGGCCGAGCGGCCCTGGCCCCCGTACTCCTCGGGCCAGCCGATCCCGAGCCAGCCGTCGGCCGCCATCTGCTTCACGATCCGGCGGACGGTGGGCCCGATGCCGTGGCTCTGGGACAGCTCCTCCTCGACCTCGGGGGTGAGCAGGGTGGCGTAGTAGTCGCGCAGCTGCTGACGAAGCGCCTGCTGCTCCTCGGTGTACCCGATCTCCATGCCCGCCCTGCCCTTCTTCCGGGTCGAACTTGGAACAGGTTACAGTTCTGCCCGCTCGAAGGGCCAGCTGCCGCCCCTACGCTCGGGCCCGTGGACGGCCCGCCGGTAGTCGAGCTGGTGGCCGCCGCCGTGGTGCGCCCGCTGCGCCACGCCGTCCTGCGACCGGGGTGGCCTGACGCCG
>Ga0307374_10008376_pt1 | contig 15477 bp, 28 predicted proteins | sample OX3MG_FD_202532 | JGI IMG/M metagenome (GOLD analysis project Ga0307374, IMG submission 202532) | Soil microbial communities from Risofladan, Vaasa, Finland - OX-3 | ecosystem: Environmental > Terrestrial > Soil > Coastal area > Acid sulfate soil | place: Finland: Risofladan, Vaasa | collected... | reverse complement strand
GCAGGCTGCACACAGTCGGTATCGCGTGACGCTGCGAGAGGGGCGTAATCGCGAGGTGCGGCGGTTGTGGCAGGCGGCCGGGTTTGAGGTCAGCCGCCTCGAACGGGTGCGGTTCGGGGCGCTGGAGCTACCGGATGACCTGCGGCCAGGGCGGTGGCGCTGGCTGGACGAGGTGGAGATGAGGGGGCTGTAGAAGTAGGCCAGCGATCGTCCTGCCTCGCCCATCAGCGGCGGAACCGAGGCGCCGTGCCCAGCCGCGCCGCCATTTCGGAGGGCTTCTGCGCCCCGCTGCCTGGCCTGCGTCTCCCGTCCGCGTCGAGCCCGTCGCGTGGCATCCGGCTCGGTTCCTTGCCGATCAGGAGCCGATGATTTCGTTGAGGCCTTCGATCACCTGCGACAATTCTTCGGGCGTCGCGCGTCCCAACCGTGCGCCGATGCGCTCGACGGCAAGCGTGCGAACCTGACTGATCTCGACCCAAGAAGGCTTCGGCAGCCGAGTCGACCTCAGCTCCAGGGTGAGGGGGAAGCCGGCGCGCGGCGGCTGACTGGTCAATGCCGCAGCAATGACGGTGCCTGAGCGCTCATTGAAGACGTCCTGGCTCAACACCAGGACTGGCCGCTGCCCGGCCTGCTCGCGTCCGCGCACCGGGTTCAGGTCGGCCCAGTGGATCTCACCCCTCAGTATTCGGGCCACGATTCCAGGTCCTGGCTCAAACCCTCTTCGGCCAGGGTCTTCTCAAACCCCGGATCGAGCTTCAGGCACTCGGCAGCCAGGCGGTTGCGGTCCATTCGGGTCAGCTTTTCGGTCACTGCTGCCTGAATTGCCCGGCTGCGGTTGGGAAAGACTTTGTTGGATACCAGCTCATCCACGCGCTGCACGGTCTGCCGGTCGAGCGTGATGGTCACCTTTACGCTGCCCATGGCGGACTCTCGCAGTGGAATTCCTTGTGTATGATGTTTTATCATACCAAGTGGCGCGACGCCTGGCGATGCGCTGCCGTAAAATGGCGCGAAACCTGCATTGACACGCCCGCCGGCGGAAATCAGAATACGCGGCTCCTTTTCGCGGAGGGGTACCCAAGCGGCCAACGGGAGCAGACTGTAAATCTGCCGGCTCACGCCTTCGTAGGTTCGAATCCTACCCCCTCCACCACGGGTATGGGGTGGCGGAGTCGCTGGGGCGTACTCGACAGGTGCAGGTGCGGGAAGGGGGATGGAGTGGCGGCGTCATCAGGCGGGTGTAGTTCAATGGTAGAACCTCAGCCTTCCAAGCTGATGACGTGGGTTCGATTCCCATCACCCGCTCCAGGCGTCGGCCTCGAAGGATCCGGATCCGTCCGCCCACGTAGCTCAGTTGGTAGAGCACGTCCTTGGTAAGGACGAGGTCACCGGTTCGATCCCGGTCGTGGGCTCCAGAAGTCGGTTAGTCGGTTAATCAGTTAGTAGTCAGGCAGCTCATAGGAGTCGTAAGTCGTGTCCAAGGAAAAATTCGAGCGCACCAAGCCGCACGTGAACGTGGGGACGATTGGGCATGTAGATCATGGCAAGACGACGCTGACGGCGGCGCTGACGAAGGTGATGGCGCAGATGAACGGGGGGACGTTTACCGCGTACGACCAGATTGACAAGGCGCCGGAGGAGCGGGCGCGCGGGATCACGATATCCACGGCGCACGTGGAGTACCAGAGCAAGGCGCGCCACTACGCGCACGTGGACTGTCCGGGGCACGCCGACTACGTGAAGAACATGATCACGGGGGCGGCGCAGATGGACGGGGCGATTTTGGTGGTGTCGGCGGCCGACGGGCCGATGCCGCAGACGCGCGAGCACATTTTGCTGGCCCGCCAGGTGGGGGTGCCGTACATCGTGGTGTACATGAACAAGGCGGACATGGTGGATGACAAGGAGCTGCTCGAGCTGGTGGAGATGGAGGTGCGAGAGCTGTTGTCGGTGTACAAGTTTCCGGGGGAGGCGACCCCGATCGTGATTGGCAGTGCGTTGAAGGCGCTGGAGGGGGACGGCAGCGAGATTGGCACGGCCTCCGTGGTGAAGCTGGTGGAGGAGATGGACCGTTACATTCCGGTGCCCAAGCGCGATGTGGACAAGCCCTACCTGATGCCGGTGGAGGATGTGTTTTCGATCAGCGGTCGCGGCACGGTGGTGACCGGGCGTATCGAGCGCGGGATCGTGAAGGTCAATGACGAGGTGGAGATCATCGGGCTGAAGCCCACGGCCAAGACGATCTGCACCGGGGTGGAGATGTTCAGGAAGCTGCTGGATGAGGGGCAGGCGGGCGACAACGTGGGGGTGCTGCTGCGCGGGACCAAGCGCGAGGAGGTCGAGCGCGGGCAGGTGCTGGCCAAGCCCGGCTCGATCACCCCGCACACGCAGTTCGAGTGCGAGGTGTACGTGCTGACCAAGGAGGAGGGCGGGCGGCACACCCCGTTCTTCAAGGGCTACCGGCCGCAGTTCTACTTTCGCACCACGGACGTGACCGGCACGATCGAGCTGCCCGGCAACACCGAGATGGTCATGCCCGGGGACAACATCAAGATGACGGTGGAGTTGATGGCCCCGATCGCGATGGAGGAGGGGCTGCGCTTTGCGATCCGCGAGGGTGGACGCACCGTGGGCGCCGGCGTGGTGTCGAAGATTTTGAAGTAGGGGTATTGATCATGGCTAATCAGAACATCCGCATCCGCCTGAAGGCGTTCGATCATCGTCTGATCGATAATTCTGCCCGGGAGATCGTCGATACGGCGCGGCGCACCGGCGCGACCGTGCGTGGCCCGGTGCCGTTGCCGACCAAGATGGAACGCTTCACGCTGCTGATCTCCCCGCACGCCGACAAGGATGCGCGCGACCAGTTCGAATTGCGCACCCACAAGCGGCTGATGGACATCCTGAACCCGACCGACAAGACCGTCGATGCGCTGATGCGGCTGGAACTGCCAGCCGGCGTGGATGTGCAGATCCGGCTGAATTAGCCGTCGGGACGAGGATCGGCCGGCATTGCCGGTGCGGTTGAACTGCCGCGCGTTGCTGTTATACTGCGCGGCCTTTTCGCCGATGCCTGTGCGCCCTACGGAAGCGCGCCGGCCGGCGGTGCCGCTTCCAGCGGCGTCGGGCGAGGTTGGCGCGCGCTGCGCGCCAAGACCACTCGAGAGCATCGGCACATTCGTGCGCCGCCCTCCTGTAGTCACGCCAACGGATGGATTTCGGTACGCACCGACCGCAGTGCACACCGATCGACAGTCGATAGAGGATATTTGTCATGGCAATCGGTTTGGTCGGCCGCAAATGCGGCATGACGCGCATCTTCACGGACGCCGGGGAATCGGTGCCGGTGACCGTCGTCGAAGTGCTTCCGAACCGGGTCACGCAGGTCAAGTCGCTCGAGCGGGACGGCTACCGCGCAGTGCAGGTGAGCTTCGGACGGCGCCGTCCGCAGTTGTTGTCCAAGGCGGTGGCTGGCCATTACGCCCGCGCCAAGGTCGAGCCGGGCCGCGGATTGCTCGAGTTCCGGCTGGGTGAGGCCGATGGCGCCGCCGGCACCGAACTCGCCCCCGGCAGCGAGCTCACTGCGGGGCTGTTTCAGGAAGGCCAGGCGGTTGATGTCACCGGCGTGACCATCGGCAAGGGCTATGCCGGTGTGATCAAGCGGCATCACTTCGCCGGTGGCATGGCCTCGCACGGCAACTCGCTCTCGCATCGGGTGCCAGGCTCGATCGGCCAGCGCCAGACGCCCGGGCGCGTGTTTCCGGGCAAGCGCATGTCCGGCCACATGGGCGTGGTGCGCCGGACCATCGAGAATCTGCGGATCGTCGGAGTGGACAGCGCACGCAACCTGCTGCTGATCCGCGGCGCGGTGCCCGGCGCCGAGGGCGGCGACGTGGTGGTACGCGCCGCCGTGAAGGCCGCGCGCCAAGCAGCCCGCAAGAGCGTGCAGCCCAGCAAGCAGCCCGGCAAGCCGCCCGGCAAGCAGCCCGGCAAGCAGCCCAACAAGAAGGGTTGAGGAAGCGATGAAGCTCAAAGTTGCCCATGGCGGCGATGAATTGGCCGTGTCGGAGACCAGCTTCGGCCGCGAATTCAACCAGGCACTGGTGTTCCAGGTGGTCAACGCTTACCTGGCCGCCGCCCGCTCGGGCACCAAGGCTCAAAAGAGCCGGGCGGAGGTCCGCGGCGGCGGCAAGAAGCCGTGGCGCCAGAAAGGCACCGGCTCGGCCCGCGCCGGCTCGATCAGAAGCCCCATCTGGGTGGGCGGCGGACGGGCCTTTGCGGCCAAGCCGCGCGATTTCACGCAGAAAGTCAATCGCAAGATGTATCGAGGCGCGATGCGCGCGATGCTCTCGGAGCTGGTGCGGCAGGACCGCCTGGTGGTGATGCCGTCGCTGCAGCTGGCCGCGCCCAAGACCAAGCTGCTGCTGCAGCAGCTCAAATCGCTCGCGCTCGAGGATGTGCTGATCATCATCGAGGCGAGCGACGAACACCTGACGCTCGCGGCCCGCAACCTGCCGAACGTGGAGCTGCTGGCGGCCGCCGCCGTCAATCCGGTGAGTCTGGCGCGGCACGATAAGGTACTGGCGACCGTGGGCGCCGTGAAACTGCTGGAGGAGCGCCTGCAATGACCGCACAGCGCAGACCGATCGGACAGGAGGGTCTGACCAGCGTGCTACTCGCGCCGCACGTGACCGAGAAGACCTCGCAGGGACTGCAGCAGCGCAACCACTATGCGTTCCGCGTGCGACGCGACGCCACGCGCACCGACGTGCGCCACGCCGTGGAGCTGATGTTCGACGTCAAGGTCGAGCGCGTGCAGGTGGTCAATCAACCCGGCAAGCAGCGCCGCTTCGCCAACCGCAAGGGCCGCACGCAGGACTGGAAGAAAGCCTACGTGCGTCTGGTGGCCGGCCAGAGCATCGATTACGAGCGCAGCGCCAGCGCGCCTGACCGCAAGAGCTGACGCGCGCACGCCCAGCGCACGACCTCAAGGACACCAAGGCCATGGCCCTGATCAAACTCAAACCGACCTCGCCCGGCACGCGCTTCCAGCTGCGCGTCAGCCGCAAGCACCTGCACAAGGGTGGTCCGCACGAGCCGCTCACGATCGCACGCAGCAAGACCGGCGCACGCAATCACTTCGGCCGCATCACCACGCGCCACGTCGGCGGCGGCTCGCGTCAGAAGTACCGCCTGATCGATTTCCGGCGCGACAAGGACGGCATCCTCGGAGTGATCGAGCGGATCGAATATGACCCAAACCGCACCGCGCACATCGCGCTGGTGCTCTACGCGGATGGCGAGCGGCGCTACATACTGGCGCCCAAGGGTGTCAAGGACGGCGATGAGATCCGCTCGGGCAGCGAGGCACCGATCAAGCCGGGCAACGCGATGGCGCTGCGGCACATCCCGGTGGGCTCCACCGTGCACAACGTCGAGCTCAAGCCCGGTCGCGGCGGGCAGCTCGCGCGCAGCGCCGGCGGCTCGGCGCAGTATGCCTCGCGCGAGGGAACACACGCCTTCCTGCGGCTGCGGTCGGGTGAGACGCGCAAGGTGCACATCGACTGCCGCGCGACCCTCGGCGAGCTCTCCCACGACGAGCACAACCTGCGGGTATACGGCAAGGCCGGGGCAATGCGCTGGCGCGGCGTGCGTCCCACGGTGCGCGGTGTGGCGATGAACCCGGTCGACCATCCGCACGGCGGCGGCGAGGGCAAGCCAGGCCAGGGCAACCCGCACCCGGTGTCGCCGTGGGGCTGGAACACCAAGGGCAAGAAGACGCGCCGTAACAAGCGTACCGGTAACATGATCGTGCAGCGGAGGAATTAGCCGTGCCGCGTTCGTTGAAAAAGGGCCCGTTCGTGGATCTGCACCTGCAGAAGAAGGTGCAGGTCGCGGTGCAGAAGAATGACCGGCGTCCGATCAAGACCTGGTCACGCCGCTCCATGGTCATCCCCGACATGGTCGGGCTGACGATTGCCGTGCACAACGGCAAGCAGCACATTCCGGTGCTGGTCAGCGAAAACATGGTCGGCCACAAGCTCGGCGAATTCTCCCCGACGCGCCTGTTCAAGACGCACTCGGGCGATCGCAAGGTCAGCAGCGCGGAGTAATGCCGATGCAGGTCACCGCTCGATTACGCCACGCGCGCATCTCACCGCAGAAGTGCCGGCTGGTGGCCGACACCGTGCGCGGCAAAGGCGTCGGCAACGCGCTGGCGACATTGAAGTTCATGCCGAAGAAGGGCGCGCGGCTGGTGCTCAAGGTGCTCGAGTCCGCGATCGCCAACGCCGAAAGTAACCTCGGCGCCGATATCGATGAGTTGAAGGTCGCGCGCGTGGAAGTGGACACCGCCCCGGTGCTCAAGCGCTTCAGTGCGCGGGCCAAGGGGCGCGGCAACCGCATCGTCAAGCGCAACAGCCACATCATGATCCAGGTCAGCGACGGCAGGAAGGACTAGCAGATGGGCCAAAAGGTCAATCCACTGGGCATACGTCTCGGTATCACGCGCGACTGGAGCTCGAAGTGGTTCGCCTCGAAGCGGCAGTTCCCGTTACTGGTGCACACCGATTTTCGGCTGCGCGAGTTCCTGAAGAAAAAGCTGGCCGACGCTTCGGTGAGCCGCGTGCAGATCGAGCGCGCCGCCAAGAAGGTCAACATCACCATTCAGACCGCGCGCCCCGGTATCGTGATCGGCAAGAAGGGCGAGGACATCGAGAAGCTGCGCGGGGAGACCGCGCGCATGCTGGGCATGGCGCTGCTGGACGTGCGGCTGAACATCTCCGAGATCAGGAAGCCGGAGCTGGATGCGCAGCTGGTGGCCGAGAGCATCGCGCAGCAGATCGAGAAGCGGGTAATGTTCCGCCGCGCGATGAAGCGTGCCGTGATGAGCACGATGCGCAGCGGCGCGCTGGGCATCAAGGTGCGCATGTCCGGACGGCTCAACGGCGCGGAGATCGCGCGTACCGAATGGTATCGCGAGGGGCGTATCCCGCTGCACACGTTTCGTGCCGACATCGATTACGGCCTGGCCGAGGCTCATACCACCTACGGGGTCATCGGCATCAAGGTTTGGATCTTCAAGGGCGAGGTGTTTGAGCCGGCGCAGATCGAGCGGCCGGCCGAGCCCGCCGCCGCCGACGCAGGTGCATCCGGCGCGACGGCCGCGGCCGCGGCCGCGGCCGCGCCGCCAGCCGCCGCCGCCGCCGCCGCCGCTGACGGTTCGAAGTAACCAACTATGTTGCAACCCAAGCGAACCAAGTACCGCAAGCAGTTCAAGGGCGACAATGCCGGGCTGGCTTTGCGCGGCAGTGCCGTCAGCTTCGGCGACTACGGGCTGAAGGCCACGGACCGGACGCGCATGACCGCGCGCGAGATCGAGGCGGCGCGGCGTGCGATGGCGCGCTACGTCAAGCGTGGCGGCCAGATCTGGATCCGCGTGTTCCCCGACGTGCCGATCACCAAGAAGCCGCTGGAAGTGCGCATGGGCAGTGGCAAGGGCAACGTTGAGTACTGGATCGCCAAGGTCAAGCCCGGCAAGGTGCTGTTCGAGATGGAAGGCGTGACCGAGGACATCGCGCGCGAGGCCTTCCGCCTGGCCGGCGCGAAGCTATCGGTGTCGACCACGTTCGTGAAGCGGCAGGTGCGCTGATGAGCGCGGCCGCGGTGTCAATGGCTGCGCTGTTCAATGGCTGCGCTGAGCGCGGACGGGTATGGCAATGAAAGCGAGTGAGTTACGCAACAAGTCCGCCCCGGAGCTGCGTGCGGAGCTGCTGGCACTGCGGCGCGAGCAGTTTGCGCTGCGTCTGCAGCGCGCGACCGGGCAGATGCCCAAGCCCGATCAATTCGACAAGGTCCGCAAGAACGTTGCGCGTGTGAAGACCGCGCAGCACCAGTTACGCGCCGCCGCGGCGGGCGCCGGAGACAAGTAATGAGCGCGCAGGACACGCAGGCGCACACCGATGCACCATTGAACGAGCCGGCCGGGACGCCTGGAGTCGCCCCTGGCGCCAAGGTCGTGGCTGGCACCAAGGTCGTGGCTGGCGCCAAGGCCGCGCGCTCGGTGAGCGGGCAGGTCGTCAGCAACAAGATGGACAAGACCATCGCGGTGGCGATTGAGCGGGTAGTGCGCCATCCCACCTACGGCAAGTACGTGCGCCGCACCACCCAGCTGCTGGCGCACGACGAGCACAACCAGGCCCGCGAGGGCGATACGGTGTCGATCGCACCCTGCCGGCCACTATCGCGCCGCAAGTCCTGGCGCCTGGTGGCGATCGTCGAGCGCGCCGAACAGCGTTGAGGCGGGTGCGCCGGGCAGTGATAAGGAAGACAGATCATGATTCAGCTACGCACCATGCTCCACGCCGCGGACAACAGCGGCGCGCGCACCTTGATGTGCATCAAGGTGTTGGGCGGCACGCGCCGCCGTTACGCCAGTGTCGGCGATGTCATCAAGGTCAGCGTCAAGGACGCGATCCCGCGCGGCAAGGTCAAGAAGGGCGAAGTCTACGATGCGGTGGTGGTGCGAACGCGCCGCGGCGTACGGCGGCCGGACGGCTCGCTGATCAAGTTCGATGGCAATGCGGCAGTGCTGCTGACCAACAAACTCGAGCCGATCGGCACGCGCATCTTCGGGCCGGTGACGCGCGAGCTGCGCACGGTGCAGTTCATGAAGATCATCTCGCTGGCACCCGAGGTGCTGTGAGGGCTTATGCGTAGGATCAGAAAGGGCGACCAGGTGGTGGTGCGGTCCGGCCGCGACAAGGGCCGGCAGGGCACCGTGATCGGCGTGCTGGCGGACGGGCAGCTGCTGGTGGAAAACATCAACCGCGTCAAGCGACACACGCGGCCAAATCCGCAGGCCAATCACCCCGGCGGCATCGTCGAGAAGGAAATGCCGTTGCCCAGTGGCAAGGTGGCGTTGTGGAATCCGGCCGCCAAGAAAGCCGACCGGGTCGGCATCAAGCGGCTCGTGGACGGTCGCAAGGTGCGCTTTTTCAAGTCCAACGGCGAAGTGATCGACGTTTAATCAGGAGAGGCGCAAGCACGGACCGACCGGTGTGTGCAGCGCTGCAACAGGCATGTCAAGGCTACAAGATTTCTATCGCAACGAGGTGGTGCAGCGGCTACGCAGCTCGCTCGACCTCGCCAATCCGATGCAGGTGCCGCGCATCATCAAGATCACGGTGAACATGGGCGTGGGCGAGGCCGTGGCCGACCGCAAGGTCATCGATGCGGCGGCCGGCGACATGGCCAAGATCACCGGGCAGAAGCCGATGATCTGCCGGGCCAAGAAGGCCATCGCCGCCTTCAAGCTGCGCGAAGGGCTGCCGATCGGCTGCAAGGTGACGTTGCGCGGCCAGCGCATGTACGAGTTCCTCGACCGGCTGATCAGCGTGGCGATGCCGCGTATCCGGGACTTCCGCGGCGTCTCCCCGCGCGGTTTCGACGGGCGCGGCAACTACACTCTGGGCGTGCGCGAGCAGATCATCTTTCCGGAGATCCAGTACGACACGATCGACCAGATACGTGGCATGGACATCACGATCACGACGACGGCACCGGACAACAAGCAGGGACGGGCGTTGCTCGAGGCGTTCAATTTCCCGTTCCGCAAGTAGGCGCGAAGGCAGATCCGAAGGACACGATATGGCCAAAACCAACATGGTAGAGCGCGAGAAGCGGCGAGCGCGGACGGCACGCAGGTACGCGGTCAGACGCGCTGCGCTCAAGGAAGTGATCCGCGCACCGAAGTCGAGCCCGGAGCAGAGGCTCGCGGCGCAGATGGCGCTGGCTTCACAGCCGCGCGATGCCAGCGTGAGTCGCCAGCGCAACCGGTGCGCGATCACCGGCCGCTCGCGCGGCGTGTACCGCAAGTTCGGGCTGTCGCGCTGCAAGATCCGCGAAGTCGCGATGCGCGGGGAGATCCCCGGTCTCGCCAAGGCGAGCTGGTAGGAGCCGCACCATGAGCATGACGGATCCGATCGCCGATCTGCTGACCCGCATCCGCAACGGTCAGTCCGCCCGCAAGGAGAGCGTCACGCTCGCCTCCTCGAAGTTGAAGCAGGCCATCGTCAAGGTACTCAAGGACGAGGGCTATATCGCCGACTTCAGCGTGCAGGGCAACGATGGCAAGCCGGCGCTGCGCGTCGATCTGAAGTACTACGAGGGCCGGCCGGTGATCGACCGGATCGAGCGGGTCAGCCGGCCGGGGTTGCGCATCTATCGCGGCAAGGACGAGATTCCGCGGGTGCTGGGCGGCATGGGCACGGTGATCGTATCGACGCCCAAGGGCGTCATGACCGATAAGGCCGCGCATGCGATCGGGCAGGGCGGCGAGGTGCTATGCATCGTCGCGTAGCGGTAGGAAACTTCAACATGTCCAGAGTTGCCAAACGAATAGTCGAGTTGCCCGCCGGCGTCACGGTGAACGTTGCGGCGGGAAGCGTGAGCGTCAAGGGAGCCAAGGGCAGCCTGTCCCTGGCGCTCTCGTCGGGCATATCGATAGCGCAGGAGGGCCGGCAGTTGGCGGTGCAGTATCAGGGCGACGATGCGGTGCGGGTACGCGCCGGGGCGACGCGTGCGCACCTGGCCAACATGGTGCGGGGCGTGACCAGCGGCTACGAGCGCAAGCTTGAGCTGGTCGGTGTCGGGTACCGCGCCGCGGCGCAAGGCAAGAGCCTGAACCTGACGCTCGGGTTCTCGCACCCGGTGGTCTACGCGGTGCCCGAGGGCATCACCATCGAGACCCCGACCCAGACCGAGATCCTGATCAAAGGCAGCGACCGGCAGAGAGTTGGCCAGACCGCGGCCGAGATTCGGGGCATCCGCCCGCCCGAGCCCTACAAGGGCAAGGGCGTGCGCTACTCCGATGAACAGATCAGCCTCAAGGAAGGCAAGAAGAAATAGCGGCATGCGCAGCCTATCGAGAAACTTATGAACATCACCAAGAAGCAGCGGCGGACACGCCGCGCCAAGCCGATCCGCGCGCGTATCCGCGAGCAGGGTGCGGTGCGCCTGACCGTCCATCGCACGCCGCGACACATCTATGCGCAGCTGTTCGACGGCCGCGGCGAGCGCGTGCTGGCCAGCGCCTCGACCGTGCAGAAGCAGATCGCCGGTGCGTTGTCCGGGACCGGCAACATCGCGGCCGCGCGCGCGGTCGGCCGTACCATCGCCGAGCGCGCCCGCGCGGCAGGCATCACCCGGGTGGCGTTCGACCGCGCCGGCTTCCAGTACCATGGCCGCGTGCAGGCGCTGGCCGAAGCGGCGCGCGAAGCCGGACTTGAATTCTAAAGGAACAGAAGCCCATGGCCAGAATCGAAAGATCACAAAGTGCCGACGACCTGGTCGAGAAGCTGGTGGCCGTCAACCGCACCGCCAAGGTGGTCAAGGGTGGGCGGCAGTTCGGCTTCACCGCGCTGACGGTGGTCGGCGACGGTGCCGGTCGGGTTGGTTTCGGCTTCGGCAAGGCCCGGGAAGTACCGGTCGCAATTTCCAAGGCGATGGCCCAGGCGCGCAAGAACCTCATCAGCGTGAATCTGCGCAACGATACCCTGCACTATGCGGTCAACGGTACGCATGGCGCCACGCGCGTATTCATGCTGCCGGCCTCGGACGGCACCGGTGTCATCGCCGGCGGCGGCATGCGCGCGGTACTGGAGTGTGCCGGGGTGCGCAACGTGCTGGCCAAGAGCTACGGGTCGCGCAACCCCATCAATGTGGTGCGCGCCACGGTGAACGCCCTGGCCAGCATGCGCTCGCCCGAGGAAATCGCCGCCAAGCGCGGCAAGAGTGTCGAGGAAATACTCGGGAGCGCCGCATGAGCGCGGCCAGCGGCGCGACGATCAAGGTCACGCTGCAGAAGAGCCTGCACGGGCAGCTGCGCAGCATTGCCGCCTCCGCGCGCGGGTTGGGCCTGCGGCGGCGCCATCAGAGCGTCATGGTGGCCGATACGGCGCAGAATCGCGGCATGATCCATGCGGCGATGCACCTTTTGAGCGTGGAGCGGAGTTGAACATGCGGTTGAATGATCTGAAGCCGCAGCCCGGCTCGCGCAAGCCGCGACTGCGCGTGGGCCGCGGCGCTTCCGCCGGCCAGGGCAAGACCTGCGGCCGCGGCGTCAAGGGCCAGCGCGCGCGCAAGGGCGGCTATCATAAGGTCGGCTTCGAGGGCGGCCAGATGCCGCTGCAGCGGCGGCTGCCCAAAGTCGGCTTCCGCTCGGCGATGAAGGCGACCCGAGCCGAAGTGCGCCTGCACGAGCTCGCGGGCATCACCGATGCGGTGATCGATCTGGCCGCGCTCAAGCGCTGCGGCATCGTGCCGGCTGGCGCCGAGCGCGCCAAGGTGGTGCTGTCCGGCAAGCTCGAGCGCGCCGTGACGCTCAAGGGAATTGCGACCACGCGCGGCGCGCGCGCCGCGATCGCCGCCGCCGGCGGCAAATTCGAGGAATGATCTTCCGGGATCGACTACCGATGGCTGGCACACATGGCTAATACAGCGATTTCAAGCCCGTCCGCGGCGCTCGCGGACGTCGGCCGCTACAGCGAGATCCGCAGCCGCCTGCTGTTTCTGGTCGGCGCGATGGTGGTCTACCGGATCGGGACCTGGATACCGGTGCCGGGGATCAACCCGGCCGCGGTGGCGCGTTTCTTCGGCGGCCAGTCGAACACCATCCTCGGCATCGTGAATACGTTCTCGGGCGGGGCACTGCAGCGCCTGTCGATCTTTGCGATGGGCGTGATGCCGTACATCTCGGCCTCGATCATCATCCAGATGCTGTCGATGGTGGTGCCCTCGCTGGTGGAGGCGCGCAAGGAAGGCGAGGCCGGCAATCGCTACATCACGCAGCTCACGCGTTACTGGACCGTCGTGCTGGCGCTGTTCCAGTCGTTCGGCGCGGCGGTCGCGCTGCAAAACGGCGGCATGACCACCGTGACGGGCTTTCAGTGGCTGTTCGACGCCACCATCACCATGACCGGCGGTACCGTGTTCCTGATGTGGCTGGGCGAGCAGATCACCGAGCGCGGCGTCGGCAACGGCATTTCGATGATCATCCTGGCGGGTATCGTCGCGCAGATGCCCTCGGCGATCGGCCGCACCGTGCAGTCGGTCAGTTCGGGGCAGATGAACCCGCTGTTCACCATCCTGCTGATCGGCATCGTGATCGGCGTGACTGCGTTCTGCTGCTACATGGAGCGTGCGCAGCGCAAGATCACGGTGAACTACGCCAAGCGCCAGGTCGGGCGGCGCATGTACGCGGGCCAGAGCAGCCATCTGCCGTTCAAGCTCAACATGTCGGGCGTGATTCCGCCGATCTTTGCCTCGAGCCTGCTGCTGTTTCCGGCGACCATGGCGAGCTTCTTCGGCCAGAATCCGAACTCCAAGTTCAGCGGTCTGCTGGCGGATGTGTCCACCTCGTTGGGCTACGGTCAGCCGCTGCACCTGGTGCTGTACGCCTTCCTGGTGATCTTCTTCTGCTTCTTCTACACCGCGCTGGTGTTCAATTCGCGCGAGACCGCGGACAACCTGAAGAAATCCGGCGCCTTCATTCCCGGGATACGTCCCGGACAGCAGACCGGCGACTACATCGACAAGGTGCTGACCCGCCTGACGCTGTGGGGCGCGATCTACGTCACCGCCGTGTGCCTGATCCCCGAGCTGCTGGTGTCCTCGCAGGGCGTGCCGTTCCAGTTCGGCGGCACCTCGCTGCTGATCGTCGTGGTGGTGGTCATGGACTTCATGGCACAGATGCAGGCGCACCTGATGTCGCATCACTATCCCGGATTGATGAAGAAGGCGAATCTGCTGGGTGGCCGCGGTGGCGGCTCGTGAAACCGCGGTCAAGCCATAGCGCAAGCGCAGGTAAGTGATGAAAGTACGTCCATCCGTGAAGAGAATCTGCAAGCACTGCAAGATCGTGCGGCGCCGCCGCGTGATCTACGTCATCTGCTCCGACGCGCGCCACAAGCAGCGCCAGGGCTGAGGAAGACCCAACCATGGCACGCATAGCCGGCATCAACATCCCGATGAACAAGCACGTGAGCATCGGGCTGACACATATCTACGGCATCGGCCGCGCGCGCGCGCTCGAGATCCTCTCGGGCGCGGGCATCGCCCCGACCACCAAGGTGAAGGATCTGACCGACGCGCACGTCGCCGCGATCCGTTCGCAGGTGGCCAGGGTGCCGGTCGAAGGCGACCTGCGCCGCGAGGTATCCATGAACATCAAGCGATTGATGGATCTGGGCACCTGGCGCGGGCTGAGACATCGAAAGGGGCTGCCGGTGCGCGGGCAGCGCACCCGCACCAATGCACGCACCCGCAAGGGACCACGCAAGCAGGCGGTGAAGCTCAATGCGCCGCCGGGCAAGACCTGATGAGCGCACCGGCATCGAGCGCAGCGGCACCGAACCACTCATAACGCAGGCGGACGAACCCATTCATGGCTGACCAGAAACCACAGCAGGGCACGGCCAACGCCGGGCCGAAGAAGACCAAGAAGGCGGCGCGCAAGAACGTGCTCGATGCGATTGCGCACGTGCATGCGTCGTTCAACAACACGATCATCACCATCACCGATCGGCAGGGCAACACGCTGTCCTGGGCAACCTCGGGCGGATGCGGTTTTCGCGGCTCGCGCAAGAGCACGCCGTTCGCCGCGCAGGTGGCGGCCGAGAAGGCCGGCACGGCCGCACAGGAGCACGGCGTGAAGAACGTCGAGGTCCGCGTCGCCGGACCCGGACCGGGGCGGGAGTCGGCGGTGCGCGCGCTCAACGCCTGCGGGCTGAAGATCGGCAGCATCTCCGATGTCACGCCGATCCCGCACAACGGCTGCCGCCCGCCCAAGAAACGGCGCGTCTGAGCCTGCCGGCCGAAGTCAACCAAGGAAGCAATATGGCGCGTTATCTCGGTCCCACCTGCAAGCTCGCCCGCCGCGAGGGCACGGATCTGTTTCTCAAGAGCGGCGCCAAGCCGCTCGAGAGCAAGTGCAAGCTGCAGGTGCCTCCCGGCGGCATCAAGGGCGAGCGCCGCCAGCGGCTGTCCGACTACGGCCAGCAGCTGCGCGAGAAGCAGAAGCTGCGGCGCATGTACGGGGTGCTCGAGCGCCAGTTCCACAATTACTATCTGGCGGCCACACGCCGCACCGGCTCCACCGGCGAGACACTGCTGAAGCTGCTGGAGTCGCGCCTCGACAACGTGGTGTACCGCATGGGATTCGCGGCGACGCGCGCCGAGGCGCGCCAACTGGTGGCGCATCGTGCCGTCGCGGTCGCCGGTCACATCGTCAGCGTGCCCTCGTATCAGTGCCGCGCCGGCGACGTCATCGAGATCCGCGAGCGTGCCCGCAAGCAGCTGCGCATTGCCAGCGCGCTGGCCGTGGCCGCGCAGGTTGGGTTTCCGGAATGGGTCGAGGTCAACGACAAGGAATTCCGCGGGGTGTTCAAGGCCGTGCCCGGACGAGACGAGGTACTGCCG
>Ga0307374_10008374_pt1 | contig 15479 bp, 18 predicted proteins | sample OX3MG_FD_202532 | JGI IMG/M metagenome (GOLD analysis project Ga0307374, IMG submission 202532) | Soil microbial communities from Risofladan, Vaasa, Finland - OX-3 | ecosystem: Environmental > Terrestrial > Soil > Coastal area > Acid sulfate soil | place: Finland: Risofladan, Vaasa | collected... | reverse complement strand
GACGCCGGCGCTCATCCGGGTTTCGACTCTCACGGCGACCGGATATCTCCAGAACGGGTTTGGGGCGCAGAACAGTTACGGCCAATCCATCTGCGCACTGGTGCTCCAACCGAGCTCGGGACAGCTCGATGCGCTCGTCGTGACCGAGGCGGGATCTGCGATCAACGACCTCGACCTCGGCCAGATCGCCGGGCTCGTGGGCGGGGCGGGCGGAGGCGTGTACTCGGGCTCCCCGGCAACGCTCACGGGCACCATGGGCGGCTGGAGCACGCCGATCGGCAACTTCGCGAACGCGAACAGCTCGGGTGAGCACTGCAACGGGTCCGCCGGCACCGTGTCGATCGCGATTGGGCATCCGGTTGAAGCCCTGTGGTTCGCCGGGGGCGATCAGACCGCGGGCGTGCTCTACCGCAGCGCGATTCCGGGCCAGCCCAGCCGCAACACCATGGAAACGCCGATCGTGATGGACACCTCGACCATCCAGACGCCGGGGGGCGCCTGCCCGGCGAACGGGGCCATCGCGCGCGACGCCGCCGGGGCGGTGCTGTCCTGCCAGAGCGGGACGTGGAAGGCGCAGGGCTCGCTCTATTGGCTCGATCCGGTGGCGAACTACGCGAGCCTGCCAGGCACCGACCAGGTCGGCGCGGTCAGGATGACGCTCGACACGGGGCGCGCATTCATGTGGACTGGCGGTGCCTGGGCGGCGCTCGGGATCGACCAGAACGGCGACCTGACGGTGCCCAGTCGGATAAGCACCGGGGAATATGTGCAGATCAACGGCACGGCAACAGCCGGTGCTGGATGCTCTTCCAACGGCCTGGTTGCGCAGGACGGCTCTGGAGCGCTCTTGTCGTGCCAGAGCGGCGTGTGGAAAGCGCCGGCCGGTACATCCCGGGCATGGTCATGCGCCCAATACGTCGCTTACGACTATTTTACGACCTACGCAGCGTGCAATGTCTACGTGCCAGCGACCAGTCACAGCTTGATGTTCGTTGCCTCCGCGACGGTGGGCGACATGTGGGGCGGAGGGCACGGCGCGGGGGTCGAGGTAGGAAACCAATCGAACGGAATTTTTACCGACGCAATCGAGAGCGCCGCAAACGGGTATACGGCGTCAGACAGTGAAACCTACATCGTGCCGTCCTCGTACTCGGGGCAATGGTGGACCGTGTATGGTTACAACTCCTCTGGCATGGGTGATTACGTCTTCGGGTATCTGAGTATTGTCGAGGTCAACTGATTGCTCAAGCCTGTGCTGAGCGAACGGCTGTCCGCGTGAGCAATTTCCAAGGGTCGGCGGCGCTTTGGTTTTTTGCAAGGCTACCAGCCTGTCGGGTAGCCACAAGCAAAGCCGTTCCGACGTGGAAGCCTTCGACGCGTTCCGCCGTACCGCAGGCCGCGGCTCAGCGTTGGTGAAGAAACACTTCGGGCGTGACGTCGGCCTGCTTGATGATCGCGCGCAGCGTCCCTTCGGGCATATCCCCGGGATGATTGGGGATGGTGGCGTAGCGGCGTGTGGCGGCGTGTGGCGGGGTTGAACCAGATTTCGTGTGAGCCGCGGGCTTGCCGGTCGAACTGGAAGCCGAGCTCTTTCAGTCGCTTGACGATCTCCCGATATCGGAAGGCGGCGAGCCTGCCCACGTCGAGGCTGTTCTGGCGCTCGCAGCCTGAGCGCTATGCGTTGACGACGAGCGGAAAGTCGAAGCTCGTCTCAACCGGGGCGAGCTTCACATCGCCAGCGTGTTTTCCCCCGGAGAGCTCGCCGCGGGCCTCCAGGAGCTTCCTCGCCACCTCGCGCGCGATCTCGAGCGTCTCCTGGATGGTGCGCCCCTGCGCGACCAGCCCCTGCACGTCTTCGCTCGTGGCGAGATAGACACCCTCGGGAAGCTTCTCGATATGCAGCGTTACGATCTGTTCCATATGCGCACCGATTCTACGCTACGCCAGACGTGGGGAAGGTCGACCTCGGGAGGCAGCAGTGCGCGGGCCTGCGCGGCCCATGCGCACGCGGTGGCGGGAAAGAAACCGGCCACGCCCGAGGGCGTTCCAGGTTTCGCATCCAGTTGCCTCCCCGAGTAGGGCAAAACTTGGAACTCTTGGTTGCTAACTACGCCGCTGCGCATAAAACCTTATGCCGGTAATTGGTAGCCTTTCTCTCTAAACAGGCGCAGGCAGGCGTCTGCCGCATCGGCGTCGTACTGCGTTCCCCGTCCACGCTCGATCTCGGCCAGGGCCTTGTCGATCCCCAGTCCGGGCCGGTACGGCCGGTGCGAGGACATCGCCTCCACGATGTCCGCCACCGCCATGATGCGGGCTTCGAGCAGGATCGCCTCGCCCTTGAGGCCCTGCGGATAACCGCTGCCGTCCATGCGTTCGTGGTGCTGTAGCGCGACTTGGGCCACCGGCCAGGGAAACTCCACGCCCTTAAGCACGTTGTAGCTCGCTTGGGGATGTCCTTTGATCATCTGATACTCGAGGGCGCTCAGTTTGCCGGGCTTGGACAGGATTTCGGCTGGAATGTTTATCTTGCCGATGTCGTGCAGATCGCCGGCGACCCGTAGCCCCTCCTGCCGCTGCGCATCGAAGCAGAGCTCGGCGCCGATGGCTACCGCGATCTTGCCCACGCGACGCTCGTGGCCGGCGGTGTAGGGATCGCGCATCTCGCTCAGAGTTGTGGCTACCTCGACGATGCTCATGAACGCGGACTGCAGTTGCGCGACGTAACTCTGGATCGCCTCCCCGGCGCGTTTCCTCTCCGAGATGTCCTGCAGCAGGCCGATGACCGCGGGCCGGCCCTCGTGCGTCGCGCGAGCAGCGTGCGCGCCGACCGCGATGACTACGCCGTCTCGACGCAGAACGCCAAAGTCGAACGCGACGCTTTGTGCTTCGCCTTCGACCAGCCGGCGCAGGCTCTCCGCGACGGAACCGCGGTCGGCCTCGGCGATCCACTGCAACGGGTCGGTGCCGATCGCTTCATTCGCCGTGCCCTGACCGACAATTTCGGCGGCGCGCGAATTCACATAGGCCAGTCTCCCATCCTGAATAATGTAGATGCCGGCGATCGGTTGTTCGACGAGGCCGCGGAAGCGCTCATTCGCTGCACGCAGCCCGTCTTCCATCCGCCGGCGCTGTGATTCGCGTTCGAAGTTATCTAACGCAAAGCTGACGTCCGCGGCCATTTCAACCAGCAGGTCGCGCGTAGGTTCGTCGAAGGCATTGACCTCGCCGGAATACAGGGCGATAGCGCCGACGACGCTACCCTTCCTGTGCAAGGGTAGCGAGGCGGATGCGGCCAATCCGGCGTGCGCGGCGCGCCCATGCCAGACAGCGGTTAGCGGGTCATTCAGGAAATCCTGACACCAGACCGGCTGGCCCTCGCGGATGGCAACGCCGGTCGGGCCGCGCCCAAGCGGGCCATCGGCACTGACCGAAATATCTAATTTTTCGAGGTAACCGGTGTCATCGCCGAAACTGGCACCCGGTCGAACTATGCCGGTCTCGATGTCCGTAATGCCGATCCACGCTAGCTTCATGCCGCCGAGCTCAACCGCGGTGCGGCAGATTTGCGCAAACAACGCCTGCTCGCTAGCGCAGTGCGCGATGGCCTTGTTGCATTGACTCAGCGCGGCATAGAGTTGCGTATGCCGATGAAGTTTCGCTTCGGTTATCTTGCGGTCCGTGATATCGCGGATATTGCACTGGATGACCTTGACGCCTTCGCAGTCGTAGCTGTTGCTGACGAATTCAACCTCCAGTTTCACCCCGGACTTTGTCTTGAGCGGAAGGTTGTCGTACCTGACATATCCGGCCGCTTGCAACTCCGCGAACATTTCCTTGCTTTCGGCTCTGTCTGCGAACGAGCCCACTTCCCATAGCTTTTTGCCCAAAAACTCCGCGTGCGAGTAACCCAGCATCTCGGTCAAGTAGGGGTTGACGTCTTCGATCTGGGCCGTATCGGCGTTAAGAATCAGAATCCCGTCGCGAGCCGTCTCGAACAGCCGACGGTAGCGGGCTTCCGATACCCGCAGCGCCTTAGGCGCGAGATCGCTCGGTACATCAATCCTCAATGCCATCGTGGGGCCTCAAAGGAGCCATTCGAGCCGCCGACTTGACCAATTAGAGTTGGAATGACAGAAAGAAATGTACGCATGCGAGGGGAACCCCGCGCCCCATTTTGCCAGTGTAGATATATGTTCGGCGGCGCTCTGTTCGTTAGCGCACATTGCCTGGCGCTATAAGCCCGTTCCAAATCCTTGAGCGCCTGCTGCAAGGGGCGGACCGGCGCATCTGCCAGCCAGGGCGGCTGGACAGCGTTGCGCCAGGCCGTGAGTTCCTTGCACAGCCCGGCGTAGCCGAGTTTCTGCTGGCCACGCTCGTAGCGCTCCTTCTGCAACGCCAGCGCCTTGTTGTACACGAACCGGCACGATCAGACTCAGCGGCGCTGGCTGCGGTGCTGTTCGCCGCTCGGCATAAGTTCGTATTTGAACGCCTGGAATTGGTGCATGGGCCAATCCTACTCTTGGCCTAAGAGCGAGGACAACGCTATTGGACACCGACGGCATTGCGTCTTCAAAATGCACGCCCATTGGGTCTATGTGGCGACAGTCTTTGTGGCGAAGTATCGCCGCAAGGTGTTCGACGCTTCTGCCATCGACGCCCTTCGTGCCATCTTCGCCAAGGGCTGCGTCGAGGTCGAGGCCAGCCTGATTGAGGTGGACGGCGAGTGAGACGATCGCCTCCACCTGTTGGTACAGTACCCGCCCAAGGTGGCCCTCTCCCATTTGGTGAACAGCCCGAAAGCCGTGTCCAGCCCCGTGTTGCGCGAGCAACACCACCACATCGGCAAGCGCTACTGCAAAGGCGTGCTGTGCTCGCCCAGCTACTTCGCCGCGTCCTGCGCCCGAGCGTCCATCAGCATCGTGCGCCAGTATATCGAGCCGCAGCACACTCCCGACTAAAGGACGCCTTCGGTCTCCGCGCTTTCCTTCCCCGCCCTGAATGGCAGCCCTTTCCGCGCATTCCGGTCATCGGCCCCGTCAAATGTTCGGCTGCGGCCAGTTGTTCGTGCGGCGCATCTAAACGCACTTTTCGTACAGACGGCATAATGTCCGCGTATCCGCTTAGAGGATCACGAATGAAACCATCCGAGCTTCTTCATTTCCACCGCGACGACATTCGCCGCGTGGTGGAGGAGAACCGCACCCGCAACCCGCGGGTCTTCGGTTCCGTCGTGAGCGGCGAAGACATCGAAGGCAGCGACCTTGATCTGTTGGTCGATCCGACTCCGGACACGACGCTGCTGGATATCGCGCGCATTCAGAATCGTCTGCAAAAATTGCTTGGCGTGCCGGTCGACGTGCTTACGCCGAAGGCCTTGCGGGAGAGTTTCAGGGACCAGGTGCTCGCGGAGGCGGAGCCGGTGTGACGGAGAAGGGCCTGCGCGTCGCCAAGTATCTCGAGCACATCGCGCGGGCGATCGAGCGGATCGGCCGTTATACGAAGGGCATGACGGAGGCGCAGTTCTGCGCGAACGAGATGGCGCAGGACGCGGTGATTCGCAATATCGAGCTCATCGGAAAGGCTGCCCGGAATATCGCCCGTCATCATTCGGACTTCGCGCAGCGGCACCAAGACGTTCCGTGGGAGGCCCCGACCTGAGAGCACCCGCGAAGGCTCGCGCCTGCCTGCTCTTGTGAGTGCCTTCAGGTGCGTTTGAGACTGACGTCCTGAGTCCCCCGCCGCGTATACTGCGGCGGTGGGGCAACGGACTGTTCAGTGTCGTGCCTCGTTGTGCTGGTCCCGAGTGCACATCATTGGTCCCCGCCGGTTGGACCGGCCGCCCAAGAGGCGGGAATCGAGGCCGCTGAAGCGGACAAGGTGATGCGAAAGGTCCTGGTCTGGGACGCGCCGACGCGATTATTCCATTGGCTGACCGCGGTATTGGTCTTGCTGGCCTACGCGACCGAGCGTCTCAACTGGATGGACTGGCACGCGCGCGTGGGCTACGCACTGCTCGCGCTGGTTCTCTTTCGGCTGCTTTGGGGTTTCTTCGGCAGCGAGACGGCACGATTCGCGGACTTCCTCGCCTCGCCGCAAGCCGCTGCGCGCCATCTCGCCCACCTGTTCCGCCGTGAGCCCGATCGCCAAGTTGGCCACAATCCGGCTGGCGGCTGGATGGTGCTATTGCTACTCGTGCTTCTGCTCAGCGAGACACTGACCGGAATCTACATCAACAACGATGTGGCCGACGTGGGCCTGTTTTCGGAACTGGTCCCAGCGCCGGTGGCCAACTTTATTACCGCGTTGCACGAGGTCTTCTGGCAGGCGCTGCTGGCGGCAGTGGCACTGCATCTCCTGGCGGTCCTGGTCTATTGGGCCGCGAAACGCCAGAACCTGGTGCTGCCGATGATCACCGGATGCAAGGCGCTGCCGGCTGGCGTACAGCCCCCCGCGATCGCCCGGCCAATCCGCGCGATGCTGCTCTTCGGCTGCAGCGCGCTGGTGGCCGCCGCGCTGGCGAATTTCCTTTAGGTGCGCCTTAGCCTTTGGGCGGCATCACCTGCCCGCGGATCTCGCCTGCCGGGTGGTCCTTGGTATGAGCATTGATATACCAATCGCCGGCCTCAAACGCTTTGGCCTGCTCCGGGGTCAGCGTCGCTTTGCCCTTGATCGGGCTCTCTACCGGGCTGCCCTTTTTGGTGAGCCAGATCACAACCGGTCCGTTCTTGCCCTGTGCGCCATGGTGGAAGTGCGCCATGGTAACGGGGCTCGACATATCGCTGTAGCTAATGGACCAGGTGACCACACGCATGCTCGGATCCCAGGTAAGGTCTGCTGTTCCTTTGCCAGAGGTCGTCACCGGCGGCACCTGCTCCATGCCGGTCAGCGGCACCTTGAACGAAACCGACGCAGCCGTCGCAGATCCGACCCACGCGATGCAGGCGAGCCCTGCCAGCGCTAAGACGGTCCGCCGAGACAGTGAATTTCCGATCATGGTTCTCTCCTTCGATAGAACTCGCGTTGCACGGAGTCGGTCCGAAGTGGCGACCCGATCGAGCTCGGTGGCCAGTTTAGGTCCACGAGCGGTCGTTATGCAAGCCTGCCTGCCTGGCTTGGCGGCGGGGGAATGACGCCAAGGGTGAGCTTAAGTGGCTACCCCCGCGACGACCCGGTCCCGGCCAACGCGCTGGCGGCGAGCATGCGGGGGCGAAGAGCTTGGACAGCGGCTGTCAGGTTGCCGGTTGGTGGGGCTGGGGGGCGTGTCCAGCCAAGCACTCCTGCGGAGGCAATAGTGTCCTGCGTAAATAAGGTCCCAATCTGACGTCCGAAGGTGCACCATGAGGCCCACCGGACGCCCAGAGGAACTGGAACGCCGGCCGCCTGCGGGCGATTGGCTTGCTCAAGGAATGACTGCTGCCGGTTGAGGTGGCGCGTCGCGTGGGGGTTGATCGGCGCAGTCTGCGGCGCTGGAAAGCAGCCGCGCGCGCTCAAGGGGAAGCGGGGGTGCGCGCCAAACCGGGCCCCCCGGGGCGCCCGCCGAAACTTCTGGCCAAGCACCGCAGCAAGCTCGAAGCGCTTTTGCTCAAGGGGGCTCAGGCCGCGGGCTATCACACCAATCCGTGGACCTGCCCGCGGGTGGCCGAGGTGATCGAGCGGCGCTTTGGCGTTGGCTACCACGTCGATCATATCGGGCGCTTACTGCACGAGCTGGGCTGGAGCCCGCAAAAGTCCGCGCGCCGCTCCATCGAGCGCGACGAACAGGCGATCCGGTGCTGGGTGCATGAACGTTGGCCGCTGGTCAAAAAAACGCCGCCCTCCGTAGCGCGGCGATCGTCTTCATCGATGAAGCCGGCTTCATGATGGTGCCGCTGGTGCGGCGCACTTGGGCCCCACGCGGCCACACCAAGCAATACCTGCTGCGGCTGCTCGTCTCGGAAATCCGCGTTGCGGACCGGGCGCTAGAGATGCGCGGGAGCTATGCGGCGCCTGCGCACGCGGTGGCGGCAATGAAACCGGGCACGCCGGCGGGCGTGCCCGGTTTCGCATCCAGTTGGCTCCCCGAGTAGGGCTCGAACCTACGACCTGCGGATTAACAGCGCGACCCCCTGCGCCTTCCTGCTATCAAGGGCTGCGTCGGGTTACGCAAAAACAGGCGCTTGAGCGCACTCGCGCGCAATCGCCCGCACGGCAGCGAACGCCTCAGTGCTACCACCGCTGCTATCACTGGGCCACCTGCGGAGAGTCGAAGGTGCGGAATCGTCCCGCATCGATGTCGGCGATGCCGATGCGTGCAGCTTCGCGCAGCGCTTTGAGGCGGATCTTCGCCTCCGCCTCCCGGTTTTCGATTAGCCGCAACCCTTCGCGCAGCACTTCGCTGGCATTCTGGTAACGGCCGGAGGAAACCAGTATCTCGACCAAGTCCGCCTGATAGTCCGTCACAACAACATTGCGCGTCGGCATGGGCAACACTCCGTGGCAGCATCGATCTACATTGGCATAACATCCGATAAGCTCCGGTTCGGCACCCTCGGGGTGAACAGCGCCTGCGCCAGTTGAATACAAATGCCGCGCGCAAGACGCGCAGCATTCGACGCGCCGCCTATAGCGCGAGCGGCTAGCCTCTGAGGCTGCGCGCTCGGGCCTTCCCGCCCGCGCCCACGACTTACAGCCAGCCGGCAGCTCCTAAGCCGGTACCGAAGTCTCCCAGCGTCGGCCGGGTCCCCATCGGGCCTTTTCGTGCTTGCGACATCCGTCGCGGGCATTCTTGCTTAACCAGGAGGTAACGAACGTGGCACTACCTTCCGTGCTGATGGGAAAGCGCGAGCTTTCACCGAGAGTCAGCGGAAAGATCCGCCCGGGCATCATGGTCCTCACGAAGGCCGGACAAGCGAACAATGAAGCAGCCAAGCTCTATGACGAGGGCGTCGCCGCGGGCCTGTCCTTCGAGGAGATCAACGAGAGAATCTCCAAGGGCTGCGGCGCGGGACTCCTGCGTCCCATCAACACCGAGTACTTCACGGTGCGCGCGGCGGACTTCGCGATCCCGGAGATCGCGACGCTCATCCTCGATCGGTTCGCCGAAGTGCGCGAGGACGGCGTGCGGCGGCTGTACCGCTTTCCCGTCGTCTTCGGCTCGGACGAGCCCGCGCGCATCATGGACTTCCGATTCCAATGTTTCACGGCATCGGGCCTTAAGTTCTGGTCCGCGGAGTCCGAGGACGGCATGGAGCGCGTCTGCCGCATGTTCGCCCCGCTCAAGCTCGACGAAAAGACGCGCCGCGCCGTGAGAATGCCAAGCGGGCGCGAGGTCATTGCGCGCGAGGACAATGCCGGCCGGTGCGCGCCCCCGAGCTGCCCCGAGTTCCAGGCCGGGCAGTGCAAGATGCGCGGGCGGCTGCTTTTCTATATCCCTGGGATTGCGGGCGCGGGCCTGATCGAAGTGCCCACCGGCAGCAAGAACTTCGGGTTCGAATCCGAGGCGAGGCTGAAGGACCTGCTTCGCCTCGCGGGCACGCTCCCCACGCTGGTGGACGGTGAGCCCGTCCTGTGGCTCACCAAGCGCCTTCATCGCGACATCCCGATGATCGATTACGAGAAGGGCAGAACCGCCCGTACCGACCAGTGGATCATCGAGATCGAGGCCGACATCGATATGAGCCGCGTGCGCGCCGCGCAAAGCCCGCTCAGAATCGCCGCCGAAGCGCAGAGCGCCGTAGCCGCCCTGGCGGGGCCAGGCGGGCCGAAGCTCCCCGCCGCGCCAGCAGCGGCCGCCGCGCCGCCACAGCGAGCCCCGGGGACGCCGGCCCCGCAGGCCTCGGGCGCAGCCCATGCCCCGGCTGGCTCGAGCACGCCGAAACCCGCACCGGGCCCCGCGCGCGAAGAGCGAACCGAGCCCCGTGCGCGCGGCGGTGGCTCGCCAGCGGTCAAAGAGCTGCGACGCGAGACGAACGAGCTCCTGCAGGCGCTTCGGTTCGATCCCCAGCGCTACGCCGCGCACGCCGCATCGAAATGGGGCGAGCGCTGGTCAAGGACCGAGGAGCACCTGAAGCTCGCCATCGAGGAGCTCACGGCGCTTGAGCCCGTACTCGCGAATGTCAGGACCTCGTTGCAGGGACTGGGTCTCGAGTGGGCAGCGTTCGACCGCTACGCGAGCTCGAGCTACTCGGTCAACTGGCTCTTTGGCCACGAGACGCTGGGCGACGTGGAGCAAGAGCTCATGAACGCCTTCAAGGATCGCGACAATTACGTCGCCGCGGTGACGAGCCTCGTCTCTGAGGCGGTCTGAGTGTCGAAGGCGGCCTGCAGCCCGCCGCCATAAGCCTTCCGCGCGAGCGGAGGGCTTTTGCGGGGGCCATCGAGACAGGATTTCCGAAAAGCCCCAGGAAGGGCTCCAAAGGTTTCCCCCGCCGGGGGCTCTCCGGCATCGATTTTCGCACGGCACGCGCCGCGCCCAATCACGCTCGCAGCGCACCACGCACGGTGTGTCTCTCAACATTCGCGGGTACGCCGTGCCCGCAAAGGTGCGGCTCCGCGATTTTCCATCGAGGAGTACATCCAATGAAAATCCCCGCCGCATTACTCGTGCAGGACGTGCGCGCGTATTCGCAGAGCGGCAGCGAAAAGAAACACGCGGTTCATGCCGACGGGCGTCGGTTCCTCAAGGAACTCGCCCGCGAGCTTCAGCTGCCAATCGACAGCTTCGAGGTGCGCTCGAACCCGGCGGGCATCGCCGTCTCGGGTGAAGTCACGTTGCACGGCGAGCACTTGTACGTCCAGCTCTCCGAAAGCGCCGTGTCCGGCGCCGGCGTCTCGGCCCTGTACCGCAGCTGCAATGGTCGCCACGACTACACCGGGGGCGCGAACCACTTCGTCCGTATGCAGGAGCTTCGCGAACCCCGGCGGATGGCGCGTTGGCTCGAAGAGCTTCGCAGGATCGAGGCGCAGTACGTCTAGCGCGCGCCGATTTACACGAAGCGCACGCCGGCGGCGTAGAGCCGCGGCGTGCGCAAGTTTCCAAGGAGAAAACGCAACATGGAAATCACCCTGAATAAGGAGCGGCGCCTGTTCGTAATTCCCGCGGGAGTGGGCTACACCAGCACCATGGGATTCGACGTTGTCTATAAGCACCTGCGAGCCCTCAGCGAGAGGATTGCGCGCTTTGGCATCGCCGTCGGGACCGTGAGCAGGCAGGAAATCGGCTCGTTCGCCCAGTGGGAGTTTGCCGAATAGGTCGGGCTTCGCGAAAAGCGGCCCGGACGGAACCCCCGCGCGCGGCTTTTTGTTTTTCGCGTCGGGAGGCCGTTTGTCATGCGCTCTTGCGGGGGCGCTCGACAAGCGTTCTCGCTTGAAGATGGTTCACTCGCCGGAGTCTTCCGGTACCGATCGGCGAACGGTGCAGGCCTTCGCACACATCAACCCCAGCGGGGTCCCCCCGACGGGGCGACCCTTTTTCTAAACAAGGAGAAAGGGCAAATGCCGGAAAAGGAATTCTGTCGGTGGTTGGACGAAGCCACCGAGCAGGAAATCATCAAAAGGAGGCATCTCTACTTGCAGACCCTTCAGGAACTGAAGGACGAGGGGGGTTATCGCCGAATGCCGCGCGTCTATTGGCGCGATGGAACGCCAGCTTCTGTTGCTTGCAGCGATTCACGCCGCACGCAGCGCAAGGAAGCGCGGCGGGCGTTGAGCTCACGCAGGCAGTTTAAGGCCTCTGCGAACTGCTGATTGGTACCGGCAAACGCGAAGTGCAGGACGTCGCGCTCGAGCCGAGCGCGACAACCATTCATTAGCTTCAGCGTCGTCACCTCGCAATCCTCATGCGATCCGCATCTTCACATAAAGGATAGCACGGATCGGATCGACGTCATTCAAGGAGAAAACCATGCAACACATGAACACGAACAGGATTCATCACAATGCGTGCGGCAGCGTGAACAAGCTCACCGAGGCCGCCAAGTTCCTGGGCGGTTCGTTCAGGAAGGTCGGGCAGAGCCGCTACCCAGGCGGGCGCCTGGTCGCGCTCGAAGGCCGTAACGGCAAGCAGGCGATCGCGAACTTTAAGACGATTTTTCTGCGCGGCAAGCCCGTGGGCTCGCGCATGATCGGCTGGGCGAGCGTCGCGTGAAAATCGCCCAGTTCTCGGACCTGCACTACGCGAACGAAACGCTTTCGGAGGTCGATCGCTGCTTCGCGGCGGCGATCGAGCGCGCCATCGCGTGGGGAGCCCAGGCGGTGGTGATCTCGGGGGATGCGACCGACCACCGCCTCGACGTGCACGCGCCGGCGTTCATCGCGCTTGCGCGGCGCATCCGGCAATTGTCGGATCACTGCCCGGTGCTGATGCTGCAGGGCACGTACTCGCACGAGCCGCCCGGCACGCTCGATATCTTTCGCTTGGTTGACGGACGCCATCCGGTGTTCGTGGCCGATCGCTTCTGCCACGTGGCGCTCGCAAGCGGCGCCTGGCAGGCGTTCCCGGGTTGGTGCGCGACCGAGGCGGAGCTCGCCTCCGTCGCGATGGCCGAGGCGCTCTTTACCTGCGTGCCGACGACCAACAAGGCGGCCATAGCGGCGACCGTGGGCGCAACCGAGGCCGCCGAGGCGCTGGGAGAGCACCTGGCGCGGCTCCTACGGGGCTACGGCGTCATCAACCAGGCAGCGCGGGCCGCAGGCATCCCGACGGTGGGCGTGTCGCACGGCACGGTGAGCGGGTGCGAGACCGAGCACGGCGTTCCGATGATGGGGCTGGATCACGAGTTCACCACGGGCGCCCTATTCAGTGCGCAGTGCTCGGCGTTCATGCTCGGGCACATCCACAAGATGCAAGCCTGGGAGCGCGATGGCCACCGGATCGCCTATCCGGGCTCGATCGGTCGGCTGCACTACGGGGAAGTTGACCCCAAGGGGTGCCTACTCTGGAACGCATCAGCCGAGGGGGCCTCGTTCGAGTTTTCCGAGACGCCCGCGCGCCGGATGGTCCACCTCGAGTTCACGGGGCTGCCGGAGCCGGAGGAGCTCGAGCGCGTGGCCAAGGAGTGCGCCGGCGCGTTCGTGCGCGTTCGCTGGAACGTGGACGAGGAGCACCGAAACGCCGTGGACCGAAAGAGCATCGAGCGGATCCTGAGCGAAGCCTCCGAGGTGAAGCTCGAGCCGCACGTCGTGCCGAGCGTGCGCTCACGGGCCGAGGGCATGAACCGCACGCAGCCGATGGCGGACAAGCTCAAGCTCTGGTGCGCGGCGACGGACACTCCGGAAGACGGGCTCGCGGAGAGGCTTTCCCAAGTCCAAGTGAGCGACCCGGCAGAAATCGCCGCGCGGATCATCGCGGGCGAGACCGCCGTCGCCTGCACCGAGCCATTCGCTCGTGCTGGTGCTGATCGGCAACCGTTCGCGCTATCGGCGCGGTAAGCCAGGGCAAGCACCACGCGCGTCGACACATGCCCACCCGGCACGTTTTCAACGAGCCTGGATCGCCACGCATCGACATTGCCCGCGCACGAGCCGCGCGGTGACCGGCCGGGATTCATCCGGTCTGAACAACCGAAGCGTGGGCGTTCGCGCGCGCGTCAATCGAAAAGGAGAGTGTCCATGGAGCCCATAAGTTCAGGACGACTACGAGCCCGATGACCCGCGCGAATGGCACGAGTGCCCGTTCTGTCGAAGCGGACTGCAGCGCTGCGTGGGGCAGCACGTCCACGGGGTGCGCGAGGCACAGGGGCGCGAACTCCGGCGCGAGCAGGCGCTGGATCGCTACACGCGCCTCGTCTGCGAGACCGATCGCGTTTGAGCGAACAACTGGAGGAAATCACGAGAAAAAGCGTTTACGACCCGGCACAAATCGAGTATCGCGTTTCGTTCGCGATAGCTCACATTTTGCGTGGCGGCGGGGAAAGCCGACTTTTCGACACGTGCTTTGAGATGAACGACGCGGACCAGGTGGCGGCTCGCATTTACCGCAGGGCCCTTTCCAACCCCGCGCTCATGACAGCGCTGCCGCGATACCTGCGCATTGACATGTGCCGCGAGAACTACGAGTGCATTTTCGGAACGCATTCATGATCGCAATCGCCTTTGAGCACACGGGTACTCGTTTGGGCTTAACCCCGGCGGCCATTTCAATGGAGGAAAAGCAATGCGAACGACCGAGCTGACCTGTCCGAAGTGCGGCCAAACCCACATCGCGGTCGAAGTGAAGACGTGGTGCGACTTCAGCGACGGCGAGCCCGATCGCTTCGACGACGAGGACGTGCCATACGCCGAGCCGATTTCGGGTGCAGAGCGAATCTGCCGCAACTGCCAACACCGATGGAACGGCAAGATCGCGATCTCTCGTCGCGACGAGGAAATTCTCAAGCTTGCGCGGGATCAGCGTGGGCGCGAGGAAGAGATCGAATTCGACGAGAGCGCGAAGGTCTCCGAAGTATTAGAAGACGAAGACAACGGCGCCTACGTGCAAGCGTGGGTCTGGATCGACTTCTCCGGCACCCATCTCGACAAGGAAGCTGAGGGCGCGTGAAACCCAACCACAGCGTCGAGAGCCGCGCCTGAGGCCGGTGGGCTCCGGCGCCTCGCACCCCAAGGAGGTATGCCTATGCGCACTGTGTACCGAGCGCATCGCCGAGCGGCGGCGCGCTCTCGCGCCTACCTTGGCGCTGTTGCGCCCGGAGCGGCGCATCGCCCGCGGGCGAAACGACAAGGTCACGGAGCTCGTCGCCGAGCGCGCCATCCGCGCAGTGTAGACGAGCCGACGGCACCCGCGCGAGTACGGCGTCGTCTAAGCGCTCAGCGCCGGCGCCCGCGACGGCGCCTGGGGTGGGCGTAACCAGAAACACAAGGAGAACGAACATGCACAAACACGAGGCGTTCGACGTGACCGTGGACCCAGAAGTATGGGAACAAACCGGCTCGGAGAACCACCCGCGCTCGCGTCTTTTGACGAGCGCGCTCATCAACGGACGCTACTTCCACATGGAAGCCTATGCCGTGGAGCCGAACGCAAGCGGGCAGCGCGTCGCCGACCCGTTGTTCGAGGACGAGTGGCGGGGTCTTTGCCTGCTGGAACCGGACGGTGCATTCCAGACGCAGGCAATCGACGGACGCGAGTACGTCATCGTGCTGCGGCCGTTCTGCGAGTAGCGCCGCTCGCGCGCTCGCACCATGCAACACGCGGTGAAACTGGAACTTCAGGAGACCGGCATGAGCATTCTCGATTTCTTGCTCGGAGGCCAAACGCCCCGAGCGCGTAACGGTGTCGGATCGTCCCCGCGGTCCGAGAGCACGGACGAGGACATCTGTCCGCAGTGCGGCGGCGAGGGCGTGCAGACCGAAACCGATCCGCAGGGCAACGAGGTGCAGGAAACCTGCCCCTTGTGCCAGGGAAGCGGCCAAGCCGAAGCGTAGGACGAAGCCACAGCCCATCTCCTCGGAGGTGGGCATTCCCCGGGGTGCGCTACGCCCCGTGGAATGCCCTGAGGGCAGCA
>Ga0307374_10008372_pt1 | contig 15481 bp, 11 predicted proteins | sample OX3MG_FD_202532 | JGI IMG/M metagenome (GOLD analysis project Ga0307374, IMG submission 202532) | Soil microbial communities from Risofladan, Vaasa, Finland - OX-3 | ecosystem: Environmental > Terrestrial > Soil > Coastal area > Acid sulfate soil | place: Finland: Risofladan, Vaasa | collected... | reverse complement strand
GCTGAGCGCCGAGCCCGCACGGTAGCGTACGAGCGGGAGATGCAAAGTGACGAACACCTCGCCGGGCCTCTCGTACCCAGCTGACATGGAGCTCTGGGGCATCGACGAGCCTCTGCGGGTGGTCGGAGCCGACGGGAAGAGGACCGGAGCGGCCGATCCCAGGTACCCGGACGACCTCGGCTCGGAGGGGCTCCGACGTCTCCTCACCGACATGGTGGTGACCCGCAGGCTCGACGTCGAGCTCGTCCGCCTCCAGCGTCAGGGGCAGCTCGCGCTCTTCTCCCCCTGCCTCGGCCAGGAGGCTGCCCAAGTGGGCGTCGCCGCGGCGATGATGCCCGAGGACTGGCTCTTCCCCCAGTACCGAGAGCTCGGCATGTTCGTCGCCCGCGGCATTGACCCGGTGGGGATCGCCATGATGTGGCGGGGCGCCTACCACGGCGGGCGCGGGCTGATCGAGAAGAAGACGATGCCGATGTGCATCGTGGTCGGGGCGCAGGTCCCCCACGCGGCGGGCTACGCGATGGGGGTCAAGCTCGACGGCGCCACCGAGGTCGTCGTCGCCGTGATGGGCGACGGCGCCCTCAGCGAGGGCGATGTGCACGAGGCGTTCAACATGGCGACGGTCTTCGACCTGCCGTGCCTCTTCGTCGTGCAGAACAACCAATGGGCGATCTCGGTCCCGCCCCAGACCCAGACCCACAGCACGACGCTCGCCCAGAAGGCGGTCGCCTACGGCATGCCCGGGGTGCGTTGCGACGGCAACGACGTCCTCGCGACGTACTCGGTGACGGCCGAGTCCCTGCGCCGCATCCGTGAGGGGGGCGGCCCGATGCTGGTCGAGCTCGTCACCTACCGCAGGGGCCCGCACACCACCTCCGACGACCCCACCCGCTACCGCGACCAAGCAGAGCTCGAGCACTGGGCCGCCCTCGACCCCGTCGACCGCTATCGCCGGCACCTCGAGGGAGAGGGCCTCTGGGGCGAGCCGGAGGAAGAGGCGGTCGGCAAGGTCGCCGAGGAGGCTGCGGCCCGTCTGCGTGCCGAGGTCTACGACGCCCCCGACCCACCTGTCACCGAGCTCTTCGACCTCGTCTTCTCGAAGCCCACCAAAGAGCTCGAGCACCAGCGGGCCCAGCTCGAGTCGTCGCTCACCTGGAACGAGCCGTGACCGCCACCACGATGGTCGGAGCCCTCAACGCCGCGCTCGGAGACGCCATGGAACGCGACTCGAAGGTGCTCGTCTTCGGCGAGGACGTCGGCCGGCTGGGCGGGGTCTTCCGGGTGACCGAAGGCCTCTTTGAGCGCTTCGGCCCGACGCGCTGCTTCGATACGCCGCTCGCCGAGTCCGGGATCGTGGGGCTGGCCATCGGTCTGGCTCTGCGCGGGTACCGCCCGGTGGCCGAGCTCCAGTTCGACGGGTTCAGCTACCCCGCCCTCGACCAGGTCATCAACCAGCTCGCCAAGTACCACCTTCGATCGGGCGGCCTCGTCGAACTCGGCGTCGTGGTGCGCATCCCTTCGTTCGGGCGCATCGGGTCGCCCGAGCATCACTCGGAGTCCCCCGAGACGTACTACGCGCACACGGCGGGGCTGAGGGTCGTGTGCCCCTCTGCTCCTGCCGACGCGTACTCGATGCTGCGCGAGGCCGTCGAGTGCCCCGACCCGGTGATCTTCCTCGAGCCGAAGCAGCGCTACTGGGCGAAACAGGACCTCGAGCTCCCGGTGAGGACGGAGCCTTTTGACCATGCCGTCATCCGGCGCGCCGGCGACGACGTGACGCTCGTCGCCTACGGGGGTGCCGTGGCGGTGGCGTTGTCCGCGGCCGAGGAGGCCGAGTCCCAGGCCCATGTCGGCGTCGAGGTGGTGGACCTGCGCTCGCTGTCGCCGATCGACTTCGACACCCTGGTCGCTTCGGTCGAAAAGACCGGACGCTGCGTCGTCGTCCACGAGGCGCCGAGAACGCTCGGGGTCGGCGCCGAAGTCGCCGCCGTGATCCAAGAGCGCGCCTTCTACCACCTCGAGGCGCCGGTGCTCCGCGCGACCGGCTTCGACACGCCGTACCCTCCGGCACGGCTGGAGGCCCAGTGGCTGCCTGGCGTCGACCGGGTCCTCGACGCCGTCGAAGCTGTCTGGTCGTACTGAGTTCACGCAATGGAGCGCGACTTCCTTCTCCCCGATGTCGGCGAGGGTCTCGAGAGCGCCACCATCGTGGATTGGCACGTGGGCGAGGGCGACAGCATCGAGCTGAACCAACCCCTGGTCACCATCGAGACTGCGAAGGCAGCGGTGGAGCTGCCGTCGCCCTTCTCCGGCCGTGTGACCCTCGTGAACGCCGCCGCTGGGGACGAACTGCGAGTGGGTGATCTTCTCGCCCGGATCGATACGACGGAGAGGCCGGACGCGCTCGCCCCGTCTGTGCAGGACGCGGGGGGCGGAGAAGGCCCTTCAACCGATTCGACCCCTGACGCCACCGGGCCGCGGGCGGGCACCCCATCGCAGGCTGCAACGCAGGCAGAGGCGTTGGGAGAGGCGCACGAGGGCCGCTCCGGGCGCGAGCCTGTACTCGTCGGCTACGGGACCGAGGCACTGCACCCGGCGCGCCGGCCACGGCAGTGGTCCCGCGCCGATCGGCGAGTGGACGGGCCGCCCCCGACGCCGCTCACGGCGCTCACGGTGCCCACGCCGCTCACGGTGCCCACGGTGCCCACGGTGCCCACTCCGACAGATCGCCAGCCGCCCCGTCGTCCGCTGGCAAGGCCACCGGTCCGCTGGCTCGCCAAATCCCTCGGGGTCGACCTGTACCGGGTCCAGGCGACCGGCCCGCACGGCGAGGTGAGCCGAGACGACGTCGAGGCCGCGGGGGCGGAGGGCGCCCCCGCGGCAGCGGCCGAGTGGCGGAGGCAGACCAGCGGGGGCGACACCGATCTCGGCACGGTCCCCGTCGGGGCGCTCGGCGAAGAGCTCCCCGTGGAGATCCCGGTCGTCGGCATCAGGGCTCGGATCGCCGAGCGAATGAGCCGCTCCCGCTCGCAGATCCCCGAGGCGACCTGTGGGCTCTGGGTCGACTTCGACCGTCTCCTCGAGGTGCGAGCATCCCTCGATGAGGCGCTCGGGCGGGCGAGCCTCGGCCAGGCCGGCGACGACAGCCACGACGAGAGCGAGCGCCCTCATGGAGAGCTCACGCCCTTCGCACTTTTGGCATGGATGGTGCCCATCGCCCTGCGCGCGGCGCCGCTCCTCAACGCGAGCTTCGTCGCCGAGTCCAAGATGATCCAGGTCCATCGTTCGGTGCACCTGGGCATCGCGACGTCCACCCAGCACGGACTGGTCGTCCCCGTCTTGCGGCAGGCGGATCGTCGGGGCCTCGGCGGGTTCGCTGCCGAGCTGGCACGACTCAGCCGTTCGGCGCGCGACGGTACCCTCGCGCCGAACGAGCTCGTCGGTTCGACCTTCACGATCTCGAACTACGGCGCGCTGGGGCTGGACGACGGGAACCCGGTCATCAACGTGCCCGAAGCCGCCATCCTCGGTGTGGGGTCGATCGCCCGGCGCGCCGCCGTGCACGATGGCGCGCTCCAAGCGCGCTCGACCGCCAAGCTCGTGTGCGCCTTCGACCACCGCGTGTGCGACGGTGCGGAGGCGGCGCGCTTCCTCTGTCGCCTGAAGGCCTTCGTCGAGCGTCCCGAGCTGGTGCTCGCCGCGCGCTGAGACTCTGCGATGAACCATGCGCCGGCAAGCCCACTGGACTCTGCTCGCGGCGGACAACCCGGTTGATGTCCGAAATCCCGGAAATCGCCAGCTTGTTCCCCGCATCCAGGTTTGCGGCTCAGAGGGGCCGGGAGGAGTAGTCCTGTTCGTGGTGGTGGTAGCTCGCGTATTCACCTTCGTCTCTGAACTGCTTTGCATACCGCTCGACCGCAGCGCCGTCGAGCTCTACGCCGATGCCCGGCCCCGCAGGCACCTCTAGGCATCCGCCGGCAAAGATCAGGCGCTCGGCGAGGAGGTCGTGCTCGACGAGCGTGAGATGGGTCTGGTGAGCCACTTCCGCAGGGTTCCACGTTCCGAGGAGCTGCAGGGCCGCGGCCGTCGCTACCCCGAGATCGCACAAGCTGTGGCGCACGAGCGGCACGCCGAAGATCCCGCAGATCGCATTGGCGGCGTCGAGGTTGAGCAGGCCCCCCGCCTGGTGGAGTCCCGTCACGACGACGTCCGCGGCTTCTGCGTCGAGCACGTCGTGGACGTCAGGAAGGAACCACGCGCTCTGGTTGGCCGCGACCGGCACCCCCAGCCGCCGTCGTAGCTCGCGCGCTTGGCGCAGCGCGCGCATGGTGAAGGGCTGCTCGAGGAACTCGAGACCCACCTCATGGAGGAGACCCTCGTTCTTGAGGCAGTCGCGGTAGTTCCACCCCTCGTTCGGGTCGAGCCGAAGGGCGATGTCGGGTCCCGCCTCTCTTCGGAGGGCGAGCATCAGTTCGAGGTCGCGGCGGGCGTCGTCGCTCCCCTTCATGTAGAGCGTCGTGAAACCCTGCGCCAAGCCCTCCTTCGCGTGGCGGACCGCCTCCTCCTCGCTGCCGTCGACGGAGTTGACGTGCCAGTAGAAGGGGACCGATCGGGTGGTCAGTCCTCCGAAGAGCTGATGGACCGGAGCGTCGAGTGCCTTCCCACAGATGTCCCAGAGGGCCATCTCGAACGCCGCGAGCACGACGTTCGAGACGAAGGGGAAGTGAGCCGCCCCTCTGCTCCGGGTCCGTTCCATGAGCCGACGCAACTCCAACGGGTCCTCTCCGACCAACGCAGGGGCGAGGAGGTCGATGGTCTCCCGGATGATGCCGATGCTCGGTTCCCCAGGCGCCTCGCCGAAACCCTCGATCCCCGCGTCGGTGCGGATCGAGACGAGGGCGCTCGTCACCCCTGCCATCGTCCCGTACCGCCACCGGACCGGACGAAGGCACGGCACGGAGACCGTCGTCACCTCGACGCCGACGATCCTCATGTCAGCACCCTGACCCGGCGCCCGGCGATCCGACTCAGCTCGCGCGCTCGACCTGCTCGACCGAAGACGCGAGGATCTCGAGTGCGCGCTCCACCTCCGAGGAGCTGATGGTGAGCGGAGGGAGGAGGCGGATGATGTTCTCGCTCACGGCGCCGGGCACATGGCCCACCAGCAGTCCCTCTTCCTGGCAGATCCCGGAGATCGCGACCGCCTTGTCGGACGAGGCCCGGCGGCTCGCGGCGTCCTCGATGATCTCCATGCCGAGGAAGAGCCCGATCCCGCGGACGTCGCCCACGATGTCGTGACCGTCGGAGATCTCCGTCAATCCGTCCTTCAGGAGACGGCCCATCTTCTCCGCGTTCTCGACGAGGCCCTCTTCCTCGATGATCGTGAGGTTGGCCAGTGCGGCGGCCGACACGAGCGGGTCGCCCGTGTGCGAGCTCGACTGGTAGTAACCGCGCTCCTCGAGCTCTCCGGCCAGATGGTCGCGGATGACGACGGCCGACGCCGGCATTCCCCCACCCAGCGACTTTGACAGGGTGAGCACGTCGGGGAGGACGTCGTAGTGCTCGAAGCCGAACATCTTGCCGGTCCGTCCGAACCCCGTCTGGGCTTCATCGATCACGAGGAGCGCATCCCACTCGTCGCACAAGCGCCGGATCTCCTCCAGCCAGGCCTGTGGCAGCACCACGACGCCGCCGGCGCTCTGGATCACCTCGACGAACACCGCAGCGGGCTTGTCCGAGGTCGTCCTGCGCAACGTATCGAGCCCGTAGTCGAGGCACGCCATCGCGCAGGTGCCCCCGTCCGGGTCGCAGCCCTTGAAGGGGCAACGGTAGACGTACGGGGCGGGGACGAACGCCGTACCCGGCTGCATCGGGCCGTACCCATCGCGGAAGATGCCACCGAGACCCGTGATGCCGAAGGAGCCCGCGGTCAGCCCGTGGTAGCCGCGGACGATCGCCACCACCTCGTGGCGGCCCGTGAGCAGCTTCACCATCCGCAGCGCCGCTTCGTTCGACTCCGATCCGGTGCAGGCGAAGTAGCTCTTGTTCAAGTCCCCGGGGCAGAGGCGGGCGACGCGCTCGGCGAGCTCGATCTGACAGATGTCGGTGAACGCAGAACCGCGCTGGATGAGCGTGCGCGCCTGCTTCGCGATCGCATCGGCGTAACGCGGGTGGCAGTGTCCAGTGACCGCGCACACCTGTCCGGCGAGGAAGTCGAGGTACTCCTTGCCGTCGGTGTCGAAGACGTAGGTTCCTTCACCCCGGGAGAGCACCTGGGGGAACGTGAAGCGAGACTGGATCCTGACGGCGCGGTCACGCTCTATCCAACTTTGCTCTGACACGACCCCCTCCTTCGGTGCGCCGATGGCATGGAAACCGCGTTCGGTCGCATCCGACGGTAAAGACCGCTCGTCTGCTCTTCAACGGTTCTGGTTCATTGAGCGGACCCGACTCCGTCTACCCGCAGACCTGGACGACCTTGGTCTCCAAGAAGGCGGAGAGCCCTTCGACGCCAAGTTCGCGACCGACGCCGGACTGCTTCACGCCACCGAACGGCGCGTAGGGGTCGAAGCCGTAGCCGTTGATGTTCAACATCCCGCTTCTCACATGCATCGCGACCCTCCGTGCTCGCTCGGGGTCGGAAGACCAGACCGCGCCGTGCAAGCCGTAGTCGGTGGCGTTTGCGATCTCGACCGCGTCGGCCTCGTCGCGGTAGGAGATGACACAGACGACCGGACCGAAGATCTCCTGCTGCGCCACCGTCATCCCGGGCGACACGCCGGAGAGGACGGTGGGCCGCACGTAGTAGCCGCGATCGAGCCCCGGGACAGGATCAGGACCACCGGTGGCGACGCGCGCGCCCTCGTCGACGCCCGATCGGATGTAGCCCCGCACGCGGTCGAGCGCCGCTGCCGAGACGAGCGGGCCGATCTCGGTGTCCGGGTCCCTGGGGTCGCCGACCCGCATCGCCGACATGACCTCGGCGGCGAGACCGGTGGCATCCGCCTCCTGGTCCTCCCTCACGAGGATGCGACTCCAGGCGATGCAGGACTGGCCAGCGTTGAAGGTCGCCTGATGGACCCCGGTCCGCACGGCGCGCTCGAGATCTGCGTCCGGGAGGATGAGGTTCGCGCTCTTGCCGCCGAGCTCGAGGCTCACCCGCTTCACCGATTCGGCGGCGAGGGACCCGACTCGCCGTCCGGCGCGCGTGGACCCGGTGAACGAGACCTTGTCCACCTTCGGGTGGGTCACGATCGCCTCGCCGGTGATCGGTCCGTCGCCAGTGACCACGTTCACGACGCCCGGAGGGAGGCCCGCCGCCGCGGTGCACTCCGCGAGGCGCAGCGCGCTGAAGGGGGTGAGCTCGCTCGGCTTGAGCACCACCGTGCATCCCGCTGCCAGGGCGCCCGGCAGCTTCTGGGAGATGAGGATCAGCGGGAGGTTCCACGGGGTGATGCACCCGACGACGCCCACCGGCTCGCGGAGCAGTGTGGAGCGGCCGACCTGCTCCTCGAAGGGGAATGTCCGGGCGACGTCGATGAACGACCGGGCGATGCCGACCGCCAACCCGACATGCGCGGGACCTGCGATGGCGACCGGCGCTCCTACCTCGCTCGTGATGATCTCGGCGAGTGCACCCGCATCGGACTCCATGACGTCGCACAGCCTGCTCACCAGCTCGAGGCGCTCCTCGAGAGGGGCAGCGCGCCACGCGGGCAGCGCTTTTGCCGCCGCCTCCACGGCGTCGTCCACGTCCTCGCAGCTCCCGCCGGCAACCGCGCCGATGACCTCTTCGGTGCTCGGGTCGTGCACGCCGAACGACGCGGTGCCCCGCGCCTCGTGCCATTCCCCACCGATCCAGTGCCGCCGCTGGGTGAACAGGTCCTCGATGGCCAGCACTCGCCCCTCCTCTTAGGTCGGATGCCTCTTAGGTCGGATGACAGTGCGTGTTGGACGTCGGCGGCACGTCGAGAGCGGGGTTGCGGTCGAAGAAGCCCCACGGCTTCAGCCGGAATCCGCATCGCTCGACCGGCATCACCGGCCAGTCCTCGGGTCTCGGGACGTGCGACAGACCGAAGGTGTGCCAGAGCACGACGTCGGCAGCCTCGAGCGCCCTGTCCTTCGCCGTCCACTCCGGCAGGCCCGCACCGCCCGGATGCTGATTGGGATACTCCCCGCCGGCGTGCCGCTCGTCGGGGTCATAGGGCGTCACCCACAGGTGGTGGCGACCGAATTCGGCGCGGCGACCCAATGAGGTCTCGGGACCCGCGAGGAGCGACGGGGAGGACTCGGGGATGAGGCGGTAGCCGGTCGGCGACCCGTGGCGGTTCCGTCGCGTGGCGCTCGTCACCACCCAGCTCCTCCCGGTCGCGGCGTTGATCGACCGCTTCGCGCCCAGCTCGTGCGTGAGGGGCGTCGTGCGCGTGACCATGGCGTTGCCCCAGGGGTTGTCGGGACCCGCAGGTGCGGCAACGAGCTCGAGCTCCTCCACGGTGTTGTCGGGACCGTCCACCTCCATGTCGAGGCGCACGTTGAAGAGGTGCTGGTGGTACATGGCCCCGAGGCCAGGAGCGACGACCGTCGAGTAGGGATCCGTGGTGTTCGGCGCGAGCGCCTTCGTCTGCATGACACCGGTGAGCTTCGCCTCGAATTCGAGCGTCCCGTCGAGGTAGAAGTACCAGTAGTAGCCGTACTCGTAGTTGAGGTTGGTGCAGATGCACGAGAGAACGAGCCGGCGCTGCCTCCGGACCTCGGTGTGGCCGTCGACGAAGTCGAAGTGCTTCCACAGGATCGAGAAATCCTCTTCGTGCAGACAAATTGCCTGCGGGACGACCTGCGGCTCCCCGTGGTCGTCGTGGAGGGTCACGTCGAAGTAATGGATCAGCCCGAGGCAGTCGCACCCGAGTTGTAGTGAATTCACTCCCCGGCCGATGCCGAAGTCGCCGACGTCGAATGCGCCCTGCCAGTAATGCGCCGGGCTCGGGTCCCCGTAGGGGACCACCATCTCCGAGATCGAGATGCGGTGGGCGATCGGCCGGAGCTCTCCGTTGTCATCGTAGGCGACCCTGTGCAGGACGAGCCCCTCACGTGCGTTGAACGACCAGCGCAGGCGCCAGCGTTGCCAGGAGATCTCATGCCCCCGCACGGCGAAGCTTGCACCTTCGGGCTGTTCGATCACGAGCGGCCTGAGATCGTCACGCAACGGCGCGACCGCATCGGGGTCGTAGCGGCCGGTCTCGGGCGGAATGGGCACAAGAGGTGGGTCGAGCATCTCGACCACCTGCATCTCCTCGAGGTCGACGTACGCCACCACCCCTTCGATCGGTCGCGCGTAGGGAAGGTCTGGGACGGCCTCGCGCAGGTAGGCGAGCGCCGCACAGAGCCGACGCCCCTCTTGCGCGGGGATCCCGAAGTTCCCGATCATCCAGGCGTCGATCCGGACGAGATCGGGGTCGTCGACGCCCCTCCGCCTGATGGCTCGCTGCCAGGCCCCGTTCTGCTTGAGCAGCACGGCAACACGCTCGTACTCGTCAGGCAAGAGCGGGCCCTGGAGACCGTGCCGCTCGTGCCACGAGACCACGGTGCCCTCGTCCAGCGAGACGACTCCGTCGTGCAGGCTCCGCTTTTCCCGGTCCATGACCACGATCCAGGCCTGCCGCTCGACGGTGTCCCCGGGTCGGAGGTTCCGGACCGCGTCCTTGGGGGGCTCCTGCAGCCTCACCGAGGCGAAGCGAGCCTCCGTGCCCAGCGCCAGCCGTTCGCGCGCAATCTGGCATGCGCGGCGGATCTCATCCGCGCTCAGGGGGTCGAGCGGGTGGGCCCAGTCCTTCGGACCCGGGGCCGCCACGGCCGAATCAACGGTCCGGGCGTCTGACATCTCCCACCTCCACTTCAATTCGAAGAGCCCGCCGCCTGGCGCCGGTGCAGGCACCTCAGCTTGGCGCATCATCCGTCGAAGAACCCAGTGCCGCGTTCCATTGGCCGAACCGTCGACGCGGTTCGACGCGCGCCGCGCGCCCGCTCCTGCTGTTCCAGTTGTTCGTCCCAATGGGTCATCGGCCCCGTGCAACGAAGGAACCGACCGGTCCGTCGAGTGAACCGAAAGCCTTGACGATGATGCCCTCAATTCGTAACTTCACCCATGATCGCCAAAGGGGGGCACCTGATGGGGTTCACCATGACGTCTTCAGCGGGAGCCTCGTTCAGGACCAGTCAGCTGTCGCCAACTCCTGGGCCGGCAGCTTCCATCTCCGGGCTCTGACCCCGACGCGACCGTCCACATCGGCTGGCTTCGAGGGGTGAGGAAATGATCCGATTCGGCAGGGTTGTCGCCTCGACGGCTGCGGCGGCGATGATGGCCGCAGGTTTGACCACGTCCTTCTCCGTCGCCCCGACGGAAGCGTCCGCCGCGTCCAACGGCGGCATCGCAACCTTCGCCGAGCAACCGGGTGCGCCGCCCAACTACATCTTTCCGTTCGTGAACGGCCAGTACGGCACGAACAACAACCAGTCGCAGCTCATGCCGCTTATGTGGCTCCCGTTGTACTGGATCGGTCACCCCACATCCAGTGCGGTCACCGTCGACTACAAGCTGAGCCTCGCGAACAAGCCCGTGTTCTCCAATGGCGACAAGACCATCACGGTGACGCTCAAGCACTACGTCTGGTCGACAGGTGCTCCGGTCACGAGCCGTGACCTTGTCTTCTGGATGAACCTTCTCGTGAACGTGAAGACACAGTACGACGGGTATGCCGCAGGCAGCTGGACGGACCACGTCACGAGCTTCACCGATCCGTCGCCCAACACGTTCGTGCTCAATCTGAGCCAGGCGTACAACCCGACGTATCTCATGTACAACGGGCTAGCGACCATCGTCGCCCTGCCCCAGCAGGCGTGGGACAAGACGTCCGGCTCGTCTCCTGTGGGGACATACGACGAAACCGCGGCCGGCGCGAAGCAGGTCTGGACATACATGAACACGAGGTCGTTGGCCCTTGCCACATGGGCCACCACACCGCTGTGGCAGGTTGTCGACGGGCCCTGGCACCTCCAGCCGAAGACCGGCTTCCAAGTCACCGGCCAGGTGATCCTGGTGCCGAACAAGAGTTACTCCGGCCCCAACAAGCCGAAGTTGTCGGAACTCGAAGAGCTTCCCTTCACCAGCGCGACCTCCGAGTACGACGCACTCAGGGCAGGTACCGTCGATTACGGCTACGTCCCCTACACAGACGCGAGCTCCATCGGCTCGTTGAAGGCACAGGGCTACTCGATCAAGCCTTGGTACCTGTGGGGGTTCTCGGACATCACAATCAATTACTCGCAGCCGAAATATGGCGCACTTACGAGGCAGCTGTACATCCGTGAGGCGATGGACATGCTGGTGGACCAGCCCAAGTACATCAAGGTCTTCTTCCACGGCTACGGGGCGCCTGACTACGGCCCGACTCCAATCCTTCCGAAGAGCCCGTTCTTGAACCCCGCGCAGACGAAGAGCCCCTACCCCTACAGCCCGTCGAAGGCGAAGAAGCTGCTCGAACGTCACGGCTGGTCCGTCCCTGCGGGCGGCGGCGCCGCGACCTGCAAGAAAGCCGGGAGCGGCGCAGGAGAATGCGGAGCGGGGATCAAGGCGGGCACGCACCTCACGCTCACGTTGCTGTACTCGAGCGGCTTTCCCTTCCTCAACGACGCGATCCAGGTGATGCGCTCGACGTTCCAGAAGGCGGGCATCCAGCTCGCGTTGTCCTCTGCGCCGTACAACACCGTCGTCGGCGACGGGTTCGCGTGCATCGGCGCGACTCCGGCGAAGTGCTCTCCGAGCTCACCGGCGATGACCTTGTACTCCTCGCCCGTGTTCACCCTTTCGCCGGACGCCTACCCCGACAGCGACAACACCTTCGGGTGCGGCGCGGGGACGAACGGAGGCAACTACTGCAACAACAAGATCCAGAAGATGATCGAGACCCTTGCCGGCCAGCCGACACCGGCCTCCAAGAAGACCTTGTTCAAGTACGAGGTCCAGCTCGCGAAGCAGGTCCCCGGAATCTGGTTCCCGAGCGGGGTGTGGCAGATCTCCGCGGTGTCCTCCAAGCTGTCGGGTGTGAAGGGGCAGGATCCGACGACGAAGATCTACCCGACGACATGGACGCTCAGCTCCTAGCGCTGGATCGGTTCCGTCTGCGTGAGGGCAGGATGGCGCAGGGGGATCGTGCATCGGGCTCTGCGGGGACGCCGACCTAGCCGTCGATGCTGCGATTCCTGGGCGCGAGGATCGCACAGGCGGCTGCGGTCGTCCTGCTCGTCACGTTCTTCGTCTTCGCCGTCCTGCACTTCCTGCCGGGCAGCCCGGCGCGAGCCATGCTCGGGATCAAGGCGTCGCCCGGGGCGATCCGAGCGTTCAACGTCGTCAACGGCTTCAACCGCCCGCTGCCCGTGCAGTACGCCCTGTACCTGGACCGTCTCTTCCACGGGAACCTGGGGTTCTCGTACCACTTCAACCTGCCGGTCTCGTCTCTGCTCGCGATGGACCTGCCGAAGACCGGGTTGCTGGTGGGGATCGCCTACGCCCTTTCACTCCTCGTGGCCATCCCGATCGGCATTGTGCAGGCGGTTCGACGCGGCAATCCGGTCGACCACACCATTACGACGATCGCCTTCGTCGGCTATGCGATGCCGAGCTTCTGGCTGGGGATCCTGCTGATCATGCTGTTCTCCGTGCAGTTCCACGTCCTGCCGCCCGAGGGTCCCCAGGGAGCCAGCATCGGCGCGGTGCTCAACGATCCGAGGGCTCTCGTGCTTCCCGTCCTGACGCTCACCGTCATCACGGTCGCGCTGTTCAGCCGGTTCATGAGGTCCGCGACGATCGAGACCCTCCTGCAGGACTACATCCGCACTGCGAGGGCAAAAGGGATGTCCACGAGCCACATGGTATGGCGCCACGTGCTGCGCAACAGCCTGCTCCCGGTCGTCACGCTCATCGGTCTCAGCTTTCCGTACGTCATCTCCGGGGCCGTCGTGGTGGAGGCGCTGTTCAACTATCCGGGGATGGGCTGGTCGTTCTGGAGCGCGGCGCAGGTCCAGGACTACCCGGTACTGCTGGGCTTCACGGTGGTCGTGGCGGCCGCGACCGTCGCTGGCAACCTTCTCGCCGACGTCGCCTACGCGTTCTTGGATCCGCGGGTCAGGTACGGCAGACGGTGATGTACGTGGACCTGCTCGACGAACGCACGGTGGCGCGGCTGGACAGCACACCTGCCGAGTCCCTTTCTTCCAGCACGTGGCGGACCAATGTCCGGGAATTCGCCCGGCACCCGCTCGGTGCGGTGGGGCTCACGACCATCGTGTTGATGGTCGTCTTCTGCTTCCTCGGTCCGCTCGTCTACCACACCGACCAACTGCATCCGGTCCTGACACGGGTGAACCTCGCGCCAGGTGGTCGGTTCCCCTTGGGCACGGACGCAGTCGGGTTCGACGTGCTCGGACGGCTGATGGTGGCAGGTCAGTCATCACTCGAGGTCGGGCTTGCGGCGGCGGCGATCGCCGCCGCGTTCGGCGGACTGTGGGGAGCGCTGGCGGGGTTCGTGGGTGGCTGGGTCGACGCGGTCATGATGCGGACCGTCGACGCGCTGATCGCGGTTCCGTCGGTCCTGCTCGTCCTCCTCCTGGCAGCGCTCATCAGGCCGAGCGTCCTCACTGTCATCTACGTACTCGGGGCCATTTCATGGCTCACGACGGCTCGACTGGTGCGCGGGGAGACCCTCGTGCTCCGGACGCACGACTACGTGGCGGCGGCCAGACTCGCGGGAGCACGCTCCGGCACCATCGTGTTCCGGCACCTCCTTCGCAACGTGATCGGCACGGTCGCGTCGCAGGCGACGTTCGAAGTGGCCAACGCCATCCTCCTGTTGGCCACCCTGAGCTTCCTCGGACTGGGCCCGCCGCCCCCGGCGGTCAACTGGGGGGGAATGCTCACCACAGGCCTGAACCTCGTGTTCGCCGGTTACTGGTGGCAGATCTACCCGGCTGGGCTGTGCATCGTCATCACCGTCGTCGCCTTCAACCTTCTCGGCGACGCCGCCCGCGAGACCTTCGAAGTCCGCCTGCGGCATCGATGAACGACGGTCTCGACGGTGCCCGATCGACTGTCTGACGGGGAGGGTGCCGCGTGCGTGTTCTCATCTCGGTCGACATGGAGGGCGTCGCCGGCGTCGCCGATCCGAGCGACGTTAGACCCGGCGCTGCTCACTACGAGTACTGCCGGCAGCTCATGACCGCCGAGTGCAACGCGGTCGTGGAGGGATGCTTCGACGCCGGCGCGACCGACGTCATCGTCAACGACTCCCACGGGGACATGACCAATCTCCTCCAGAGTGCGATCGACGAAAGAGCTCGTGTCGTGCGCGGTTGGACGAAGAGACTCGGGATGATCCAGGGGATCGAGGAGGGCGTCGACGCCGCCATGTTCGTCGGCTACCACGCAGCCGCAGGGCACGGCGACGGCGTGCTGAACCACACGATGAACGGTCGGGACATCCTCGGCGTTCACCTGAACACAGAGCCTGCAGGTGAGCTGCGGCTCAACGCGGCGATGGCGGGATGGCTCGGGGTGCCCGTCGTGCTGGTCAGCGGTGACGACGTTGTCTGCGGGGAAGCGCGGGACTGCCTGGGAGAAGTCGAGGTCGTCGAGGTCAAGAGGGCGATCGACAGGTTCGCGGCGATGTCGGTTCACCCGTCGCGGGCACAGTCGATGCTGAAGGAGTCGGCGCAGCGGGCGCTCGATCGTCTCCCCGATGCATGCGCCTATCGGATCGAGACGCCGGCGACGCTTCGCGTCGACTTCAGCTCCACGAGCATGGCCGCACTGTGCGAGAGCGTCCCAGGGGTGCAACGTACTTCTGCTCGCGAGGTCGAGTACCGGTCTGACGACTATGGCGAGCTGTATCGCGTGTTCATCGTGCTCGGCCTTCTCGTCGGCATCGTCCCTCGATGACCAGCGAGTGCAGTCTCGACCGGATCGGGCGTCGGAGAAGCGGCGCTCAGGCGACGGTCGGCACGTAGCCGAGCTGACGCGAGACCGTCAGGGTCGCGGTGCGAACTGCTGCAGCTTGCCGTTCGGTGTGGAAACGGCCCGTGAGACCCGTCACGGAAAGCGCCGCGTGGACGTCGTGCCCATGGCCGATCACGGCGGCTGCCACACAGGTCACCCCGAGCTGAAACTCCTCGCGGTCGTACGCGACCCCCTCCCGCCGCGCGGTGTCGAGCTCTCCGAGGAGCCGCTGTGGCGAGGTGATGGTGTACGGCGTGAAGCGGGTGAGCCCTGCGTCGATGACCGCCTGAGTGAGTGTCTCGTCGGACTGGGCGAGGATCGCCTTGCCGAGTGCGGTGCAGTGGAGCGGCCGGCGCGTGCCGATCTGGGTCCTCGTCGGCGCGCTTCGGTTCCCGCGGATCTTCTCGATGTAGAGGACGCGAAGGCCGTCGCGAACGG
>Ga0307374_10008371_pt1 | contig 15482 bp, 16 predicted proteins | sample OX3MG_FD_202532 | JGI IMG/M metagenome (GOLD analysis project Ga0307374, IMG submission 202532) | Soil microbial communities from Risofladan, Vaasa, Finland - OX-3 | ecosystem: Environmental > Terrestrial > Soil > Coastal area > Acid sulfate soil | place: Finland: Risofladan, Vaasa | collected... | reverse complement strand
GGTCTACGCAAACGGCCGCAGGCCGGATGAGGTGAATGCCGAAATCCAGGACTGGATTGAGGCGCAGATGAAAGACATCAGCCCCGGTTATGCGGGCAATCAGTTGGGAGGCAAGAACGTTGTAGGGGGAGTTGATTGATGAAATTCTAGCGTGAGGTAATTCAATAACTTACCGTCGTCCAAGCATCTACATCTTGAAATTTGCAGCATGCAATTGTTGAAATTGCCCTACATTAGAGACCCATTAAGTGAAATCCTTTGGCCCTCGTACATGGGGCGGTGAGCACCCGTAGCGTTCCCCGGTACACCCTTAAGGAACTCGTTGAGGACCATTCTAAGATTAAAAAGTGCGTGGGAACGGCAAATAAAGAATCCCGATTCGAGGCCGCGGATCAGAGACTACCCGCACACCTAAACGATCTGGCCTTTTCTGCGGCAGCAGGCCTATCGCTTCTTAAGCAGCTGATCGAGGGTGTCAACGCCTTCCTTCCGCAATATAGTCCCGAGTTTCGAGTCCGCACGATGGCCCTCGGCGAAATTCTCGCCATATTCACGACGAAGGGTCCCCACCAGAGTGTCGCTGCGTTTCTGACGAATCTCGCCGTCGCGGTCACGCTGCCGGCCGTCTAGACCCTTTGGATAATGTTTAGTCATATTCAGTTACCTCGTCCTTTAATTTGAGAAAGAATCTTTCCCCTAACCTTCATATAGTCACAACGACGCCTGTTCAAGACTGAAATCTGCCATCTATCCCTATTCACGGCTATCTCCCTTACCGCCCGCGTAGCAGGCCGACCGTGATGGCCAACGCGGCGGAACTAACAACCTGAAGCTGAACGCTCTCGGGCTTTAGGCCGTACGACACACGGACGAAGTGTTCGCAATTCCAATTAAAGAGGTCCCATGGCTTACTAAGCATGGACCGTGCTCTGGCGATTATTTGATATGCCGCGAGCCCGCTTGAGATCTGTACCTTGTGTGCGATGCGTCCACCCGTGAAGATCGACCATGGCTCTTCTGCTCCCTTCCCCATCCGCCTGGAGCATGAAATTACGAAAGGTAACCCGAACTGGTCACAAAGGTCAGACACGATGCCTACATGCTTTACTAGCAGCACCCAAACGGCGACTACGTCGCCCGGCTGTAAGCTCCGCAGATCAGTGGTATTCATTGACATGGTATGCCCATAGAAGTATTATTATGTTATTATAACATTATAATTCAGGATGAATGTCAATGGGTGTCGAGGCGGAATCAACCACGTTTTCGGCGATTTTGGGCTGGGTCATCGCAAACCTGAGGACCAGAAAGGGATTTAGGTCACAGACTGAGTTTGCTCCGAAAGTTGGTATGCCCCAGTCATCATGGTCTCGCTATGAGAGTGGCCAAGCACTTTTGACCGCTGACCAACTAGATCGAGTAGCGGGTCTACTAGGTACGACGGCTTCCGAGATCATGCGTGAGGTGGAACGCATTCGAGCCGACTTAATTGCCAGAGGCGTAACAGTGGCTGCGGGTCCAAGGCCTACTGAAGGTAATGCGGATTTATTGTTCGGCGCGGCTCTTGGTGCGCTGATTGTTGCTTTGTTACTAGGTAACTAAAGCAAATTCGATTTGTATATAACTCGCCGGTGGGAAGTTAGTTACCGGGATGTACACGAAACCAATGACATCCCACTCTTCGTTAACTTCCTAAGCAACTAGCGCCTTGATCTTCTCAGCCGTCTGGCGCAGATAATCCATGCTCAATCCATCGCCTCGCCGCTCCTCGGTCACGAAGAGATTACGGTCCCGCACGTAGCCATTCTTCTCATACCACTCACGCTTCCAGTTCCACCCTCGCACGTATTCGTCGTCGTGCATCATTCCCAAGTGTTCCCAGATCACGCGGTCGCCTGCAGCGTCCGCGAAGCTGAAATCGGGATGCAGGCGCCCTGGAATGTGATGGCCATCGAGGGGCTGTTCGTATTCGTACTTGGTTCCGTCCCGATGAAGCATGTTAGCGATGACAAGCTCCGACTTACTTCGAACCATGTGCCCCTTTTCGGTCTTGAAGATCAGATTTTCGGCATGGGGAGGTTCTCCACTGCGCTCCCGAATGATGCCGCCGAACAGATTTGTGTTGCGGCGGCACGCATCAGATTTTTCCGGGCGGCTGAGGTCGTAGAGCAAACCAGGATCGTTGCCCTCCATTAGCAACACCAGGCGCTGGCGTGAACGAGTGAGCGCGGTGTAGATCAGCTCACGAGTCAATAGCCGTGACGTCTTGGGCAGCACCACGAACACCGTACGAAACTGGCTGCCTTGCGCCTTGTGAATGGTCAACGCATACGCTAGTTCGAGAGGAACACGATCTTCGCCGAAGTCATTGGTGCGATATCCAAAGCTGACCATGGGGCGACGCGCGAAGAATACGTTCAAGAACCCCGACTTGCCGCGCGCAACAGCGCCAATTTCGCCGTTGGCGACATATTCTTCGCCAGATTCTTTCGACTCCCACGCGTAGCAGTCCCGAATCCCGTTTTTGAGCTGGATGACCTTGTCGTTGACCACGATGCCTTCATCGCCGATCTGAGTGCCGCGAAACTCGCGTGCAGCCTGTTTATCCTTGGCGCGAAACTTTCCCTGTACCCAGCGATTGAGCTCGATGACGCCGTGCGGGTGCCCCCGGTTCGGCGATAGCACCTGCCAATTCTCGATTCCGTCCGGATCGTCCCGCTTGACCCATCCTTCCTCGGCAAAGCCGAAAGACTTGTTGAAGCCTTCGACATCGTCTGGACCGGCGAGAGCGAGGTGCCGCCTGAACTGCTCCAGGAGCTTGGTATGCAGTTCATCCTTTGTCGTCCAATACGCGACCTCGAGGTCATTCAGCTCATCTCCAAGAGACACCCGACTGAAGACCTCTTCTGATAGCCCACCGGGTGCTGAGTCGGTGAACCACGAAGCCAGGTGCAATGTGTCGGACTGCTGCTCACTCGAGGTATTGCCGGGCGCGCCAACTGACCTTACTTCGATCGTGAGTCGGGCAAGCGCCGCGCCGATCCGGGCGTCTTCCGGTTGGTTCGACGCCGCCATCGAGGAAAGCCATGTGATCAGATCCGCGAACGGACGTCCAACACCGATCGGAGGCAACTGGTTTGGATCACCCACCAGGATCAGCCTCTGCACATGCGTGAGATCTAGGGCCTGGAGCACGGCGAACAGATCATCCATGGTCAACATGGATGCTTCATCGATGACGACAGTCTTCGCCCGTCGGTAGGTTTCGGAACTTTCGAACAACGGCCGCTGCCTCGCGCCGTCGTAGCGCTTCAGCCCGTAGAGGAACTGAGCGACAGTCATCGCTTCCGCATCGGTCGCGCCCTGCAGACGCACCCGCGCTTTGCCAGTGGGCGCCAGCAGGAGAAGACCTTCTTTCCTCAGAATCGCGCACTTGACTAAGGCTCCCAGCACGGATGTCTTTCCGGTGCCGGCCCGACCGGTCAAGACAGACAAGCGTCTGGAACAAACGGCTTGCAGGGCCAGCGCCTGTTCCTCTAGCGCGTCGCGGTGGCGAGGGTTGTCGACGTTGACCTTTTGGCCGTTGGCTTCGATGGCGTCGGCGATGAGCTTCTTCCAGGCCGCCTCTGGCGGATCGATCTCCTTGCCGCACCTGGCACGGAGCGTCTTCGCCAACTTTACCTCTCGATCTTTCAGGTCGGAGAGCTGTAATGCTGGCACCTGCCTGGAAGCGTCTCCCTTCACCTCAACGGAGACCAGGCTAATCACGCCACCGAGAAAGGCGGCGTTGCCTTCGATCCAGTCGGCGGTGACGAGAATGGGATGCGCTGCGCTCAAGGGCGGCAGACGTCCCAGCGCTTCTTCCAGGCTCAGGAGCGAATCGCCCGCTTTGGCAGCTTGCCGCAGCACCGTCACCAAGGCACAGCGCACACGCCGGCGATCCGCCGCGGATTCGACCAGGCTGGGTGCCTCAGCCTTGGGTGCCGATGCCAGCGCCTCATCCGGGAGCAGTCCCCGGTCGAGCACTTCGAGCGATACCGCCGAATCATCACCACCACCGAGATCTCTCTCCCCGATGAGGTATGGGTTCTCAATGATTTCCCCATCGGTGGTTGCCATTGAAAACCCGGCTCGCCGCCGCGGCTCCTCCCATATGCGCTTCGCCTGATCGCTGGTGAGATCGAACCTGGATAGCAGCTTGAGCAATTTGCGGCGACCCGCCGGAAGTCCGAGCCATGTCGGCGCAACCGCAGCGATGTCAGGTGCGTAGGCGGAATGCGTCGCCTTACGCGACCCCCGAAATACCTCATCTAGTACGGGCCAAGGATCGGCCTGGGCATCGAGGCTTCCGCTCCCCCGGAGGTCCATAACTAGCGCCGTCCCAAGGCGCATGCCCAAGGCCTCGAGCATCGCACCGGTTCCGGGGAAAGCGCCACGGTCGCGCCAGGCCGTTGCCAGTTGCTCGTTGAGCCAATCCTCGCGCTTCTGCCAGGGCCCATCCGCGATTGCGTGCTCGCGAATCTTCCGGACCGCCGCCAGTGCGCGGCTGAGAACCGCCAACGCCACGTCGGAGTCGGTCAGTTCGGACCCGTACGAGAAATCTTCGACATGCGCCTGCGGTGGCGTCACGATGATTTCCTGGAGCAGTTCCACCCGGCGAGCGTCCTCGGTCGCATTTCCAGTCGGCTTCAGGTACTCGTGGTACGGCAGGATGAAACCATCTTCGCCGTGGAGCCGGATCGAGTGACTGATAACCCGGTCCCAAAGCGGGTAGCCAACGGCTCCGTCGGTGGTGTCGTAGTGCTCGCGCTTGCCCACCTTCGTGATTCGCCCGATGCCGACCACTACCCTGCGAAGTCCCTCGCCCAGGGGATGCCCTTCCTTCGTGTAGAAGATCACCAGTGACTGCTCTTTCTTCAGCCGGTCGAAGACCAGATCGACGATCGCCTCCTGTCGCTTGCGGCCAAAAACCCATGGCGATGGAAAGGGAGGCGCTGCGTCTCTTGGGAGTTCGTTGGGCAATGCCTTTTCAATATCCTTTTGCCGGCGACGCAACATCCAGTTGAAGGGCACGGCGATTGCCGAGTAGGCGGGAATCCGAAGAAGCCGCTTCTTAAGATTACCGTGCGTTTCCGTGCATTTTCGATTCTGTCGATAGGGGTGATCGAACTCGCGGGTCCACGGGTTGGGACTGAGGAAGAAACCCGATTCGGCCTTGCAGGGCGGCAGCTGCGAAAGATCGAGCTTGTCAAAACTTCTGCCCGCCAAGGCAGACTCTGCCTCGAGCTTACTTTCCCTGATTCGAGGAAGGACAGAGCAAAACGAGTTTTCCCCGGGACGCTGGCAAATGGTACCGTTCCAGCCTGAATCGTGCCAGGCGACCCTAATGGTGAGGTGCGAGAGAGGTTTCATGGAACACTCCACGCCGATATCGAAAACGGATGGCGCTAACCAGTCGAGATTGGTGCGCACACATCTTCTTCACAATACCGCCCCCATGATAGAAGTTCAATCCGATGCTCAGGTTCGACCCGCACAGATTGCGAAGTCAACTATGGAGTCTCTAAATTGGAAAAGACAAGTTTATCCAGGATTTGTGTTCAATTGGCATATGGGGTCAATCTATGGCAGTCATCAACACCCACAATATTAAATATGTCCGACATCGAGAATGCGCTCAAAACAATAAATGCAGATCCGAATTTTCGGTTGCTACATAGACTTCATATTAAAGACAAGCACGTTTTCCTCGAAAATGACAAACGTGAACCTTGCGGTCGACTTGCAGTGATCGACACGGAAACTACCGGACTGAAGGCTGAGCTAGGCGATCGTATAATTGACCTTGCGATTGCAACCTGTGAATACGGTCGCGAGAGTGGCCGACTCTATCGTGTCGTCGATAGGTATGAAAGCTTGGAAGACCCGGAGATACCCATATCATCCGAAATCAATCGCCTTACAGGCATCACAGATAAGATGGTCCGCGGTAAGCGAATTGACGAATCTAGCATCGCTCGAGTCTTGGATGGAGTAGGTTTGGTGATCTGCCATAATGCTCGCTTTGATCGTGCTTTTCTCGAAGCACGCTACACTGCATTCTCAGATAGGCATTTTGCATGCTCTCTGGAGGAAATTCCCTGGCCTCTGTGGAACATGAAGAGCAGCAAATTGGATTACATTGGATTTCGGTTTGGTTTCTTTAACGAGGCACACAGAGCGCGTGCCGACGTCGATATGCTGCTTGCGATACTCGCTCATAATGTTCCTGATGGTGCGCAATGTATCCTGTCTTTGTTGTTAGATTCGGCGCGTATGCCATCCTGCCGCGTACATGCTATTGGCCTACCAATCGAGAATAAGGACTATGCCGCAGCCAGAGGGTACCGGTGGAACGATGGTAAGTTGAATACTTTAAGGGCGTGGTGGATTGAAACTCGAGATGAGAAAGCTGAACGCGAGTTCCTTGCATCTTTTGGTTGCAAGAACCCTGTAGTAGTCAGGCAGACTGCGCTAGAGCGTTATAGAACATTGTCTGCGCGTACCGATACTAAAATTGAACGGGGGTAGTAATAACTTCACAGTTGGCCTAATTTAGGGGCGGATGTCACCCTCTAGACAATTGCAGAATCTAGCGTATTCTAATTTCATATTGTCATGACATTTTCAACTCTTACTATTTTGCGTTTGTTAATACTTTAATGGAGGTGCCTTATGGCTAAGCCCGCTAAGGTTCTTGAAAAAATTGAGAGCGAGAGCGAACTAGAGGAATTCGAAGTCGAATCTATGCAGAAGGCTATAGAAATTCGTCGCAAAAAGGCTGCAGAGCGCGATGCATCCGTAAGCCCCCCAACATTAGACGACAGTCATTCTGCAGACGACCCGGTAGATTAATATCATTCATAAATATGGCGTACCCACCCTGGTCCTCAAAGTAAAAAATATAAATCTCTATGACGTCGGTGATTACGTTCGGGAATCGTCATCCCTTGCGAGCCGAAGATTACCTACGATTTCTCCAAGCGATGAGCCATATCGATCTCCATTCCGTAAAGATTATGGACGCTTGATTCATTCTTGTGCTTTTCGACGGCTTCAGGGAAAGACACAACTATTTCCAGGAATTGAATCTGATTTTTTCCGTAACCGTCTTACTCATTCAATCGAAGTCGCACAAATTGCTAAATCTATCGCAAATAGAATTAACTCCATTCATGAAGCAGATCTAGGAGGTAAAATCGATACGGACCTCGTGGAAACTGCCTCTTTAGCACACGATCTTGGGCATCCTCCATTTGGGCATAACGGGGAGTTAGCCTTAAACAGATGTATGAAAGGTTATGGTGGATTTGAAGGCAATGCTCAAACATTTCGAATACTTTCACGCGCAGAGAAAAAATTTAAACGTCCTGATGCACTACCAATATTTGATTCCAAAAATCGGGATCCTAGATACGGTTTAAATCTTACCTACCGAACGCTAGCCTCTGTTCTTAAATATGACGAGGCTATTCCAGCTAATTATCGGCGTGCCGAAATTAAGAAAGGCTATTACGAATGTGATGCGCCTTTAGTAAATAAGATACGCAACTCTATTGTTAATATCTCGGTTCCGATAGGTGGATTCAAAACTATTGAATGCACGATAATGGATTTAGCGGATGATATTGCGTATTCCACCTATGATCTAGAGGATGCACTAAAAGGCGATTTCGTATCTGCTTTGGATTTGCTTACCCCAGAGCCCATCTTAATGGAAAAAGTATGTCAAACATTAGTAAAACGGCTTGAACGCCATGTAACTGCGGAAGAAATAAGGGCAGCACTACTAGAATTGACATGGCCATTCTTTGGAAAAGCCCTTCTTAAGGAACCCAGAAATAAAGGTGGGCCAGCAACTACTGAGGACAAGGCATTATATTCTGTTTTAGAGGCTCACCGATTAGCGAGGGAGCTTGCACACAATGGCTACGAACGTGTCGCGTTCACATCATGGCTTGTGGGACGATTTATCAATGCGGCAACCCTAGTGCAGCAAACTAAATTGCCATCGAAACTATGGAAAATAGATGTCGATAAAGAAACGCGATTTTGTATTGAAGTACTGAAAGTGTTTACTTTCGAAGCGGTGATTAGCTCTCCGCGATTAAAGATTACTGAATACCGCGGCGCAGACATGGTATCAACGATATTTACGACACTGGTGGGCAAAGGCGGTGATCATTTACTTCCCGATGATTATCAGGCGTTGTATCGAAGTGCAAAAAAGAAATCCACCAAATATCGTGTAATATGCGATTTTGTCGCTGGAATGACTGATCGTTATGCAGTGGAATTCTATCGTAGAATTCTGGGTGCCAATGCTCCAACAATCTGGAAACCATATTGATAATAGTGAAGTGAAATTATCAAGTATCCGATAAAATCAGCAATGAAAGGTCCGAAAGACGATCCAGTTCCGATATAGCTTTTCAGGTATCGTGAGTAGGCGGGGCTCCGGTTAACATTCTCGACTGGCTAATAAGTGAATGGCAGGAACCACCTAAAGGGCAAAATATCGATGTACGGGTTTTTATACACAAAAACATTGAGGATCATTCGTAAACTCGCATAGAAATTGAACCAAATTTCTTGGGATATAGTAGCCGCGTACCGAGCGTAAGTAAAAGATCGGATGGTTTGGGAGGGTAAATGGCTGAGCCATGGGTGGTTTAATAAGATTACGAAACGGTAGGTTGCGCCGGTGCAGGCCATCTAGGAAATATTATTATGATAACGAGCATTATACTAGGTATCTTTTTTCTACTTCCATTAGCTCTTTGTTTAACCGCGCTACTAGCGTGGAGATTTTGGTATAAAAATAGGAAGCGTCGCTCGCCGCTCACGACTATTTTCTTGAGGCAGCCTGCCCAATATTTACGAGAACGGATGGATGATATTAATTGGGACATTGCGTTTACATTCATGTTGACAGGCATGATTCCATTCCATTAATGATGGTATCCCTACAGTATATTCGGGCCTACCAAAATAAGTGGCCTTCAATCTGGGTACATGGTGGTGGATTTCTTTTTATCCTTGCTCTACTAACTATTGGTTTTATGATCGGCTTAGTACTAAGAAAAGTTCAAAAGCGTCTGAAGCTCATTGAAGCTGTGGACGCGGAACTCGCGGTGGCGCAAGAGCTTGAAAAGTTAAGAAATCTTGGCTGCGAAATATTTCACGATATGCAGACGGGAAAATTCAACATTGACCATGTAGTTGTCGGCCCCGGCAGTGTGTATGCTGTGGAAACGAAATCTCGCCTTAAACCAACAACAGACAATCGTAAAGCAGACGCCACCGTAATATTTGATGAAGCAATGCTGAGATTTCCCGATTGGAGCGAATCTGAAATCTTTGATCAAACTCGAAACCAAGCTAAATGGCTTGCAGAAAAATTATCACATTCAACGGGCGTTCCAACTTCTGTTAAACCTGTTTTAGCTCTGCCAATGTGGTTCGTCAAAGATAATGGGAAAAGTGACATTCTGGTCATAAACCCTAGACTAGCCGATAGACTTTCTAGACCACACGGCCAGGATATTACTTCTACGGAACGTATTCGAACGATTAGCTACCAACTTGAACAGCTTTGCACTACTAAAGCATAAGAAAACGTTCGTAATGCGACTCATCGGTATCACAGAAGTACAGCGGAATCTTCGAAATCTCATCGACCAGTTTTCACACGGTGCAGAAATCACAATCGGACTGGTGTATCTATGTCACAAGAGAATGAAATCGAAATACTTCTCGATGCCGTCAATAATGGACAAGAGATAGTTCGCGCCTTTGATCTCAAGGCGGAGATCCTAACCGGCATCCTCACGCTTCTGATTGGCATGGTCGCTTTTACCAGGCATGACGTTGGTGTTGGAGCCCTGAAATGGCTTGAACTGGCCATTATCATAGCGGCCTTTATTACGATGTTGTTTCTTGCTCTTGTTCTGTATCCCACTAATAACCCGTTGGAGAGGGTAAAGAAAGGCACGTATACGCCTAGGGGAGTCTATTACGTCTCGGGCGATGACCTAACTAAAGAGTCGGTATCTGACATCGCAAATAAGGTTTCCAGTACGAACTGGCGTGATGAGTTGGTATTCGAGTTAATGAAGGTCAGCTCGATCCGCGAACGCAAGAATTACTGGTTTAAAGCAGCAATATGGGCAGCAGAAGTCACGTTCGGATTGCTACTAGTCCACTGCATTGCACACTTCGTTTAATTGCGGTAGGGGGAATGTAGCATGAAACTCTCCGACTTGGACAAGCCGTCCGATAATGGAACCCAGACTAAGAAGTTACGGGATTTGGTCGAGAAGGAGCTGAATCGTGCGGAGAAAATCTGGGATGGCGTTGGCGATAAAATGCTTGTCAAAGCCTACACGGATTCCATGACCGAGAGTCTTCTGACAGCAATACCCGGGCATCCAGAAATTGACCCCAACAAGCCTGCTGTTGATGTCTTTATCGTTCTAGTTGTGGACATGCGTCAATCATCCGTACATTTGAATCAGGCGATAGGCCCACCGGCTAAAGTCTCCATGACTGAGCGAATGTTTTACGAGACCTCCGCGCTCCTGCCTGCGGCGGCTGAGTCTATTCGGCTTCATGGTGGAAAGGTCACTGAGTACCTCGGTGATGGCGTGCTTGCTCTGTTTAGAGCATCGGAAGACCGGGATCAGGCGTGCTACAAAGCGTGCCGTTCCGCTCGGCTCGTTGTGGGAGATATGCGTGACATTGTGAATGATGCCCTGGCAAACCGCTATATTCTTCCGCCCATTGATTTGGGAGTAGGAATGGCATTTAGTCCAGCAGTCGTTACAGCGGTGGGACATCCCGACGAGCGGGCGCCGAAGGCAATTGGGGTATGTGTCTACCGCGCCAGCAAGTTAGCATCGGGATATAACGAGATTATGGTAGACGATAATTTGAAGGCTATATGGCCCAAGGATAAGAGTGGCCACGGCTTTAAGTTCGGTCAAAGAACAGTAGGCAAGTTACAAGGGAATATTATCCCACCGAAGTGAACCACCACTCAACGGTGAAACCTCGGAGTCCAGGATTCACGTAACTCCTTGTCCTCATCCTCTTCTTCTTCGTCTTTCAGCACCGCTGTGAGTAAGGTCAGTCGGTAGCCATCCTGCTGGACCAAGACCTGTTCAGATAAGTAGTCGGCACGGCGAGCCTGATTGTCTGCCAGCCACGTTAATGGTGCGATTCCGACGGGATCACTGAGGTAACCGGGCTGAAATGCAACATTAGCAGACAGTGATTTGGGAGGGAGCGGCTTCCCTGTGAGAGACGGAAGATAGGGAAAATCTTCGTGTCTAAGCGGATAGCGCACCTTACCGTCTTTTGATACTACGAGTGCGCAAGGCAAACTCTGGACGTCCACATATCGCCGTGCGGTCATCTCCTTGCTCGTGTTGAAGGTCTTACATAGATCCAGCACGTGCTGCAGGTGAGGGTCAGCCTTTGACGGTATACGAAGACGAACCAGCTTCGTCGGCATGAGAAGGTTGGCAGAGAAATTGTTAGCCTGCACTTCCATGAGCGCCGCGATATTGCTCTTTTTGGCGTAGTAGGTGCCCATATCTGCACCTGTGCAGTAGAAGCTGTTCCCTTTTGGAGGTATGTGCGTAGGGCAGAGAAAATGGCCGAGCTCGTGGCCGATAGTAAATCGCCGGCGCTGCTCCCGAAGCTCCTTCTTAACGAGGATCACGCCGTCTGACCGTTCCCTATCCGTTATGATCGCACCGACAAACCCGTCAACGTCCATGTCCTTAATTTCGGAGATGTCGAGGTCAGCAGCCAGCGCTTCAACTGGAACCGGTGGTTCTAGATCAGGGATTAGTTTTAGAATGCCGCCAAGAATCTGTTCGAGGTCGCGGTAGTCGGCAAGGTCTATACGGTTAATCCTTTTCTCCACGGCTGTCATCCCTCTTTCTTTTCTTCATCGCCTCGATTACATCGCCGATTGTCTTCTGCTGTTCCGGACTGAGCCCTCTCAAGTCACGAAACATCACTACGTCAGCATCATCAGTATCTGGAATGCCTTCCCCAACTAAGGTTGCAACTGAGATTCTGAAGTGCTCCGCTAGACCCCTTAGTAAGGCAAGTGATGGGTTTTTACTATTCCCAGTTTCTAACTCCCATATGTGAGCTTTCGAGACCTTAACAGCATCGGCAACCTGTTGTAGAGACTCTTTATTTTGTAGACGAAACTTCTTTAGACGTGCACCTAGACCCACATCTTCCTCCCGAGTTGATGATTAGTTATTGCCCGCCCCCACGGTAACAGGGCAGGGCGTCATAATAACGGATTAATCAGACACTTTTGTATCACAGGAGTTGTATTGGCTGCAGAAGTATCGTAAGATTAACTTGTACGAATAAGTTCAGGGTGGAGGCCTATGGATGCCACATAAAAATCAATCTAAAACAATGAGTTACACACAATGCGTACTGGCGGTCAATGCACAGAATCGAGGGAATCAGGTCCAAAGGCCCGAATCAGTGCTCAGGCAAGAGCCAGGTTGGAGGTGATTGCAGAGCAACTGGGTCGAGGGGTTTTCCCCGAGGTCCTGAACCGGGGAGTGGTGGTGCCCAATCAGTCCCCGGTTCTACCTAAAACCATGGGCACGGAGCATCAACATGAAGTCAGAAGAGAAAGATCGCCAGCACCATCCGGAGCATGGCAAGGACCACGAGCACAAGGAGCATCACGAGCACCATCCCAATCAGGGGGAACACGGGCGCCCGGTGAAGCAGCATCGTTCATCATCCCGGATCGTCGGGATCAATATGAACGGGAGATCTCTGGGCTAAGTGACGCCTACCCCGGCGCTCAAGTCTGGGAGCAGTCTGCTGGGTTGTGGCTGAAGACCACCAGCTCTCTATTGCCCGAACTTGAGCTTAGGGCTGATTTTCTGACATGCCTGCAGTTTGAGCCGTTTCCGATTTATCGGAGCTGGGCCTTCTGGTCCGATATAGGTTGGATCGGACCTCGGCACACCAATTTTCCCGACGGGTCTATATGTGCCTTTGACCTCCGGGACAGTACTTGGGAGATTGGCGATCCACTCGTCGAGCTTCTGGACATTTACACGCTATGGGCTCTACGGCACTTGCACCTTCAAGTCTTCGGCCGCTGGCCGGGCGCACAGTCGGTAGCTAATGCGTACGAGCGTCTTTGGGAGTTCCGTGACAACGAACTCTGTGGGTGCGGACGGATTCCGCATAAGACATACGTCGATTGCTGCAAGTCATCTGACCTGCTGCGGCCGGTGGTCCGGGAGGCAATAGCCTTCAGTCTCCCACGTTTCGGTGGTCTTCGGGCGCCGCCGAAAGAAGTCGCTGACTTCTACTATGGCATGGCAATACCGCCACTACTGAGCAAGATATTTCCCCGTATCACGGTACCAGAGTATGACTACCAGCTGTTGCCGATACGGAATTCACGTTTTAACCTGCATCATCAATAGCGAGGTTTTTATGATTAAAAGTTTGGACGACCGCTCCCGCGATCAGGACGGCGAGATTCGCCATAAACGTGGCGACACGCTGGTTGGCACTCTACGCGAAACGTATGGACCAGACTTCGCGCGCGGGTACCGCTCAGACACCCGTCTCGATACGCTTCTGGAACGTGAACGTTGCGCAACGTTGGATCAGTACCGGAAGAAGGAGTAATAGTGATAGCGTTCTGAGCTACAGAACTACCGGAAATCTCTCGACTCTGTACTAAGCCTGCCCAGCAAGGGCGAGTAGTACTCTAGATTCTTTGCGAGGATCTGGAGCTTATCCCTATCTCGCTGTTTCAAGCCAGCAACGCCCATCGGGAGAGCATGGAGCAGGCCAGTTACAATCGCAATATTGCCAAACTTCTTTGAAGCGAACAGATCAATGCCTGATTGAACGCTTACCGAGACACCGATGACAAACGACAAGCATGAGCTCAAGAAAAGCAGACACTAGTTCTGAAATTCAAATGGATCACCCTCGTATCCTTCGACATCGTCTGAGGAAATAGGCTCGCAAAACGCTAGTTTGTTTGGAACACTTAAAGGATCAAGTTTATCGGCATAGGACTTGGCCCATTCGATCCACTCAGGTAGACCGGGGGGCACAGGGTTGATCTTAGCTATTTCTGAAACATAACGTCGAATTCGGGACGCCTGGTACCAGGTTTTAACGTCCGCAATCAATTTATCCGCACGCTTTTTCTCCAGATAAGCTAAGTGCTCTTGTTGCCGCCGACGCTCCGCTTCTTCTTCCCAGTCCCTACAGCGCCGCTCGTATTCTTCACGCATCATCTTTTTTTGGTGAGCCGCCATCTTGAGCCCCTCTATAAAGGCGCCCAGGTACTCCTCCACCTTATGACGCTGTCCGTCGGCCCATTGCTGTCGACCGCAATGGACCGCATTGCGCACCCTTAGCGAGAGGTTTCCAGTGAGCGAGTAGTCGTAACGCGGAGCAATCTGATACGTGCGCCTATAACGCGCATCATCCATTGGGGTGCGTACATGAACCTTATGTGTGACCTTTTCATCGATTCCGATTTCTAAGGACTCACCATTTACTGATACGATTGTTTTGGGATCCTCCATATCTGACACAGCCACGCTATAACCCCGGGACTCCAGCGCCTTGATTAATGCATCCATAATCCGGCAGGCACGGTCGATACACGCACGACTTACGTGAATATCGAGACAGATATTGCCGCGGGGTTGGACTAGACCCCGATCATCTCGCTTACCTCGGGTAAGGGCCGCATGAGACTTCTTTGTTAAAGGGTGCGGATTGGCAAGTATGTCCGGAACTGGAATGAGTTCCAGCCGTTTGGTTGATGTTTCTACCCTTAAATTTTCAGGCGTTGGCGTTATTACAATTTGTTCAAGACCAGAATCCGATTTTGGCCCTAGTTGAGGCTTGGGAGGTGCTTTTCCAACTTTGAGTTTATTCCAATACCCCCTAGGCGGACGTGGGATCTCCATTCGTTTACAAATCTTTGCCAATCCGACGTCAGAGATTCCATACTTTTTGGAAAGTAGCGATATAGGCGTGTCCCAGATTTGCTCAAACAATTCTTGACGAGAAATTAATTGGCCTTGTCTGCCCATCATGACACCCTCAGTTTTGCCCTAAATATCCCAGCGTTGTTTGGCATAAGACATTGAATCTCCGGTTATAGTTTGGTCGCTATAAAAATATTCATTTGACCCCTTGACATAGTGTTAATTCTACACTATCTTGATAGTGTACTTGCAACACTATCAAGGATTCGGCCATGGCCTACAGCTACGAATATCCCCACCTGGCCGTGACCACGGATATCGTGGTTTTTACCCTGCAGGATGCCGCCCTGAAGGCCCTTTTGGTCCGGCGTGGCAACGAGCCCTTCAAAGGCGCGTGGGCTCTGCCAGGGGGCTTTGTGA
>Ga0307374_10008369_pt1 | contig 15485 bp, 13 predicted proteins | sample OX3MG_FD_202532 | JGI IMG/M metagenome (GOLD analysis project Ga0307374, IMG submission 202532) | Soil microbial communities from Risofladan, Vaasa, Finland - OX-3 | ecosystem: Environmental > Terrestrial > Soil > Coastal area > Acid sulfate soil | place: Finland: Risofladan, Vaasa | collected... | reverse complement strand
GTCACTTGCCGGGTGGTGGTACCGCGCATGCTGAATCTCCGCAAGCTGAATGAGCTTCCCAAGACTCGCATACCCGAGTCACCCTGTCGAGCCTCGCTCAGAGGGCGAAAATCAACACCCTGTTAGGGATAGATGCTGGCCGATTTGCGCACCCGTGGATCTACGCCTTTGCCCAAGTCCTGCTCTTGATGACGCAACGGTGCCCGCCAGGCGAGGCAGTGGACTTCGTGTTTGATGAAATGGACGAAGTCGAGTATCGAGCGCACGAAGGATTCAGCATCTTCAAACATTCCCTGCCAGACGACAATCCACTCCTGCCTAAGCCTATCGCCGAGGCAGTAAAATCGCGCCTGGGTCGACTCAACTTTGAAAGTTCGGACCGTTATCCGGGCCTTCAGGTCGCCGACGCTATAGCGTACGAGACACGACTCCGGCTACGCGTTGGACGACCTCCTAGGGCATCCTGGGAAAGAACAACGGGCGAGATGTCCTCCATGATGGTCGCGTACTTGGGTCAATCCTCAGTGGAGCGGATCAGCGCTTTCTCGACGGCGCTGACCAAGCGCGGACTCACGGTGGGCACCTTGACGGAGAGCGCCATGGCCGAGATTGCCCAAGAGTTGCCGCCCATTGAGCCACCGTTTGGAGATGACATTCTTCCGACGTTCTTGACCGGGATCACGGAGGTTCCGCCGGCGAGCTGGTGGGATACCTAGCGAGTGACTGCGTTCCTTGGCCACGGCGCTCCCCTGGGCTTCTTCCAGACGGCTAGCGCCCACTCCTAAGCGTCTGCCTTCCCGCGTACGACCGCCGCGTGGCCATCTAGCCGTCTTAAGCGACTGTAGATCGGTCCAGGGCGTGTGCACGGAAACGGCGACCGGATCTGGTAGGCGCGGACCCGCTGACGACTGTAACGCGCCTGTAACTGCTGACGTGGTGAATACGTTTAACGGGTGTCACCAATGGTTATTACTTACTCGCCTGGGAGCGATAATCGGAGGCCTGACCTACATGAATTACCAGCACCCTTCGGCTCTGCGGATCTGCCAGCGCGCGCACGGAGCGGAGCGAGGCCGCTTCGTTACAGGTTGCTAGATGCGTAGAGGGACATAGGCGACCTGCTCGCTACTCGCGCCGCATATCTGTGCGGGATTAGAAGGTTGGCGGTTAGCGACTGTCAGGCACGCCCTCAATCTGATACACACGCACCCACTCCGGGGTCGCTGCGAGCCAGAAGTCGTCAGCACCATTGTTGACTGGAAGCGGAACTGCGAACTGAGTGCCGTCCGGTTCCTGGTAGTAGCCGGTGACGCTGAAGTGGACGTGCTCCCACGCCTCCACTGCCTCCATATCCGGTGCCGGTTCAGCGTTTCCGAATGTCCACACGACGCCAGACGGTGGGTGATGGATGTCATTACTGCCATAGGCGTCGGCGCTCACGTGCGAGTAGGTGTGCTGCACTGCGCACGGCGCGGCCGGGTTGACACCCTGCTGAACAGTGACCGGATCCTCGGGCTCGCCGAAGTCCCACCACGTCTCGTCGACCGTCGCCTGCACCACATAGTTCACAACCAGCACGGGCCCGGCCCCTGGTTGGGGGTCGCGGATACTGAAGCCCACTGCTGGTGGGACGTTTGCCCCGAGCTCCGTGAAGCACGATGCGTAGTGGACGATCTGACTGTCAGCCGGCGGTGATGACGCCACCTGGCCACCCGTGTACACCTGGCGGAATGTTGCGGTGGCCTTCGCGACGAGCTGCTCGACGCTGATCGACGGGGGAGTCTTATAAGTCAACGCTGCTCGACGTGTGACCGATCCGATAGGAAACGCGTAGTCCTTGCCGCCGTCCGCAGGAATGAACCAGATGCCGTTGCAGCTCTTGGTGGCCGTTGCCCATGTCCCGTCCAGTTCGAAGTGGAGCGTCATGTCAGCGCTGCCCATGATCAGCGACGCATACAGAACGCTGGCGTCTGACGGAATGAACCCAGGGATGCCACTCAGTGGCTTGTCGGGGATATCTTCCGTCCAGACCGAGCCTCGACCAGGGTCGTACCAGGAGACCGGTCGCTGTCCACCCGAGAGGGGGCCGATGGCGACGTTGGAGTCCTCGTACTCGTAGCAGGGTTGACCGTTCTGCGGCTGTGTTGACGATGTCTGTCGGTGACCAGTTGACCCCGCTTTGATGGTTACCTGTGGAGTCGGGCAGGTGATCTGCGCTTCGCCGGTGACAACGACGGGCGCGCTTGGTCCCCGCTGCGTACCACCCCACGCGGCAGTGCCACCGGGACACGCCGCCGCAGTGCCCCAGGCCCTAGCAACAGATGCTGTAGACACGGTGATTGTGATGATCACCGTGAACATCGTCAACGTCGCAACGCTCACCCTCCCACGCGACATCGCTCACTCCGCACAGATTGTGAGCACCGGCGCTGGCTCATTGGTGTTGCAGACGAACGAAGCGCTCGCGTACCACAGTTGACCGAAGTCGGCGGCAGCGGTCAATTTGCCAGCAACAAATACGCTGGTGCCGGCCGCCGCACTCTGATCGGTGATCGCCTTTGTTGTCCCGTCGGGGAACACCGCCTGGACGGACCATCTCTCGTTGAAGGTGAAGACGAGCGCGTACCCGTCAGTGGTGCCGAGGAAGGTCTGCGACGCAGACGACAGTGGGATCAAGCGCAGGGACGACGGCCACCGAGGACCAACTATGCGGAAGGACGTAGCACCCTGAGGCAGCACCAATCCCGGCTCTGTTTGAGAGGCGCTGACGATGCCGTTGTCGAAGAGGCCGGTCTGGTCTGCCGTGATCGCCCAGTTCTCCCAAGCCGTTTCGCGCATGAGTGCGTCGCCCCACTGCTGCGCCGTCGTGCTGCTCACCGCACCGTTGGTCGCGTCAACCACCCGCGGCGTCGCCGGACGCGTGAAGGGCACCGTGCTGTTGGGAACCACCGTGATCGCACCGGTTGCGTAGTACGTGCGCCATTCGTTCTGGATCGCGATGGGTGCCTGCAGGAACGCCACGTCGGTCGGCACTGGGAGGAGCGTCGGGTCGCCGGGATCCGCGGTCACGATCGGCGTTGCAGACGTCTGTGCGGTCGGCGTTTCCACGCGGGCGCTGGCGGACGAACCAGACTGGGACGAGCCGCACGCCGCCATGAGGGCGATCAGGAGCAGCAGCGCCACTGGCACGACAGCCACACGCGGGAGATCGCCGTTATCCGCTCGCACTCCCGCCTCCTGTCGGCGCGATGGGTCGCGCCTGCTCGCCCGCATCGTATCAATCCAACCAGACCCTTCTCGCGGATAGACCCGCGGTTGTGTCAGTTGTGGCATGGGCAATGGATGATCGTGGGGTCCAGATACGGGACCGGGTTGACGCAGTCCGCCGTCGAGGCTGCTCCCAGGTCGATCTCGAAGTGCACATGTCGGCCGGTGGCAAAGCCGCTCTCGCCCTCGGTGCCCAGAGCATCGCCCGCCACCACCTGCTCCCCCACCAACACGTCGAGCGACCCCTGGGCCATGTGTCCGTAGCGGGCGAAGAGATGCCGACCCCCCAGCTCCGTCTCGATGTCGACGTTGCACCCGAAGGTCCGCGCGCCCGACGTGTCGTAGGTGTTGGGGCAGGGTCCGTCGTCGGCGATCACCACCGTGCCTGCCAGAACGGCGGTGAGGGTGAGGTTGCCCTCGCAGGCGAAGTCGATCCCGGTGTGGTGGGGTTCGAAAGCGCCCGGCCCAGGCATGTACCCCTGGGTCTCGATCGGGTCGGCACACGGACGGCCGGCGGCCACCTGGGTCGCGGTCGGCTGGTTCGGCAACGTCGGCAGCAGCGCTCCCAACGCCCCCACGACCCCGAACAGCAGCAAGGCGAGCGCGAGCACGGCGATCAGACAGCCGCAGGTGAGCGTGCGGATCACGCCACCGATGCCTCCAGAGCCTCGGGGTCGGAGCGCACCCAGGGCCAGAGCACGGGGCTCGGGGTCACCTGCACCACCGTCCGCTCGCTGCCGGCGATGAGCACGCCACGCCCAGCCACCGGCGGCGTGAGTGCCGCCGCCTCGTCCTCCGCGAGATCGAAGAGCTCACGCACCTGTGCTGCGACGGTCTCCTCGTGGCCGAGCACCAGCGTGGTCGCAGCCGTCGAGGCGAGGGTGCGGCCCAGGTCGGTGGAGATGAACTCCTCGATGCGCTGCGACGCCATCCAGACGCCGGCGCCACTCTTGCGTGCGCGGCGGATAAGCTGCTCGAGGACCTGGCCGGCATCCGGATCCGCGGTGAGGACGTGGGCCTCGTCGACGAGCACGATCATGGGTCGGTGCGGCCGGTTCAGGACGCCGAGCACATGGGCGAGGACCACGGCCAGGGCCGGCGTGAGGTCGGCGGCGTAGCGGAGCGAGAGGCTGCGAAAGCCGATCCCGACCGGCGCCTGGCCGTCGATGTGCAACCGGCCGGGGCGGTTGAAGATGCGCCCCAGCGAGCCCCTGGTGTAACCGGAGAGGCGCAGCGCGATGCGGCGATAGCGGTCGCGCTCGACGTCGGAGAGCGACGCGTCCTCACCGAGCGAGCTGCGCAGACCATCGACCAGATCGCCGAGCAGGGGCTCGGCGTCGCCGGCGCCATGAGCGTTGAGGAAGGACGCGACCTGGCCATGCAGCCAGGCCTTGTCCTCGCCGGGAAGGCGTCGCACCGGACGGCCACCGACATAGGCGACGGTGTCGCCGCCGAGAATGGACAGCACCGTGACCACCACCTCGGCCGCCTCGTCGACAGGGAGGTCGCGTCCCACCGTCAGCGGGTTGATGGAGGTGTCGGCCAGGTCGACGTAGCTCCCGCCGAGGAGCGTGATCAGTGGCTCGTACTCGGTGTCGGGGTCGAGCACCACGGCGGTGGCACCGGCCATGCAGTGGCGGGCCAGCAGCGTCTTCGCAGCGGTCGACTTCCCCGCCCCTGAGCTGCCCACCAGGAGAGCGTTGTGGTTGCTCCGGGTCCAGACCGAGAGATACGCGGTCGCCCCGGTGCGGAGGTTGGTGCCGACGATTGGCTGGCCGGCGTCACTGAACGGTGTCCCGAGCACGGGGAGCAGGCGTGCAGCGACCGCGTCGGTGGTGAGCTGGAGGCTGCGCCGCAGCGGCGCCATCCCGGGTGCCGCGGCGAGCGCCGGGAGCAGCCCGGGAACGGTGGCACGGACCACTGCGAAGCCGCGCCCGGTGAGCAGGGCACCGACGCGCTCGGCGCTCTCCTCGCACTCGATCCGCGTTCTCGCCCGCAGCGCCAGGGTCAGCGCGAGCTGCAAGCCGGTTGCGTTGCCCGCGGCCAGCTCCGCCTGGAGGCGGTCGGCGTCGGCAAGGGCCACCTCAGCGTCGACGTCGCCGCGGCCCTCGCGCACCGAGGTGCGCAGCGACGAGCGGTGCCGGCGCAGGGACCGCCTCACCACCTCCTGGCGAGCGGGCACCAGATGGAGTGAGCACGTCCCGGACGCTCGGGAGCGCTGGAGCACGTCAACGACATCCCCGTAATCCACATCGGGTGGCAACGCGGTCGCTGCCAGGACCGCGACGTGATCCCCCATCCAGAGACCGCGAGACGACGCGGCCGCCTCGGCGCAGCCCAGCAACGATCCCTGCAGCAGCCGCTCATGTATCTCTGCGGCTTCGACCGCCGTGACCTCCAACCCGCTGTCGCGCGCCAGTCGAAGGGCGGCGTCGAGCACCCGCTCCGCGTCGGCGCGGCTGGCGCGCACCGCCGACCCCAGCATCCCGGATCCGAACGGGACGCCATCGCCACGCGCGGAGCGCGGCGCCCAGACCACGTACTGGGTCAGGCGAAGGCTGGCGGCCGCCATATCCCCGGCGAACTCGCGCTCCAGCTCGAGGAGCGGCCCCCCGACGCGTCCGCGATCGACGCCCTCCTCCCAGAGGCGCTCCGCCTCGCTGCGGTCGAGGTGCGCGGTGGTGGTGATCACCTGCGCCGGACACTCCACGCCGACCAGCCAGCGCATGAGGGTTTCGCAGAACCGAGCATGCGAGACCGACCCGACCGCGACCGGCGGAGCCTCCACGCGCGCAACCGCGCGCCAGCCCACGCCCTCGACGTGGAACAGCCCGTCGGCCGTTTCGGCCACGCGTGGCACGAACAGGCGACGTGCGAGCGGGCCGCGCAGATGCGGCGATGGGCGCGCATCACCGGTGACGACACCCTCCTCGAGAAAGCGCACCGTGCCGCGCGCCGGCTGATGCCGGTGCACCTGGCTCGGGAGCACACGGCCGAGCACCAGGAACGCCCAGTACGTGACGATCCAGACGCCCTGCCGGGTCGGCACGGTCACCACCAGCGCCCCGCACACCACCGCGCTCGCCAGCCCGAGGCGAAGTCCGAAGGGCAGCGGCGCGTGCAGGCAGAGCATCACCGGGAGCAGACACACCCCCATCAGGGCGACGGCGCGAATCGGAAGCCGGAACGGACCGACATCAACGCCGAGATTGGCGTCCACGGCCAGGGGCACACGGATCCGGCTCACTCGCGCACCTCGGGGGCGGGCTGGGCGCTCCGTCCCGGATTCGCGGGCGACGGCGGCTCGGTCGAACGGCTCGATCGCTGCGGCCACGCGCTCGTGACCGCGTGATCGAAGACGGCCCAGGCGACCGGGGGCACCTCGAGACGTCCCGCGCTTGTGGATTGGCCGTGGACGGACAGACGCAGCCGGCGCATGGCCGAGTCCATCCCGGGGAGCTGCTCCACAGCCGCCCAGCGCGCTGCCGCGGACGCCGCGGGCGGCATCAGCCCTGCGGTCACCTCGCCGATGAAGCGATCCCCACCCGGGCTCGCCTTGAATGCCGAGAACGCCTGGGTCGGGGTGCTGAAGAACCGGAGCCCGGCCGCGCGCGACAGCGCGTTGTCGGTGGCCATGGCGCTGCCCACCACGCCCGATCCGAAGCGTCCCGAGCTGAGCCCCCTGAGCAGCGCACCCCCACCGCCGGCGCCGGCGGCGAGCAGGGCGCCTCCGGCCGCCACGCTGGCCACCGCGGCGGGCACGAACAGCAGCGCCTCGGCGGCGTGGCGGATGGTCGCGACGATCGAGCCGTGCTGGCCACCGAGCCCGAAGAGCAGCGCTCGCATCGCCTTGCCGGTGAGCCACAGCCCGCCGATCACCAGGATGACCGAGACCAGCGGGCCGAAGAAGGAACTCGACAGCGACTGGCCCGTGACCGCGGTTCGCAGCGCCAGCCCGATGGTCAGACCGAGCATCCCGAGTGCGACCACCGGCGCAACCAGGGCGCCGAGCATCAGCCGCCACCACCACTGAACCACCTGAGCCTGGTAATCGAAGACGGCAAGGGCGAAGAACAGCGGAGCGGCGGCGATCCCGAAGCTGATGACGATGAAGCGGATCACCATCAGGAGCACGAACCGGATGAGCTGAAAGAGCAACACCGGGATGAGCACGATCGCGACCAGACCGAGCTGCGGAAGGCGCAGCAGGCCGGTGAAGAGCAGCGCCCCGAGCGGATCGAAGCCGCTGGGATCGGGAACGGCGAGACCCACGAAGGTGAGGAACACGTCGGCGGCGAGTGCCGAGAAGAGCGGAATCAGCCAGCTCAGCACCGCGAAGCCGAGCTCGATGGCAGCGATGCCGGCGACCGCACGGAGCACGGTCTCGGCGACACCGGTCCCCCAGTGGGTGCGCTGGTCGTGGCTGCTGCGCACGATCCGGGCGATGGCCGCGGCGCAGACGATGACCATGGACACCAGGGCCAGCGACGAGTACGCGTCGTGATACAGGCTGGAGGCGTCGAGTTGCACATCGCCGCCGATCACCGACCGGGCGAACCCGTACGCCGAGGTGGGGTCGTAGCAGTTGGGCGACGCGGGGTTCCAGCCCACCGTGTTCCACGTGACCCACCCCAGGATGTCGTGCGCCGCCTGGCCCGGCACGGCGATCCAGCCGAGCACTGTGCTGAGGATCCCGGTCAGCGCGCTGACCAGGTGGGCGACGTCGCCGATGATCGGGACGTAGTCGATGGGGTTCAGGTCGGGACCGCTGCCGCCGACGCCGGGGCAGCTGGCTGACGGGACGGGGATGACGATCTGACCGGCGAGAAGGATCGGCGCGGACGAGGGGGCCACGGTCGCCCGCTACAGGCTCAGTGAGCCGGAGAGCATGGCGCTCGCTGCCAGCTTGCAGACCTCGATCACCCCGAGGCCGGCGAGACCGATGCCCACCGGGCGGAGGATGGCGTGGCCCCAATGCTCGTCCTGCTGGACCAGGCCGCGCTGCAGCGCGGTGGCGATCATGGCCACGAACACCAGCACCTGGGCCACGTCGGCGAAGGGCAGGAGGAAGTGCGCATAGAAGAGCTCGGCCAGGGCGGAGCTGCTATCTGCGAGCATCGCCCGCATGGATGCGATCACGATCTCGCTACGGGATCGCCGCGGTTGTTGGTGCGCATCGTGGGCCCACCGCCGGGAGGAGTCGGGTCACCCGGAGGCGGCTGCTGCGGCGCAGTGGTCACGTGGGCCGGCTGGAGGGGTTGCCGGTGCCGCAACTGCCGAATGGCCGAGACGTCGACGGTGAACCGCACGATGCGCATGCCGGAAACCCTAGAGACTTTTCGCTCACAGAGCGCTTACACTTTTTCCGGCCACACGTCCGCGATGACCAAGCCGTCACATGCGGCCGGGGTCGCTCCGCGGCTTGAGGACCCGTGCCGGACTCACCACGAGGCGACACCGCCCACCGGCATCGCACCCCGATCATTGCAAGGCGGGTGACCCCCCGCGGGCGGGGAGCCAGCCGTCCGGAGCGGCCGTCAGCGATGTGCTTACACTTTCGCCGCCGCGCGCTCTGGCCCTCCATCCCTCATGATCCCGGGGTGACGCAGCGAGCCGACGTCCTGGTGCTCGAGGACAACCCGACCGAGCTCGAGGAGATCGTGACGGTCACCGAGGCGTGCGGCCTCGACACGCTGGCAACCCGCTCCCCGCAGCAGGCGATCCGCCTGCTCCGCGCCAACGACCCGGTCCTGGCCATCCTCGACTGGAACATGCGGCTCTCGCCGGATGCGGAGCGAACCGCGGAGAACGTGCTCCGCACCCTGGCCCGGGATCATCCCGAGACCTTCACCATCGTCTTCGCGCTGCGTGCCGGCAGCGACCTCGATCTGCAGAATCAGATCGCCGTGGCCCACCCCGGGGCGATCCCACACGACAAGCTCCAGGGGCTGACCAGCCTGCTGCTGCGCGTTCGCCAGCTCCTGCAACGCAAGGTCGGCGATCTCCGGGTCGATCGCGGCACCGTGGTCCACGTTCCGAGCGGAACCCGCTATCAGAACAAATGGGGGGTGCGGCTACTCTGCGGCTACCCGGAGGCGACCATGGCGAAGCGGCATTCGACCCCATACATGGCCATGTATCGCTTCGGGGTCTGGCTCCGTGATGTCGACTCCACGGTCTCGCTGGAATCCGAGGGCGCCGGCTTCTATCACCTCGAGGTCACCGGGACGCGGTCCGGTCGTGCGGCTCAGCGCCGCTGACATCGCCGCGCTGCCCATTCCGGTGGCGCTCTTCGATCGTGACGGGGCGTTGCTCGCAAGCTCCGCGGAATGGGCCGGTGGCGGTCCCGGCACCGTCGTCTACCGCCTGCCCGCCGCGTCGCTCGCCGTCGGATGCGACGAGCAGGATCCCGACATCGCTGGCCTGTTGACCGAGCTGGTGACCGCGATGCGCGAGGGCGCTCAGGCGTGCGAGGGCGCACATCAACTTCGCCTCGGTGCGCTCGCGAGCAGCGTTGCGCTGGTGGCCGGGATCCCCGACCTGCATGGGGGCACCACCGCCGATGTCCTCGACAACCTCGCGGCGCTCCTCACGACAGTCAGCGCCCACGGAGTAACGATCAACGCGCACACTCCCGGGGCGGTTCCCGATGCGCCGGTGCTGGCACTGGCGTTGCTGCAGCTGGTCATCAACGCCCGGCGCCATGACGACGCGACCGAGGTCACCATCGACATCGATCCAGGGCCTGCGTTTTGCGTCCGCTGGCACGGCGAGCTTCCGCCCCAAGGCGTCAGCACCGCGCGCCACCAGGCCGACCGCGACCGCTGGGGACTCGGCTTCGTCAGGCTGGCCATGGACGCGCTGGGAGGCGTCTCCCTCTCCCCCGCCTCCCACGGAGTCGGCCAGGTGACCGCCATCCTGTCGGTCGACCCATCGCCGCGACTGCAGCTTCCCCTGGCGGCGATCCGCCATGGCGTCGTTGATGCGGCATCGCCGGCATGGGACGAGGAGACTCAGTTGCCTCCCGGGTCGCGGCTCCCCGAGCGCTGGAGTCGGCTGGTGGATGCGGCGACGGGTTCCCCGCGGGTCATTCAGCGCGCCCGAACCGCACGCGCCCGTGCCGCTGAGGGCACCGTGTGGATCGCCATCCCCCCGGAGGGCACTGCCGACAGGGCGCGCGACGTCATCCGGGGCCTGGAGCACGAGCGCGATCTCCTCGATGCACCGCAGCCTTTCGCGACCCTCATCGAGGGTCTCGCGGGTGTGATCGCGCTGCTGCTCGGCGACCACGCGCACCGCGTGACCCCCGCGGCGTTTGACGAGGGATACCCGCGCGCCGTCGATGCTGTCGCTGCACCACCGTTCCCCGGTCGCTTCACCGGGCCCGCCGCGCCCAGTCCCGCACTCATCGCCGTTCTCGCATCGCGGTTCAGTGCGGACCTCTGTATGCGCGACGGACGGATCGCCATCCACGTGGCCGACAGCCGCCGCGCCGAGGCCATCACCCGGCGACTCGGCGACGGAAGCGGAATAATCCTGCTGCCGTGAGAAGGCCCCGACGAACTCTCGCGGTGTCGGGCGATGTAGCCCAGCGGTATGACGGGATAGGCTGCTCGCGTCCACAGCGGTCAATCAACGCAGGACACCGCCGGGTCGCTGCTCCGGTTCCGTTCGTCGTATAGCTACCCAGGACTGAGAGCGGACAGAATCGTCGGCCCAGCGCTCTAGCAATAGTTTCCTGGACAAGACGAAGCCGGAGGCTTCGAAAGGTCGCACCTCGCCGAGACCGAAGACCATGAGAGGCCGTTGAGCCCTGCCGGTGCTTCAGCCCAGGGAGGGAAGGAGCGTATAGCAGCTAGAGCCAAGGCCGCCAACCTGAGCATCAAACCGAACGTCCTGATTGCAGACGAAGAACTCGCGCCATTCATGCCGGCGCACACCACCCGAACGGTCCCCACGCAGGAGAGCCATATCGCTGGCTTGTGTCTTGCTCTGACCGCGTTCACGATGACTCACCTTGCGCTGCAAAGATTGGGCTCTCAATCACCACATGGCGAATCAGCAGACGGAGAACCGTGGAGAACGACCGGAAGACACTCAGCGCTTGCTCGGCGGTGCCGATTTCGGCGTGTCCGCCGGGGGCAGCGTGACCGACGCTACTCCTGACGGTTGGAGGTCGAGCTTCGAGAGGGTTCTGATCGCATCTCTTGGCCCTACAAGGATGGCAAGACGGATATCCCTCGCTGCGCAGAAGGTCAGCGCCCTGTCTATCGTAGAAAGCTCAATCCCCGCGACGCAGGCCATCAAATAGGTTGACGCGCCCACTGCTTCCACCAAATCAAGGTCTCGATGAATTTGCGTATCGGTGAAGTCGTCGCTCCCGGGTTTAACTTCCCCACTCCATATATCACCGTGAACTAGAGCAAGAATGTCGGCCTCGCGAGCAGTTCCGTCGGGGAACGTGAGGTTGGTGCCTGGGATTGCAACCACGTCATCACCGTAGAGGTCGCGGAGCGCTGCCACAACAATCACATGGCCCAAAACCCCCTGATCGCTCGCTCGGTCGATGAGCGCGTTCAGTCGGTAATGAATCACAGGTTGCGAGGCGTTGTCGAGCGAGTAGGGCGCCTCACTACGACATCCCGGGCAAATAGCGGGTGCAGTCGCATCCGAAAGCTCGATGAACGCCTTCATGCCGCAGACGGGGCAATCGGCCTGAAATCCTCTCAACACTATGCCCGCATCGGCAAGCGGGTTCAATACGGCGCCAATCTGCGTTGGCGCGGCCACGTCAGCGCCTCGGACCTCTTCAAAGATCCGCTCTAGCGTCCGCGTCTCCTGACGGACGTTCATCAGCCGACGGGCGAACTCTTCACGTCGTGCTTCTGGAACTTCGGGCAGCTCTCTACGCATCTCGCGAAGCTCGTATTTGAAGCGGTGCGTAGTAAGAGCGTCGATAACCCTAAGCGCTACTGTATCGCGGATTCGATCGACTTCGGGGATGGCTCCGAGCACTCCGCCAGCAAGCCTGCCCTTATCGCTTAGGCCATGCGTCACGCGTCGGTCGGTGAGATATGCGTCGAGGATCGCTCCACGCTCAGGTATGGCTAGGTTGAATGTGTAATGAGCGGCGGGCCAGGTGGAGACTTCCACAAAGCCTTGAGCGATGACCGCGTTCCGCTCGAAGAGCTTGGCTGCAGACAGACTTGCAGGGATAGTGAACGCACTCGGCCCGGAGAACCTGAGCCGCACCTCCCCACCAATGCCCGGGCGGAACTGAACCGGTGAATCCACCGTAATAATAGTCCCGTTGCGCCTCAAATACGTAGGTTCGGTAGCTCGCGTACCGAAGTCTCTACGGCGAGCGACAAACCACGAGGGATTTGCTATCGCCGCCGTAAGCTGTTGCGCTGTCCTCGCCGTACCAGGTGTGGTTGGTGTGAGCGAGAACGTATCCGCTGAGTACTCCTTGACGCCCAGCGTGGCAATGAAGGCGCGAAGGGTAGTTTCGTCTAGCGATCTGCTGTATACGATCATGTCCGGCTCGTACACGTAGTTCTGCTTGTTTCGCACAGCCTCCAACATTGCTTTCAACTCACCCGCGTCCTCCCAATCGCGAGGGAGGATGCAGCTCGCAAAATGTGCCAGACGAACCGGGATAAGAGCCCTAGTGTTCCAAAACCCCAGCGCGTCCTCCAAGCTGTCGGGCTCAGACAGCCAAAGGACAATTGGACCTCCCGAGACGCCGTAGAGTGCAGTTTCCCCGCACTGCCGCCCGGTAGCTGCAATTAGACTCGACTCGTTCAGCTGCGCTCCGGCAACCTGTAACGGTCCGATTGGCTGGGGAAAAACTGTCTGTCCAACGGCTTGCCACGCGGACAGCTGTTCAGCATCGGACGCCGCCCCCAAGCCTACCAAGGAGACGAGGTTGTCGTCCGGCTGAGCAGCGAATACGTTGGTGTGACCGAAGCTGGGCTGCACTGCGGCAGCGTGGAGAGTTGCATGTTGCTGTACGTAGGAAAGATCGACTACGCCGCGTTGACTCTGTTCCTGCAGCGAGTTGCGCCATTCGGCAAAGTTGGAGGTGGCGCAGACGTAATCCGGCGGCGCCACATCTGTCAGCGGGAACCATTCTTCGAGGATCCGCCCGTCCGAGCCAACAGGAAGAATCAGTTCTTGGAGCCCACCCCAACGACTCGAGGCTTCTAAGACTGCCGCACGGAAATCGGCTTCTGAGCCGTCGGCGACCGCGTAGGTGAGTCGGATCGGGCGCACGTCGACGTTAACCAACGCGGGACCGAGTTCCTCAGCCACCCGAGTGAGGTCCAAACCTTGATGAAACCTCCGGCCGCAACCGAGAACGGTATGGCTTCAATTGCTGGAGGATCACGTTTCTGCCAAGTCTCATCCTTGTCCTCCCGATGCGCGCTGGCGACCGGGGCAGAATCGTAGCGCGCATGTCACGTGACTGAGACCTCAGCAACGCGGTCGAAGCCCCGCGCGTCCACGAGGTGTCCCCGGTCGGTGAGCTGTTGATCGCTCTCATGGCATTCGAGCACCGCGCGGCCTCCGCTGCAACCCCCAAGGCGAGTCGCCTCCGGCGAGGGGTTTCCGCTCCGACCTTGTGCGCGCCGCTTCCCGAAAGCCACGCGATCAACCTCACAGGAGGACACATCCATGGCCCGGAAGCCCGACCTCGCAGCCGACGTCGATGGCGACGTCACCGATACCCCGGCGAAGTCCCGGTCGTACGGGATCAACCACTTTCGCATCCTCGGACGGATGACCGCCGACCCACAGCAGCGGTTTACCCAGAGCGGCAAGGCCGTCGTCAATCTCGGCATCGCCACCAACGTCAACGGCTTTGCCGAGTTCCACGACGTCGTGGCCTGGGAGAAGGCCGCCGAGATCATCGGCCAATACGGCCGCAAGGGCCGTGAGATTCACGTCGAGGGGCGCATCACCTCGAGGATCCGCGACGTCGAGGGGCACCGCGTCAAGCAGCTCGACCTTGTGGTCGAGAGCTTCCAGCTGCTCGGACCCGCGCCCACCGGCGAGGCCGAGGCCTAGCAGGACATGGGGCCGGGAAACCGGCCCCATTCCTCATACCCCGGGTCGGCCTCGAGTGCCGTGCTCAGGAAGGGCCTGTAGTCATATCGACGCGCTCAGCGAGCTGGCCGCTCAGTCCGTTGTTAAGCCCTCTGACGCTCGACGACGGCCGCTGCAGGGAGATCGCTCGACCACGAACCACCCATGGCGAGCCGGCACAGACCGCCCTCGATGGAGCCATCCCACCACAGCCGCCGACCTCATCGCGTCAAGGGAGGCTTCGCCGCCACGGGCGCCCTTGACGCCGGCCGACGGCGGTGGTCTCGGGAGGCCCTCGAGGGTCGGACAGGCCGGCCCCGCACGGAGGTCAAGCCATGGCGACACCACGCTCTCCCCGCAGCCCTGCAGAGGTCGCGGCCATCCAGGCGCGTCTGCAAGAGCTCGCCGACCACCCCGGACGCGTTGAGCGGATGCATGGACGGCACGAGCTCGACGGTCTCCTCGGCCTGCCTCAGGACAGCCGTCGTTCGACCGAGCCGGAGAGCATCGCTCGCTTCGCCGCTGACTACGGCTCTGTCCCTGAGGACCAGGCAGTCAATTACGGGAGCGGAATCCTGTGAGCGCCGCGGTGACCCGCGACGATCTGCTCAGCCAGCTCACTGAGGGCATCCGCCGGCTCACCACGTCGGAGGCATGGCTCGCATGGATGCGCATCCAGAGTCGCTTCTACCGGTACAGCTTCGGCAACACACTGCTCATCGCCTGGCAGCGGCCGGATGCATCACTGGTGGCGGGATACCGGCGCTGGCTCGAGTTGGGCCGCCAGGTGCGCCAGGGCGAGACCGGCATCCGCATTCTCGCGCCTTGCCGGTATCGCACGGCACGTGACGAAGACAACGACAACGACGGTTCTGACCTTGTCGATACCGTGCGCAGCTTTCGCGTTGCCGTCGTGTTCGCGCTCGAGCAGACGGACGGAGAACCTCTGCCTGAGTTGCCGATCGCTCGCGTATTGGGCGACGACCCCGCCCGGTGCTTCGACACGCTCTGCGATCAAGCGCGGGAGCTCGGCTACCAGGTTGCTCTCGACTCCTTCGATTCCCCGAGCAAGTGCGGAGAGACCAACTTCGCGACTCGGACGGTGACGATTCGACATGATCTTTCACCCG
>Ga0307374_10008368_pt1 | contig 15487 bp, 12 predicted proteins | sample OX3MG_FD_202532 | JGI IMG/M metagenome (GOLD analysis project Ga0307374, IMG submission 202532) | Soil microbial communities from Risofladan, Vaasa, Finland - OX-3 | ecosystem: Environmental > Terrestrial > Soil > Coastal area > Acid sulfate soil | place: Finland: Risofladan, Vaasa | collected... | reverse complement strand
CGGTCGGCGCCTACGCCACGGCGCTGCTGCAGATGCACCTGAGCTGGCCGCTGTGGGCGCTGTTCCCGGCCAGCGCCGCGATCGCGGCGGTGACCGGGGTCGCGGTCGGCACGGCCGCCGCCCGGCTACGCGGGCCCTACCTGGCGGGCGCCACCCTCCTGCTGGCCGTCGCCCTGCCCTCGCTCGCGACCCAGTTCCCCGGTGTGTTCGGCGGCGACCAGGGGCTGAGCGTGTCGGTCACCGCCCCGGCCGCGCTCGGGGTGGACTTCCCGCCCACCCGCTGGCTGGCCTGGATCAACGCGGGCACCGCGCTGATCGTCCTGATCCTGCTGGCCAACCTTGCCCGCAGCAGGATCGGCCGCTCATGGCGGGCCATCCGGGATGACGAGACGGCCGCCGCCCTGGCCGGCCTCAACGTGGCCCGGCTGCGGATCCTCGCCTTCGTGGTCAGCGCCGCCTGTGCGGGCCTGGCCGGCGCCATGCTCGCCGTCTACTCCTCACAGGTGTCCCCCGGCGCGTTCACTGTCACCCTGTCGATCGCGCTGCTGACCGGGGCGGTGATCGGCGGTCTCGGCAGCCTGGCAGGTGCGCTGTGGGGCGCCCTCGTGATCGTCCTGGTACCGACCTATGTCACGGACGTGGCCACCAGCCACGGCCTGTCCAGCACCGTCGCCGCCAACATCCCGGTCGCCGCGTACGGCGTGGTCCTCATCGCCGTGATGCTCGTCTTCCCCGACGGCATCCAGGGAGGGCTGCGCCGGTTCTGGGGCCTCACCCCGCCGGCCGCCGCAGTCCCGCTTGCCCGCCTCAATTCCTTGCGCCGGCATCCGCCGGCCAGCGAACACCAGGAAGAAGGCACCACATGAACAGAACACACCGGGTGCGCCCGCCCGCCATCGCCGCCGCGGCGGTCGTGGTCGCGATGATCGCCGCCGGCTGCGGCAGCTCGTCGTCCAGCGGATCGTCCGGCGCGGCCACCGCCTCCGCCCCGGGGATCACCGCGACGCAGATTCTCATCGGCAGCCACCAGCCCCTGACCGGCCCGGCCGCACCCGGCTACAGCGAGATCGCGCCCGCCGCCAACGCGTACTTCCAGTACGTCAACGCCCACGGCGGCATCTACGGCCGCAAGATCAAGTACACCTACCTCGACGACGCCTACGACCCGTCCAAGACGGTGAGCGACGTCCACCAGCTGGTGCTCCAGGACAACGTGTACGCCATCTTCAACGGCCTGGGCACCCCCACCCACCTGGCGGCGGTCAGCTTCCTTAACTCCAGCAAGGTGCCGGACGTGTTCGTCGCCTCCGGCTGCGACTGCTGGAACAACCCGTCAACCTACCCGCAGACGTTCGGCTGGCAGCTCGACTACATCCGCGAGGGCAAGATCCTCGGCAGCTACATCAAGCAGCACTTCCCCGGCAAGAAGGTCGGCTACTTCTTCCAGAACGACGAGTTCGGCCAGGACGGCGTCAAGGGCCTCGACTACGAGATCCCGAAGGCGCAGGTCGTGAGCAGGCAGAGCTACGTTCCGACCAACGTCAACATCGGCCCCCAGGTCGCCGCGCTCAAGGCGGCAGGCGCCCAGGTCGTGGTGTCGTTCTCGATCCCGGCGTTCACCGCGCTGCTCAAGCTGACCAGCCTCAAGCTCAACTACAACCCCACGCTGGTGGTCAGCGACGTCGGCTCGGACCCGATCACGCTGGGCGGGCTGCTGGAGGCGTTCGCCAAGCAGGGCGGCACGACGGTCAACGGCAGTCAGCTCACGCAGGGCATCATCACCGACGGCTACCTGCCCACCCTGGGCGACTCCAGCAACAGCTGGATCGCGCTGTTCAAGCAGGTCCACGACACCTATGACGCGAAGGCGCCGTTCGACGGCAACGTGCTGTACGGCGAGGCGGTCGGGTACGCGTTCGTGCAGGCCATGCTGAAGGCCGGCAAGAACCCGACCCGGGCCGACCTGGTCAAGGCGATCAACGGCGGGCTGCCGCAGGGCCCCGCGATGGCGCCTTACGCCTACTCCGCCACCGACCACAACGGCATCACCGGCGCGTTCATCGGCGTGATCCGCAGCGGTGCCATCGTCCAGCAGGGGCCGGTCCTGGTCACCGACACCAGCCCGACCGGGGCGGTCACCCCGTTCGTCGGCTCCGAGCAGACGGCGCCCGCCAGCGGGATGCCGTAGGCATGCCCTAGTCAGCCGGCCATTATCATGCGCACCAGCCAGGCACCGGCCTACCGCGCCGGGCCTGGCTGGTGCCTGGCATGTGTCACGGACGGGGGGTTACCGGTGTGAGCGTGGCAACGAGCCGGCGGGCCGCCGCGAGCCCTGACCTCCCGCCCGCGCAGCGGCTGCTGCGGGCGGCCGAGGAGCTGTTCGGGGAGTCCAGCTACCGGCGGGCGACAGTGGCGGGCATCTGCGCCCGGGCCGGCATCGCCACCGGCAGCTTCTACGCCCACTTCGGCTCCAAGGCGGAGATCTTCGCCGCTGTGGTCCGCCAGATCAACGCCGACCTGCGGCTGGCGATGCGGTCGGCGATCGAGCAGGCCGGCGAGGGGCAGCGGGCACGGGAGCGGGCCGCGTTCCGTGCCTTCTTCGACATGCTGTCGCAGCGCCCGTGGATGGACCGGATCGTGCGCGAGTCGGAGTTCGTCGACCCGGGGCTGTTCCGCGAGTACTACGAGCATCTGGCCCGCGGCTACTCCCGCGGGGTGCGGCAGGCCCAGCTGGCCCGGGAGGTGGACGCCCGGTACGACCCGGAGGTGATCGCCTACATCTACACCGGGGTCGGCAACTTCATCGGCATGCGGTGGGCGGACTGGACGGCCGGCGGCCGGGTTCCCGACGATGTGCTCGACGACGTGCTGGAGGTGCTGCGGCGCGGCCTGCCGCCATCGGGCAGCCAGGAAACCCACTAAGCTCATTGCGCCAACCCGCCATTACGGGCATTCCTGGCCGTTGACGGCATTGGATCGGAGACATCCATGGCCCGCAATGAAACGGGACCGCCTGCCGACCCCGCCCCATCGTCTGGCGAAGCCGGGGCGACCGGGACAGCCGGGGCGACCGGGGCCGGCCGGCTGGCCCGGCTCGCCAGGCTCGGCCGGCCTGCCAAGGCGCCCGGGCCACCCCCGGCGGGGAAGCCGCCCCGGTCGGCCGCCCCCGCGTACTGGTTCCCGCTGGCGCTGTTCGGCCTGCTCAGCCTGGCCGCTGCACCCTTCTACCGGGTGGCTGGGCAGTACTCGGCGTTCGGCTGGGCCGGGTACGCCCCACTCCAGAGCGCCGGCAACGGCGGTTTCTTCGTCATCAGCGGTAGCCCGTTCCTGCCGGGTGGCCTGTTCCGGCATTCCTTCTTCCTGCCAGGCGGGCCGTGGTTTTTCGATTCGAGCTTCGTTCTCGGCTGGTACTGGCTGGAGGCGATCGTCGGCGGCTACCTGCTGACCCTGGCCTGGTACCGGCGGCAGGCGCGCAGGACCGGCGCCGTGCTGCCCGCGCGAAGCTACTGGGTCGCCGGGATCGTGCTCATCGCGGCCGGGCTGGTGCTGCCGCTGCTCTGGGTGACGCTGTCCGGCTTCTGGCAGCCGACGCTGCTGGCCGCGCTCTGGATGCAGGGCACGGTCGAGTTCATCGTCATCGCCATGGGCCTGTGGCTGTTCGCCAGCCATGAGCGGAGCCGCAGCCTGGTCGTGATCGCGCTCGCCTATACCGTGACCGCCCTGCTGACCAACGTGTGGCAGCCAGCGGCCCTGCTGCCGATCGTGCTGCTGCCGGGGGCCGTGCTGTTCGTGGCCGGTCTCGGCGTCCTCGCCCTGCGGCGCCGGCCACGGCCCGCCTGACCGGCCGGTGCCCTTGCCGCCAGCCAGCCGCCGGCACGTATTGTCATAGCCATGGCTAACGGGATCGCGCCGTCCCGCACGATCCCGGAGCTGCTGTCCGATGCGGCGCGCCGGGACGGCGACGGCATCTGGATCCGCGGCGACGAGGGCGAGATGAGCTTCGGCGCCGCGCTGGCGCAGACGGCGCTGACCGCGCAGGCTCTGCGGGACGCCGGGGTCCGCCATGGTGACCTGGTCCTGGTCACCATCCGCACCACCCCGGCCTACCTGCTGTGCTGGCTGGCGCTCGCCTCGATCGGCGCGGTCACCGTCTCGGTGAACCCGCGCAGCACCCCGGCCGAGCTGGCCGGGCTGGCAGACCAGACCCGGCCGCGTGCCGTCATCACCGACGTGGGCCTGTCCGCGCTGATCGCCGAGGCGGGCATCGCCGGGCTGCCCACGCTCGGCGTGCTGGACGTGGGCGAGCTGACGCAGGGCTGGCCGGAGGCCGGGCCGGCGTCCGCCCCGGCGGCGGCGATCGGCGCGCTGGGCGCCGGGGTGAGCCACGACGACCTGGCGGTGCTCATCCCGACCTCGGGCACCACCGGCCGGTCGAAGCTGGTCATGCAGACCCACCGGGCCTATGCCCTGGCCGGGGATGGCTTCCCGTACTGGATGGAGCTGACCGCCGCCGACCGCCTGATGACCTCGCTGCCGCTGTTCCACATCAACGCCCCCGCCTACTCGGTCATGGGCTCCCTGGCCTGCGGGGCGGGCCTGATCCTGCTGCCGCGCTTCTCCGCCAGCACCTTCCTGGACTCGGCCCGCAGGCACGGGGCGACCGAGTTCAACGCGATCGGCGCCATGCTGGAGATCCTCATGCGCCAGCCGGCCCGGCCCGGCGACGCGGACACCCCACTGCGCCTGTGCTACACCGGCCCGGCCCCGGCCCGGGAACGGCAGGAGGAGATCGAGCGCCGGTTCGGCCTGCGGATCGTCGTCGGCTACGCGATGTCGGAAAGCCCCTACGGCCTCATCTGGCCCCGCGGCACCCGCCCCTACGAGACCCTGGGCAGCCTGCGCCAGCATCCCCGGCTCGGCGTCATCAACGAGGGCCGGATCGTCGACGAGCAGGGCAGCGACCTGCCCCCCGGCGAGACAGGAGAGCTGCTGCTGCGCAACCCGGTGATCACCCCCGGCTACTGGGGCATGCCGGAGGAGACGGCCGCCGCGATCACTCCCGAGGGCTGGCTGCACACCGGCGACCTGGTCACCGTGGACTCCGGCGGCACGTACATGTTCATCGCCAGGAAGAAGGAGGTGCTCCGCCGCCGCGGCGAGAACCTCTCCCCCGCCGAGGTCGAGGAGGCCCTGGCCAGCCATCCCACCGTGCTCGAATGCGCTGTAATCGGCGTGCCGTCCGAGCTGACCGAGGAAGAGGTCAAGGCCTTCGTGGTGCCGGTCCCCGGCACCCGGCCCGACTTCGCCGAGCTGCACGCTCACGTGGCGGCCCGGCTGGCCGCCTTCAAGGTCCCCCGCTACTGGCAGGCCATCGCCGAGCTGCCCCGCACCCCCACCTCCCGGGTCGCCAAGCACCGGCTGCCGCAGGGCCACCAGGACGGCGAGTACGACGCGGAAGCGACCAGCGCGAGACCGCCACGCGCTCCAGGTGGTGCGCCTGCATGGTGAGCCGGGTGTGCTGGCGCTGCCGTACCCGCTGACCATCGACGGCCTGACAGCCAACCGCGATCACGCTGGTGTCCTGAAACCCTTTACCGGGCTGGCCGGGCGCTCTTAAGCCGGGCGCTCTTAAGCCTGGCGCTCGCCAGGCGGGACGACGAACGTGCCGCGGCCGGGCACGGTGTCGATCAGCCCCTCATCCCGCAGCAGGCCCAGCGCTCGTTTGACAGTCGCGGCCGACAGCTCACTCTCGTCCGCCAGCTCCAGCCGAGTGGGCGGAGTTCTTGGCCGCGGTCAAGTCCGGGAAGTTCGATGACGTCTCATCGCGGCTCGATTGCCTCAGCTTGCCAAGGAAGCCGAACAGCTGACACGGCGGCCTGCTCATCCCTGTGGATCCCGGCATGCGCTTTGCCTGGGCCGGGACCGCCGACCGGCCGACCACGGCCCAGGCAGGTGCGAAATACCAGCTTACGCAGGCCAGACGGGGCTTTCCCCTAGATCCGGTAGAACAGGTTGAGGAACCGGTCGGCCAGTTCCTGGTCGCCGCGCGCGGTGCCACCGTTGATCCGGCCGAACGCGGTCAGCACCAGGCTGCCTGCGTCGAAGTCGATCACCGCCGGCAGGTCGCTCACGTCACCCGGCTCGTACGCCATGCCCTGGTCAGAGATGCTGATCCGGTAGCTGCCCGCGTTGCGCCCGGTGACGGTGAGGCCGATCGTGAACGGGCTCAGGTCGGCGCTGGCCCGGATGGTGTACTGCCAGACGATGAACATGTACGGCACCAGCAGGTCAGCCGCGTCGGCAGACAGCGCGTGTGCGCGGCCGATCCCCTCACGGATGTCCCACGAGTGCACGCCGTAGTCCATGAGCTGGCCACCGGCATAGATGGACGGCGGCACCGGTCCCATGTAGGCGTGCGGGGCCATGAAGCTGCCCCACTCGTCCTCGCCGATGGAGCCAAGCAGGTCCAGGATCTTGTCCAGGTCGGTGCGGACGCGGCTCATTATCTCGGCTTGCGGGACGCCCCGGAACGAGCGCCCACCGGCGCCGGCCAGCTCATGCATGGCGGGCAGCCCGTGTGCATCCGCGGAGTTGCCGGCCCGGGCCACCTCGAACGACTTGAAGTAGCCCTCGGTGGTGTCGATGATGTGGCCGATGATGTCCCGGACCTGCCAGTCACCTGCCGCGGTGGGAGCTTCCCATGCGCCAGGCGCTTCGGCCATCGCGAACATGCGTTCCGCTTCGTCGCGGACGACCCGGAGGATGGTGTCTTTCCCCTCATAGGTCAACGCGTTCCACGCGCTCATAGTGGTACCTCTCCTTGGATGAGCGCCGGGTCGGCCCAAGGGGCCAGCGGCGGCGCGCGGAGCCGGTGGCGGTGCAAGCAGAGTGGCCATGCACCGCACGGCAGTTCACATTACGAACCTCAGCGCACTATGCGCCCACGTGTCAATGCTTCCCCCCGGACTCGCGTGCCGCACCAGGTCACCAATCGCGCCAGCCCACAAAAAGCCCTCATCCGCACGGTGGCCAGGGCACGAGAAGACCCGCACGCCAGCCGGGCGGGCTGCACGCGGGAACCCGCGGAGCAGACCGCCACCAACGCCGGACAGGGCCGCGCGCGGGGGTCCGGGGGGCCGTCCCCCGGAAAGCATCGCGGGCCCCCGGCGAAGCCGCCCCGAAGGGCGGCGAGCACGCGAGCCCGCCCCGGCTCCCGCGATAGGACTCGAACCTATAACCTGCCGGTTAACAGCCGGACGCTCTGCCAATTGAGCTACGCGGGATCAGCCGACACAAGGACACCGGTACCGGGCAGAACCGGTGATCCGTCCCTTGCGGTCGCGGGGATAAGGGTAGCGCACTGACAGGGTGCCCGCTTCCCAGCGACGAGGGCGCGGTGCTGGCCGGCCGGGGCGTCAGGCCAGGAGTACGGCTGCATATCGGGGGGAAGTCGACCCCGCAGGTTTCCCTGCGGAAAACCCGCAGGTTCACTGGCGGAAGAGAGGTGCCAGATGCGGTACCGGTACGTGTTCATGGCCGGTCTCGGCGTCGGCTTCGTGCTGGGCGCGCGGGCAGGCCGGGAGCGCTACGAGCAGCTGGCCAAGCTCGCACGCAAGGCGGCGGACAGCCCGGCCGTCCAGCAGGCGGCGGGTGCCATCCACGCCCAGGCCACAGGCCTGGCCAAGTCGACCAGGAGCAAGCTGGCTGAGCAGGTGCCCCGGCTGGCCGGGGCGGCGCGGGGCAAGGTAGACGCGGCCCGGAAGGAGCGCGGCGCGGCCAGGGACGCGAACGGGCGGACCGCCGCCGACGGACAAGGGCCCCACACCACGGCGCCGGGCAGGCGCGGCGAGGCCCCGGCCTGACCGGGTGCCACGGTTCCGGTCCGTTCCAGCGGCCATGCCAGTCCACCTGGTCTGACTACTCAGCGTTGTCGTAAGATCACCTTATGAGTCCGCTGACTGGCGTGCTGGCAGAGGCATGGGCCTACTACCGCAGGTATGCGGCCCACTTCCTCACGATTGCCTTCGTGATCTACCTGGTGACCGCGATCCTGGTGGCGGTCCTGATCGCGTTCGCCGGCATCGCCGGCGCGATCCTGGCCTGGATCATTGACCTGGTCGGTCTCTTCCTGGTCCAGTCGGCGCTGGTCCGGGCGATCCAGGATGTCCGCGACGGGCGGGTGGACCTCGATTTCGGGCAGACAGTCTCGGCCGCGCTGCCCTTCCTGCTGCCGGTCGCCGTCGCGTCCATCCTCGCCAGCATCGGCATCGGGATCGGGCTGGTCCTGCTGATCGTGCCCGGGCTGATCCTGCTCACGTTCTGGTCGCTGATCGTGCCCGCCATCGTCATCGGGCAGTCCGGGGCCTTCGGATCGTTCGGCCATAGCTGGCGGACCGTCCGCGGGAGCGCCTGGAACGTGTTCGGCGTCTACGTGCTGGTGTTCCTGATCTGGATCGCCTTCAGCATCGTGCTCAGCCTGATCCTGCTGGCGCTGCCGATCCTGGCGCGCAACTTCATCAGCACCGTGATCTCCGGCACCCTGGTCGCACCATTCCTGGCGCTGGTGGTGACGCTCGTCTACTACCGGCTGACCGCCGCCCACGAGGCAGTGGCGGCTGTGCCTGGCGGGGCGCCCCCGCCAGGCACAGCCACTCCGCCCGGCCCGGCCGCCTCTCCTGGCACCCCGCCCGGCCCGGCGACCCCGCCCGGTCCGGCCACCTCTACCGGCACCAGCACCCCGCCCGGCACTCCGCCCGGCCCGGCGACCCCACCCGGTGCCGATACCCCACCCGGTGCCGATACCCCACCGGATACCGGCACCACGCCGGGCGCAGCCAGTCCCGGCTAGCCGGAGCTTGCCTGGCGAGCCTGTCCGCCGCTGGCCGACGCGGTTAGCATGTGCGCCATGAGCCCGCTTTCGGGGGTCTTGCGCCAGGCCTGGCGGCTGTACCTGAATCACGCGCCGCTCTTAGTCGCCATTGCCTGTGCGATGCTGTTCGGCCCGGTAGGGATCATCAAGGCAGGCGGTTACCTGCTGGCACGGTTCTACCCTTACGACCCGCACGGCTGGCTGGTCCCGGCGGCGGACATCCTGGCCTGGTCACTTGGCGGCGCCCTGCTGGTCGCAACCGCGGACAGCAGCCGGAATGGCGGGGGGCCGCTCGTGGACGTGCGGCGGGCGGTCAGCGCCGCGCTGCCGATCGTCATCGCCTTCTTCCTCGCCCGGATCGGCGTCCGCCTCGGTCTGGCCCTGTTCATCGTGCCCGGGCTCATCCTGCTCACGTTCTGGTCCCTGATCGCGCCCGCCATCGTCATCGGCCGGGCCGGGCCACTGGAAGCCTTCGGCCATAGCTGGCGCACCGTCCGCGGTCACGGAATGGAGGTTTTCGGCACCTACCTGCTGGTTGCCCTCACCTGGTACGGCGTGTTCGTCGCCATCACATTCGCTCTGGGCGGACTGTCTGCCGCACTGGACGGCCGGGCCACGGCCGTCGCCGCGTTCATCGGCCGGACCGCTACCAGTTCCACCGTGACCGAAGTGCTGATGCTGCCGTTCCTGGCGCTCGTCATCACGCTCATCTACTGGCGGCTCACTGCCGCCGCACAGGACCGGGCAGCCTCGCTGGCAGCAGGCGGCTGGGCTGGCGATTAGCCCAGATAGCCGCGCAGGATCTGGGCGCGGCTGGGGTGACGCAGCTTGGCGAGGGTCTTCGACTCGATCTGGCGGATGCGCTCGCGGGTGACACCGAACTCGCGGCCCACCTCTTCCAGCGTCCGCGGATGACCGTCGGTGAGCCCGAACCGCAGCTGGATGATCTTCTGCTCGCGCCCGGACAGGCTGTCCAGGATCTGCTCAAGCTGGTCCTGCAGCATGATGAACGCCGCGGCCTCGAGCGGCACAACGGCGTCGGTGTCCTCGATGAAGTCGCCGAGGTCGGAGTCTTCCTCGCCGATCGGCGCCTGCAGCGATACCGGTTCCTGGGCGATCCGCTGGATCTCGGCGACCCGCTCCGGCGTCATCCCCATCTCGGCCGCGATCTCGTCCGGGGTCGCCTCCCGGCCCAGGTCCTGGTGAAGCTGGCGCTGGACCCGCGCCATCTTGTTGATCGTCTCCACCATGTGCACCGGGATCCGGATCGTGCGTGCCTGGTCCGCGATCGCCCGGGTGATGGCCTGCCGGATCCACCAGGTCGCATAGGTGGAGAACTTGTAGCCCTTGGTGTAGTCGAACTTCTCCACCGCCCGGATCAGGCCCAGGTTCCCCTCCTGGATCAGGTCCAGGAAGCTGAGCCCGCGGCCGATGTAGCGCTTGGCGATGGACACGACCAGCCGCAGGTTCGCCTCGATGAGCCGCTGCTTGGCACGCAGCCCTTCAGCGGCGAGCAGGGCGAGCTCGGTGCGCGCGGCACCATGGCAGGGCAGGCCGCCGGCCAGCTTCTCCTCCGCGAACAGTCCCGCCTCGATCGACTTGGCCAGCTCGACCTCGTCCTCGGCGGTCAGCAGCGGCACCCGGCCGATCTCGCGCAGGTAGATGCGCACGAGGTCACTGGTGACCGGACGGCGGGCCTCGTCGGACGAGGCGGCGCCGCGGCGGCCCTCGGCCTCCTCCGGCACAGCGTCGAGGATGTCGACACCCTCGTCCGAGAGCATCCGGACCACGCCCTCGATCGCGTGCGCCGGAAGGTCACTGGCATCGAGGGCGACGGCGATGTCGGCCAGTGCCACGGCACCTTGCTCCCTGGCACGCGCGATCAGGTCCGCCATCGGATCATCGGACTGCCGTCCGCTGGGGAGTAGCGTGAGGGTCACGAAGCCAGTGTGCGTCAGGATGCGCAGGTTACGGGGGGCTTAATTTTGTCACCCTGCGGCCTGTAACACCGGGGACACCGCGCGCGATCTGGGTCGGGCAGCGGTGCTCAGAGCGCTCCGGCGGCCTTCTCCAGCAGCGCTTTCCGCCGCTGTTCCAGCGCCACGAGATCGCCGAACGTCCGGTTGTACTCGGGGTTGTCCACCGGGCTGAGCCGCTGCAGCCGCGATTTGACCGTCGCGATGCTGCGGCTGACCGCCAGTTCCTCGACCCGCGCGAGCACCGCGTCGGCGTAACGGGCATCGGGCTCGCCGTCCGCTCTCGGCACCCGCAGGATCTCCACCGCCAGCTGCGTCACGAAGGCACGGGTGCGGTCCTCGGGCGCCTTGTCCCGCAGCCGCGCCGTCCACTCCTGCGCGTTGCCCGCTCCCCCGGTGCCGCCGCAGACCGCGATCAGCTCACGCACCTCCGTGTGCTGGGCGGCGGTGAAAGCCGCCTGGTCAATGGCGTCGAAAGCCGGCCCGCACAGGGCCGGCCGCTGGATGGCCAGCTTGAGCGCCTCCCGCTCCACCTGGATCACCGGGTCGGCCAGATCGTAGCGGGGTTCGCCATCGCGGCCGCCCTGCTGGCCCGCTGGCCCGCGCCCACCGGATCGGGCCGGCCCGCCCGCGTCGCCACCTGGACCCTGCTCCCGGTCAGCCCAGTAGACCCGGCCCTGGCCGGCCGTCGCCGCGCGGCGCTGGCCACCACCGTGCTGGCCACCACCGTGCTGGCTGCCACCGCGCTGGCTGCCACCGCGCTGGCCACCACCGTGCTGGCGGACCCGGGCCAGCACGAACTCCTCGTCCAGCATGCCCAGCCAGCGGTCGAGGCTGATCGCGTACCTGTCCCGCAGGCCCCGGTCCTTGATCCGGCCGATGATCCGCGCCGCGGCGTCCAGCGCGGCCAGCCGGCCTTCGTTGGTGTCGAGGTTGTGCTTGCCCAGCTCGCTGCGGATCGCGAACTCGAACACCGGCACCCGCCGCGCGACCAGGTCGCGCACGGCCGCGTCACCCTGCTTGAGCCGCAGATCGCACGGGTCGAGGCCGTCCCGCTGCACGGCCACGAACGTCTGGGTGACGAACCGCTCCTCCAGGTCGAACGCGCGCAGTGCCGCACGCTGGCCAGCCGCGTCCCCGTCGAAGGTGAAGATGACCTCGCCCTGGAACTGGTCGGCGTCCATCAGCAGCCGCCGCAGCACCTTGATGTGCCCGTCGCCGAACGAGGTGCCCGATGTCGCCACCGCCGTGGGCACCCCGGCCAGGTGGCAGGCCATGACGTCGGTGTAGCCCTCGACCACCACCGCCTGGCGGCGCTGGGCGATCTCCCGCTTGGCCAGGTCCGCCCCGTACAGCACCGAGCTCTTCTTGAACAGCGGTGTCTCGGGGGTGTTCAGGTATTTCGGGCCGTCGTCGTCGGCGGCGAGCTTGCGCGCCCCGAACGCGATCACATCCCCGGTCAGATCCCTGACCGGCCAGATCAGCCGGCCACGGAACCTGTCCACCGGGCCGCGCCGGCCCGGGCTGGCCAGCCCCCCGGTCAGCAGCTCGGCGTCGGTGAACCCCCGGCCACGCAGGTGCCGGGTGAGGGCCTCCCATTCCGCGGGCGCGTACCCGACACCGAAACGCTCGGCGTCCGCGAGCTCGAATCCGCGCTCCGACAAGAAGTCGCGCCCGATCCGGGCGAGTGGCGTGGTCAATCGTTCGGCATAATAATCGGCTGCTGCCTTATGGGCCTCCAGCAGGCGGCGGCGCTGGCTCTGCTCCTGGCCAGGGACGTGGCCCCCCTGCTCGTACCGGAGGTCGATGCCCGCGCGGGCGGCGAGCCGCTCGACGGCCTCCGGGAACGAGAGGTTGTCGATCCGCTCCACGAACTTGATCACGTCGCCGCCGTCGGCGCAGGAGAAGCAGTACCACAGGCCACGGGCCGGGGTGACGTTGAACGACGGTGTCTTCTCGTCGTGGAACGGGCACAGGCCCTTGAGCGAGCCGCCGCCCGCGTTGCGGAGCTGGAGGTACTCGCCGACGACCTCGTCGATGGGCGAGCGCTCGCGGACAACTGCGATGTCCTCGTCGCGGATCCGGCCTGCCATCGGCAATCCCTCCGCCCCTCGGGCCCACCGCCCCGTCCCGGCGAGTCTATGCCCGCTACCCCCCGTCCTGCCCGGTTCGGCGGCGGGTGTTGATACCGTCGCGGCGTGGCCGGCCTGCTGGTGCTCTGGGACATCGACTACACGCTGCTGAGTGCCGGCGGCGTCGGCTCGACGGTCTACCGCTCGGTCTTCCGTGACCTGTTCGGCCGCGATCTGGCGGAAGTGGCGCCGATGGCCGGGCGGACCGAACGGGCGATCATCGCCGACACCCTGACCATGGCCGGGGTCGCCGAGCCGGCCCGTCATGTCGAGGATTTCATGGCCGAGCTGTCCCGGCGGGCGCCGGATCTGCGTGCCAGGTTCGCCGCGCACGGGCATGCCCTGCCTGGCGCGGCGGCGGCACTGGCCGCGGTGGCCGCGATGGGCCCGGACGCGGTGCAGTCGGTTCTGACCGGGAACCTGCCCGCGATCGCCGAGGCGAAGCTGGCCGCGTTCAGGCTGGCCATCCACCTCGACCTGAAGATCGGCGCCTACGGCGACCACCACGAGGTCCGGGCCGAGCTGGTTCACCTGGCCCGGCAGCGGGCCGCCGCCGCGTACGGCCGGGACTTCGGCGGCGCGGCGACGGTGCTGGTCGGAGACACGCCACTGGATGTGGCGGCGGCGCTCGCCACTGGCGCCCGGTCGGTCGCCGTGGCCACCGGCGGCTCGTCCGCCGCCGACCTGGCCGCCGCCGGCGCCGGCGTGATCCTCCCCGACCTCACCAACACCTCCGCCGTCCTCGCCGCCCTCGGAATGCCCCTATAGCAGGCCCGGCTGACATTCGGCACTGCACTGTCCCCAGTAGGGCGTTGCCGCACCGGCTGTCCACAGGTTGGCGGGCGGGGTTCCGGCAACAGCCACCCGCGGTCAGTGTCGACCGGTGACGATGAAACAGTCGGCAAGCTGGCGGGATCTGCTCGACCACCAGCATGGTGTCATCGCCCGCTGGCAGATCGCGCAGCCGGGCCGCCGGCCGTTGCCAGTCGAGAACCAGTTACGCAGCGGCCGCTGGCAGCCCCTCTGCCGAGGGGTGTACGCCGCGTTCACGGGCCCGCCGCCACGGACGGCCGTACTCTGGGGCGCCGTGCTGCGGGCGGGCCCCGGCGCTGTACTCAGCCATCACAGCGCCGCTGAACTCGACAGGCTCATCGATCAGCCGGCCGACGCCATCCATGTGACGATCAGCAGTGCCCGCCGGGTCAGTATGGGCCCATCACGAAGCGGCCGCCTGCCAGCCATCGTCATCCATCACTCGGACCGGATCGAGCAGACCCGTCATCCCTCACGCACGCCGCCCCGGACCAGGATTGAGGAGACCGTTGTTGACCTGACCCAGGCCGCGGTGTCCCTTGACGAGGCGATCTCATGGGTCATCCGGGCGTACTCACGCCGGCTGACCACGCCCGCACTCCTGCGCGGAGCGCTGGCAGCCAGACCGCAGGCGAGATGGCGAGCCGATCTGGCAGAGGCGCTGGCAGACGCCGCTGTGGGGATTCACTCCAGGCTGGAAGGCCGCTATGTGCACCGGGTCGAGCGGCCGCATGGGCTGCCCAGGGCTACCCGGCAGGCCCTCAGCAGGGCAGGCATGCGTACCCGGTACCTTGACAACCTCTATCGCGAGTTCGGTGTGGCCGTCGAACTCGACGGCCAGGCGGCACATCCAGCCGAGGCGCGCTGGCGGGACATCCACCGCGACAACGCCAGCGCGGCGATCGGCATCATCACCTTGCGGTACAGCTGGGCGGACGTGGCGATGGATGCCTGCCGGGTGGCAGCCGAGATCGCACACGTCCTGGGTGAACGCGGCTGGCCAGGCCGCCTGCGGCCATGCGCCCCTAGCTGCACTGCAGTCTGCTCATGATCCTGAAGACTTTTACGCAGCATGCGCGTAAAAGTCTTCAGGATCATGAAGGCGCACACTGGCCATCAGCGGTGTCACCAGGCCGCGCTGACCGGCCCGCTCACAGCTCCCCGAGCGGCACGTCCGGGTCGGTGAGCTGCCCGGGGTCGACCTGCTTCCCGGACCGGATGAGCGCCTGGATGCCGTCGTTGACATCCCAGACGTTGACGTTCATGCCGGCCACCACCGCCCCGTCCCGCAGCCAGAACGCGATGAACTCCCGGCCGGGCCGGTCCCCCCGGTACAGCACCTGGTCGTAGGAGCCGGGCTCGGGCAGGCCGGCCGCCTCCATGCCCAGGTCGTACTGGTCGCTGTAGAAATAGGGCACCGGGTCGTAGCTGACCTCCTGGCCGAGCATCGACCGGGCCGCGGCGGGCCCGGCGTTGAGCGCGTTCGCCCAGTGCTCCACCCGGACCCGGCGGCGCAGCAGCGGGTGATAGGAGTTGGCCACATCGCCGGCCGCGTAGATGCTGGAGTCGGAGGTGCGCAACGCGGCGTCCACCACGACCCCGTTGCCGACCTCCAGCTCCGCGTCGGCGGCCAGGCCCGTGTTGGGGACCGCGCCGATCCCGACCACGACCGCGTCGGCGGGCACCGCCGCGCCCGA
>Ga0307374_10008367_pt1 | contig 15489 bp, 13 predicted proteins | sample OX3MG_FD_202532 | JGI IMG/M metagenome (GOLD analysis project Ga0307374, IMG submission 202532) | Soil microbial communities from Risofladan, Vaasa, Finland - OX-3 | ecosystem: Environmental > Terrestrial > Soil > Coastal area > Acid sulfate soil | place: Finland: Risofladan, Vaasa | collected... | reverse complement strand
CGGGGTGCAAGTCCGCGCCAGGCGTTAAACTTCACGCTGGGCCCCTGAGGCACTCCCGTTGGCGGGCCACGGTGACCCGGCAGACAACCCAAGTCACCCCTTAAAGGTACAGGGCCCCTGCGCGGCTCCGCCGCGCGTCCCGCTTGTGCTCACACCGGCTTGGGGGCCCGCGGCCCCAAGCCCGCGCTGCGCTGCTTCATCCTTGGCGCGGGCCCCTGCGCGGCTCCGCCGCGCGTCCCGCTTGTGCTCACGCCGGCTTGGGGGCCCGCGGCCCCAAGCCCGCGCTGCGCTGCTTCATCCTTGGCGCGGGCCCTTGCGCGGCTCCGCCGCGCGTCCCGCTTGTGCTCACGCCGGCTTGGGGGCCCGGGGGGCCGCGCCGCATGCGCTTCCCGGGGGCGCAGAAGCGCCACCGGCGCTTCTGCCCTGCGGAATTACGACCACCCCGGTTCGCTGCCCTTCGCGCCGATTTTGCCGGCAGGCAAAACGGCGCGACCCCCGCGCACCGCTGGCGGGGGGACGGCGTACCATCAATACGTGAGTTCCCTGCCCTCGCTCGCCATCGTCGGCCGCCCCAACGTAGGCAAATCCACCCTCTTCAACCGCCTGACCCGCTCGCGGCGGGCGATCGTCGGCAACGAGCCCGGCATCACGCGCGACCGCATCGAGGGGGTGGGCGACTGGCGGGGACGGCGCTTTGCCGTGGTGGACACCGGCGGGCTGCTGCCGGAGAGCGCCGAAGCCATGCCCGAGGCCATCCTGCGGCAGGCGCGGGTGGCGATCGCCGCCGCTTCCGTGCTGCTGTTCGTAGTGGATGGGCGCACCGAGCTGGCCGCCCCCGACCTGCAGTTGGCGCGGCTGCTGCTGCATACCGGCAAGCCGCTGCTGCTGGTGGTCAACAAGATGGACACGGTGCGGCAGCAGGACGAGCTGGCGCCGTTTTACCGGCTGGGCATCACCTCCATGTTTCCGGTGAGCGCGGAGCATGGCTCGGGCCTGGACGCGGTGCTGGACGAAGTGCTGCGCCACCTGCCGCCGCCCGCCGCCGAGGCGGTCGCGCCGGAGGTCGCGCCCGAAACGGAGGCGCCCGCCGAGGCATCCGCCGAGCCCCGGGCCCGCGAGACCCGCATCGCCATCGTCGGCCGGCCCAACGTGGGCAAGAGCACGCTGCTCAACCGCCTGACCGGGGAAGAGCGCTCCATCGTCAGCGAGATCGCCGGCACCACGCGCGATGCGGTGGATGCGCTGGTAGAGCGCGGCGCGGCCCGCTACCGCTTTGTGGACACCGCCGGCATCCGGCGCAAGGGCGCCACCCACCTGATGGCGGAAAAGCTGAGCGTGGTGATGGCGCGCAAGCACCTGGAACAGGCCGACTTGGCGCTGGTGGTGCTCGACGGCTCCGAGCCCGCCGAGGAGGGCGTGCTGGCCGCCGATGCCACCATCGCCGGCTACGCCATCGAGGCGCATCGCTCCTGTGTGATCGTGGTCAACAAATGGGACCGCGCCCGCGCCCTGGGCCGCACCCAGGCCGAATTCGAACGCCGTGTGCGCGAGCGCTTGAAGTTTTTGGCGTTCGCCCCCGTCGTCTTCCTCTCGGCGCTGGAGGGCACCGGCATCGCCAAGCTCTATACCGTGATGGAGCGGGTGGCGCGCGAGCGCCGCAAGCGGGTCTCGACGGCCGCTATCAACCGCTTCCTGGCCACGGTGGACTTCACCCGCGCCCCGGTGCCGGTGGGCCAGCGCATCCGCATCTACTACCTCTCGCAGGTCTCGCTGGCGCCGCCACAGTTCGTGCTGTTTGTGGATCGCGCCCGGCCGTTGCACTTCGCCTATCGGCGCTTCCTGGAAAACCAGATCCGGCACGCCTTCGGCTTCGAGGGCACCCCCATCCTGCTAAAAACCCGCGTCAGCAAAGGCTCCCCGGCCAAATGACACCGCCTTCAGGCTGGTTTCAGGCTGCCGCCGCCACACTGACGGCATGATGAAACCCGGAGTTCTCGCCACCACTCTTCTGTCCCTGGCGATCGCTGGCTTGGCACAAGACAAGCCGGTCAAGATGGCAGACCTGCCCGCACCGGTGCAAAAGACCGTGCGCGCCGAATTGGCGCAGGGGGCAACCCTGCGCGGCCTCTTGACCAGCCACGAGGGCGGCCAGCTCGAGTACGAGGCCGAGCTCACCCTCAACGGCCTGAACCGCGACCTCTCCCTCAGCGCCAGCGGCAAGATCCTCGAGGCCGAGGACACGGTGACGCTGGCCAGCCTCCCAGCGGCGGCGCGCAGCGCCCTAACCAGGGTGGGCAAGATCATCAAGGTTGAGGCGGTGAGCGACCATGGCCACTTCGTCGCCTATGAGGCGAAGGTGCGTGGCGCCAACGGCAAGATCACCGAGATCCGGGTGGACCGCCAGGGCCACGCCGTGGCCGACAACGGCTAGCCGAAATCGCGGCCCGGGCGCTGTTGGAGCAAAAACAGCCTTGGTGTTGCCCATGCCGCCGCTCGCATGCGGCTTTTCCATCAGGAAAAGCCGCACGGGCACTCCGGGCAGCGGACTACAGCGACGCTGTTTTTGCGCTAGCGGCCGATGCCGCCGACCTGAAGCTGGGGCGGGGCGCCGGGCTCGGTGGGCAGCGCCTCGGCGCGTTCGGCCTGCGGCAAAGCGCTCCAAATGTGGGGGTCTTCCAGGCCGATGCGCCACACCGAGAAGCCGCGCAAATGGTACTGGGTGACCAAATGGAGCTTGGCGGCGAAGCTGCGCTCGTCCTCGACCCAGGTGACTTGGCGGCGGTGGCCGGTGCCGGTGATGCGGTAGGCGGATTGCAGCACCGGGTCCCATTGCACCGGCTGCTCGGGGGTATCAATGGCGGGGCCGTTGCGGTGAAAGAGACGGTAGATGTAGCGGAAGACGCGCCGGATTTTGCCCGCAATCCGCCGCCGCACGCTGATGCGGATGCGGCGCTGCATCCAGTCGGTCTGGTAGGTGGGCAGACCCAGCGAGAGCTTCTCGGGCGGCACCTGCAACAGCACGTGCTGGATCACCCGCTGCACCCAGGGCGAGCTGGCCAGCGGCCCGGGATGGGTGCCATCGTTTTCCGGGTAGGCCATCACGCTCAAGAAGTCGGCGCTGCGCCCCAAGGCGGCGTAGTCGTAGACGCCGGAAAAGGTGCGGTAGGTTTGGCTGTGCGGATTGTCGCTGGTGCGGGCGGCCACCGCCACGCTCAGCAGCTTGCCGTGGCGGTGCAGGGCGGCGGCCGCCTCGGCCACGAAGCGGGAGAAGGCGGCGCGCTCGAACGAGGGCATGTTCTCGAAGTCAATCTGCCAGCCCACCAAGGCCAGATCGCGCGCCTGGTCCACCAGCGCGCCGATGGCGCGGTCGCGGGCGCTGGCGCTGCGCAGCAGCCGCATGGCGTTGTAGCGGGAAAAGCCGGCGTTGACCACCAGCGGCATCAGCTCGATGGAGCTGTCGCGCGCCACCGCCGCCAACGCCTGCGGCAGCGAGCCGCGCAACTCGCCGTTGCGCTCCAGGGCAAAGCTTTGGGGCGCGACCACCCCGATCTGGTCGGCGTGGGCGCGCACGCTGGCCAGGCTGGCCTGGTCGGGCATGGCGTAGAACAGCGATTCCCCGATGTCGCTGGCGGTGAACCTGGCCGGCACCGCGGCGGCGCCGTCCTGGACCGGGGTTTGGGCCTGGACTTGGGCAGTCCTCGCCGCCGTCCCCCATGCCAGCAACAGACAGCAAGCCGCAATGACCCCTGTGGCGTTCTTCACTTCATCGAGTATATCGGCAAGATCCGGGCCGAACTATGGGGATTCTTACTGAGAAAAGGGCGGATTCAGATGATTACTGCAACAAGTCGGGACCGGAGCCAGCCTCGGAACTGCCGTCACTGCCCTCGTCCTCATCGGACTCAGTGACCAGTTCGGCGCGGCATTCTTCGCAGGAGATGCGCACCGTCCCCCCCTCAAAGAAGAACACCATTGTCGGTTCCGGATCGTGGCGCAGCTCGAAGTACTCCAATTGGCCGGGGGGGTCCTGTTGGAAGGAGATCTCGAAGCGGCTGAGCGAGGCGAAGTGCAAAGCCATGCCGTTGATGGGGATGGCTTGGCCGTGGCGCACCACCAGCATCTCCTCCACCGCGGCCCAGCCCAGGGTGGCGGTGGTGGGCTCGATGCCGAAGGTCAGGCCCACCAGCCGCAATTTGCGGTGCTGGTCGAGCTGCACCCCCTCCACTTCAATCTCGGACAGCGGGGTGTTGGCGGGCGGGCGCTTCAGGTTGGCAAAGCGGGTGGGCTTGATCATCCGGGAACAGAATAACGCGAAAGCCGCCGGCTTGCAGCCGGCGGCTTGCGCGGCTGGCAGCTTGCGGCTGGCAGCGAGCAGCTTTGGATTGCTGGTGGGAAGGGGCTCGGGAGGCGCGTGCCTTGGCGGAGTGGCTCGCCACTTTTTGCCTTGGTCGCTCCCGTTGGTCGCTTGGAGGGCGCGCTTCGATTCCGGGCAAGGGAGGCCCGCGAGCGCTCAGGGCGTCTCCAAGTTGCCGCCAGAGGCTGGCGCTTGCTGACGGCTTGCCTAGCTGCAAGCTGCCGGCTGCAGGCTGCCAGCCCCGTGGAATACGGCGCTACCTCCGCCGAGCCCGGCGCTCAGAAGGGGATATCGTCGTCGGTGATCTCGGTGGCGGGAGCGGAGTAGCGGGGTTCGGCGCCCTCGTCGCCGCCTCCGCCGCCGCCGCCAGCGGGGGCGCTGGCGGCGTGGGCGGCGCGGCCTGCGCCCTCGCCCCGGCCACCCGTCATCACCATCTCGTTGACCACCACTTCGGTCATGTAGTGGCGTTTGCCCTCTTTGTCATCCCAGGAGCGGGTCTGCAGCCGCCCCTCGAGGTAGACGCTCGAGCCTTTATTGAGGTATTGGCTGGCGGTCTCGGCCAGCTTCGACCAGCACACAATGTTGTGCCACTCGGTCTTTTCCTGGAACTCGCCGCTGTTCTTGTCTTTCCAGCGCTCGCTGGTGGCCAGGCTAAACTTCGCCACCGCTTGCCCGGAGGGGGTGTACTTCAACTCGGGGTCTTTGCCCAAACGCCCGAGCAGGATCACTTTGTTTACGCTTCGCGACATGGTGTCCTCGTGGCCGCGCCCGCAGGCCGATGCGAGGCGAGCGCGGAGTTGCATTCCGACTACGCAGCATCCATTGTACCGGCCGCCCGCCCGTCGCGGCGTATGCGTGCTCGCCCTCCGCCCTGGACGGCACCAAATTGGCATCACCCGACATCAACTCGTTGAAAACAAAGGGAAATTTCCCAAATGGGGCGAAGGGGACGTGCGCCCTTCCCCATTTGACGCTGCAATTCTGTAATATCGGTGGTAGGCTCTTACCGAAAACGGTAGGGGCGGCCCATTCCCCCAGCCACGACGCCGTGCAATACCTGCTGCTTCATTTCGGTTACGCGTTCCTGGTGCTCGGCCTGGTCATCGAAGGCGATGCCACGCTGGTGGCGGCCATGATCCTGGCCAGCCAAGCCGGCCAGCAATATTTTGACCTGCGCTGGGTCCTGGGGATTGCCTTGGGCGTGACCGTGGGCGGCAACGAGCTGCTCTACGAGCTGGGCGCGTTGGGGCGCATGCGCAGCCTGCTGGCCAGCAGCCGCCACCGGCAACAGGTGTCGCGCTGGCTGCATGGCACCCGCGCCGGATTTTTGTCGCTGCTGTTTTCGCGCTTCATGTGGGGCTTCCGGCTGATGATCCCGTTCGCCGCCGGCATGCTGCACATTCGCCGCCGCCGCTTCTCGCTCACCAACCTGGTGGGCGGGGTGATCTGGGTGACGGTGTTGGCCTACTTCGGCGTGGCGGTGCAGACCTTGTTTGGACTGCTGCGGCACGATCTGCTGCGCTACCAATCGCACATCGCGGTGGCGCTGTTCCTGTTTGGCCTGCTGATCGGCTTGGCGAGCATTCCTTGGCAGCTCACGCGGCGCGGCATGAAGCGGCAACTGGCGCAGTGCACGCTGGGGTTGAACTCGCCGTTGAAGGCCGCCGCGATTCGCCCGCTGACCGCCGCCAAGCCGCCGCTGCCGACGCCCCCCGCCGCCTCCCCCAGCCGCCACGAACTGCGCGGCTAGCCCGCCGCGCCCCACCCGTTCTCCTTGACGGCGGGCTATCTGCTTGAATATAGTGGTTTTAGGGCATACATGATCAAACTCGACATCATCAACGCTGTCGTCACCCGCACCGGCCTCAGCAAAGCGCAGGCGGAGGAGGCGGTCGAAGCGGTGTTTCGGCGGATGAAGACCGCGCTCGAGCAGGACGACCGCATCGAGCTGCGCGGCTTTGGGGTGTTCAGCATCCGCCCGCGCAAGACCGGGGTGGGCCGCAACCCGCGCACCGGCGCCGAAGTGGCCATCGCCCCGGGCAAGTCCATCCGCTTCCGCCCCGGCAAAGAGATGAGCGCCATCAACTGATGGCGCTCGGCTTCCGACAGCAGCTTGCATGAGCGGTCCCGCCTTTCTGCTCTGGAGAGTCCCGCGGCGCGAGCGTTGGCAGCCGCCTTGGCCGCCGTGGCGCTGGGCGCTGCCCTTGTTCTTTCTCACCCTGCTGACCACAACCGTGGTCGGTGCCCGGCTGCAGTACAACTTCGTTCGCAACCTGCCGGCCTACCGCACCAACGACGATCTGTTCCCTTTTCTCTGGGCCTGGCACCACCCCGGGCAGTTGGCGGGCGGACTGGCGTTCAGCTTGGCGCTGATGAGCATTTTGCTGGCGCACGAGCTCGGCCATTTCCTGGCCTGCCGCTACTACCGGCTGGACTCGACCTTTCCCCTCTTCCTGCCGGCACCGACACTGATCGGCACCATGGGGGCATTCATCCGCATCAAGGCCGCTTTCAACGACCGGCGCGAGCTGCTGGACGTGGGCATCGCCGGGCCGCTGGCGGGCATCGCCCTGACGCTGCCGCTGCTGCTGTACGGGGTGGCCACCTCGCATGTGCTCAGCCCGGCGCAGGCGATGCTCTGGCGCCAGCAATGGATCGAGTTTGGCTGGACGCCGCTGGCGCAGTGGGTGGCGGCATGGCTGCATCCGGGCGTGGCCGCCAGCCGCATCGCCCTGTCGCCGGTGGCCCGCGCCGCCTGGATGGGCCTGCTGGTGACGATGCTCAACCTGCTGCCGGCGGCGCAGTTGGATGGCGGCCACATTCTCTACGCCTGCTCCCCGCGCCTGCACGCCATCACTTCCTGGGCCTCGCTGGGGGTGCTGGCGCTGGCGGGCTGGTTCTACTGGCCGGGCTGGTACATGCTCGCCGCCTTCATCCTGCTGATGCGGGTGCGCCACCCCTTCGTGCCCCAGTTCGAGCCGCTGGGGCGGGCGCGCACCGCGCTGGCCTGGCTGGCGGTGCTGATCTTTCTGGTCAGCTTCACGCTACTGCCGGTGGTGAGCTCGTAGCGCGCAGAGCCCGCCTGCGGCGGGAGCACTCGGCAGCGGGACCGCGACGGAGGGGGCTTGGGGCGGCCGCGAAGCGATTGCCCCCGGCTTTCACATCCCCAGCGGGTCCACGTCGAGCACCAGGGCGGTGGGAGGAAACTTGCGCTCGCGGGCGAAGGCGCGCAGGGCGCGCAGCAGGGTGCTGAGCTCACGGCGGCTGGCGCTTTTGAACAGGAATTGGAAACGGTACTCGCGCTTGATGCGCGAGACCAAGGCGGGGGCGGGGCCGAGGATGCGGGTGGCGGGGCAGAGCGGCGCCTGGCGCTGCAAGAACTCGCCGGCCTGGGTGGCGTAGTCGAGCACGCGGTCGTAGTCGGTGTGGCGAAGCTGGGCGCTGGCGAGCGCGGCAAAGGGCGGGTAGTGCATCCAGCGGCGGAAGTTGGCCTCTTTCTCGTAGAAGCCGGCGAAGTCGGCGCGGGCGGCGGCGGCGACGGCATAGTGCTCGGGGTGCAGCACCTGCAGCAGCACCTCGCCCGGCACTTGGCCGCGGCCGGCGCGGCCGGCGACCTGGGTCAGCAGTTGGAAGGTGCGCTCCGCCGCGCGGAAGTCGGGAAACGATAGTCCCAGGTCGGCCTGCAGCACGCCGACCAGGGTGACGCCGGGCACGTCGTGGCCCTTGGCGATCATCTGCGTGCCGATCAGGATGTCCCAGGCGCCGGCGCGGAACTGCTGCAGCACCTGCTCGAAGTGGCGGCGGCTGCGGGCGGTGTCGCGGTCGAGGCGGGCGATGCGCGCCTGCGGGTAGAGGGCGGCCAAGGCCTCCTCGACCTTCTCGCTGCCGGAGCCCAAAAAATAGATATGCTCGCTGCCGCAGCCGGGGCACTGCCGGGGCGGGGCGGTGGTGTAGCCGCACAAATGGCAGAGCATGCGGGCGGTGCGCTTATGGAAAGTGAGCGACAGGGCGCAGTCGCGGCACTGCTGGGTGGCGCCGCAACTGCGGCACAGCGCCACCGGGGCGAAGCCGCGGCGGTTGATGAGCAGCAACGCCTGCTGGCCGCGGGCGAGGCGGTCGTCGAGCGCGGCGCGCAGCTCGGCGGAGAACAGTTCTTCTTCCGCCAACTGGGCGCGGCCGCGCGGGGCCTGTTCGGCGCGGCGGCGGAACTCCGCCCCCATGTCCACCAGCCGCACCGGGGGCAGCGGCCGCCGCTCGACCCGCTCGGGCATCTCCACCAATTGGTACTTGCCGGCGCGGGCGTGGGCAAAGCTCTCCAGCGAGGGCGTGGCCGAGCCCAGCACGATGCGGGCGCGGCAGAGCTTGGCGCGCATCACCGCCAGGTCGCGGCCGTGGTAGCGCGGCGCCTCCTGCTGCTTGTAGGAGCCGTCGTGCTCCTCGTCCACCACGATCAGGCCCAGTTGCGGCACCGGGGCGAACACCGCCGAGCGGGTGCCGATCGCGACCCGGGCCGCGCCGGCGTGCAGCCGCCGCCAGTGCTGGGCGCGCTCGCCCTCGCCCAGGCTGGAGTGCAGCACGGCCACCAGGCCGGGGAAGGCGTCCTCGAAGTCGGCGAACAAGGCCGGGGTCAGCCCGATCTCGGGGACCAGCAAGAGCGCTCCCAGGCCGCTGGCCAAGGTGGACTCGATGGCGGCGATGTAGACGGCGGTCTTGCCGCTGCCGGTAACGCCGTGCAGCAGCAGCGGGGCGGCGCCGGCGGCGTCAATGGCCGCCAGCGCGCGCTGCTGGCTGGAGTTCAAGGCCGCGATGCGTGGGCGCGGCGACCAGGCGGGCGGCGGCAGCGGGGCGTCACTGAGCTCGACCGCGAGCACGCCCTGGCGCACCAGCGTCGCCAGCGCGCTGGCCGAGGCGCGGGCGCGCAGCCAACTCGCCTCCGCCCGTCCGCCGGCGGCGCGCAACAACTCCAGCGCCTTGGCTTGCGCTGGCGTGGGGCGCCGCCCCAGGGTTGGCGCGGGCCCCAGCGCGCCTGCGGCGCGCGTCCCGCTTGGGCTCGCGCCGACTTGGGGGCCCGGTGGCCCCAAGTCGGCGCTGCGCCTCGCGGTCCCTTCACGCAGGCAATAGCTGCGCTGCGGCCGCGGCGGCGTGCCCCGGCCGGGCGGCAAGGCGCAGCGCATGGCCTCGCCGATCGGGGCTTGGTAATAGGCCGCCGCCCAGCGCACCAGCTCGAGTGTGGTGGCGTCCAGCAGCGGCGCGGCATCGAGCACAGCGGCGATGGGCTTGATGCCCGCCGCGGCCATCCCCTCGGGAAGGTCCGCCCGCAGCGCCACCACCACCCCCTGCAGCCGCCGGTTGCGCCAGGGCACGGTTACGCGCATGCCCGGCAAGGCCACCAGATCGGCAGGCACGGCGTAGGTGAAGGCCTGATCCAGCGGCACCGGCAGCACCACCTCGGCGTAAGCGGCTGGAGCGAGGGACAAGGGAGGAGGACCTGGGCGAAGTGGGCCTAAATGATTTCCCTGACCTTGGCGATGATCGCATCGGCGTCAATGCCGTAGCGATGCAGCAGCTCGGCGGGCTGGCCGCTGCGGGGGATGCCCGCGACCGCCAAGCGGTGCACCCGCACCCCGGCCGGCGCCACCGCCTCGCAGACGGCATCACCCAGCCCGCCGGCGCTGTAGTGGTCTTCGACGGTGATGAGCGCGTTGCCGGTGGCCTGGGCCGAGGCCAGCAGCGTGGCCCGGTCCACCGGGCGCACGCTGAACAGATCCACCACGCGCAGGGCGATGCCCTCGGCTTGCAGCCGCTCCTGCGCCTGCAGCGCCTCGAACAGGGTGACGCCGGCGGCGACCACGGTGGCGCGGTCCTGGGCGCTCTGGCGCAGCACCTTGGCCTGGCCCAGGGCAAAAGTCTCGCTGTTGTCGTAGAGCAGCGCCGACTTGGGGCGGCCGGTGCGGATGTAGCACAGCCCCGGCTGGGCCGCCGCCAGCTCGACCGCGCGCCAGGTGCTGACCGCGTCGCTGGGGTAGAGCACGGTGGACTCCGGCAGGGCGCGGAACAGGGAGAGGTCCTCGAGGCCCATCTGCGAGCCGCCGTCCTCGCCGATCGAGATGCCAGCGTGGGTGCCGACAAACTTGACGTTGGCGCGCGCCAAGCCCGCCAAGCGAATGAAGTCGGCGGCGCGGGTGAGGAAGCAGGCAAAGGTCGCCACAAACGGGATGCGGCCGGTCGTGGCCAAGCCCATGGCCATGCCGGTCATGTTCTGTTCGGCGATGTAGCCCTCGAAGAAACGCTCCGGCTGCAGCTTCTGAAAATCCTGGGTATAGGTGGAGTTCTCCACGTCGCCGTCAATCGCCACCAGGCGGGGGTCGGTCTGGCCGAGCGCGGCCAGCGCCTGGCCGAAGGCCTCGCGGGTGGCCACCTGCTGGCCGGGCTTGAAGTTGGGCGCCGGGGGAGCAGCGATGGGCGCGGGCGCGGCCACCGCCGCCGTCGGCGGCTGCGGCCAGGGCCGCGGGCCGGCGCCCTCCTGCCGGAACGCTTGGCGCAGCTCGGCCAGCGCGGCATCGGCCTCGGACTTCGACAGCGCCTTGCCGTGCCATCCATTCTTGTCTTCGATGAACGACACGCCCTTGCCCTTGAGCGTGCGCGCCAGCAGCACCGTGGGGCGGCCCTGGCACTGGGCGGCCTGGGCGTAGGCGGCGCGCAGTTGGGCGACGTCGTGGCCGTCCACCACGAGCGCGTTCCATCCGAACGCCGCCCAGCGCTGCTGGTGGATCTGCATCTCGTGCTGCAGCATGGTGGGCTGGCTCTGGCCCAAGCGGTTGACGTCCACGATGGCGCAGAGATTGTCCACGTTGTAGTGGCTGGCCAACGCCGCTGCTTCCCACACCGAACCCTCGGCGGTCTCGCCATCGCCCATCAAGACGTAGGTGCGGTAACCGGCGCCGGCCAGCCGGGCCTGCAGCGCCATGCCCAGGCCCACCGCCAGGCCTTGGCCGAGCGAGCCGGTGGGTACGGCCACAAAGGGCAGCTCCGGGGTGGGGTGGCCCTCCAGATTGGAGTCCATGCGCCGCAGCGTCAGCAGGTGCTCGCGCGGGTAGAGCCCCAGCTCCGCCCAGACGGAATAGAGCACCGGGGCGGCGTGGCCCTTGGAGAGCACAAACTTGTCGTTGGCGGGCGAGGCGGGCTGGGCGGGGTCCAGGCGCATCGCCCCGAAAAACAGCGTGGCCAGGATCTCGGCCGCCGACATCGAGCTGGTGGGATGGCCGCTGCCGGCGGCGGTGGTGGCTTGGATCGAGTCAATGCGCAACTGCGTGGCCAGATTGTGCAGGGCGAGATCGGCGGCGTGGGGCATAAGGTGTCTGTAGCGCGGACGGGGGACTGCGTGGCTAGTTGGCGGCTAGAACTTCCTCGGGCAAGACAAAGCGGACGTGCTCGTCAATGCCCTCGGTCTCTTCCACCCGCGTGAATCCAAAACGTTGGCGCAGCGCCTCGACCACTTCCTGCACCAGCGACTCGGGCGCGGAGGCGCCGGCGGTGAGGCCGACGGTGGCCACCCCCGCCAGCCAGCCCGGCGCGATGGCGTCGGCGTCGTCAATGCGGTGGGCGGGGGCGCCGGCGTTGGCGGCCACCTCGACCAGGCGCAGCGAATTCGAGCTGTTCTGCGAGCCCACCACCAGCACCAGCTCGGCGCGCGGCGCCACCCGCTTCAGCGCCGTCTGCCGGTTCTGGGTGGCATAGCAGATGTCCTGCGCCTTGGGCGCCAGCACCTGGGGAAAGCGCTGGCGCAGGCGCTCGATGATGGCGCGCGTCTCGTCCAGGCTGAGCGTGGTCTGGGTGAGGTAGGCCACCCGGCTGGGATCGCCCACCTCGATCTGGTCCACCTGCTCGATCGTCTCCACCACGGGCGTGCCCGCGGGCACCTCGCCCAGCAGGCCGACGATCTCGTCGTGGTGGCGGTGGCCGATGATGACGATGCTGTAGCCGCGGCGGAGGTACTCCTGCGCCTCATTGTGCACCTTGCTGACCAGCGGACAGGTGGCATCAATCACCTGCAGCTCGCGCTGCCGGGCCTCGTGCCAGACCTGCGGCGACACGCCGTGGGCGCTGAAAAACACCCGCGCCCCAATCGGGACCTCGTCCAGTTGCGGCACAAAGATGGCGCCGCGCGACTCCAGGCTGGAGATCACGGTGCGGTTGTGGACAATCTCCTTGAGCACGTAGATGGGCGGCCCGAACTTGCGCAGCGCCGACTCCACCGCCTCCACCGCGCGCACCACACCGGCGCAAAACCCCCTGGGTTTGAGAATCAGAATCGTCTTGCCGGGCGCGGCCATGCAGGTAAATTGTAGCAGGCGGCTGCCGCCGCCTGCGGGCTCGCAGCTGGCAGCCGGCAGCTTTAGGTTGGCGCGGGCCCCAGCGCGGCTGCGCCGCGCGTCCCGCTTATGCTCACGCCGGTTTGGGGCCCCATCGCCCCAAGCCGGCGCTGCGCTTCGCTGGGGCCACGCCTGCGTTTCTTCCCGGGGGCGGGCCGCCGTCCCGAATTTCGCAGCCCTTCGCGCCGATTTTGCCCACGGTGCCAGGCGGCGCGACCCCCGCGAGCAGCTTGGGCACACTCATCGGCCCGGGCCGGGCTTGCCGCCAAGGATGCCCGCGCCGCCCCCCAGGCTTGGCAGGCCGGCAGTCCCTAGCTGCAAGCTGCCGGCTGCAAGCTGCCAGCCTTTTTCTGGCCGCAGGGCTAGTGCGGGACCTTCGGCGCCTTCTTCTTACTGGGAGCGGGGCCGTTGGCGTCATGGATCACTAGTGTCTTGGGCGCCGCGGCCACCGGCTTGGCGGCCGCCGCCGCCGCCCGGACGCGCAACCCCTGCACACTGGCGTAGTTGGCGCTGCCCTGGGTCTCGATCCAATCGCCGAGCTGGTCCAGGCGGGCGCGCAGTTGGTCGGCGCTGGCCTGCAAGGCGGCTTGGCCGTTGTCGGCATCCCGCACCGACATGGCCTCGGCGCTCCGCTGCGCCACCCCCAACACCGCGTCCAGGTCGCGATAGAGCCGGAACGCCGCCCCGACATCGTCCGGCGCCGCCCGGTAGGCGGCCAGCAAGCCCGGCGCCGCCTGCGTCAGGTTGCGGTCCAACGAGGCTTGGCTGTCGCGCATGGCCTGCTTCTGGTCTTGGTTCAGGTGTAGTTCGCCGGGATCGAGTCCGTCTACTGCCGTCCGCAGCGAGGCCAAGGCCGTCTGCATCTGATCGGCAAGGGCCGCTCCTTCACCCACGGACGGAGTCGGCGCCTGCGCCCAGAGCCCGGCAGCCGCCAGCAGCACGATCCACGCCATCACCCCGTTGCGCATGCCTATGAGATGCGACCAGACCACCTCCGGGCGCGGCGATCGGCCCCGGAGGCCGGCCAAAAAAAAAGAAAGCCGACTCGCTTCCCCCCGGAAAAGTCGGCTCTCTTTTTGGGCCTGATTTCAGACAGCAAAATCAAGGCTGTCGTCTTGAACTAGAGCACGCCAGCCGCCAAACCCTCCAGACTACGCATTTGCGCTGGTTTGTTTGCGTTTCTAGCGGAAACCGCATGGACTTCAGCGCCTTGCCATAATGACCGCTGGTCATTTTGCACCTTTTGAAAGATTTACTCCTCTGCTTGGGAGTTGGCCTTTTTCCAGCGGCGGAAGTGGTGCCAAGCCGCCAGCGCAAACAGGATCAGTAACAGGGGTGCCCACACCAGGTCGAAGCGATGGAAGTAGGGGCCCAATTGCTCCCAATGAGTGCCGAGGCGGTACCCCACGTAGGCCAAAAGCCAGCACCACGGGAGCGAGCCCAGAAACGTATAGATGTGGAACCGCACCAGTGGCATGCGGGCCACGCCGGCCGGCAGGGCGATGTAGGTGCGCACCACGGGCAACATGCGGCTGACCAGCACGGTGAGGTCTCCGTAGCGCAGAAACCAGGCCTCGGAGCGGGCCAGGTCGCCCGGGGCGATAAACAGCCAGCGGCCATAGCGCGCCGCCAGCGGGCGACCGCCGTAGTAGCCGACCGCATAGGCCGCCATGGACCCGAGGTTGCAGCCCACGGCGCCGGCCAAGGTGACGGCGAACAGGTCGAAGCGGCCGGTGGACACCAAGAAGCCGGCAAAGGGGAGGATGATCTCCGACGGCAAGGGAATACAGGCGGATTCGACCGCCATAAGCAGCATCACTCCGCCATAGCCGAGGCTGGAGATGACGGCGACGATGTGTTGGCTGAGCCAGGCAAGCACCGAACCAGCATACCGGAAGACGGCAGGCGGCTACGCCGCCTGCGGCTGGCAGCTTGCAGCCGGCAGCTTGCAGCTTGGGCGGGCTCGGCAGCGAGGGTAGTGCTGGGCGCTGGGGAACCCTGCGCCGCCCTCACACGGCTCGCCGGCCTGGCTGTCCTGAGCTGCAAGCTGCTAGCCGCAAGCTGCCAGCCCTTTTTGCAAGCTGCCAGCCGCCAGCTTGCCTCAGTAATTTTCCGAGCGGCCGCGGTAACGGATGATAACGTGGGGGTAGGCAACAGCGCATTATGAACATCACTTTTTTTGGCACCGGCATCATGGGAGCGCCCATGGCGGCCAATTTGGCGAAGGCCGGGCACACCGTCCGGGTTTGGAACCGCACCCGCGGCAAGGTCGAGGTGGCCGGCGCCACCTGGGTGGACTCGCCGGAGGCGGGCGCGGAGGGTGCCGACGTGGTTTGGCTCTGCCTGAGCGATACGGCGGCGGTGGAAGAGGTGGCGGCGGCGATGCTGGCGGCGGCCCGGCCCGGCCTGCTGGTGGCCGACTCCAGCACGATCGCGCCCCGCGCTAGCCGCGCCCTGGCCGCCCAATTCGCCGAGCGCGGCGCCACCTGGGTGGATTGCCCGGTGACCGGCTCGCGCAAGGGCGCCGAGGCGGCGCAATTGACCTTCATCGTGGGCGGGCCCGAGGCGGCGATCGAGGCGCTGCAGCCGCTATTCCAGGCCATGGGCCAGCGCGTCTTCCACATCGGCGACAACGGCATGGGCTTGGCCGCCAAGCTCGCCATGAATCTGAACGTCGCCCTGATTTATCAAGGCCTTTGCGAGGGTTTGGTGCTGGCGGAAAAAGCCGGCGTCTCGGCCGAGCAGATGCTGGAGATCATCGGC
>Ga0307374_10008364_pt1 | contig 15491 bp, 18 predicted proteins | sample OX3MG_FD_202532 | JGI IMG/M metagenome (GOLD analysis project Ga0307374, IMG submission 202532) | Soil microbial communities from Risofladan, Vaasa, Finland - OX-3 | ecosystem: Environmental > Terrestrial > Soil > Coastal area > Acid sulfate soil | place: Finland: Risofladan, Vaasa | collected... | reverse complement strand
CGGAAGCAGGTCACCTTCGATCAGGACTTCGCGGTTCGCATGCTGATACGTCCGGCCCACCAAATTGGCCATTGCCCGAACACCCGTCCAGGGGCTCGTGGCGCGGGGCATCGCATCCGTGGCAGTGCCGTCGGCCTGCGATCCCGACGCGATTGCCGCTGGCTGAGGGATGCGGAAGACCGGGATGAGCCCGCCGGGGCCGGTGATCCTGATTTCGGCGATCAGCGCTTCGACGAGCGCCTTGCGCTGGCTGTGACTGCCGGAGGCGATGATGTCGTTGATGTGGCCGGCAACTTGCCGGAGGGTGGCGGGCGCCGGGACCGCGGGGACCGCGGCGAGCTGGCTAGCGAGTTCGTCGCGGTGCGCGCGCAGCTGCTGTGCCCTGGTCTTGAGCGCGGTGAGCCGTCCGGCGAGGTCTTCGGGTTCGAGTGTGTCGCTGGCCTGGGCGCGCTGGTCTAGTAAGATTGTGCATACGATATTGCTAGGGAGGCGTGTGGGTGGCTGCAAGTACCGTGTTCCAGGCGAGCGACCTGGCTGGCGCGAGGCGCCGGGAGTTCCTCGGGGCTGCCCGGAAGGGTGGCGCGCTGCTGCGCGACACCGACGGGTTCGCGCTGACGATGGTGCCGCTGACGCAGCTGGAGGCGATCGCCGAGGTAGCCCGCACGGCTGTGGCGGCGCTGCTCGCGCTGGCGGCCCTGAGCCGGGGCCCGGTGCGCCCGGCCGAGCTGGGCCAGCTGGCGTGGCTGGCGGCGTTCGACGACGACGACCGGGCAGAGTTCTTCGACGAACTGCGCGACGCGCTGTCAGTGGCTGAGGCGACCCGCGACGCCGCCCCGGTCGAGGCCTGCCTGCGGGAATGGCGCACCACCGCGCGGGCCCTCTCGGATCCGCTGGCGCGGGAGATCCTGACCGGGCCCGGGGACGATGACTATGCCGAAGTCACCCGGCCGAAGGAGTAACCCCGCTCCCGGTGCCTACCGCCCCCACGTGGCCGCCCGCCGTCCTGGCGGACCGCCGCCGGTTAAGCCGGTCTTCCGGGTCCTGGTCCACCACAAATACCTGGCGGTCTGGAACGAGCTGGTCGGCCGCGTCGGCCTGGCCAACGCCCAGCAGTTCTGGGACCACGTCGCTACGACACCAGGCCAGCCGCCCAAAGTCGGCACATCCAGCCTCATGAAGGGCAAGCACAACGCACCGAAGTGGCCCGGCTACTCCAAGACGATCCACTACGAGATCACCGGCGCCGGGCGCATCGACTACCAGTTCAACCCTGCAGCGACCGACGGCTCACGCGGCGACCCACACGGCGTCGTCAAGATCATGTCCATCGATCTAGGCAGCCACTGATGCCGTCATCAAAATCACCGTCAGCGTGGAGCGGCAGAGCGGGTCCGTACAAACCGGATCGCGAGCTCCCGACCAGCGACCAGCAGCATCTGCGGGTTCGGGTTGTGACGTGTTAGGCCCACTGTGTCCGTGACCTGTACGTTTCTAGACACGATGCGGCCGTCATGCGAACCTGCCGCCACTGATGGCATCAAGGGTTGTGGCCGGTCACCGGCCGTGCTTCTTGCCAGTTGATCTAGACTGAGGGCGTGAGTCGAATCGTGCATGTGCCCTACACCCTTGAGCCGGATGAGGACGGGGTGTGGTGCGCGTCCGCGCTGATTCGACCTGGCGCTGGTGCGGTCGGTGACGGTGCCACTCCTGAGGAGGCGGTGGTCGATCTGCGTGACGCACTTATGGCGCTGATCGCCGAGATCGGCGCACCGGAGGAGCTCACGCTCGAAGTCGCCTGATGAGAGCAGCCCCACTCGGCTCGACAGATCACAGCTTGGGCACGATATTTGGCCGGGCAAGTCGTTGCAGATGTGGCTTTAGCGGACACCTGGCTGGCAAGGTTTCTTGCTAGCCAGCTTGCCTGGCCACGTTGGTGCCTGTCCTGTCTGGTATTTCGGAGACAGAGGCTGCCGTCGTGAGTCAGATGCCTGCCCTGCCCGGCGCTAAAGTCGTCAAGGCCTTGGAGCGAGCCGGGTTCGCGGTGGTTCGGGTCAGTGGCAGCCACCACGTCATGAAGCACTCGGACGGTCGAGCCGTTCCGGTTCCTGTCCACGCCGGCGTACAGGTCCAGGACGCGGTCGGCCTTGGCGGCGAAGCCAGGTCGCGGGGGAAGATCCACGAGCGGACCCGAAGGGCTTTGATCGCATCAGCGGACAGCCACCGCCAGATGGTCGTGCCGGAGACCGACGCCACGATGCCTTGCCGTACCGCGGCGCGGCCAGGTCCGGGCAATGGTTCCCTCGGCGAAGGGAGCTACGATGCCGCGCACGAGCCCGTACCGCATCATCCTGACGGAGGACGAGCGCCGCCGCCTGGAAGCCGCCGCAACGCCGTTATACGTCACCGTACCGGGACGTCGTGCGGGCCCGGATCGTGCTGTACGCCGCCCACAGCCTGGGCAACGACGAGATCGCCGCCCGGCTGGACACTCCCCGCTAGGTGGTCTCCAAGTGGCGCAAGCGGTTCTTCGACCAGCGCCTGGCCGGGCTGGGCGACCTGCCACGGGGAGGGCGGCCCCCGGCCTTTCCCCCTGACGTGGTGGTCGCCGTCAAGGCCCTGGCCTGCGAGCTGCCCGCAGCCACCGGCGTGCCGCCGGCCCGCTGGCACTGATGGACGTCTCCTGCAACGGCCCGGTCGGCGCGAAAAGGATCCTCAGCGCCCAGAGCGACTCAGCATCCACGGTCGATCCCGCGGTCAGGCGGCGCAGGTGCTCCTCCAGCTCGGACGCGAGCGCGTCTGCTGACTCATAACTGCTCCAGCCGGTGTCGGTGTCCGGCTGGCGCACCAGGTCGACAGCCTCGCGCAACACTGCCATCAGGTCCGCCCGGTCGCCCACGTGATCATCGTGCACTTCCCACGCTCGCCGGGCTAGTGCGAACTTTGCCCGGTGAGACGACCCGTGACCCAGAATGACCATTCCGGCGTCCCCAACGGTGCTTCGCCGCTGGCCCACGAAGCGCGCCGATCGAGCCAACTGTGCGCGGGTTCGTCGCCGCTGAAATGGCCGTGACCGTGCCGGTAGCGTCCGTCGGTCGCGGCGCCATCGCGTGGTCGCACTCCCGTATCCGCAGTCAGGGATCTTGAGCTGCTCGTCTCCGAAGTCGGCGATCAGCTTGAGGGTGCCGCCGAGCGCGGCGACGAACCGGTTCAGGACATCCTGGGTTGAGACATCGCCGCCCTCGATCTGCGACACCCGGGCCACGGACACGCCCATCCGGACGGCGACATGCTCCTGGGTCAGCCCGCGCCGCTTGCGCAGCTCCGCGAGCCGCCACCCCCGGGCATCATCCAGCATCGCCGAGACGGCCGCGCTGAACGCCTCCTGGCCCCCGGCAGTCTCCACCGCCCGCTCCAGGTTCCCCGACTCCCGCCACCGCAACACCCCGCTCATGACCCCATCTCCTTCTCCCGCTCCGCCAGGTAATCCTCATACAGCTGCTCAGCCAGCGGGATCGCCGTCCGGTACCACCTCGCCCACTGCCCCGACTTATCCCCCGCGACCAGCAGCACGGCTGACCGCCACGGGTCGAACACCAGCAGGATCCGCACCTCGCTCCAGCGCCCGCCAGTCCGAGCCCGGGAGCCGAGGCCCTGCCAATGGATCTGCCAATGACATTCCTGCGAAACGCGAGGTCCGCGGGGAACCGGACGCGATTCCTCATGACATCAGCGCAGGCAGGTGAACTGCTGCCTGGTCAGGGCTCCGCTTCGGCTTCCCGCTCGGGCGTTCTCGCGAGGTCAGCTTCGTGCTCGGGCTGCAGCGACTCGGCCAATGCGGAGACCGCGAGTTCAAGGGCGGGGAGGTCTTCGTCCACGGTGGCTTGCAGGATCGCGTGGGCCGTGTCGAAGTAGCGGTGGGCTAGGTGATCGCGCATGCGGGCGATCTGCTGCCACGGGATGCCAGGCTGAGCCGATAGCAGGTCGCTGGGCAGTGCCTTGACCGCTTCGCCTATTTCCAGCAGCCGCATCCGGACCGCGTCGAAGACCAGCCCGTCAGCCAGCGTGCCGCGTTCCAGGTGGGACCGGATGACATCGATTGCCACCTGGATGTCGGCGAGGCGCTGCGCGTCACGGTAACTCACAAGGCCACCAGGTCGGATTCGGCCCGCTGGCGGACTCCGGGCTTGAGTTGTCCGGCAGGTACCAGGTCCACGCGGGCGCCGATGACGGCCTCCAGATCGTCGGTTACCCGTCCCAGCCCGAGCAATCCCATCCCCGCCGGGATATCGGCAAGCAGGTCCACATCGCTGTCGGCGCGGTCCTCACCGCGGGCCACGCTCCCGAACACGCGCAGGTTGGCCACCCCGTGAGCGGCCGCGGCTGCCACCATCTCGGCGCGGTGCCGGCGTACCCGGCGGCCGACAGGCCCGGTGAGCCTGCCCAGTTTCCCTGGCGGTTCCTGCACGCTGACCTCCAGTTCGTAGCCTGCAGCCTCGATAAGCGCTGCCAGCGTCGGCAGGGAAGGTTGCCGGCGCCCCGACTCATAGGCACTGATGACACTCTGGGTTACACCGGCCCGGATGGCCAGTTCGACCTGCGACAATCCCGCTCGTTTGCGCGCGGCCCGCAGAACTGCCGCAGCACCATGCCGGTCAGCGCCCACTCGACCAGTATAGCTGATCGTCAATATTCTGAAGCATTCGGGCGCCGGGCTGCCGCAAATGTTTGCAGCCGGTACGGGGTCAGTCTTGAGGTACCGTCGACAGACCGTCACTTTCGCGGCCTTGACGTGCGTGACCTGGCCAGACGTACCGGGAGCGGGTCACCTTCGATGAAGATCTGGTGGTTCGCGTGCCCGGGTCCGGGTAGTGGCGGCCAGCACGGGCACGTTCTACGGGCAGGCGACGACCGCCGGCGACATCTACACTGTCGCCGGCGACGGCAACCGGGGTTATAGCGGGGACGGCGTCCCGGCTACCGCCGCCTCGCTCAATGGGCCGCATGGCGTGACCGCGGACGCCTCAGGCAACCTGGTGATCGCCGACCAGTACAACAGCCGGGTGCGGGTGGTGGCGGCCACCAGGGCAGCAGTCGGCCCGGAGAGCATCACGTTCGACGCAGCCGGGAATCTGGTACTAGCCGACACCTTCAACAACCGGGTGCGCGTGGTGGCCGTACGCGACGGCACCTTCTTCGGGCAGAAGATGATCGCCGGGGACATCTACACAGTCGCGGGCAACGGAACGTCCGGATTCGCCGGAGACGGCGGTCCGCCTCGCAGCGCCGAACTCGGGCGCCCAGCGGGAGAGCTCCTGACTCCCGCAGGCAACCTGCTGATCGCCGACCAGAACAACCACCGGGTGCGGATCGTGACCAGCTGATCGCCTGGTCACTGTCTGGTCGGCAGCACGGCGTCTGGACAGCACATGCGTGGAGCACTGCCTGGCTCCACTTGATCCTTGACGGATCGGCGTCGCTGATCCTTCACACGCCCTAGACGCACGGTGTACTCGATCTTGAGCTTCTCGATCAGCTCCTCGATCCGGAGCGTGGAGCCTGGGTCGAGCGCGGAGGCGGGCTCGTCCATCAGCAGAATCTCGGGTTGCACGGCGAGCGCCCTGGCGATGCACAGCCGCTGCTGCTGGCCGCCGGACAGGCCTGCCCCGGGATGACCGAGCCGGTCCTTGACCTCGTTCCAGAGCCCGGCTCGGCGCAGAGCGTCCTCGCCGCGGGCGTGCACCTCGCCCTTTCCCATCCTGGTCCCGAGCTTCAGTCCCGCTACCGCATTCTCCATAACGGTCATCGTGGGGAAGGGGGTAGGCCTTCTGGAAGACCATTCCGATCCGGCGGCGGACATCCACCGGGTCGATGCCGGCCGCGTACAGGTCGCTGCCGTTGAAAAGCACCTTGCCAGTGAGCCTCGCGCCCCGGACTTCCTCGTGCATCCGGTTGAGGCAGCGGATGAAGGTGGACTTGCCTGACCCGGAAGGCCCGATGAGAGCGTCTGACCTTCAGCCTGGACAACTCCTCGGCCAGCGGGGGCATACCCCCTGGTGACCCCGACCTACATCCTGATCACCCAGAAGCAGAAGGACCCGGCTATCGGCAAGAAACTGAAGGCATGGATGGAATGGGACCTGGCGTCGGCCCAGCAAAGCCAGGTCACCAAGCTCGGCTACGCGCCGTTGCCGGCCAAGCTGATTTCGCTCGACCTGGCTGCGCTGAAGACGGTCCACTGAGCGGATTGCTGGTCCGGGCAATGACGACCACCGCGCGGGCCGCCTGTTTCCAGGCGGCCCGCGGATACCCTGTTCCGGTTCGCCGCGGGCGCATGCGCGTCGATCGTCCTGATCCTGCTCGCGGGAATGCTGATCCGCACCACCTGGGCGGCGTGGCCTGCCTTCTCCCATTCCGGGATCAGCATCGTCACCAGTAACAACTGGAACCCGAACCTCAATCAGTTCGGCGGCCTGTCGTTCATCTACGGGACGCTTGTCACCTCGGTCATCGCACTCGTGCTGGCCGTCCCCGTCTCAGTGCTGATCGCGCTGTTCCTCACCGAGGTCGCCCCGTCGCGCATCGGGACGCCGCTTGGCTACGTGGTCGATCTCCTCGCCGCCGTCCCGAGCGTCGTGTACGGCCTGTGGGGCGTCTTCGTGCTTGTCCCGTTCCTCACGAACTACGTCTGGCTGCCCCTGTCCAACCACCTCGGGTTCATACCGCTGTTCTCCCAGTTCGCCTCGGGCCGGGACTTCGCGACCGCCGGCGTGATCCTGGCTCTGATGATCATTCCCATCATCTCGGCCGTCAGCCGGGAGGTCTTCCGTACGGTCCCGGCAGAAGAGCGTGAATCGGCACTGGCACTCGGTTCCACCCGATGGGAGATGATCAGGCTGGCCGTGCTGCCCCGCTCCAGGTCCGGAGTGGTGGCCGCGGTCATGCTTGGCTTCGGCCGGGCGGTCGGCGAGACCACCGCCGTCGCCTACCTGATCGGCGGTGTGCCCAACAAGATCACACCGGAGTTGTTCCAGCAGGGGTCGACGATCGCGGCCAACATCGCCCTGCAGTTCAACGAGGCCGCGAGCCTTCCGCTCTTCAAGTCGGCGCTGATTGCCCTCGGCGTCGTGCTGTTCGTGCTCACCCTGCTGATCAACATCGGCGCCAGGCTCGTCATCCGGAGGGGAGGAGGGATCGGGTGAGCACGCTAGCCAGCCGGCAACGCCGCCGGCGAGCTCAGAGAGGCGACGCTCGCGCTCGGCGTGCGCCGATGGCGCGCGATCGTCTCGGTGGTCCTGCCCACCGCTCTGCCCGGGATCACGACCGGGGTCCTGCTGGCCATCGCCCGGGCGGCCGGGGAGACCGCTCCGCTGCTGCTGACCGCGTTCGGGAATCAGCTCCTCGTAGGCTGGGGATCCTGGAACGGACCGGAAGCCTCGCTGACCCTGGAGATCTTCGCCAACTCACGGTCGCCGTTCCCGGCCCAGCAGGCGCGGGCCTGGACGGGCGCGCTGGTGCTCATCCTTGGCGTCCTGGTCCTCTCAGTGGTCGCGCGGGCCGTGGTGGGACGCCGCGCTCGCCGTTCCCGCTGACGTGGTGCCGACGGACCTAGGCCGGGAACCCACTGGTACCAGCAGACTCAGTAATCCCGCTGGTCACGGTCTCGAGGGGAGAGCGTCCAATCAGCCGACTGACCGTAGAATGACATGCGTGGTGCATCTCGAAAGCCTGCCGGGCCCAGATCACGGCCTGAACGATCTCGAGGACGTGCCGGCGGACGGCCGTGCGGCCCGATCGCACCGTACTCGCCTGGCCATCCTCGACGCGATGCGATCGCTGCATGCCGAGGGCGACCTGCGTCCGACCGTGCCGCGGATCGCCACGCGAGCCGGAGTCTCGCTGCGGACCGTCTGGCAGCAGTTCGCTGACCGCGAGGCACTGCTGATCGAAGCGGTGAAGCGCGACCGGGAGATCCAGCGATCGCTGGTCGCCAGGATCGACCCGGATCAGCCGCTAGGAGCACGGGTCGAGGCCTTCGTAGCGCAGCGGACCCGGGTCCTGGAGGTGATGACACCCACCTGGCGGGCGGCACGCGTGCATCAGCCGTTCTCCGATCAGCTGCAGCGCGACCGGAAGCGGCGGAACGCGGGCGGCCGGGCCGAGATCGAGCAGGTCTTCGCCCCCGAAATGGACCGGCTCACCGCGCCGGAGCGGGACCGGCTGGTGGACTCGCTGCACGCGATCAGCCTCTGGTCGTTCTGGGAGACGCTCCGCACTGATCTGGAGCTCAGCCCGCTCGGGGCCAGGCAGATTCTGATCAGCACCTTTACCGCCCTGCTCGTGCAAGCCGGGTTCGATCCGATTTCATAGCGCAGCGGTGTCGGTACGAATCGCTATTCTCGGCTCACACTATTGATCTTGCACACATAGTGCAGATATCTTGACCTCGAAGCCTGGGCTACCGGGCGCGTCACCCCTGACAATGGTGAGGTCCGCATGAGTGTGACCGCAGACGAACTGGTCGCTGACCGTTCCGGCGGAGTGTCATGGCTATGGCGCCGCCAGCTCAACCACTACCCCGACACCCGGCCGCGCGTGATGTACCTGGGCATCACGGTGCTGGCCACGATCATGCTGTACTACGAGCTGTATGTCGGCGGCTCGGTCTCCACGTTCATCTTGCCCAGCCTGAAGATGAGCTTCACGTTCTTCGTGCTGACCCTGGCCTTCGGCAACCTGATCGGTGCGTTCGGATCGCTGTTCGCCGGGCTCACCGACCGGCTGGGCCGGGCCAACCTCGTGGTCTTCGGCCTGCTGTTCACCGGAGTGTTCGTGCTCTTCGTGCTTCCCGCCGCGACGAACAAGTGGGTCTTCACGATCGAGGGCTTCGTGGTCGGGGTGGTCGAGGGCATCTGCCTGGTCGCCACTCCCGCGCTGATCCGCGATTTCTCCCCGCAAGTCGGCCGGGCTACGGCGATGGGCTTCTGGACCAGCGGCCCGGTGCTGGGCAGCCTGATCGTCGCGGTCGTGGGCAGTGCCACGATCCCGGCCGCCTTCACCCCGCAATCCGACCCGCGGTTCTGGGGCCATGAATATGTCATCTGCGGCATCGCCGGGATCGTGGTCTTCGTGATCGCATTGGTCGGGCTCAAGGAGCTGTCACCGCAGCTGCGAGACCAGCTGATGGTGACGATGCGGGACCGGGCCTTGATCGAAGCCAAGGCCAAAGGCATCGACATCGAGGCCGCGCTGAAGCATCCGTTCCGCCAGCTGCTGAAGGTCGATGTCGTAGTCTCGGCCCTCGCGATATCCCTGATGCTGCTGATCTACTACACGGCCGTGGGATTCAGCGTCATCTACCTGTCGAGCATCTTCGGCTTCTCGACCAAGGATGCCAACGGCCTGGGTAACTGGAACTGGGGCTTCAACGTCATCGCGGTGATCCTGATCGGCGTGCTCTCCGACCGGCTCAAGGTGCGCAAGCCGTTCATGGTGGTCGGCGGCATCGCCGCAGCGGTCATGACCATCATCTACCTGCTTCAGGCGGGGCTCCAGCCGAGCTACTACACCCTCGCCATCATCCTGGCGTTGCTGTCGTTCTCCCTCGGCGTGGCCTACACGCCCTGGATGGCGAGCTTCACCGAGACGGTCGAGGCGCACAACCCCGCGCTGACCGCGACCGGCCTGGCGATCTGGGGCTGGATCATCAGGGTGGTGGTCTTCGCCTCGTTCCTGCTGCTGCCCACGGTGGTCAACTCGGTCACCCCGCTGGTGAACGACGGCGCCCAGGTTCAGGCGTACAGCACTAAGTACCCCGCGTTCGCCTTCGCGGCCGCGAACCCCAACATCGTCGCCAAGGCCACGAAGTACAGCGTCCAGATAGCCACAGCGCAGAAGTTCGGGCCAGAACTGGCCGCGCTGCAGAAGGACCAGACGAATGTGGGCACCGTGTACCTCAATTGCGCGACGCCGAACAAGGTTCCGAAGGCGGTGCTAGCCAGCGCCATCGCATCCGCTGGCGGCGGCGCGACAGGAAAGAGCGTCCTGTCGACGATGTGCGCGAACGCGGCTGCCATCGCCGGCGTCATCAAGGTGGCGCCGCAGCTTCAGTCGCTTCAGCCCTACGCGAAGCAGCTGACGGCTCTGGCCAGTATCCCCAAGCCGGTGGTCGCCTTCATGACCGCGCACGGCACCGCGGTGGCGAACGCCGCCGCCTCGGCTCCCGGCCAGTGGAAGAAGTGGTACTGGATCTGCTTCGGCGGGATCATCTTCTTCCTGCTCAGCATCCCGCTGCTCCGCGGTCGGTGGACCACGGCCGACGCCCGCAAGGACGAGGAAGAGCACGAGGCCATGGTGGAGGCCGAGCTAGCCGCTATGAAGGCCTGAGCCGCCGCCCCCGGGCGGCCCAGGCACTGGCACTGGCCCGGCAGGTGAGTCTGGCCCGGCGGGTGACGCCGTGACGCCCGCCGGGCCAGACTCGCTCTGTGCCCGGATCAGCGCGGCTGGGTTTGTTATGCCATCGTGGGCAGTCGGCCGAACCAGAGCCCGGGAGGATCACTCGTCATGTCCGACGACGTGCTGGCGCTTGCCGACCGGCTCTGGCGGGGCGAGCTCGGCCCCGGCGACTATCATCCGGTCAGTCACCTGGGCGGCCTGGCCGAGATCTGCGACGGGGTGGTGTTCGTCCCCTCGTTCGCCAACGTCTCGGCGTTCAGCACCGACGACGGCCTGGTGCTGGTGGACACCGCAAGCTCCTTTGTGGCCACCGCCGTGCACGACGAGCTCAGGCGGTGGAACGGCGGCCGGCTGAACACGGCGGTGTACTCGCACGGCCACATCGACCATGTGTTCGGCGTGCCGGTCTGGGAGGCCGAGTCGGCGGAGCGCGGGTGGCCCGCGCCGGTCGTGATCGCGCACGAGGCGCTGCCCGCCCGGTTCGACCGGTACATCATGACCGCCGGGTACAACGAGGTGATCAACCGGCGGCAGTTCGGCGTGGACGGGTTGCGCTGGCCGGTCGAGTACCGGTATCCGGACCGCACCTACGCCAGCGAGCTGGCCCTGGATGTCGGCGGGGTGAGCTTCGAGCTGCGGCACGAGAAGGGCGAGACCGACGACCATACGGTGACCTGGGCCGCGGACCGGCGGGTGCTGTGCTGCGGTGACCTGTTCATCTGGGCATCGCCCAACGCGGGCAACCCGCAGAAGGTGCAGCGGTACCCCAGGGAATGGGCCGGCGCCCTGCGCCGCATGATCGCGCTCGAGCCTGAGTACCTGCTGCCGGGCCACGGGCTGCCCGTTGTCGGCGCCGAGCGGGTCAGGCAGGCGCTGACGGACACGGCCGAACTGCTCGACTCGCTGGTCGACCAGACCCTGGCGGTGATGAACGCCGGAGGCAGGCTCGACGACGCCATTCACGGCCTCGTGCCGCCTCCGCACCTGCTCGACCGGCCCTACCTGCGGCCGGTCTACGACGAGCCCGAGTTCATCGTGCACACCGTCTGGCGGCTGTACGGCGGCTGGTGGGACGGCAACCCGGCCAGCCTCAAGCCGGCTCCCGAGCGGGCCCTGGCGGCTGAGCTCGCGGCTCTGGCCGGCGGCCCGCAGGCGCTCGCCGACCGGGCGCTGGTACTCGCCGACCGGGCGCCGGCGCCCGCGAACGGCGCGGCGTCTGCCGGGCCGGGCAGCGCGGCGGGCGCGGCCGGCGCGGCCGGCCCGGGCAGCGCCCGAACGCCGGTCGGCTCGACTGGCTCGGGCGAGCCTGGCGGTGAGGCTGCGCTGCGGCTGGCTGGTCACCTGGCAGAACTGGCCTGGCTGGCGGCACCGGAGGATCCGGGTATCGGGCGAGCCAGGCACCAGGTCTTCACGGCCAGGGCGGATGCGGCGACGTCCACGATGGCGACCGGCGTCTTCAGGTGGGCCGCCCGCGAGTCACTGGCAGGCACGGTCAGCGAGGACCCAGCTGCCGGGCGGCTCTCGGCCGGATGAATGTGCCATCCATCACTGATCTCGCGGATGGATGGCACATTCATCCACGGGGCGGTCGGGTGGGTCGGCTCTACCAGGACTCGATCAGCGGCAGCAGGTCGGACAGGGTGTCGATCACGGCGTCCGGCGTGGCGTCGGCGAAGGTCGGGACGTCGGAGTTAGGGACAAGCACCGCGCGCATGCCGACGCTCTTCGCGCCGTGGATGTCGTCCCACGGCCGGTCGCCCACGAAGACGCAGCGCTGCGGGTCGCTGACGCCGACCGCAGCCATGGCGGCGCGGAACGCCTCGGGGTGCGGCTTGGTCCAGTCGATCTCGCTCGAGTAGACGGCGCCGTCGATCAGGTCGAGCACCCCGTCGCGGCGGAACACTTCCTCGTGCCAGCTCCGCGGCCACATCGTGTTCGACAGCACGCCGATCCTGATGCCGTGCTCCCGCAGCTGCCGCAGCACGGTAATCCCGTCCGGGTCGGTGAACGTGTGCGGTTCCCACTCCCGCAGGTACGTGGCGATCAGGTCGTCGGTCGGCTCGATCCCGGCGCGCTCCAGCAGGCCGAAGATGGTCGCGCTGCGCTGCTCGGTCCTGGCCAGCTCCCACAGGGCGATCTCGGCCTCGTGCGCCGCGGCCGCGCGGTCGTGGTGGTCGTCGGGATAATGCGGCTCGCAGACGACGCGCCACAGCTCGGCGTTGTCGATCGTGTGCCAGGGAGTCAGGGTGCCGCCCCAGTCGAAGATCACCGCGTCAACCGTCACCTCCTGATCATATCCATCCCGATAAAGCATGCATCGATGCAGATCAGAGCGATGTCGGCGGTGATGGCCAAATTCGGCATTGCCTGCCGTTCCCTTTAAAGACAGGATTACGGGGGACAGGTGCGCAAAAGGATTGGCTCAGACTTCGCATACCTGTCGCTTCGCGTTTGATTCCGGCTTTTAGCGTGCCTGCTGCCGGACGCTCCGGCACCGCCGCCGGACGCGGCACACGAGGAGGATCGGATGCACAGACTGGAACACAAGGTCCGCCGGCGGCTGTCCGCCCGGGCAGTCGCGGCTGCTAGCGCCCTTGCGGTCAGCTCGCTGGCGCTGGCCGGCGCGGTAGCGCCCGGGATGGCATTCGCCGCGCGCTCCGGTCCGCCGCGCTCCGGCGCGGCCGCTGGCGATCCGGCGAACGCGTGCCGGCTCGGGAACGGCGTCAAGCACGTCATCCAGATCACGTTCGACAATGTTCACTTCTTCCGCGACAACCCGAACGTTCCGTCCGATCTGCAGATGATGCCGAGCCTGATGCAGTTCGTTCAGAACTACGGCACCTGGATGTCCAACAACCACACGCCGCTGATCGCCCACACGGCCAATGACATCCTGACGACCGCGACCGGCTTGTACGGGGACCGGCAGGGCATGCCGGTCTCGAACAGCTACCGGACCTTCAACCCGGACGGCACGACCGATCCGGCCGGCTCGTTCGCCTACTGGACGGATCCGGTCTTCGACACCTCGAGCACGCCGACCACTGGCCACGACGCGAACCCGTCCATGGTGTACTCCTCGGCGCCGCCGGCCACCGCGCAGAACCCGCCGGCGCCGAGCACGATCACTCCCGCGCCGTGGGTTCCCTACACCAGGGCTGGCTGTGATGTCGGCGAGGTCGCGACCGCGAACCAGGAACTGGAGAACACCGCGGTCGACCTGCCCAAGGTCTTCGGGGCGAACTCGCCGGAAGTGGCGCAGCTGAACGCAGATGGCGACAGATTCAAGGACGCCGAGGTTGCCGACTACGTGGGCATCGGAGTGCACTGTGCCCAGGGCGCCGGCAGCCAGTTCTGCTCGACCGCCCAGGCTGTCAAGTTCGGTCAGGCCACCCCGAGTTCCACGGCGGTCTCCGACCTGCTCCCGAACGAGCCCGGGGGCTACAGCGGATTCCTGGGGCTGTTCGGGCACCGGTACGTGGCTCCGCAGCTCGGGGCTGGAACGCCAAATGTTACGCATAACGGCTTCCAGGTCACGAATGCCGCGGGCAACCTGGTCGACCTGAGCGGAAATCAGATCAACGGCGCATTCCTGGCCAACCATCCTGGGTTCCCTGGGTTCGGTCCGATCAATGCCTCGCAGACACTGGCCTACATGTCCGACATGCTGGAATCCGGCGTGCCGGTAGTGAATGGCTATATTGCCGACATCCACGGCAACGAGAGCATTCCCGGCCTGTCCGCCTGCGTTGGAGCCCCCGCAGCCCTCGGCCCGGGAAGCGCGTGCTACGTCGCCCAGGCGCAGTACTACAACCAGGCCTTCGCGGCGTTCTTCCAGCGGCTGGCTGCCGATGGCATCACCCCGCAGAACTCGCTGTTCGCGATCAGCTCGGACGAGGGTGACCACGTGGCAGGGGCCAACGTCGGGCGCCAGGTCACGCCGCAGCCGCCCAACTGCGACGGCGCGACAGTCAGCGGCACGACGGTCACGCCCGATGTGGCCTGCAGCTACGCGACAGGCACGTTTGGGGAGCTCGCGGGCAACCTGACCGGCCTGCTGGCCACCCAGGCGAATAACACCACGCCGTTCACGCTCGAGTCCGACAGCGCTCCGGAGTTCTACGTGACCGGGAACCCGGACCCGGCGTCCGCATCGGTGCGGACGCTGGAACGGGACACCGCGGGGCTGACGGCCTTCAACCCGTACACGAACACAACTCAGCCGATCACGAACTATCTCGCTGATCCGACCGAAGAGGCCATCCTGCACATGGTGAATGCCGATCCGGCCAGGACCCCGACGTTCGCGCTGTTCGCCAAGCCGGACTACTTCCTGTCGCCGGGCTCGGCGTCCTGCTCGCCGTGCGTGAGCGTCAACCCCGGTTTCGCGTACAACCACGGCGACTACGCCGCGGAGATCAACACGAACTGGCTCGGCATTGTCGGGCCTGGCGTGAAGAACCTCGGCGTGGACGGTCCGCAGCCAGCGGACGGTCCGAACTCGGCCGGGCCGGACAGCGGGCAGGTGACGGTGCCTGGCAGCGGGACCACCGGCACCTGGATCGACGAGACCGACATCAGGCCGACGATCATGTACCTGGCTGGGCTGCGGGACGACTACGAGCACGACGGCCGGGTCATCACGCAGATCCTGACCGACCCGAACCACGCGCTGTCCCAGCCGGGGGTGGCGCTGCTCGGAGCCTGCTACAAGCAGCTCAACTCCAGCGTCGGACAGTTCGGGACTGACACGCTGATCGCGTCGACCGCCGGGATCGAGAGCAACTCCTCCGGCGACGCGACCTACAACCACGTTGAGCATTCCCTGCACGCGCTCGACGTGGCCAGGGACAGGCTGGCCGGAGCCATCAAGGGCGAGCTCGAGGCCGCGGCGTTCGGCAATACCGAGATCCACGGTGCCTTCGGGCAGACCGCGGCGTGCGGGGCACTGATTGCCGCCGCGCACGCGCTGGCCAGCCACAGCTAGCGGATCCTGCTGCGTGCGGCGGCGGTCCCCGGCATCCGGCCGGGGGACCGCC
>Ga0307374_10008362_pt1 | contig 15492 bp, 14 predicted proteins | sample OX3MG_FD_202532 | JGI IMG/M metagenome (GOLD analysis project Ga0307374, IMG submission 202532) | Soil microbial communities from Risofladan, Vaasa, Finland - OX-3 | ecosystem: Environmental > Terrestrial > Soil > Coastal area > Acid sulfate soil | place: Finland: Risofladan, Vaasa | collected... | reverse complement strand
TCCGGCAGCCGTCCCGGCGAGGGCGTCGTCACGTTGGAGCACACCGCCCGGAACCAGGACGGCGAGGTCGTGGCGGTAGCCGTGCGCTCGACGCTGGTCCGCATGAAGCCGCGAGACGATCGATGACGTGGTCCCCGCCGGGACCCGCCCTCCTTTTCTGCCCTGCCGATCGTCCCGACCGCTACGCCAAGGCGGCCCTCGCCGCCGACATGGTCATCCTCGACCTCGAGGACGGGGTTGCCGCGGCCGACAGGGTGGCGGCGCGCCGTGCGCTCGGTCGGACGTTGCTCGATCCGGCCCGGACGATCGTGCGTGTGAACCCGAGCGGCACCGAGGATCATGCGCGTGACGTCGCGACGTTGGCAGCGACACCCTACGAGCTGGTCATGCTGGCCAAGACCGAGTCTGCCGACCAGGTCTCTGCCCTTGCGCCCCGCAAGATCGTGGCCCTGTGCGAGACACCGGCGGGAGTCCTCGCCGCCGGATCCATCGCCGCCGCCGGTGGGATCGTCGCGCTGATGTGGGGAGCGGAGGATCTCGTCGCCGGGCTCGGTGGCCGCTCGAGCCGGCGTCCCGACGGCGGCTATCGCGACATTGCCCGCCATGCCAGGTCACAGGTCCTTCTGGCGGCCGGGGCACACGGGGTTCCCGCGATCGACGCGGTGCACCTCGAGATCGGCGATCTCGAAGGTCTGCGAGACGAGGCGACCGATGCCGCGGCCTCCGGGTTCGCCGCCACCGCCTGTGTCCATCCCTCGCAGATCGCCGCGGTGCGCGAGGCGTACCGTCCGACCGACGACGAGGTGGCCTGGGCCCGTCGGGTGCTCGCTGCCGCCTCGCAGGCCAGAGGGGTCTTCTCCTTTGAGGGCCGCATGGTGGACGCGCCCGTCCTGCGCCATGCCGAGCACGTGCTCCAAAGGGCAGCGAGCCCGGCCGACGGTGCAGCAAGGTGGCTCGGACGGCGGTGAGCGGTTCAGACCCCTCCACCCGATGTGGCGGGATAGGCGTGGGAGAGCCCACGACTAGTTGCTGATTGCGGCACGCGAGAGCGGCGAGACCTCGCCCCGGGACCGGCGTTGCCTTTCCGCTCTGTGCCCACGGGCGTCGGTAGTGGTTGCCTTACGGGTGGCGTGCCAGGTATCGTCGAACCAGGGTCGTGTTCTCGGGTCCGCAGGGAGGGAAGGCAAGCTGAGCGGCCCGTACCGAATCACCCCGGCGTACGGACGGTGGCCGACGAGATGACACCGACGAGATGACACTGACGCACGACGACCGACGGGCGGAGGGTCGGGCGGCCACGCTCCGCATGATCGACTCCGATGGTGCCCGGGTGGCGGGTACGCCATACCCGACCGACCTCGACGCTCAACAGCTGTGGCAGTTGCTCGCGGCGATGCGGCTCACTCGTCGTCTCGACGAGGAGCTCATCAATCTGCAGCGGCAGGGCCAGCTGGCCCTCTTCCCGTCGTGCCGTGGCCAGGAGGCGGCTCAGGTCGGGACCGCGGCGGCCCTTCGACCCGACGACTGGACGTTTCCCCAATATCGTGAGCTCGGGGTCTTCGTCGTGAAGGGCATCGATCCGGCAGGGGTCGGGCACATGTGGCGCGGCACCTTGCACGGAGGACTCGGGTTCGTCGAGCGTTGCTGCGCACCGATCACCATCCCCATCGGGTCCCACGCGCTCCACGCCGTCGGCTACGCGCTCGGGCTGCGCCTCGATGGCTCGGACGGCGTGGCCGTGGCCTACGTGGGTGACGGTGCCACCAGCGAAGGTGACGTCCACGAGGCGCTCAACATGGCTGCCGTCATGGAGGTGCCCTGCATCTTCGTGATCCAGAACAACCACTGGGCGATCTCGGTGCCCCTGGCAGAGCAGACGCGGGTCACCAGGCTCGCCGACAAGGCGGCGGCCTACGGGATGCCGGGTGTCCGTTGCGACGGCAACGACGTTCTCGCCTGTTCGACAGCCATGGAGCAGGCCGTCGACCGGGCTCGCCGGGGACTGGGCCCGTCTCTCATCGAGGCGGTCACCTACCGGATGGGGGCTCACACCACCTCCGACGACCCGACCCGGTACCGCAGTGACTCGGAGGTTCGGGAGTGGGCCCGCCTCGACCCGATCGAGCGCCTCCAGCGGCATCTCGTGCTGGAGGGCAAGTGGCTGCCGGAAGAGGACGTCCGGAGCCGGGAAGCAGCGGAAGAGGCGGCCCATCGCCTCCGGGCGGCGCTGTTCGACGCCCCGCCACCCGACCCCCTCGTGATCTTCGATCACGTCCTGTCGTCGGTCGGCCCCGCGTTGGACGAGCAGCGTCGTCAGCTCGCCGCCGAGATCGCCGAGCGTTGAGGTGGCGGGGGCTGTCGGGTGTCGATACCGGTGATCAGGGACATCAGGTTGCCCGATGTGGGGGAGGGCCTCGACGAGGCGACCATCGTCGAGTGGCTCGTCGGGGTCGGCGACGAGGTGGCGCTCAACCAGCCGATCGGTTCCATCCAGACGGCCAAGGCCGAGGTGGAGCTGCCCTCCTCGTTTGCCGGGCGCGTGGTCGAACGGAACGGTGAGGTGGGTGCCACGCTCCGGGTGGGTGAGCTGCTGCTGCGCATCGAGACGAGCGCCGGCGCGATCGATCCGTCCGCCGATCCCCGAGACGGTTCGCCGACCTCGGCGGAGCCGGCCGGCGCCGGACGCGAGGCGGTGCTCGTGGGGTACGGGGTGGCCGCGGACCGGCCACCGTTGCGCCGGCGTCGTCGCTGGCAGCGCGGCGAGCCGGTCGCGCAGGTCGCGCAGGTCGAACAGAGGGTCCGGGTGCGCGCGACGCCACCGGTGCGAAAGCTTGCGCGCGACCTCGGTGTCGAACTCGGAGGGTTGACGGGCACCGGTCCCGACGACGTGATCACCAGGGATGAGGTGATTGCGGCCGCATCGGGGGAACGGGCGCCGGCCCCCGCCGGTCCGCGCTGGTGGGAGAGCGAGGCCCTCACCCCGACCGGCGCTCCCGCGGGCGCGAGCTCGCTCGGTGGGGACCGGCCCGGGCAGGTCATTCCCGTGCGGGGGGTGCGGGGGCGGATCGCGGAGCGCATGACCATGTCGCGCCGGACGATCCCGGACGCGACCTGCGGCCTGTGGGTCGACTGTTCCACTCTCCTCGCCACTCGCAAGGCCCTGAAGGACCGTGCGGATTCTCAGACGGCGTCGGCCATCACTCCCTTCGCCCTCATGATGAGGTTCCTCGTCCTCGCGCTCCGCCAGAGTCCGCTGTTGAACGCCTCCTACGACGAGGGGGAACGCGTCATCCGGGTGCACCAGAACATCCATCTGGGCATCGGGACCAGCACGTCCAACGGGCTGTTGGTGCCGGTGGTCCGGCACGCCGAGGCCCTGACCACCGTCGACCTGGCTCGCGAGATCGCGAGGCTGGTCGAGACTGCGAGGCAGGGCGGGCTGGCTCCCGAGGAGCTGAGCGGATCGACGTTCACGGTGACGAATTTCGGCGCGCTCGGCCTCGACGACGGATCGCCGGTGATCAACCCTCCGGAAGCGGCCATCGTCGGCATCGGTGCCATCCGCGAGCGTCCTGTCGCCGTTCACGGCGAGCTCGCGGTCCGACCCACCGCGAAGCTCATCTGCTCGTTCGACCACCGGGTCTGTGACGGAGCGGAAGCCGCAAACCTCCTGCGAACCATGCAGGCCCTGATCGAGGGCCCCGCCGAGGTCCTCCTCCATGTGTGAACGTCACTCGCCGCTGAAGTGCGTCCGACCAGGCTGTCGATCGGTGGATCGAGCCTAAGCTGTGGACATGCCCGAGGTCGAGCGGATCCTCGAATCGCTCCAGGCCACCGGCATGTCCGGCTACGAGGCGAAGGCGTACCTGGCGCTCCTCGGGGCGGGGGAGCCGATCAACGGCTACGAGGTCGCCAAACGCTCGGGCGTCCCCCGGAGCACCGTGTACGAGTCGTTGGCCAAGCTCCTCCTGCGCGGCGCAGCGTTTGAGATCCGGACCGAGAACGGCTCGACGTTGTACGTGGCGCTTCCACCACAGACGCTGATCCAGCGCCTCAGCCGATCCTTTCAGAGCCACCTCGACCACCTCAATTCGGTCCTTCCCGAGGTGACCGAACCGGTGGAGAGCCATCTGGTCCACAATATGGACGGTCGGAGCGCAGTGCTCGAGCGAGCCGCCGACCTCATCTATTCGGCGAAGAAGGAGCTGTACGTCTCGGCATGGGCCGAGGAGCTCGACGAGCTGCGCTTCCCGCTCGAGGATGCGGTACGCAAACGAGTCGACATCGTGCTCTTGCGGTTCGGGGACTCGTCGGTGGACGTGGGCGCGTCGTACAACCACGTGTTCTCCTCGCCCGAGGTGGTGCTCGACCGCGTCGGCTGTCGGCTGCTGGTGATCGCGCCGGACCGGGAGTCGGTCCTGATCGGAGGAGCCGTCGGCGAGAACATGTGGGGACTCTTCAGCGACGACCCAGCCGTCGTGCTGCTGGCCGTCGAGTACGTCCGCCATGACATCTCCTACCAGGTGCTCGTCGAGGAGCTCGGTATCGACCGCGTTCGCAAGCTGACGTCCACCAACCCGACCCTCCGGCGGCTCGAGACCGGCCGGGGAGCGCCCGGCTTGGAGCGCCGCGGACTCGAGGTCGGCCCGACGGGCTGACCGGCGGCCCGCAAGGGTCGACTACGGGCGCGGGGTCGCCGGTGGCGCACGGGCGCACGGGCGCTACGGGCGCAGGGTCGCTTCGGGCATGCTCTCGGCGACGACCCTGCCGTCGCTCATCTCGATGATGCGGTGGGCACGCGCCGCGACGTCGGGATCGTGGGTCACCATGACGATGGTCATCCCGCCGTGGCCGAGCCGCTCGAGCAGGTCCAAGAGGCGCGCCGTCGACGCCGAGTCGAGGCTGCCGGTGGGCTCGTCGGCCAGCAGGATCTTGGGCTCGTTGGCCAGGGCACGGGCGATCGCCACTCTCTGCCGCTCGCCGCCCGAGAGCTCCGTCGGGTAGCGACGCTCGCAGTCGCCGAGGTCGACCTCGGCCAGCAGCTCCCGGGCCCGGGCCTTCCGCTGGCGGGCCGACCGTCCGACCCCGAACATCGGGAGCTCGACATTGGCGAGGGCGGAGAGCTGGGGGAGGAGGTTGTGGAACTGAAAGACCAGTCCGACCTGGTGGCGCCGGTAGTCGCTCAGATCGTGGATCCGAGCCAGGTCCTGCCCGCCGACGGTCACCGAGCCCTTCGTGGGGGAATCGATGGCTGCCAGAAGATGCAGCAGGGTCGACTTGCCGCAGCCCGAAGGTCCGGTGATGGCCACCATCTCCCCGTCGTCCACGACGAGATCCACGCCGGCCAGCGCGGTGACCTGACCGGGGTAGACCCGGGTCACCCCGCTCATCTCAACGGCCGGCGGGTGGACCACGGGGTCACTCATAGCTGAGAGCCTTCAGCGGCGAGAGGAGGGCGGCACGGGTCGTCGGGTACAAGGCGCCGATCAGGGTCATCGCAAGTGCGGTGAACAGGGCCCGCCAGAAGGCGTCCGTGGTGAAGACGGGGTTCAGGACACCTTTGAGCGCAGGCAGGTTCTCGAGCACGGTGGTCACGGCGAACGACAACGCCACGCCGAGGGCCGCGCCGAGGACGGCGAGCAGCAGGCTCTCGCCGAGCAGCAGGGAGACGGTCCGGCGGCGGGTCCAGCCGACCGCCCGCAGGAGCCCGAACTCGCGAGTCCGCTCGAAGAGCGAGAGGAGCATGGTGTTGCCGATGATGACGGCGCCGATGAGGACGGCGAGCACCGTGCTGCCGGTGACCGCCGCGTGGAGGTACACGAGGTTGCGGTCCGCTCTCCCGAATTGCTCGGCGGTGCGGATCGTCGTCAGCTGGGGTTGGTCGTAGTCGATGCGGGCGGCGACCGCGCCGACCGAAGCGCCGGGAGCCACCTTCACGAACGCCAGGGTGACGATCCCCGGGACCCGGTTGTAGCCCTGGATCGCCGGGAGCGGGAACATGGCGCCGGCGTCCCCGAAGGCGTTTCCGGTGGAGTAGATGCCGGTCACCGTGTTTGAGGTTCCGTTGGCGTTGAACCTGTCACCGACGTGCAGTCCGAGGTTGGCCGCGGCCCTCCAGCCCAGCATGACCTCGTGGGCTGCCGTGGGCGAGTACGGTTGCCCGGCCACGACCTTCACGCCGAACGCCGTCAGGTCGCCGGGATCGATCCCGATCTCGATGAAGACGGGGTAGTCGGCACTGATGCGCTCGGTCTCGATCAGCACGCCGACCACGCGGCCCACGCCCGGCGTCTGACGGATGCGGGTCAGCTCCTGCACGTCGATGGTGCTCGACAAGGTGTCGGCCGCGCCTTTCTGTGCCACCGTGAAGTCGGCCTTGCCCACCGAGATGAGGGCCGCCGCCGACTGCTCGAGGCTGCTGCTGGTCACGTCGAGCGTGACCACCGCCATCACGGCGATTGCCACGGCGAAGGCCAGCCCGATCGAGCGGGCCTTCTTCGACCACAGATTGCGGAGGATGATGTCGAAGAACGTCACTGGGCCACGCCGCCGGGAACGGGGCCGACATCGCTCACGGTCCCCCGGTCCGCGGCAGCGAGCGGGAGCGGGAGCGGGAGCGCCAGAGGATCGGACGACCTGACTGCGGGCTTGTCGAGATGCATGAGCTCCACCGTGGCCTTCAGCTGAGACGTGCCCTCGGACAGGGACCTTGGCTGCCATTGTCCGCGAAGTCCGGTGGAAGGTGTAGGGGCCTTCGGCCCCATCTTCAGAGGATAGAGCCTCCTCAGGGGAATGGCCGGCCGTGGTCAGGGTTCCGGTCTGGCCGGTGCCTCGGGCACCGGGCACCGGGCACCGGGCACCGGGCACCGGGGCGATGATGATCCTGCGGGATCCGCAGGTACTGTGCCCCCGGTGGGACGGCGCAGGACGGGTCTTTGAGGGATTGCAGGACCTTCGGCACTTCCGCGGTCGCGCCGAGGTGGCCAAGCTGGTCCCATGATCGGGTCGATCTCTGGGAACGAGGCCGGCCGCGCCACCGGACCAGCGACCGAGGAGGGACGGATCGATGAGTCGCTCGACTCGGAGATCGTGGATCCTGCCTGAGAGATCAGCGGAGCGCGGGCGACCCGGGCCAGGTGGCGGGCCCGGGCCCGACCGTCCCCGAGGGGCCCGGTCGTGAGCTCGGGGTTCCCGGCCCGGATCGGCCCGCCCCGGCACCTCTCCGAAGTCCCCCGGGAGGCGAGCGCGGGCGACCCGGGGGCGGTCGACGGGCTCCGGGCGCTGCGCTTCGCCGACGTGGTCTACCGCTACGGCGACAAATTGGCCCTCGACCACCTGAATCTCGAGGTGGCCCGCGGCGAGATGCTCGCCGTGCTCGGTCCGAACGGTGCGGGAAAGTCGACCACGATGGCCGTGCTCCTGGGGTTGCTGCATCCTCGGTCAGGGAGCGTCGAGGTCCTCGGAACGAGCCCTCGCCAGGCGATGGCCGACGGTCGGGTCGGGGCCATGCTGCAGCAGGTATCGGGAAGCGGCCTGCCGCCCGGCGTGCGCGTGGGCGCCGTCGTGAACATGGTGCGCCGGCTCTACCGACGGCCGGCCCCGCTCGAGGTCACGGTCGAGCGCACCGGGATCGGACCGCTGCTCAATCGCCAGACCAACCGCCTGTCCGGCGGGGAGGCCCAACGGGTGCGCTTTGCCATCGCCATCGCCGGCAACCCTGAACTGGTCTTTCTGGACGAGCCGACGGCGGCCATGGACGTCGAGGCCCGAAGGGTCTTCTGGCGCATCATCCGGCAACTGGGTCGAGAGGGCCATACCGTCGTCTTCGCCACGCACCACATGGACGAGGCGGAGCACGCCGACCGCGTGGTGGTCATCAACCGCGGTCGGGTCGTGGCCGACGGGCCGACGGCGACGCTCAAGGCGGCGGTGACGACCCGGCGGCTGCGGTTCGTGGCCGAGGGTGCCGACGTCTCGGTGTTGGACAAGCTCGTCGGGGTCACCGACGTCGAGGTGCGCGGCACCGGGGTCGTCCTGAATTCCCTCGATGCCGACGCCACGGTCCGCGACCTCGTCCGCAGGAACGTCACCTTCTGCGATCTGGAGGTGACGGGGGCCCGGCTGGAAGAGGCGTTCGTGGCACTGACCGGGGATGAACCGGCTCCCGAGGAGACCCGGTGAGCAGCCTTTCGGCCTTCGGCCGATTCGAGCTGGCCCGATTGTTGCGCAGCTGGAAGTTCCTGGCCGTCACCGTGGGGTTCCCGGTGATCTTCTACATGTTGTTCCTGAACGATCGAACCCCGGGCAAGGTGGTCGGCGGCACCGTTGCGTGGCGCGTCTACCTCATGGTGTCGATGTGCTCCTTCGGTGCCCTCGTCGCCGGTCTGAACGCCGGGGGGACCAGGCTCTCGGGCGAGCGGGCCACCGGATGGGCGCGGCAGCTCAGGGTCACCCCGCTCCCGGCGTGGTCGTACGTGGCGACCAAGGTGACGGCCAGCATGCTGGTGATCCTTCCCGTCCTGATCGTGGTCGAAGTGGTGGGGGCGGCCTTCGGAGGAGTGCGCCTCGGCGTCGCCACCTGGGTCGAGCTGACGCTGCTCATGTGGGTGGCTGCTCTGCCCTTCGCCGTGCTGGGCGTCTTCGTCGGCTTCATGGTCCACCCGGAGACGGCGTACCCGGTCATCACCGTGCTGATGTTCGTCCTGGGCTACTTCGGTGGCCTGTTCACACCGGTCAGCCACATGCCGCCATTCCTGCAGACCGCTGCCCAGGTCCTCCCGAGCTTCAACCATGCGTCGCTCGGATTGGCGCTGCTCGACGGGAGTGGCCTCTCGGCGGGGCACTGGCTCGTCCTCGCAGCGTACGCGGCGGCCCTCGGGGTGATCATCATCTGGAGGCACCGGGTCGAGGAGTCCCGCGGTCTCGCCTGAGGGCGGTCGACGCCTGGTTCGACGTCGTCACTTCCCTCGGCACCCCCGACATGGCCGTCAGCCTGGCCACCGCCCTCGGTGGCGAGCTGCCGCTCGCCTGCTTCTTCCTCTGGCTGGCGCGCCGGATCATGCTGCGCACCGTGGAGGCGTTCCACCGGGCCAACGGCGCTCCCGGTACGCCGACCCGCCTGCGTGACGCGCCCGTGCTCTTCGCCGCCACGAGGCCGCCTGGCCCTACGACCGACGGTGACACGGGTCCGGGCTGACACCGCCGCCGGCGTCTCGGTCCGCCTCGGGTCGACGACGATGGCGCCGGAGGGGAATCGGCAACGGCGCCGCCGTCGACGCTCGCGGGACCTTCGCCCCTAGCAGCCAGGAGGTCGGGCACCGACACTGGGAGGGAGACGGGAGACGGCCCGGGAAGGCGAGCCGGGGCCAGAGGTGGCGAGCCAAGGAGCGATCATGCGAGCAGCCAGGCTTTACGGCTACAAGGAGGACTACGTCGTCGAGGAGGTCCCGACGCCCGAGCCCGGACCCGGTGAGGTTCTCGTGCGGGTGGCCGGCTCGGGGGCGTGCCACTCCGACGTGCACATCTGGAGCGGTGACATGGCGGCCCTCCCCCTGCCGCCGTTCCCCTGGGTGCTCGGGCACGAGAACGCCGGCTACGTCGAGGCTCTGGGCCCCGGGGCGAGCGGCTTCGAGATCGGCGAGCCCGTCGCGGTGTTCGGCGGATGGGGATGCGGGGCGTGCCGGTTCTGCCTGGGAGGCCAGGAGCAGATCTGTGACGTCATGCGCTGGGGCGGCATCGGCCGGCCCGGTGGCTACGCCGAGTACCTGCTGGTGCCGGCGGTGCGCCACCTGGTCAAGCTCGGAGGCTATGACCCTGTCCTGGCCGCGCCGCTCACCGACGCCGGGCTCACGCCCTACCGATCGGTGAAGATGGCGCTGCCGAGGCTGGTTCCCGGATCCACGGTCGTGGCGATCGGCGTAGGCGGGCTCGGCCACTTCGGGCTGCAGTACCTGAAGCACCTGAGCCCGGCCAAGGTCGTCGCCGTCGACACGCTCGAGTCCAAGCGCGCCCTGGCCACCGGGCTCGGCGCCGACCTCGTGCTCGACCCGACGTCGGTCGACGTGGCGGCCGAGGTGAGGGGCTTCTCCGGGGGCGAGGGGGCGGCCGCGGTCATCGACTTCGTCGGCGCCGACTCCACCCTCGCCCTCGCGCTGGCGTCGGTGGGCCGGCAGGGCCTGGTGGTGGTCGTCGGCCTGGCCGGCGGCTCGGTCCCGTTCTCCTTCTTCGCGGCGGCGACCGAGGCGTCGGTGACCACCAGCATGTGGGGGACCCGCAACGAGCTCGAGGAGGTTCTCGCCCTGGCCCGCACGGGATCGATCACGGCCCACGTCGAGCGTCACGACCTTGCCGAGATCAACACCGTGTTCGCCCGGCTCCGCAGGGGTGAGGTGGACGGGCGGGCGGTTCTCCTGCCGTCTCGGAGCTGACCCGCCGCTCGGCCCGGTCGCCGTGGCCTCCCGAGGCGCCCACGCCCCGAGCCCCGGCTTCGTGCGGACGAGAGGACTCGAACCTCCACCCCCGAAGGGACCGGGACCTAAACCCGGCGCGTCTACCGTTCCGCCACGTCCGCGGGCAACTCCCCGAACGGGAGCCTCCCGAGTTTAGGTTCGACCGACGGTCCCCGCCTCCGACGGGTGCGGGGTGCTCCCGAGGCGGGTCCGGGCCGGGTAGCCTCGCGGGATGGCTTCGCAACCTGGTGTCCCCCCCGTCCTGGCCGCCGCGGGCGGTCCCGACCCCACCGCCGACATCTACCAGCGCCTCCTGAAGGAGCGCATCGTCTTCATCGGCAGCGCCATCGACCAGAACACGGCCAACCTCGTGTGCGCCCAGTTGATCCTGCTCGAGGCCGAGGACCATGAGCGCGACATCTCCCTCTACATCAACTCGCCCGGCGGTTCGGTCACCGACGGCCTGGCGATCTACGACACCATGCAGTACGTCCGCTGCGACGTGAGCACCATCTGCGTCGGGCTGGCGGCGTCGATGGGCCAGTTCCTCCTCTGCGCGGGTGCGCCGGGCAAGCGGTTCGCGCTCCCGCACTCGCGCATCCTCATGCACCAGCCGTCCGGGTCCATGCAGGGGCAGGCTGCCGACATCGCCATTCAGGCCGAGCAGATCGTCTACCTCAAGCGGATGATGGCCGAGCGCATCGCGTTCCACACCGGCCAGCCGATCGAGCGGATCGAGGCCGACTCGGACCGTGACCGCTGGTTCACCGCAGAGGAGGGCCGCGAGTACGGGTTCATCGACCAGGTCATCGACCGATCGGCGGCCCCCACCGGGGGCTCCTGAGGGTGGCGCTCGACGTGCCGGCGCCGGCGCCCGGCACCAGCTCTGTTCCCGCTCCGGCGGCCGGCCCCGTACCGGGGCCCTCCGATGCCCCGGCGGCCGACCGCACCGCTGCGGGCGGGGTGGTCCAGCGGCCCAAACTGACCCGCGTGGTCTCCGCCGACGTGAGCGTCTGGCGGCGGATGGCGGACATCTGGCGCTCGCGCGAGCTCCTCATCTACCTGGTCCGCACCGAGATCAAGGTCAAGTACAAGAACTCCATCCTCGGTCTGGTCTGGTCGATGATCTCGCCGGCCATGACGCTGGCCATCTACTTCATCGTCTTTCAGTTCATCGCGAAGAACGGCGTGCCCCACTTCGTCATCTTCCTCTTCTCGGGCCTGCTGATCTGGAACCTCTTTCAGGTGGGGGTGCAGTCGGCCACCGGGGTGGTGGTCAACAACTCGGGGCTCGTGAAGAAGGTCTCGTTCCCCCGGGAGATCCTCGCCCTGGCCTCCATCGGCTCGGCCAGCGTCTTCTTCTTCTTTCAGGCCATCGTCATGGTCATCTTCATGGTCGTGCTCCACTCGTCCCCGGACTGGGCCTACCTCCCGCTGGTCCCGTTGGCGCTGCTGGCCGTCCTGGTGCTGGGCGCGGGACTGGCCGTGCTCCTCTCGGCGGTGAACGTCTACCTGCGCGACACCCAGCACCTGGTGGAGGTGCTGATGACCGCCTGGTTCTGGGCCTGCCCCATCGTCTACGCGTTTCAGTCGAACATCGCGGAGAAGCTGGGACCGAGGGGCCTGACGTGGGTCTACTTCCTCAACCCGCTGACGCCGCTCGTGCTGAGCTTTCAGCGGGCGCTGTACGCGCACGTCGTGGTGGAGAACACGGTGTCCCATACCCCCCTGGCCATCCTTCCGGACCACGGGTTCGGGTGGTACGCCGGGCTCGACGCCGGGGTGCTCGGGATCGGGGTGGTCCTCTGCCTGGTCGCGCTCGTCGTCTTCGGCCGGCTCGAGGGCAACTTCGCCGAGGAGCTCTGAGCCGTGGGCACCGTCGCCGTCGACGTGCAGGACGTCTCCAAGCGGTTCCGCCTCTACCACGAGAGGTACACGTCGCTGAAGGAGCGGATCATCCATGCCGGGCGCACCCCGCACGAAGACCTGTGGGCCCTGCGCGACGTGGCGTTCGAGGTACAGGAGGGCGAGACCGTCGGGATCCTGGGGCGCAACGGGTCCGGGAAGTCGACGCTCCTCAAGTGCATCTGCGGCGTGCTCCAGCCGACCGCCGGGCGGGTCGTGGTCCGGGGCAAGCTGGCCGGGCTGCTCGAGCTCGGTGCCGGGTTTCAGTCGGAGCTGTCCGGGCGCGAGAACGTCTACCTCAACGGCTCGATGCTGGGGATGTCGAAGGGGGAGGTCGACCAGGTCTTCGACGACATCGTGGCGTTCGCCGAGCTCGAGCACTTCATCGACAACCAGGTGAAGTTCTATTCCTCGGGCATGTACGTGCGCCTGGGCTTCGCCGTCGCCGTCAACGTCGATCCCGACATCCTGGTGATCGACGAGGTGCTGGCCGTCGGTGACGAGCGCTTCCAGCGCAAGTGCATGGACCGGATCAAGCAGTTTCAGCAGGAGGGGCGGACCATCCTCTTCGTGTCGCACTCGCCCGACCAGGTCCGGTCCATCTGTGACCGGGCCGTGGTCCTGAGTGACGGGGCCATGATCGGGCTCGGGACACCGGGCGAGGCCGTGCGCATGTTCCGCGAGCAGCTGTTGGAGGCCGACGAGACCCTGACGCTGGCGGCGAGGGGCTCCGTGCCCGCCCCGCCGGGGGCCCTGCCCGGGCCCGACGACCGCATCGGGCCGCCGGCCGGCACGGCGAACGGTCTCCCGGGCGGGCAGGCCCCGTCCGGGTACCAGCCCGGCTCGCCCGCGCCCGGCGACCAGGTCACCCCGGCCGACCGTCCGATCCGGCTCGACGAGGTCCGGGTGCAGTACCCGGGCGTGGGGGAGCGACCGTACCTCCTGAGCGGCCAGGCGCTCGCCGTGCAGGTCGGCTTCGACACCCTCGTGCCGCAGGCCGGGGTGGTCTTCACGCTCGAGATCCGCGGCACGGACGGGGGCGCGCTGATCCGCACCGACACCGACATCATCGGAGAGCACTTCGACGTGACGCCCGGACCTGGGATGATGCAGTTCGTGTTCGACTCCTTCCCCCTCTTGGACGGCGTGTACGAGGTGGTGATCGGCGTGCAGAGCCGGCTGGGCGGGGTGTTGTTCGACTGGCGCGAGCCGGCCTGCTCGTTCGAGGTGATGAACCCCGGGCGCGCCACCGGGCTGCTGTCCTTGCCGGTCCGGGCGGCGATGCTCCACGGGGGCACCCAGAGCGGTGCCGCGTGAGCGAAACCGGGAGCGGCGGCCCTCCGGCCGGCCCTGAGGAGGAGCGCGAGTACCTGGCCCGGGTGATGGCCGAGATCGACGAGGAGGTCAGGGAGCGCCGCGCCGCGGGTGACCTCCCGGCCCGGGTGGAGCGCGAGCTCGACGAGCTCTTCCTCGAGCACTCGCCCGTCGCCGGGCGGGCCGGGAGCCTGCGTGAGGCGTTGCGCATGGTCGACGCGGCCACCTTCATCGACCCGGTGGTGCCGATAGCGTCGTCCAAGTCCGGCGGGGCGGTGGTGAAACGGGGGCTCCGCCAGTTGAGCCTCTGGTACGTCGGCTACGTGACCCACCAGGTGAGCCAGTTCGCCACTGCCGTCAGCCGCTCGCTGCACCTGCTGGGCGAGGAGGTCCGCACGGTCCAGCGCCAGCTCGACTCCCAGCGGATCCCCCCGGCCCCGGTGGTGGAGGTGGACTGGGCACACCGCCCGGATGCCTGGTGGGTCGGCGCGGCGCTGAAGGCGCTGGCGAACGTCGAAGGGCGGGTGCTGCACTCGGCCAGCGGCGACGGCTGGCTGGTCCGAGCGTGCGAGGAGCGGGGGATCGACGCGTACGGGGTCGATCCCCGGCCCGGGGCGGAGGAGCGGGGAGCGGACGGGTTGCTCGATCTGCGCAGCGAGCCGCTGGCCGGGCATCTCGAGGCGACAAGGGCCGCGGCGCTCGGCGGCCTCGTCCTCACCGGCACGGTGGAGGCCATGGCGCCCGGGGAGCGCGAGCACCTGCTCACCCTGGTGGTGGACCGCCTGGCGCCGGGTGGCACCCTGGTCCTCCACTCGCTGTCGCCCTCGGCGTGGGGATCCGAAGACCTCCCGGTGGCAGCCGACCTGGCCTTCGGCCACCCCCTGCGCGCTGCGACGTGGGCGCACGAGCTCACCCGGCGCGGCTTTGACGTGCACATCGACGAGGGGCGGGGCGGGGCAAGGGACTACCTGGTCGTGGCGACCCTTCACGCCTCGCCTCCGCCCCCCCGGTGAGCGGCGCCGGCGGTCCGCCGGGCCTGCGGGTCGCCGTGCACCAGTTCGTGCCCGCCCTGATCCCGCGCGACGCCACCGGGACCCATACGCTTCTGCTCCGCGATGCCCTGCGCGCCGCCGGCTGGCGATCGGAGATCTTCGCCGAGGCGACCCATGACGAGCTCTCCGGCGAGTCCGTCCCCGTTGAGCAGTACCCGGCGCACGCGGCGCCCGGGGACGTGCTCGTGTACCAGTTCTCGACATCGTCGATGGTCGCCGACCTGCTGGCCGAGCGCCCCGAGGCACTGGTGATCGACTACCACAACGTGACCGGTCCCGAGCACTACGACGCGTGGGAGCCGGCCGTCGCGAAACGGTCCTCCGACGCCGTCGGGCAGCTGGCGGTGTTGGCGCCGCGGGCCGTGCTCGGGCTGGCCGACAGCGCGTTCAACGAGGCCGACCTTCTGGCGGCCGGGTGCCGACGGACCCGGGTGGTCCCCGTGTTGGTGGACCACGACCGGCTGTCCGAGCCGCCCGACCCCGAGGTGCGTGACCGGCTCGCCGGGCTCAAGGCCTCGGGGGGGTCGGACTGGCTCTTCGTCGGCCGGGTGGTCCCGTCCAAGGCCCAGCACGAGCTGGTGAAGGCCCTGTGGGCTCATCGGCGGCTCTACGATCCCCGGGCCCGCCTGCACCTGGTCGGCTCCGCGCCCTCACCGCCGTACCTGCGGGCGCTGCGCGGCTTCATCGACGAGCTGGGGCTCTCGGACGCCGCCCTGGTCCACGGCGAGGTCGGCGAGGCGGCCCTCGCCTCGCACTTCGCATCGGCGGACGTC
>Ga0307374_10008361_pt1 | contig 15493 bp, 12 predicted proteins | sample OX3MG_FD_202532 | JGI IMG/M metagenome (GOLD analysis project Ga0307374, IMG submission 202532) | Soil microbial communities from Risofladan, Vaasa, Finland - OX-3 | ecosystem: Environmental > Terrestrial > Soil > Coastal area > Acid sulfate soil | place: Finland: Risofladan, Vaasa | collected... | reverse complement strand
AACCAACGTCTACCTGCATGCCGACATGGCCCAGAAGGAGCGCGCCATCGCACGGGTCAATCAGCCCAATACCAAACCTGGGCGCTATCGGCCTCCGGACTCGGTTCTGGCTTTCCTTGAAGGCCTGTAACTATTCAGGTACCCGGGGGGATGCAGGGAGCTGGGCGGTTCAGGGGCCAGCGGAGATCGCGGCCGGCATCCATGGGTCGCCGACGCAAAGGCGCTGCAGAGCGTCGAACAGGTTGACGCCGTTCTTGGCAGCGGTGGAGAGATAGCTGCGGATTGCCAGCCAGGCCTCGGCGCCCTCACGGCTGCGGAAGCCGCCTGACACCTTCTGCTGCACCTTGACCATGCGAATGTCGCGCTCGGCCAAGTTGTTGTCAAATTTCACGCGGAAGTCGTGGGCGAAGCGCAGCACGTCGTCCTCATAGATGGCGAGACGAGAGAGGAGGTTGGCGGCCTTGGTGCGCTTGGGGCGCCCCTTCCGGCCAGTTGGCGGGGCCGGCAAATTGACGGCCTGACCCGCCAAGATGATCCTCCGATACGCGGCTCGGAGGTGTCCAAGCTCCTCGGCGCTGAGTGTGCTGTGGCCAGCGGCCTTGGTCGTGAGCACGAGTTGCCAGGTGTCCGAGAGCAACGTGATCATGTCCGACGCCCAGGGTTGACCGCCAGCCTCTGTTGCAGCCTCAAGCTCTCGAATATGGTGGGCGTTGCACAACGCGTGGCTCACCTTGGTGTACTTGCGATATGGTGCCCAACCATCGTGGACGAGCACGCCCGTGAGGTGCTCGAGAACACCCATCGCGTCCATGGCGGCGGTGCCGCGGCGCTGGTCGAGATGGTACAGAGTGAGCGCGTCGGTCGAGTTCGAGTGCACCCAGTTGAGCCGGGCCTGCACGCGCAGGCCGCTCTCGTCCGCATGAACAACGTCGGCGCCGGCGAGCCGGTCGCGGATCGCTGCCAAGACCGCCTCCAGCCGGCCCGCGCCTTCCCGCACCATGGCGACCACCGTCCCGGTGGACACCGGCGCCCCAAAGGCGTCCCGGAGCAGCTCCGTGACCCGCGCCACGGGGATGTGCTGGCGCACCACGAGGTAGTCAACGTGCGCCCGCAGGCGGGGGCCGTAGCAGGCAGGAGCGGTCGCCTCGGCCGGGAACGCAGCGCTGGTCTCGGTCCCGCAATGGCAGCGTCGCTGCTCGGCCGCGTGCTCGGTGGATACGAGCGCGGTGGGCGGCAGGTCGAACACCTGACGGCGGACAACGTCGGTCACCGGCGCCGAGGCAAGCTCCCCGCCACAGCGGCTACAACGCCCCGGGCTGTGAATGACAACGACATCTGGATCCGCCACCTGGGCGAGGTGCTGACCCGGAGCACCAGGCTGCTTCCCAGGCTTGCGCCCCGAACGCCGACGCCGCGACTTGGGCGCCGGCTTGGAGTACCCGTCCGAGGAGGGCGGCTTCGAAGAGTTGCTCGAATTGCTGCGCAGGCGCGCTTCCAGATCTACGATGCGCGCCTCCAGCGCGTGGTTGAGCTTGACTACCTCAGCCAGCTGCGCCTGCAGGGTGGCGTTCCCCTCGCGCAGAAGGCGGTTTGCGTCGCGCAGGACGTCGTTTTCGCCACGCAATGCGTTGAGTGCGGCGCCGACATCAACAGGTAGTTTTGGGGGAGCCATGCTGGAATGTGGGGAGGGAGTAGCTCAGTCAGAGAACGTCGGTTCGAAACCCTACCACATTCCTCTCAGCTGGCCCGCTTCGCCCATCCCATCCGCCAGGGCTCGTCGCTCCTCCCTGATTGCCCCGCATCCCCCTGCCAAGCCACCAGCCACCTCAGCCGAGGACCTGAATAGTTACGGTTTTGGATCTATTTCAGGCGGCTTTATGCTGCCCTAACAGCAGTAGCAGATGCTGTTACTGAACTCGAAAGTTCGCTTTGGAGCGGGAGACCGGGTTCGAACCGGCGACCTTCTGCTTGGGAAGCAGACGCTCTGCCAACTGAGCTACTCCCGCCTGGGGCGGAGTATATCGCGACCGTGTGGTAGCGTCGGCCCCCAGCATCGGACCTCCAAGGAGACACTTTCATGATCACCGCGTTCCTGCTCATCAACGCCGAGAGGGAGAGCCTCGGCACCCTCGGACCCCAGCTGGCGGCCTGCCCTGGAGTGACCGAGGTCTACACCACAACCGGAGAGGTGGACTTCATCGCAAAGGTGGCGGTCACCGACCTGGAGGGGCTGGCGGACCTGGTCCAGGACCATCTCGCACTGCTCGACGGCATCATCGCCACCAGCACCCACCTGGCGATGCGCCGCTACAACAAAGAGGAGATCTCGGCGGCCTACGATCTCGGCGTCGACTGAGCGCAGCGCCTAGGACGCGGCGGGTCCGACACTCCCCTGGACGGTGGCCTGTAGCTCCGCGGCGAAGTCCTCCAGGGATCGCTGGGCTAGGGCCGAGTCGGCCCCGGAGGAGATCACCTTGTAGCACGGGGCGTCGGCATCGGGCAGGACCAGCGTGAAGCCGTCCTCACGCCTCACCTTCAGCCCGTCGGTGAGGTCCACCCTGTCCTGACGGTGAGCCTCCACCATTAGTCGCATCACCTCGCCCTTGACCTCCCAGGGACAGGCGACATCGCGTTGCAGATGAAAGCCGACGGGCAGCTGGCGGCGCAGCTGAGAGAGCCCTTCGCCAAGCTCCACCATGAGCTGGATGGCGGCCAGAAGCGTGAACATGGCGTCGTAGGCTGCCAGGTGGGCGGGCCACACGAAGCCCCCGGTGCCGTCGGCTCCCAGGGTGGCCCCGCTACGAGCCGCCAGCCGGATCACGGAGGCGATGTCTGCCTTGGCCGGCAGCAGGCGGCCCTCCATCTCGGCGACCACCCGCTCCAGCATCCAGGGGGCGGAGACCGGTGCCACCACGGGGCTGCCCGGATGGGCGCGCAGGGACATCATGGCCAGCAGGCAGATGGCGTCCCGGTGGTCGAAGACCTGGCCCTCATCGTCGATCAGGTAGAGGCGCTGGCCGGCCGGGTCGATGCGGGCCCCGACTGCGGCCGAGACAGTCTTGGTGATGCTGGCCGCCTGCTGCAACTCCTCGTCCGGGTCGCGCGGCACCGGAGACTCAAAGGCCTCCTCTTCGAAACCGGAGCGCAGCGAAATGGTCTGGATCTGGGCCTCGTGGAGCAGTTGGGGCAGCACCATCGAGGTGCTCCCGAAGCCGAAGTCGATCAGGACCCGCGGGTGAGCGGCCCTGACCCGATCCAGATCCAGCCTCGCCAAAACCGCGCGCACGTAGGAGGTCTGGACCCCTTCGGGGTAGGCGATGGCGCTGATCTCGCGCGGCACCACCCGCCGGAAGTCCTCCCGGAAGAAGGTGTTCTCCAGCTTGCGCTCCTGCCGGCGGTCCAGGGCCATACCCTGCTCGTCGAGGACCTCGATGTCGGCCGAGCGAGGGTCGAGCGGGGAGGCCACGATGTGGACCGAGCCCACGGCTGCCGAGTCCCGGGTGTAGTGGCAGGTCACCGGCACCGGCAGCTCGCTGAGGTCCACCACCGCCGCCCCCGCCGAGAGCATGCCTGAGATCATCGCCCGCTTGATCATCCGGGATCCCGGGCTGCGGTCACGGCAGATGGCCAGCTCGGCGCCTCGGGGATGGGTGGCGGCCCAGGCGGCTCCCAACCGAGCGCACCACTCCGGAGTCAGCTGCACGTTGATCAGCCCGGTCAGCCCAGCCGAGCCGAACAGCGCCGACCGCCAGGTCCCTGCCCAGATCACCGACTCATGCACCATCGAGCCCGGCTCGATGTCCTTGCCGGGCCAGATCCGAACCCCCTGCGCGACGACCGAGCCGGCCCCGATGATGCAGTCGTCACCGATCACGCTGCCGTCGTCCAACAGCACATCCGGCTTGATGGTGGCGGCGCTGCACACCACCGCCTGGCGCAGCCGGGACCGCTCGCCGAGGTAGGCCTGTGGCCAGATGACGCTGCTGCTGATCTTGGACCCGCCGCTGACCACGGCGAAGCGGTCGAGCACCACCGGCCCGTTCAGGAACGCCTCCGCTCCCACCACCGCGTCGCGGCCGATGAACACGGGGCCCTCGATATGGGCCGACTCGGCCACCTCGGCGCCCTCGCTGATCCACTGGGAGTCGCCCACCCGACGGCCCGCGATCTCGCACTGGACCCGGCCCTCCAGGGCGTCCCAGTTGGCCTGCAGGTAGCTCTGGATGCTGCCTATGTCGCACCAGTAGCCCCGCCCCACGACCGCCCACAGTGAGTCCTGGCGCCGCAGCATCTCCGGGAAGACGTCCTGGGACCAGTCGCACGACTGGTCGGCGGGAATGTAGTCCAGCACCTCCGGCTCGATCACGTAGATGCCGGTGTTCACCTGGTCGCTGAAGACCTCCCCCCAACTGGGCTTCTCCAAGAAGCGCTCGATGCGCCCATCGGCCCCAGTCACCACCACCCCGTACTCGAGCGGGTTGCCCACCTTGGAGAGCACGATGGTGGCCTGAGAGCTCCGCTCCCGGTGGAAGGCCAGGGCCTGGCTGAGGTCGATGTCGGTGAGTGAGTCGCCGCTGATCACCAGGAAGGTGCCGTCCAGAAGTGGACCGGCGTTCTTGACGCTGCCGGCCGTGCCCAGGGGGCGGTCCTCGACCGCGTACTCCAGATGCATTCCCAGCTCGGCGCCGTCGCCGAAGTAGTTGCGGATGCTGGCCCCGAGATACTGCAGGGTGATCACAACCTCAGTGATGCCGTGGCGGCGCAGCAGCCGGAGAACGTGCTCCAGGCAGGGACGCCCAACCACCGGCACCAGCGGCTTGGGTCGTCGGCTGGTGAGCGGGCGCAGTCGACTGCCCTCGCCTCCGGCCATCACCACCGCCTTCACGCCCACCCTCCTGGCATCACCGGCTGCAAGAAGGCGCCGCCGCCGATCTTGCCGGTCCGATCATACGAACAGTCGGCGCCGCTCGCGGCGCCGCGGCCACCACATCAGCAGGATTGCCAGCGCCGCGGTCACCACCGTGACCCCGGCGGTGCCCAGGATCTGTCCCTCCAGGCTGGCGCCGCGGTAGCTTGGCGGCCCCGGCAGCGCCTGGAGCCGGTGCAGGAAGAGCCCGCCCGGAGTCGCTGCCACGACCACCCCGCGGGGGCGGGCGGCGAACACCGGGCCAAGCGTGGCCAGGCCGACCACATCCGCGACCGGAGGCGCCGCCCGGTACCAGGTGTAACCGCCGTCGGGGGTGAGCATGGTCCCGAATCCATAAGTGCCCAGGTAGGCGGCGGTCGGCCCGTCCGAGATCATCGCGGTCAGAGCCGGCACGCCTCCGATGCCCCCGTACGGCAAGAGTTGCAACACCGGCTGCCAGCCGCTCCGAAAAAGGCCCCAAACCAGACCGCTGCGGCCTCCGGCCAGGAGCACCCCGTCGCCCAGCTCCACCACCACCGGGTGGGTCCCCAGCCGCGGCGCGCCGACGCTCGGATGGAGGCGTCCATTGGTGCCGAGAAACAGCAGCTCGCCGTTCGACGCCACCACCACAAAGGGCTCGCCGGCGCTCACCGGGGAGGTCAGATGGATCGGAGTTGCGCTCTCTCGGAGCGGTACCCGGTGCGGAAGAAGCGAGCCGAGCGGGCCCCAGAAAAGGCCCGAGGATGTCGCCGCCACCACCCTGGGGCGGCGGCCAGGGCCGATCCCAACGCCCCTGGGTTGCCCGGGCAGGAGCCGCAGCACGTGGGTGGTACCGCCGGCTTGGGTAGCCAGCAGACGCCCATCGCGCAGGAGGACCAGGCCAGAGGGGCCCTGCGCTGCCACGTAGGCCGCCCCGGCGCCCCCCGCAACTGGCTGAAATGAGCCGGTCAGGGGATCCAGCCAGCCGGCGACCCCCCCCGAGATGGCCAGAGTTGTACTGCCAGAGTCAGAGGCGATCTGGGACCAGGAGCGGGCCGGTCCGGGCGCCGCCGACCACCACAGCGAGGCCGCGTTGACCGGCGCTGTCGCCAGCGCCGCCAGAGCCAGCCCCAGGCCGGCTGAGAGCAGCGCGGCGAGCCATCGGCGGCGCCTGGGATCAGCCACCGTAGAGTCCGCTCACCACCACCGCCACGATGAAGAAGTCGGCCACGACATGGACCAGCATCGCCGGCAACAGGCTACGGCTGCGAACGCTCATCCAACCCCAAAGCCAGCCCAGCAGGATCACGATCGGGATGAAGGTCGCGGCTGGTCCCTCGTACTGGATGGCGATGTGGGCGACTCCGAAGATGACTCCCTGGGTGAGCATGGCGACCAGGCGGCTCTGCTGACGCTCCAGGGCCGACATCAGCACACCTCGGAACTGAATCTCCTGGGCGATCGCGCTGGTGGCGTTGGCGATTCCGAGCGCCAGGGCGGCCGAGCCGTTGAGAGCCAGCAGCGGGACCCCCTCCCGGCCCAGCAGGGGCGCGGGCAGCGCGAACCCGATGGCCAGGAACAACAGAGAGCCGCCCACCCCCATTCCCAGCATGAGCAAGGTTGGGCGCACCCAGAGCCGGAGGTTGGGCCGGGGAGCCGGGGTGAAGTAGTGAAAGCAGGCCGCCATGGCCAAGGCCAGAACCATCTCCGCGATCCCGGCGAAGGCGTTGCGAGCCAGGCTGTCCGGCCCGCCGATCAACCCCGGCGCCGGGCCCGCGTAGCCCAGCAGCCAGAGCCAGGTGGAGAAGGGGAGCCCAAGGGTGAGGAAGGCGAACGAGAGGGGGGCCGCGGCGCGCAGCGGGCGCACCAGCAGGCTGGCCGCGGTCAGGGCGGCGAAGTATCCAGTCAGCCGCCAGGCGTCGGGGTCGACCCCCTGAGGATCGCCGAATACCCGGGGCAGGAGGAGCACGATCGCGGCGCCGCCCAGAATCAGGGTGAACTCCCGCCATCCGACCCCCCGGCCGGCGGGTCTCGCCAGCCAGGGCACCGCGACCGGACTCATCAATCAGCCGCGAGCGCTCAGGACGGAGGAGAAGTCTCGCTCTCCTGAGCGACCGGCTGAGCGCCGTTGGCCGCGGCCGGTGCCACGGGCGGATAGCCTCCGAGCGGGGTGTCCAAGTCCTCGCCGCGCAGGCGGTCGACCAGGTCGTAGACCTTGTCCTGGACGGTGCCGGAGAAGAGGAAGGCCACTCCGGCGGTGGCGAAAAGCCCGGCTGCCATCCACTTTTTCGAGATCCCGTGGCGCTTCTGAGCGGGGGGCTTGATTCCGGTCTTGGCCAGGGAGCTGAGCACCCGCTTGCGGGTGTCCGGGGGCAGCGACTTGGTCGCCTCATAGGCCGCCTGCACCACCTTCTCAGCCAGGTCGGAGGAACGCTCTCGAGCCATCTCAACTGCCTCCACGGCATGTCGCTGAGCGCTGTCCGCCATCGGGTGGATCTGCTCGGCGAGCCTGCCAGCGAACTCGGGAACCTGGTGAGTGGCGGCGGCCAGAGCGGGCCCCATCGACTCCCCTGCGGACCGGACCCCCGTGCCTATGACCTCGGCCACCGCGCCGGCGGCGTCGGCGGCGGAGGCCCCCAACCTATCGATCGGCCGCTGCTTGCGGCGTAACAACCCCATGGCGGATCCTCCAGATCTGACGCTCTAAGGGCAGTCTACCCGGGATTTTCCCGAATGCTCAATTCGAGCGTGCCCTTGGGGGAGCGGACCCGCCTGCTCGGGGGCTGGGGGCGGGCTGGCGCCCCCTCCACTGGGGCGGGAAGTGTTCCAAGGGACCGTGCCCGGACCCCAGTCCGGGAGCGTGGCGGATGGCGGCTGTGACGTACTGCTTGGCCCTGGCGATAGCCATATCGGTGTTGCAGCCCCGGGCCAGCTGCGCCGTGATCGCGGCCGAGAAGGTGCAGCCGGTGCCGTGGGTGTGACGGCTGGCGATGCGGGTCCCCGGCAGCCGCTCCACCCCGCCCCGGTGGACCACCAGATCGACCGGGTCTCCGGGCGCGTGGCCCCCCTTGACCACCACGAAGTCCGGCCCCAGGTCCAGGATGGCCCGACCGGCGGCGATCGCGGCTGCCTCGGAGTCGATCGCCAGTCCGGCGAGAGCCTCGGCCTCGGGCCAGTTGGGGGTCACCACATGGGCCAGCGGCAGGAGCAGCCGGCGCATGGTGGCCACCGCCGCCTCCTCCAGCAGCCGGTCGCCACTCTTGGCCACCATCACCGGGTCCACCACCAGCGGGCCCCAGGAGAGCTCCCCCAGGCGCTCGGCGACCAGCTCGATGTGGGCGGCCGTCAACAGCATCCCGGTCTTGACCGCCTGGGGCCTCAGATCCGAGTCCAGAGCCGCGAACTCCGCCCTCACAAAGTCCAGCGGCAGGCCTTCGACAGCGGTCACTCCGAGCGTGTTCTGAGCGGTCAGAGCCACCACCACGCTGACCCCGTAAACGCCGGCGGCGGCGAAGCTCTTGAGGTCAGCCTGGATCCCGGCGCCGCCCCCGCTGTCGGTGGTGGCCACGGTGCAGGCGATGGCGGTGCCGGTCGCCATCAGAGCGCCCCGGCGACGGCCAGGCCCGCGTCCGAAGTTTCGAGGCGCCGCTCCCGGCGACGGAACAGGAGGTAAGCGACGGTGGTGACCGCCACCCCGACGAAAGAGCTGATGTCGGCGGGCTGGCCCTGGAAGAGGTGCTGGGCCAGCGGCGAAACGAAGCCCCACTCACCGGGTGGAGGAGGCTCGTTGAAAAAGAGGAGGGTGGCCAACGTGCCCAGCAGGAAGGGCCACATCGCGGTCCAGCGAATGCCTCCCCGGAACCAGTACCCGCGCCGGGAGACCAGCTGCCGGGGATCCACCCGCCTAGCCCCCAGCCACCCGTCCAGGATCACCACCATCGCCCAGGCGGGGAACCAAACGTAGGTGATGGTGAGGAAGTTGACGTAGTTGCCCTGAAACCCGCTGCCCGCGAAGAGCACCAGGGCGGCGATCAGGCCGCCCAGGACCCCAACCAAGGTGGCTGCCAGCCAGCGCCGGACCCGAATCCCTATCGCCAGAGCACAAAGGGCGGCCGAGTAGACGTTCAGATAGTTGGAGCTGAGCTCGGCCAGAATGATGAAGGCGGCGAAGCAGTAGGCGAAGGCGACCGGCACCGAGGCCACGATCAGGTTCGGCAGCAGGCGGCCGGGGTCGGCGGTCTGGATGGCGGCGCCCAGGAGCCCGCAGCCGACCAGGCTGGCGACGCTGCCGCCTCCGCTGGCGAGAGCGACCCGACCGCGGCCAGAGTCCAGCGGCAGATAGCGGGAGTAGTCCGCGGAGTAGGTGACCCAGGACACCACCAGAGCGAAGGTGAGGGTGAATCCCAGCACCATCGCCGCCAAGTGGGGGCCCAGGGCGAGATGAGTTTGCAGGAGCAGGTCCCACTTGGGAAAGGTGAAGAGAGCCAACGCGCCGCAGACGATCAGGAACGCCGGCACCTGGATGTGTTGAAACACTGAGATCGTGCGATGCCCGTAGACCGCCACCAGGAAGGAGACTCCGGTGATGGCCACCAGGAGCGCCCCGGCCACCCACAGCGGGGTGCCGTTGAAGACCGGCAGAGCCCTGGTGGTGGTGACCGCGATGGCGCAGTCGTAGGCGAACCAGCCGATGGCGATGGTCATGGTCAGGAAGCCGCCCACGAAGGCGCCGCGGCGCCCGAACACCATTCGAGACTGGACGATCTGGGGCGCGCCGCTGCGGACCCCGGTCACCGACAGCAGCCCCAACAGCGCCCCACCGGCAGCGGCGCCCGCCAGCAGCACCAGCGCCGCGTCCCAAAAGCCCAGTCCGGCGGCGGAGATCAGGAGCGCCCCGGCGAAGAGGGAGAAGAAGTCCGACAGGGCGCCTGCCCAGATGAAGAAGAGCTCCCTCGGCCGACCGTGGCGCGACGCCGCCGGCACTGGCTCCAGGCCCCTCAGCTCGATCCGCAAAAACTCGTCGTCGTCAGTCGGAATCGGCGCCGAGTCGGCCTCGACCTCAGCCACCGCCAATTCAGAGTCCCTCGTCCCGGCCATCTCAGCCTCCCTGCACCACGCGCTGATGGGGCCGACAGGAGGAGGCTTCCCGACGCTGGTACTAGCCAGATCCGGTGTTCAGGGTTGGCTTCCTGCCTCTCAGCGCCCTGTCGGCGCACCCCTAGCTGGGAGCAGTGCTCCCGAGTCCAAGTATAGTCGGGAGAGCGGAGGTGGGGAGCCCGGAATGGGCCGATGAACTCGTTTTGATCGCACCTTCGGACGATTAACTATCGTGACTCCGCATGTTCAACCAAGTGAACGACATGGCGCCGGAACAAGACCCAGCTCCGGCCGGCAGGGAAGACCTGGTCAAGCGATTCATCAGCTTGCAGTGGCGGCTGGGTCACGCGATCCGGACCACCTTGACCGCCTCCCTGGGCGCCAGCGGCGAGGCCGTCTCCGCTGCCGTCAAGGCGGCCACCCCGAACCAGCGGGCGGTCCTCATGGCGCTTAACCAGGAGGGAGCCCTGGCGATGGGCGAGCTGGCCCGGCACCTCGGGGTGAGCGCCAGCAGCGCCACCGAGCTGGTGGACCGCCTGGTCGAGCACGGCTGGGTCGAGCGCCTGCCCACCTCCAATGATCGCCGGGCCGTGGTGGTTCAGCTCACCGGACCAGCCCGGGAGATGGCCGAGCAGGCCCGAAGTCTGCTCCTGGCGGGCACCAAGACTCTTGTTGGGCAGCTCAACGATCGCGAGCTGGCAACCCTGGTCGGGCTCTTGGAGAGGGTCACAGAGACCGGTCCGGACCCGAAGGCCAGCGCCCTCGCTGCCGCGGCTTGCCGGCCCCTCACGGAGCGAGCCGAGTCGTGAACCGCTTCTTCGCCGGCCTGGGCCGGTTCGTGGTGCGATTCCGGGGCCCAGTGGTGGTCGCTTGGGTGGTGGTGGCGGTAGTCTGCATCCACCTGTTGCCCACCCTGGCATCGGTCAGCAAGGACACCAACTCCGCCTTCCTGCCCAGCACCGCTCCCAGCATGCGAGCGGCCCAGCTGGCCAGTCCGTTCCAGAACTCGACTCTGGCAGCATCCACCCTGGTCGCGGCCAGCAGCTCCGGGCCCCTCTCGGGCGCCGAGCAGGCGGCCATCACCCAATTCGAGGCCAAGATCAGCCAGCTACCCAAGGTCAAGCTGGTGCGGGACCTGGGCACCTCGCCCAACGGGCAGGCCCGCCAAGCCCTGATCGAGGCGGCGGTGCCCGCCTTCGGAGGTGGTGGCGGGCCAGCTCTGGTGGCGGCCATCAGGGCTGACTTCCAGGCCGCGAGTGTGCCCGGCCTCACCTATCACCTGACCGGCGACCTGCCCACCGTTATCGACAGTCAGCAGTCCTCCAAGCAGTCTCAGAACCTGACCCAGCTCTTCTCGCTGATCTTCATCATCGGGCTGCTGCTGCTGGCTTTCCGGGCCGTCCTGGCCCCGTTCATAACCCTGTTGCCGGCGGCTCTGGTGCTGGCCCTCTCCGGCCCGGTGGTGGCGGAGGCGACCCACCTCGGAGTCCAGGTTTCGGTGATCACCCAGGTGATCCTGATCGTGCTGGTGCTGGGCGCCGGGACCGACTACGGCCTCTTCCTGGTCTTCCGCGTCCGGGAGGAGCTGCGTCGTGGCCTCGATCCCCAGCAGGCGGTGGTGACCGCGGTCAGCACGGTCGGCGAGTCGATCACCTTCTCGGCCCTCACCGTCATCGCCGCCCTGCTCAGCCTGATCCTGGCCCAGTTCGGCATCTACCAGAGCCTGGGGCCGGCGCTGGCCATCGGCATCGGGCTGATGCTGCTGGCCGGGCTCACCCTTTTGCCCGCCCTGCTGGCCATCTTCGGGCGGGCTGTCTTCTGGCCCACCAGCACGGCCAGGGAGGAGGTTCCCCGGACCGGGATCTACGGGAGCATGGCGGGCGCAGTGGTGCGGCACCCGCTCTGGATCGTGCTGACCGGGGTGATGGTCTTCGGCGGCCTCGCGATCGGCTCACTGACCAGCACCACCGCCGGCTTCGCCAACACCAGCGCTCCCAGCGGGACCGACTCGGCGGCGGGAGCGGCGGTGCTGGCCAAGGACTTCCCCGCCTCCAACGTGCAGGCCTCAGCGGTGCTCTTCAAACTGCCCAGCTCCGCCTGGAGTGACCCCGCAGTGCTCGCCGCCGCCCAGCAGGACCTGGAGCGGACCCACCAGTTCCGCAGCGTCATCGGCCCGGTGGGAGCTTCCGGCCTCACCGCCAGCCAGATCACCTCTCTCCATGCCCAGCTGGGCGCCCCCGGGCTGCTGCCCCCGACCGAGCCAGCTGAGCTCACGGTCAGCCCCGCCCTCTACAACTCCTACCGAGCCCTGGCCCAGTTCATCAGCCAGGACGGCCACACCATCCAGTTCTCCGCCCTGCTGCTCAACAACAGTGACAGCTCGCCCCAGGCGATCGCGGCCGTCCCGGCGGTGCGCACGGCGGTCGCCCAGGTGGCCGGCCGGATCGGCGCCAAGGACAACGGCCTGTTCGGGGTGCTGCCCTTCGCCTACGACGTGCAGAGCCTCTCCACCAGCGACCTGATCCACATCATCCCCCTGGTCGCGGTCCTGATCGCCCTGCTGCTGGCGATGGTGATGCGCAGCCTGGTGGCTCCCCTCTACCTGGTGGTGAGCGTGGTGCTCTCCTACCTGGCGGCGCTGGGCCTGGTGGCGGTCATCTTCGTGCACCTGCTGGGGCAGAACGGGATCAACTTCATCCTGCCCTTCCTGATGTTCGTCTTCCTGATGGCGCTGGGCTCCGACTACAACATCCTGATGATGACCCGAATCCGCGAGGAGGTCCAACAGATGCCCCTGCGCCAGGCGGTGCGCCGCGCGGTGGGCATGACCGGGACCACGGTCAGCACCGCCGGGCTGGTCCTGGGGGGCACCTTCGCGGTGCTGGCGATCGCGGGCGGCGGTTCCGGTGGCTCCCAGATCCAGCAGATCGGCTTCGGCATCGCGGCCGGGGTGTTCATGGACACCTTCATCATCCGGACCCTGGTGGTGCCGTCCTTCGTGGTCCTGCTCGGACGCTGGAACTGGTGGCCATCGCGGCTGTCCCATCCGCCCCCCGTGCCTGCCCGGGAGGAGGGCGACGCCGCGTGATGGGACCAGCCTGTCGGCAGCAGCCGCCGACCACGACTCCCACCGCCTGGGCGGCGCGCCCCTCAGCTTGGGAGCCGGGCGGCGGTGGGCTGCGCTGCGACACCCGACGGCGCTGGCCGGCCCTGCCTTCCCCTCAGCAGGACGATCACCGCGGCCAGGGCCAGCAGCGGGATCTGGGCCAGGTACTCGTCTAGGCTCCGCCAGCTGATCCAGAAGGCCGCCAGGACCAGGATCGCAGCCGCGATTCTCCAGGCAGGGTAGCGCGCTCCCCAGAGCCAGATGAGCGCGATCGCGAGCCCGGCGGCGACCAGGGCGAGCAGCCTCGGGGGAGGCGCCACCAAGCCGCCCAAGACCAGCTCGATGGGTCCGGAGCCGAGGGGGAAGGTGCTGGCCCGCAGGCTGCCATAGATGCGGGTCAGAGAGTCCGGGTAGATCAGCAGCCACGGCACGACCGCCACCAACAGGGTCAACCCCAGGCCTGCCACGCGCTTCGCCGGGCCGCCCAGCTCGGCCGCCACCAAGACGTATCCGGGCAGGAAGAACCAGGCCAGCTGGTTGCCCCCGATCGCCAGCCCCAGGCAGGCCGCCGACAGCCAGGGCCGGCGTATCCAGACCACCGAGAGGGCCATCAGGCTGTAGGCGAAGGCCTCGCCGTTGCCGTTGGCGGCGAAGTTGATCGCGGATCCGTTCAGGTAGAGGGTGAGCAGCACCATAGCGGTCACCGCTGGCCAGAGGGGACCGGCCGCGACCGCCAGCGCCAGCAGCAACACCAGGATCGGAAGCAGAGCCCAGGCCGCCCGCTGCCAGGCGGGAGCATGCGCCACCGGGACCATGAACAGGGCCGCCAGAGGAGGCTTGCCCAGGGGCGAGAACAGGTTGGTGCCGCCGTGCCCGGGGCTGTCGGCGACGGCCAGGATCTGAGCCGGCGTGGGGTAGACCTTGACCTTGGCGAAGGGGCCCTCGCGGAAGGGGGTGGCCAGGGTGGCGGGCAGGTTGAAGCTGGCCAGGCAGGGGATCTCCGCCACCTGGTAGGGATCGTGGCCGGCCAGAATGGCCCGAGCCCCGCAGACAGCCATGACGTTGGCGTCATCGAGCAGAAGGCGGTTCTGGGCGATCGGGCGGGCGATCACGATCCCGATCACCACCAGCACCACGGCCGCCACCGCGGGGCTGAACCAGAGCACCCGGTGCAAGCGCAGCCGGCTGATGGCCCGCGGCAGCGGACGGCGGAGGGCCAGCGCCACCAGGATGCAGAAGACGGTGAAGGCGAGGTACTGGATGATCAGGTTGGCCAGCAGCGCCGGCTTGCCGGGCACCCGCGCCGACAGCCAGAGCCAGTTGGAGAACTTGAAGGCGACCATGGCCGCCAGCAGCAGCGCCAGCCGATCGCCCAACTCCCCCGATGGCCGCCACTGGGGCCGCATCCGGGCCAGTGCTGCTCTCCAGCTGCTCAATGGGCGCGCTCTCCTGGTGGCGGTGGGGCCGCAGTTCGACAATCAAACACCGGAGCGCTGGGAGTTACCTGAAAGAGGGCTGGGAGTGTCGGTGCCAACGGGTCGCCCTGAGATCCTTGCGGGACCCCGCTTCGATAATGGGTTGGTGAGTTCGGACCCGCTCGTCTACAGCGACCACTGGCGGGTGCGCCAGTATGAGATCGACGCTTTCGGCCACGTCAACAACGCGGTCTATCTGAACTGGGCTGAGGAGATGGCCTCGCGCCACGCCGAGGCGAGCGGCATCGGCGCCGAGTGGGCCGCGAGGCACCAGGGCGGATGGGTGATCCGCCACAGCGAGATCACCTACCATGCTCCCGCCCGCTTCGGAGACGAGCTGGAGCTCAGGGTGCAGGTGGAACTAATCAAAGGCACCCGAGCCCACCGACGCACCACCATCAAGCGGCGGTCAGAGGGACTCCTCCTGGCTGAGGTCTTCACCGAGTGGGTTTGGGTGAGGCTCAGTGATGGTCGGCCAGCGCCTGTGCCCAAGGAGCTGGTGGCGATCGCGGCGGAGACGACGGCGGCGACCATCGCTCGCCTTCGAGTCCGCCCCCGGGACAGGGACTGACGCCGCCAGCCAGGCCGCCGGAGACTGGGGCTCCTAAATCCCCGCAGTCTCCGCTCCGCGGTGCCGGAGATCGCCCGGACGCCGGCCCGCCCCAGCAGCGACGACCTGAGCGAGCCGGCCACCCACCCGGGCATCGTCGCGGGGTCGGCTGGGTTGCCCTCATGCCCAAGCCGCCATGGGCAAGAGATCCGGCGGACTGCCAACCTGGCCTCACCCGCCCCGGCCTGTAACGAACGGCCGCAGGATCGTAACGGAGGCGCGGTCGGAGCCAGGATGCTCCCGGGGGATAGTCGGCAGCATGCATGAGCTGACCCAAGCCCGGCCGATGAGGTCTCTCTTCCGGGAGGGCTAGCCACTTG
>Ga0307374_10008360_pt1 | contig 15493 bp, 15 predicted proteins | sample OX3MG_FD_202532 | JGI IMG/M metagenome (GOLD analysis project Ga0307374, IMG submission 202532) | Soil microbial communities from Risofladan, Vaasa, Finland - OX-3 | ecosystem: Environmental > Terrestrial > Soil > Coastal area > Acid sulfate soil | place: Finland: Risofladan, Vaasa | collected... | reverse complement strand
CTCCGCCGGGCCAGCGCCGTCGAGGCCCTCCTCAACGCCGAAGTTGCCGCCGAGGACATCACCGACCTGGCCCGCCAGGGCGTCAAGCGCGAGCGCTCGGTGGAGCTGCCGCCGGAGGCCGAGGCCACAAGGGAAGAGGTCCGCCGCTTCGTGGATGGTCTCAAGGGCTTGAACGACGCGCAGGTGAGGACGGCTCTGCTCGATTCCGGCTACGCCGTAGCCCACTGGCCCAGGCCCTGGGGCCGCGACGCCGGCGCAGTCGAACAGCTGGTGATCGAGCAGGAGTTCAATGCCGCTGAGGTGAAGCGGCCGGCCTATGGGATCACAGGGTGGGTCATTCTGACCCTCGTCCAGCACGCCAACGAGGACCAGGTCGCCCGCTGGGTGAGGCCCGCTCTAAATCAAGAGCTCATCTGGTGCCAGCTTTTCAGCGAGCCCGACGCCGGCTCCGATGCCGCCGGCATCAAGACCAAGGCCACGAGAGTGGATGGGGGTTGGTTGGTCACCGGACAGAAGGTCTGGACCAGTGGCGCCCACCTGGCCGCATTCGGACTGGCCACCGTGCGCACGGACCCCGACGCGCCCAAGCACAACGGCATCACGTGCATGGTGATCGATATGAAGGCGAAGGGTGTCGAGGTGCGGCCGCTCAAGCAGGTGACCGGTGACTCGGACTTCAACGAGGTCTTCTTCGATGACGTCTTGGTACCCGATGATGACGTGGTCGGTCCCGTGGATGGGGGCTGGACCGTGGCCCGGGCCACGCTCGGTAACGAGAGTGTGAGCATCGGTGGTGGACAGGGCGGCATGTCCCTGCCCGGTGAGGCGCTGATCCCGCCCCTGGATGCCCACCCCGAACGCCTGGCCGGGGGAGCGGTGCGGGTCGGCCGTTACATCGCTCGGACCCAGGCGATGGACGCCATGAACCTACGGACGGCTCAGCGGGCCGTGGCCGGCGGAGGACCGGGACCGGAGGGCAACGTGACCAAGCTGGTCCTGTCCGAGAACGGTCACGAGGCAGCCGCCATCCTGGCCGCCCTGAGTGGTCCGGATGGCCTCTACCTGGAGGGTGCCGGCGCCATGAGCGGCGCCCTGGTCCTGTTGCACCGGGCCATGTCCATTGCCGGGGGCACTTCCGAGATCAAGAGGAACCAGATTGGGGAGCGCATTCTCGGCCTGCCCCGCGACCCACTCATCAAATAGGGGCTCAGAAGCGGTTGAGCTCCGAGCCGGGGCCCATGACGATCAAGGGCACGTCATGGGGATCGAGCCAGTCAAGCAACTCGTCCAACTCGGACCGCGGCAGGCTCACGCACCCAGCTGTCGGTCCGCCGACGTCGGCGTGGATGAAGATGGCGGAGCCGGCGCCCTTGACCGTCGGAGATGTGTTGTAGTCGACCACAGCAAAGCTCGGATACGCCGTGGTCTCTGTCCACAATGCCTCGCTGTCCCCTCCGAAGGGTGGTTGCTGTCCGCAGGGAAGGTGCTGGAATGTGTTGTACTCCGTTGAGCTTGGGTCCTCGTCCCACCAGTCCCCGCAGACCAGCCGGTGATAGATGGAGGAGACGCCGGGATTGGCGGCGTTGCCGTACATAACCGGTCCGATGCCGTAGGACCCAGCCGGTGTTGTGTCATCGCCCTCGGACTTGTGATCGGAAAATCCGCCGGCGCCGATGCGGGCGGTCCATGGTCCGTAGACCGACACCCAGCACGCACCCTGTTTGCGCCAGGCACTCAATGAGGCGTAGGTGGTGTCATAAGAGGGCGACTCGACGGTGATCAGCTGGGATGCGGAGCCGGTGTAGGAGAGGTGCTGGGCGGTGTCGGATGGGCAAGTCGTGGGACCGGTCGGGCCGCGGGCGACAGCCCGGGTGGTCGGGGGCGGCGGTGTCGATGTCGCCGGCGTGGTGGGCGTGGCGGGCGCGGGTGTGGCAGGCGCAGGCGTGGCGGGGGTGGGAGCGGGGGACGCGGACGACGCGGACGACGCGGACGAGGCCGCGGTCGTGGCGGGTCCCGCAGGCTGAACAGGTGCCGATGCCGGCGGCTCCGGGATGGGTGATGTCGATGCCGAGCTGGCCGGCGCAATCGACTGAAGCGGTGGCGATGCCGACACCGCGGCGCCCCGGGGGCCCGAGGCGCAGGACGAACAGCAGAGGAGGGCAACAGCCGCGAGTGCCGTCGCCCGGCCGGTGGTCGTTAGGCTGGTCATGTGGCTGGGCCCGGACGCTACCTCCGGGCCAGCTCTGTTCTGTCAATGACGCTGCTGGCCGGTGTTCTGTTGAGCGCTTGTTCCTCTCCGCCCACCACTTCGACCACATCAAAAGCGCCCACCACCCTTGCGCAGCCCAGCGCGCCACAGCCGACCGCTCCACCCTCCACGGTGGCGGCATTCACTTCGTCGGTGGCAGCGGTGGACGCCGCCGGGCTCGGGGGCACCTGGCACGAGGGTTGTCCGGTCGGGCCCGGACAGCTTCGGCTGTTGACCATGCGCTACTGGGGCCTCGACGGCTCGGCTCACACCGGGACCATGGTGGTGAGGGCGTCGGTCGTGTCCTCCGTACTCCACGTGTTCGCCTCGCTGTATGCCGCCCGGTTCCCCATCCAGGAAATGATCCCCGAGTCGTATTACGGAGGGAATGACAACGCCGCCGCCGCCGCCGATGACACTTCTGGATTCAACTGTCGCGATGCGGTGGCACCCGGGCCACCCCAGTGGTCGGTCCACGCCTACGGGGAGGCCATCGATGTCAACGACGTTCAGAATCCCTACGTCGACGGGTCAGCCGTCATCCCGCCGGCCGGGGCGGCCTATGAGGACCGCTCCGACGTCCGTCCGGGCATGGCCGTGCCCGGGGCGATCCTGGTGGAGGCCTTTGCCGAAGTGGGCTGGCAGTGGGGCGGGCGTTGGACCCAGAGCCCGGACTATCAGCACTTCTCCCTGACGGGCGGCTAGAGACCTCAGTACTCGATGCCCTTTATGGCCCGGATGCCCTGGTCGTAGGCGTGTTTGACCTTGCGCATCTCGGTGACGGTGTCGGCCACCTCGGTGACCTCGTCCGGGGCGTCCCGGCCGGTGATGACCACGTTGGTCTTGGGTGATCGCGAGCGCAGGGCGTTCACCACTTCCTCCACCGGCACCCAGCCGTAGGTGATGGCATAGGTCAGCTCATCGAAGACGAGTAGCTGGTAGTCGCCCGAAGCCAACATGCCCGCCGCCACATCCCAGGCATGGCGGCCCTTGGCTGCCGTCTCGTCCAGGTCCTTTGACTCCCAGGTGAAGCCATCCCCCAGGGTGTGCCATTCGATGTCGAGGTGATCGGCCAGCTTTCGCTCCCCGGTCTTCCAGTTCCCCCCTTTGATGAACTGGACCACGCCCACCTTCCAGCCTCGGGCCCAGGCCCGGCCCATTACGCCGAAGGCGGCCGAGGACTTGCCTTTCCCATGACCGGTATTGACGAGGATGATCGATTCGGCGCGGGCCACAGATCGACAGTACCGCCACGCAGTGGCAGTATCAGGGCGATGACGACCGCCGGCCCCACCGGGCGGTCGGCTGGGGCAGGCCGGGGGCGTCAGAAGATGACTGCCCCCGAGACCGCCTCGTCGGCCGTCGACCTGGTGAAGATCTTCGGCGCGGGCGACACCGCCGTGCGGGCCCTCGACGGGGTGACCGTGGAGTTCCCGGCCGCGGTGATGTCGGCCATCATGGGCCCCTCGGGCTCGGGCAAGTCGACCCTCATGCACTGCCTGGCCGGACTGGACGACGTGACCTCGGGCCGGGTGTCACTGGGCGGGACCGACATCACCCACCTGGCGGACAAGGAGCTGACCGCTATCCGGCGCCAGCGGGTGGGCTTCGTGTTTCAGAGTTTCAACCTGGTTCCAACCCTCACAGCCGAGGAGAACATCACTCTGCCGATGGACCTGGCCGGAACCAAGCCCGATGGCGACTGGCTGGCGTCTCTCATCCAGCTGTTCGGTCTGGCCGACCGGCTTTCCCACCGTCCCGACCAGCTGTCCGGGGGCCAGCAGCAGCGGGTGGCCTGTGCTCGGGCCCTGGCCAATCGACCAGCCGTGGTCTTTGCCGATGAGCCGACCGGAAACCTGGACACCAGGGCCTCGGGCGAAGTGCTTGGCCTCCTGCGCCGCAGTGTGGACGACCTGGGCCAGACCGTGGTCATGGTCACCCATGACCCGGCCTCGGCCGCTTACGCCGATCGGGCCGTGTTCTTGCTCGACGGGACCGTGGTGGATGACATGGCCCGGCCGACGGCCACCAAGGTGCTGTCCCGGATGAAGACCCTGACTCCCTGACATGTGGAGGGCCGCCTGGCGCAGTTTCCTGGCCCACAAGCTGAGGCTGGCTTCGACCGGCTTGGCCATCGTCCTCGGGGTCGGCTTCGTGTGCGGGAGCCTGGTGCTCACCGACACCATCAACTCCACCTTCCACAACCTCTTCCAGCAGGCCGACGCCGGCATCAGCGTGGAGGTGCAGGCGGTTGACGCCCTGGCCGGGGCCAGCACTAACGCCGGGACCCAGCCCATGCCCGCCTCCGTTCTCCCCCGGGTCCAGGCCGTCCCCGGAGTGGCCGACGCGGTTGGGGACGTGAGCGGCGTGGCCGTCATCCTCGACCGCCATGGCAAGGCCATCAACCCGCCAGGCCCACCGACCATCGGCCTCAACTTCACGCCGGACCCCGCCCTGTTCGGCCTCACTATGCGTGCAGGTCGGGGTCCCACCGCTGCCGATGAGGTCGCCATCGACGCCGCCACCGCTTCCAAGTACGGCTTCCGGCTTGGAGACCAGGTCAGCATCGTCACCGACCAGCCCGGCCGCCCCTTCCGCCTGGTGGGCATCCTCGGGCTCGGGACCAGCGGCAGCCTGGCCGGAGCGACCCTTTCCGCCTTCACCACCACAGTCGCCCAGTCCCTCTTCGACAGTCAGGGCAAGTTCATCGCCATCGACGCCCGGGCGACCGCGGGAGTGTCACCCACGACTCTCCAGGACCGCATCGCTTCGGCCCTGGGTTCCGGTTTCCGGGTCCGGACGGGAGCTCAGACGGCCAGCGCCAGCGCCAATTCCATCACCAAGGGGCTGGGCTTCCTGACCGATCTTCTGTTGGTATTTGCCGCTGTGGCCCTGGTGGTGGGCAGCTTCCTCATCGCCAACACCTTCTCCATGATCGTCTCCCAGCGCACCCGGGAGCTGGGCCTCCTGCGGGCCCTCGGGGCCGAGCGTTCCCAGGTGATGCGGGCGGTCCTGGCCGAAGCGGGCCTGACGGCAGTCCTCGCCTCGGTCGTGGGGATCGTGGCCGGGCTGGGGATGGAGGCCGCCGTGGTCTCCCTCCTGTCTCACGCCGGGGCAGCCATCCCGGCCCAGGGCCGGGTGGTGGAGGTTCGCACCATCGTCCTGTCATTGGTGGTGGGCCTGGTCGTCACTTTGGCCAGCGCCCTGGGTCCGGCCCGGCGGGCGACGCGGGTGCCGCCCCTGGCCGCCCTGCGCGATGACGTCATGCTGCCTCCGGCCAGGCACCGCTGGCGTCGGGTGGCCGGCGTGGTGGCCATGGCCCTAGGGATCCTCCTCACCCTGGTGGGGGTGGCGGGGGCGTCGGTGGCCCCGGTGGGCTACGGCGGATTCCTCCTCCTGGCCGGCCTCCTGCTGCTCGGCGCCACGGTGGCTCCGGCCCTGGCCGACGTCATCGGGATGGTCCCGGCCTGGCTGTCCGGGGTTACCGGGCGGCTGGCCCGGCGCAATGCCACCCGGGTGCCGGCTCGCACGGCGGCCAACGCCAACGCCCTCATGATCGGGGTGGCCCTGGTCGGACTGCTGAGCGTGGTGGCCGCCTCCGCCTCGGCTTCGGCCAATGCCCTGGTGGACAAGCTGTTCAATGCCGACTTCCTGATCTCGACCAACGGCTTCCAGGGTGTGCCCACCGGGGTGGCCCCCACCTTGGCCCGGGATCCGGCCGTGTCGGCCGTGGGCGTGGTGCGTCAGGCCCGGGCCGGCCTCGGTAGCGCCCGATTCACCGTCGACGGGGAGAACCCGGCCGCCACCCGTATGGGCTCGCTGGACATCACGAGCGGTGCGTTCCCGACCGGGGCCGGCCCCGACCTGCTGGTCAGTCAGTCGACAGCCGTCAGCCACCACCTGAAGCTGGGGTCCTCCCTGCCGGTCATCTTTCCGGGGGGGACAACGGCGGTGACGGTGGCGGGCATCTTCGCCGATAACCAGCTCATGGGCAGCTGGATCATGCCGCTCACCCAGTTCGTCACCGAGTTCCCCGCCTCCACCGCCGACAGCTTCGTCCTGGTCGACCTGCGGGCCGGCGCCGGGGCGGCGTCGGTCGAGGCGATCACCCGCAGCTATCCCAGCGTCAAGGTGAGCGATAAATCCCAGCTGGAGGCTCAGCAGCGCAACAGTGTCAACCAGCTCCTCTCGCTCTTCACCGCCCTGTTGGTGCTGGCCCTGATCATCGCCTTCCTGGGCATCGCCAACACCCTGGCCCTCTCCATCCTGGAACGCACCCGGGAGATCGGCATCCTGCGGGCCCTGGGCATGTCCCGGGCCAAGGTACGGGCCGCCGTGCGCTGGGAAGCGGTCATCCTTTCCGCCGTCGGCGCCATCGAGGGCCTTGTCTTCGGGGTGGTGGTGGGCATGGCCGTCATCTCTTCTTTGCGCACCCAGGGGGTCCACGACCTGGTCGTTCCCTGGGTCAGGCTGGTCGTCTACCTGGTGGTGGCGTGCGTGTTGGGCACGTTGGCCGCCGCTTTCCCGGCCCGCCGGGCCGCCCGCCTCCGCATCCTGAGCGCCATCGCCCAGCCCGAGTAGAGCGGGCGGATCAGTCCCCGGAGGACCAGATGGCTCGTTCCAGCCCGAGAGGGTCCTCGACCAGAGCGGATTGCCCGTCGAAGGTCATCACCGGGCGCCGGTCGGAGTTGTATGCGGCCCATCCCGGGTCCCCCCGAGAGACGAATGAGACCCAGGCGGCGTGCATGTTGTCGGCCAGTCCTTGGGGCGTTTCCGCACCGGCCACCGTCTCGACCCAGTGGGCATCCAGATTGTCGAACACGAAGGGCAGGTCCAGGCAGTGGCAGGCGCCGAAGCCGCCCAGCGCCGGTGACGGCCAGCGGAACTCGTAGGCGTAGGTGGAAGCGCCCGGCGCCCCGGCCGACCCGTCGTTCCCTGACGCCACGGCGCGGACATCGGCCAACCGGGCGGCGGGCAGTCGGAACATCCGGTCCCCGCTGGCCCGGGCCAGGACCCGCCACAGCGGACCCTCCGGCATCAGCTGGCGGTAGGCCCCGGCCTGCGTCTCGGACAGGCCGAGCCGGCCCATGCGGCGGGCGAAGCGCTCGGGGTCGATGCGGTCGGCCGAGCCGATGATGGCGGGTACGGCCTCGTCCTGGGTGGTTCCGAGCAGCAGAGGGAGGCTGCCGCCGGTCCCCTGGGCGATGGCCGCCACCGGGTCGCTCGGAAGGACCTCCCCGTCGATGAAGAGCCCCAGGGCCCCCAGGCCTCCCGCTCCGGCCCCCGCCTGGGCCGCCACCAGTTCCTCGGGGCTGAACCGACCCAGGTCCTCCCGGGTCGGCCGGCAACCCAGTTGGCCGGCCACCGCCTCCGCCTGGGAGGTGGCGTCGTGTTGGGCTCCGTTGAACAGGGCCGCCCCGCTCATGGCGATGACCCCGCCGAAGAGTCCGGCCGCGCCGGGCATGGCCATGAGACCGAGGCAGGCGACTGCCCCGGCCGACTGCCCGGCCACGGTCACCCGGGAGGCGTCGCCCCCGAAGCCGGCGATGTTGGCCTGCACCCACTCCAGGGCCGCCGCCCAGTCCAAAGCGCCGCGGTTGTCCGGGGCGCCTTCCACCCGCAGGAAGCCTTCCGCCCCCAACCGGTAGTTGATGCTGACCACCACCACCCCGTCCCGGGCGAAGCGGGTGCCCCGGTACCAGGGGCTGGCGCTGCACCCGGTGACGAAGCCGCCGCCGTGTATCCAGACCATGACCGGTAGGGCGGCCGTCGGGCTCGGGTCGGGAGTGAAGATGTTGAGGCTGAGGCAGTCTTCTCCCGCGATGACCGGCTCAGGGATGATGGTGAAGTCGACCGCAGGTTGGGGGGCGGTGGGCCCGTAATGGAGGGCCGGCCGGACTCCGTCCCAGGCCCGGCGGGGCGCCGGCGGGCCCAGACGGTGGGGGCCGACGGGAGCCTCCGCGTAGGGGATGCCCAGGAAGACGGCGCTTTCTTCCTCCCATTGACCCTGCACCCGGCCCGACTCGGTCTTGACCACCGGCTCCACGTCTTCCCCCTTCGACCTGCTCATCCTGGCTGGCGCCGTCAGCCCCAGGCCAGCCCTCCGTCCACCACCAGGCGCTGACCGGTTATGTAGCTGGCCTCATCGGACAGGAGGAACACGGTGGCATAGGCGACCTCCCACGCCGTGCCCTGCCGGCGCAGGGCGACCGGAGTGCGCTCCCGGCTGGCCCGCCCGGACGATGCCGCCCGTCCCAGGGGGGTGTCGATGAGGCCCGGGATCACCACGTTGGAGCGACAGCCCCGGCGGGCCGCCTCCATGGCCACATGCCGGCTCAGGCCCAGCAACCCGGCCTTGGTGGTGTCGTAGACGGGGATGCCGGTCCCGGGCTGGAGGCCGGCCACCGACCCGATGAAGACGATGGCGCCGCCGGGGCCCATGAGGGGCACGGCCGCCCGCGCCAACAGGAAGTGGGCCCGGAGGTTGACGGCCATGACCCGGTCCCAGTCATCGGCTGATGTGCCGGCCAGGCCCCGGCCGGCGCCGATACCCACGTTGCAGACCAGCCCGTCCATGGCGCCGGCCTCGGCCACCAGCCGCTCGCACACCTCGGCGTCGGACACATCTCCGACGGCCACCTCGGCCCGGCCGCCCTCGGCCCGGATGGCCGCCGCCGTGTGCTCGGCCGCCCCGGCATCCCGGTCGGCACAAACGACCTCGGCTCCCTCCCGGGCCGCCAGCCGGGCGATGGCCTGACCGTTGCCGACCGGTTCGTCCTGGCCCGGTTCAGCCGGCGGGGCCTGCGGGCCCGAGCCCGTGCGACCCGAGCCCGTGCGACCCGAGCCCGTGCGACCCGAGCCCGTGCGACCCGAGCCCGTCCCCTGGGTGCCGGCCCCGATGACCAGCACCCTCCGGCCCTCCAGCCGGCCCCGGCCCGGGGCCCGCCCGACGGCTTCGTCCGGTAGCTCCCGAAGGGCGGCTTCGTCCGGCCGCTCCGGCGGGGCCGTTCTGTCCCCGGATCCACCCGGGTCGGCTCCTGTGGACGTCGTCATTCGGCTCCCCCCTCGAGCGGCCCCAGCCACGGAGCTCGGCCCGAGTCCAACAGACTCTGGAGAGCCTGGCGGTCCTTGTAGGTGTCCATCGACTTCCAGAAACCCCGGTGCCGGAAGGCGAACAGGCCGCCATCCCGGGCCAAGGCCGGCAGGACGTCGGTCTCCAGATCACCGCGGGACGCCTCGATGGCCGCTCTCTCGAATACGAAGAAGCCGGCGTTGATCCAGTGATCGAGCAGCACCGGGTTCTCCACAAAGTCGGTAACCCGTCCGTCCTCCCCAGCCGCCAGGGTTCCGTACTGGCTGGGCAAGGGGACGGTGGTGACAGTGGCCGCCGCGCCCGAGCGGAGGTGGAATTCGATGAGCCCGGCCAGATCCACGTCTCCCAGACCGTCGGCGTAGCTGACCAGGAAGCGCGGCCCGCCACATCGGGGGGCGAGGGCGCGGAGCCGTTCGCCCTTATCGGTCTCGAGGCCGGTGTCGAACACCTCCACCGACCGACCCGACGGGCAGGTGGCGTACCGCTCGGCCAGCAGGTCGAACCGGTAACCGCCCGCCAGCAGGAACCGGGTGTGGCCCTGCCGGGCGTAGATGTCCATGACGTGTTCCACCACCGGCCGGCCGCCCACCTCCAACAGGGGCTTGGGAATCTCCGCCGTGTCCGGATAGGCCCGCACCCCCCGGCCCCCGCAGAGCAGCACCACGTCCAGCCCGGAGGCAGAGCCGGCGCTCAACGGTCCCTGGCCGGAGGGCGATGACGTCGGATGGTCACGCCCGGCCCGGGCGCAGCAGGGGGTTGCCGGACTCCCATTCGGACCGGTACCACTCGATGGTCTTGGCCAGCCCGTCCCGTAGGTCGTGGGCGGGGACCCACCCCAGCCGCTCCCGGGCCCGGGTGTTGTCACAGAACATGGACCAGATCTCGGTGGGCCGGTGGGGGAGGGCGCCCAATTTGGCCTGGATGGGATCGCCCATCAGTTCGAGCACCAGTGTGGTGAGGTCGCGGATGGAAACGTCCTGCCCGCAGCCCAGGTTGATGACGGTCCCCTCATTGCCCGGCGTCGCCAGGGCGGCCACGAAGCCGGCGGCCAGATCCTCGACGTAGTTGAACTCCCTGGTCTGGCGGCCGTCGGTCATCAAGAGCTCGCCCCGGCGCAGGGCGGTCAGGATTATCTCGGGGATCACCCGGTCCGGGGTCTGCCACGGCCCGTAGGCGTTGAAGGGGCGCAGGCACACGATGGGCCAGTCGTAGGCCTGGTGGAACATGAGCGAATAGCGCTCACCGGCGTACTTGGACACTGAATAAGGCGAGACCGGATTGACCGGGCCGTCTTCGCGAAAGGGAGCCGGGGTGTCTCCGTAGATCTCGCTGGTCCCGGTGTAGACGAGGCGCTCGTAGTGGCCGTCCAGCGCCTGCAGGAGATTCACCGTCCCCTGGATGTTGGTGGCGATGTTCTCGTCCACCCGCCGGAAGGATTTGCCCACGTGGGTGAAGGCGGCCAGGTGGGCCACCAGTTCCGGCTGCACCGTGCGGGCCATCGCCTCCATAGCCGAGCGGTCGGTGATGTTGGCCTCCACCAAACGGATGTCCGAGCTGATGTCGGCCAGGCGCGGCGGCATGACCGAGGAGACCGATGAGGACATGGCGTAGACGTCGGCACCCTCGGTCAACAAGGTCCTGACCACGTGCGAGCCGATGAAACCGCCGGCCCCGGTGACCAGCACCCGTCTCCCTCTGACTGTGTTCCGAGCCGGAGTTGCCATTCCCCGACTCACGTCCCGAAGGCTCCGTGCCGGCCGGCTCCGGCGCTGAAGCGGGCGGCGCCGGCCTGGGTCTCCCCGCTGCGGATGGTCTCCAGGCCGACCTCCACTTCGTAGGTCATGGCCTCGGCTTCACCGCCGCCCCACTGGGCCAGGGCCGAGCGTCGATCGGAGCGAAGGCACAGCTGGGGGAAGTCGGCCAGGCAGCGGCCCAGCTCGACCGTTGCTTCCAAGGCCTCGCCCTCGGCCACCAGCCGGTTGGCCAGGCCGAAGTCGAGGGCCTCACGTCCGCTGACCGGCCGGCCGGTGAGGATCATGTCCATGGCTCGGCTGTGGCCGATGAGGCGCGGAAGGCGCACCGTCCCCCCGTCGATCAGCGGGACGCCCCAGCGCCGGCAGTAGACCCCGAACACGGCGGTGTCAGCCGCCACCCGTAGGTCACACCAGAGGGCCAGTTCCAACCCGCCCGCCACGGCGTGACCCTCCACCGCGGCCAGCACCGGCTTGGACATGACCAGGCGGGTGGGGCCCATCGGCCCGTCCCCCTCGGAGGAGACACGGTTGCCCCGGCCGGCGGCCACCGCCTTGAGATCGGCACCGGCGCAGAAGGTTCCCCCGGTCCCGGTCAGCACGACCACTGAGCACTCAGGGTCGGCATCGGCCGATCGCAACTCTGCCGTCAACACGGCCGCGGTGGGCCCGTCCACCGCGTTGCGGACCTCGGGCCGGTTGATGCTCACCACCGTCACCGGACCCTGCCGGTCCGACAGTACGGATGGTTGGCCGCCGGCCGGGGCGGGCGCAGCCGACGGGCTCAAACCGGGTCTGCTTCCGGCCGGATCGAACGCAGTCCCGCCCAGGCCAGCTCGGCCAGGCGGTTGGCCATGGTCTGAATGCCGGTCGGATCGACCAGCTGAGCGTCGATGAGGGCCCGCCGGCCGGTGGCCTCGGCCATTCCGACCAGGGCCAGGGCCAGCTGGCGCCGTTGGCGGGTGCCGATACCCGCCTCGATGAGGGGGGCGATGGTCTCGGCCATGGCCACCTCCAGTCGGTCCACCGCCGCCGTCAGCTCCCGGTCGTGCCGGGACCCGCCCAGAAAGAGCAGTTTGAAGGCCGAACGGCTCTCGACCACGAAGCGGAAGTAGGCGCTGAAGCCGGCCCGGACCTGCTCGTGAGGGCCATCGGCAGCGGCCACGGCCTTTTCCACCTCTTCCAGCAGCAGGTGGCTCACCTCCTCCAGCAGCTCGGCGTAGAGGGCCCGCTTGGAGCGGAAGTGCTGATAGAGCACCGGCTTGGTCACTCCGGCCGCCTCGGCCAGATCCGACATGGACGTACCGTCGAACCCCTTTTCGGCAAAGAGGACCACCGACACGTCGAGCAGCTGCCGGCGTCGTTCGGCCGCCGGGAGGCGGGCGCTGGGTGCCGTGGCCATAGCTCTCACGGTAACAACGGCACGCCTCGGGCAGGATCAGGGCCCGTGGGCGGCGAATTCATCGGACATGACCGCGCCGCCCAGAAGTAAGCCGGCCAAGCAGACCCGGCGGCCTCCTGAGCCCATTCGCCCGGGCGGCGCGGTCATGTCCACCCTGTCCCTTTTGGCCACTCAGGTCGCTCGAAAGAGGGCCGGCCGGTCCCGCTGAATCACCCGCCGACCCGGCGCTGTAGCTGGTCCAGGAGCCCGCTCAGGATTCCGGGTAGTTCGGCCAGGGTCAGGTGCTCGGCGGCCACGGCCCGATTGTGGTCCAGGAGGCCGGCGTCGGGTCGGTCCAGGAAGACCTCGAGTCCGGCCGCGTCCCGGAACCAGCGGAAGCCCAGGGCGATCAGCTCATCGGCCACCGGGTAGGGCCCGACCAGGACCGGGCGCCCATGAATGGAAGCCTCCACCGCCGGGTTGCCGAATCCCTCCCATGACGAGGGCAGGACCACGGCGTCGGCGGCGGCGTAGGCGCCGGCCATGTCCAGGGGAGCGGGGCGGTGGATGACGGGCACCCGGGCTCCGGCCACCAACCGGTCCAGCTCGGCCTGGTAACCCTCCTCGGCTGGCCCGGTCAGCCAGAAGGCCAACCCGAGAGCCTCGGCTGCGGCCAGCCCGGCGGCCACGTTCTTGCGGGCGATGGCCCGGGTGGGCTGGAGGAGCAAGCGGGTGCCTCGGGCCAGGCCGAGCGCCTCCTTGGTGGCGGCGCCATCCCCCGGGGCCGGCTCGGGCTCGAAACGGTTGTGGACGGTCACCGCCGGTATCCCCCGGGCCGCCAACTGGCCCCGGCTCAGGTCGTTGACGGTGACGTGCACCCAACCCGGATCATCGGGGAACCAGTCCCCGAGGCCGGGGCGCTGCCAGGCCAGGTCGTGGTGGTGGAGGAGGGCGGGTCGGCCCCGCATGGCCGCCGCCACCGCCTCGGAAGCCGCCGGGTTGAGGGGTAGCGAGCAGATGTTCTCGGCTACGACCACATCGGCACCGGCCAGGGCCGCCTCCAGCCCGGTGGCGTCGGGTACGCCTCGGTCCCATGCGCCCAGGTTGGCCACCAGCGCGTCGGCCAGGCCGGAGCCGGCCACCGTGATCACCTCCAAGCCGAGTTGCCCGAGGGCCCAGCGCCACTTTTCGGCCTCTACTGAAACCCCGTCCAACCCACCCAGTCGATACGAGACCAATGCGACCCGGCGGAAGCCCACTGCCGCCGAAGGTAGCGTCACCGGCCGTGCCCGAGGTCCTCTTCCAGTCGAGCGAGGGTGTGGCCACCATCACCATCAACCGCCCCGAGCGGCGCAACTCCATGACCCAGGCCGTGGTGGACGCCCTGCGGGCTGCAGTCGGCCAAGCCAGGGACGACGCCGCCGTGAGGGTGGTGGTGCTGACCGGAGCGGGAGAAAAGGCCTTCTGCTCCGGGGTGGATCTGAGCGGAGGAGCCGACGGCGGGTTCCTGGGTGACCACGCCGGCCGGGGCCAGCTCCCGGCCCTCTTCACCGACTTGTGGTCACTGGGTAAGCCCACCATCGCCCGGGTACGGGGCTTCGCTCTGGCCGGCGGCTTCGGACTGGCCCTGGCCTGCGACTTCGTCATCGCCTCGGACGACTCCCAGTTCGGGGCGCCGGAGGTCAACGTCGGTCTCTGGCCCTATGTGATCACCGTTCCGCTGGTCCGCTCCATGCCGCCCAAGCGGGCCTTGGAGCTGATGATGACCGGGCGGCGGGTCGATGCCGCCGAAGCCCTGTCCATCGGCTTCGTCAACCGGGTGGTCCCGCCCGACCAGCTGGACGGGGCCGTATCCGAGCTGGCCGCCCGGCTGGCCGGCGCATCACCGATCGTCATGAAGATGGGCCGGGACAGCTTCTATTCGGTCATGGATCTGCCGGCCGACGCCGCCCTGCGCCATCTGCATGCCCAACTCAGCCTGACCACCCTGACCGAGGATGCCCGGGAGGGAATGGCCGCCTTCAACGAAAAGCGCCGCCCGGTCTGGAAGGGCCGCTGACCCGCCGCCGTCGACGCTGCGCCGCCGCCGTCAGGGCCTATGGCCTTGGCGGGCGTCAGCCGCCCAGGGACGGCCGGGCGGCCAGGATGCGCATGGCCTCGTCCAGAGCCTCCTGCTCCCGCCGGTCGTGCGTGACGCGCCGCAGCTTGGCCAGGCGCCGGTGCCACTCCTCGGCGTGGACTGGGTCGAAGGCGGCCCCGAGTCGCTCCATGTCGGCGTCCAGCAGGCGGAGCTGGAACTCAACCTCGGTGTAGCGGCACACCACCACCGGCAGGCGCTCGGCCTTGGCTTGTGGGTAGTTGGTCCCGGCCACCAGCTCATGGGGCTCCAGTTTGAACAAGCCGGCCAGGAGGGCCACGGTGCGCTCGCCCGGCACGGTCAGGCCCGCCTCCAGGTGGGAGACCGAGACCCGGGAGATGGCCAGACGGGAGGCCAGGTCGGCCTGCGTCCAGCCCGATCCGGTGCGCAGCCTGGCTATGCGACGCCCGAGATTTTCCGGCATTGCCAAGTGGCTTAGCAGACAAGCGTCCCGGATGCGCCTACAACTGGGGGATGCCCAAGCGCGCGCTCATAACCGGAGTCACCGGACAGGACGGCTCCTATCTGGCCGAACTCCTGCTGGAGAGGGGCTACGAGGTCATCGGGATGGTGCGGCGTTCCAGCACCTTGAACTTCGAGCGGATCGCCCACATTCAGGAAGATCTCAACCTGGTGTCCGGTGACCTGCTGGACGAGGTCTCCATGATCAACATCCTGCGTGAGCACCGGCCCAACGAGGTCTACAACCTGGCCGCCCAGTCCTTCGTGCAGACCTCCTGGAACCAAGCCGTCCTCACCGGGGAGACCACGGCCCTCGGTGTCACCCGCGTCCTGGATGCCATCCGCATAGTCGATCCGGAAATCCGCTTCTACCAGGCCAGCTCCTCGGAGATGTTCGGGAAGGTTCTGGAGGTGCCGCAGA
>Ga0307374_10008359_pt1 | contig 15493 bp, 15 predicted proteins | sample OX3MG_FD_202532 | JGI IMG/M metagenome (GOLD analysis project Ga0307374, IMG submission 202532) | Soil microbial communities from Risofladan, Vaasa, Finland - OX-3 | ecosystem: Environmental > Terrestrial > Soil > Coastal area > Acid sulfate soil | place: Finland: Risofladan, Vaasa | collected... | reverse complement strand
TCGGAGTAGGGCTGGATGTGATCGGCCTGGCAGCGCCCCAGCCGCTCCTTGGCCTGGGCCCAATCGGTTTCGAAAAGGATTCGCTCGATGCGTTCCAGCTCGGTGGCCACGATGGTCCCGGAGATGGGATCGAGGGTCATCCGGCCCAGGTACATGTCGTTGATGGACCGGACCAGGTAGGCGTCCCGCCGGTCCCGCTTGGCCTGGGCAGAGGAATCGGCGCCATCTTCGTCAGCCAGGCCCTCCCAGTAGGCGATCACCTTGGAGAAGGACTCGTACTTGAGGGTCTTGGCCTTATCGATCAGGGATTCCTCGTCCCGTTCCATGGCGCAGGCCGTTCCCCGGCGGTAGACCCCGGCCAGCCTGGAGACGTGGGAGGAGTTGATCTCACCGCTCACCCAGGCCGCCGAGGTGGCCTTCAACTCCCGGAGGGTCGCGCCTATCCACACCCGCCGCCGAGCCTCCCCGATGGGCAACCGCGCCTCCGTGGCCAGCCAGGCCCCGGCGCTCAGCGCGCCGCTGTCGGGCCAGTCACCCCAGTCCCGGAAAGCGCCGGCAGCCCGGGCATAGATGCCGTCCAGGCGGGAGAAGGCCTTGGCCAGCGTCCCCATCGAGGCCATGTTGGCCAGGGACCGGGCCGGCAGGTCGCCCAGCTCGTCCAGGAGGGCGCCAAGCCGATCCAGCACATCGTCGCCCGCCTCCGGGGCCGCTTCCGCTCGTCCGCCGGCAGCCGGGAGCCCGGTCGGTTCGCTCCAACTGGCACTGCCCTGGTCCTCGATCAGCAAGTCGACCCCCTAGTGCCCGACTCGAACCTCTGTTCGATATCTTACACCATAACAGTGACAGGCAACCGCCGGAATCCACGAAAAGGGCTTGAAAATGGGGGAGAAATCCGCTCAGTCCCGCACCTGGGCCCGCAGCGCCTCGACCCACTCCTCGGCCGACCGCCAGGCCTGGCTGACGTCGCGCCGGCCGGCCTCATAGTGGGCGCCGGCGGCCGGATAGGAGCCCATGAAGCGGAGCTCGGCCAGGCCGGCGTGAAGGCTGCGGAGGCAGTCGGCCACCACCTCATCAGCCACGTGGCCGTCCAGGTCGATGATGAAGCAGTAGTCACCCAGGCCCTTCTTGGTCGGCCGGGACTCGAGCTTGGACAGCTGAATTCCCCGAGCGGAAAAGTTCCCCAGGATGGACTGGAGGCTTCCGGGCACGTCGGCCCGCTGGAAGCAGGCGATGCTGGTGCGGTCATGTCCGGTGGGCGCCGGTATCCCCTCCCGGGCCACGGCCACGAATCGGGTCGAGTTATCGGGGTGATCCTCCACATCGGCCACCATGACCTCCAGGCCGTACAGCTCGGCGGCCAGCGAGGTGCTGATGGCCGCCGTCGCCTCGGGGGCGTCCTCGGCCAGCCGGCGGGCGGCTTCGGCGTTGGAGTGGGCGGGCACCACCTCGGCGCCGGGCAGCTTGGCGGCCAGGAACGCCCGGCACTGGGCCTCAGCGAAGGGGAAGGCCATCACCCGCCGGACCGCCTCCAACTCCAGGCCGGCCGGCCCCAGCAGCTGCATGTGGATGGGGATGACCACCTCCCGCTGGATGAGGAGACGGTGCTGGAAGACCAGGGCGTCGAGGGTGGCCGTCACCGCCCCCTCGATGGCGTTCTCGATGGGAACGAAACCGAGATCGAGCTCACCGGCCTCGGTGGCGGCCAGCACGTCGCCCACCGAGGCCATCGACACCAGTTCGGCCGAGGCCACCAGGTCGGCCTGGCCCATCAGCGCCTCTTCGGTGAAGGTGCCGGGCGGCCCGAGGTAGCCGACCGTCCGGACGGGGGCGGCCGCGCTCACATCGGGCAGGATAGTTAGGAGCATGGACGAAGCCACCCTGCGGGGCCTCCTCGAAGACGTAGCCGCCGGCCGGGTCCCGGCGGACGAGGCGGTGGGACGACTGCGACGGTTGCCCTTCGCCGATCTCGGCTTCGCCAAGGTCGATCATCATCGCCATCTGCGCCAGGGACGGCCGGAGGCGGTCTACGGACCGGGCAAGACGCCGGCCCAGGCGGCCGCCATCGTGGCTGAGCTGCTGGCCGACCCCAGCGGGGGGCCCGTCCTGCTGACCCGGGCCGACCCCGAACAGGTCGAGGCTGCCCTGGCTGTCAATCCTTCCGGCATGGTCACGCCGGCCGAGCCGGCCCGCCTGGCCACCCTGGCCTGGCGGCCCAACCCGCCCCGGTCCGAACGGGTGGTGGTGGTCACCGCCGGCACCGCCGACCTGCCGGTGGCGGCCGAGGCCCAGGCCACCCTGGCCGCCTACGGCTTCGTTCCGTGCCTGTTGGCCGACTGCGGCGTGGCCGGCCTGCACCGGCTGCTGGGCTCGGTCGACGTGCTGCAGGCCGCCCAGGGTGTGATCGTGGTGGCGGGCATGGAGGGGGCGCTGGCCTCCATAGTCGGGGGTCTGACCGGCGCCCCGGTCGTGGCCGTACCCACCAGCGTCGGTTACGGCGCCGCCCTGGAGGGGGTCACGGCTCTGCTGGCCATGCTGTCGTCCTGCGCCGCCGGCCTGGCCGTGGTCGGCATCGATAACGGCTTCGGCGCCGCCAGCGCCCTCGGCCGCATGCTGGACTCGGCACAAAAGGTCCCGGTGCGGACGGCCCCCGCGCCAACCGTCCCGGCGTGAGCCGGATCGCCTGGTTCCACTGCTTCTCGGGCATCGCCGGGGACATGGCCCTGGGCTCGCTCATCGATGCCGGGGCGGATCTCGACACGGTGCGCTCGATGCTCGGGTCCATCCCCATGGGCGAATGGTCGGTCACGGCCGAGGCCGTGCAGCGGGGCGGGATAGCCGCCACCCACGTGATGGTCCATGCCCCCGAGGACGGCGTGGTGCGCACCTACGCCAACATCGTCGGCCTGATCGAGAGCGCCAACCTGCCCGAGCGGGTCCGGGCCCGGGCCCTGGCCACCTTTGCCGGGCTGGCCGAGGTCGAGGGGCGCCTGCACCACCGGAACACCGCCCAGGTTCACTTCCACGAGGTGGGCGGCATCGACGCCATCGTGGACATAGTCGGCACCTGCGTCGCCCTGGAGCTCCTCGGGGTGGATCGCATCGAGACCAGTGCCGTGGCCACCGGCACCGGCATGGTCCGCTCCGCCCACGGGATGCTGCCCAACCCCTCTCCGGCGGCGGTGGAGCTGCTGGCCGAGGTCCCCGTCTACGGCCGCGATGTCACGGTGGAGCTGACCACCCCGACCGGCGCCGCCCTGGTGGCAGCCCTGGCCAGCGCCCACGGGCCCCTCCCGCCCATGACCATCACCTCCACCGGCTACGGCGCCGGCAGCCGGGAACTGGAGGAGCTGCCCAACTGCACCCAGGTCGTCATCGGTGAAGCCCTGACCCGGCCGGCGTCGAGTCCGGCCGGTCACCACTGGCCCGGGTCGCGAGCCGACGGGGACGAGCAAGGGAATCCGACCGGCACCGCCCCACTCGACGGCCAGCCCGTGTATCTGCTGGAAACCAACGTCGATGACGCCACCGGGGAGACGCTGGCCCACACCATCGAGGCCCTTTTGCGGGCCGGGGCGCACGACGCCTGGGTGACCGGGGCGGTGATGAAGAAGGGCCGGCCCGGCCACATCGTCTCCGCCCTGGCCGATGTCGCCCTGGCCGGTCAGGTCCGAGCGGTCATGCGCTCCGAGACCGGAAGCCTCGGCGTGCGCGGTTCGGTCCTGTCCCGCTGGCCGGCCGGCCGGGACACCGAGACGGTCGAAGTCGAGGGCCACCCGGTACGGATCAAGGTGTCACCGGGTCGGGCCAAGGCCGAACACGATGACGTGGCCGCTATAGCCGTGCTGCACAACCTGCCGGCCCGGGAGGTGGCCCGGCGGGCCGAGTCGCAGTGGTGGTCCCGCCAGGCTCCCGCACCGGCGCCGGAGTCCGACCCGGCCTGACGCCCCGGGCGCTTCAGCCCATGGGCTCCTCGGGCCGGCGCTCCAGCCCGTTGAGAGCCCGGATGACCTCGCTGGGCAGACCCCGGATCATGTCCTGGAGGATGCCGCGGACGTGGGCGGCCTGGTCGGCCACGATGCCCAGCACCTGGTCCCGCTGCTCATCGGTCATCTGCTCCCACGACTCGCGCAGGGCGTAGGCGCCCATCTGGATGGCGCTGACCGAGTTCAGCAGCCCGTGGGCGATGACCGCCATGGCTGCGTCGGCTTCACCGGCGGCCCACACGGGCGCTCCGGTGGTGGACTCCCCGTCCCCGGCCTGGTTCACCACTCACTCCGGGGCGACGGGATCCTGCTGCAGGAGACGTCCAGCGGGGGAAGCGTCATCGAAGTCGAAGCCCCTCCCAACGTCGACCACCCGGATTTCACAAAACCGGCCTCCCACCGAGACTACGACGTCGTAGGCGGCTTAACGCCGGGATAGTCAAGCCTCGGCCTGAACCCACCCATCCGGGCCCTTCGTCCAAAAGGCTCAAACCAGCAGCTTGACGGCCACGGCCAGGCCACCGATGACGATCACTCCCCTCAATACGGCCGTGGGCAGGCGCCTTCCCACCCTGGCCCCCAGCTGCCCCCCGAGGATGCTCCCCGCCGCCAGGATCAGCGCCGGCTCCCACCGGACCGGGGCGTCCACGATGAAGAGCACCCCCGCCACCCCGTTGACCACACCGGCCAGGACGTTCTTGAGGGCGTTGAGCCGCTGCAGGTCATCATCCACGCCCAGGCCCAACAGCCCGATCAGGAGCACTCCCTGGGCCGCGCCGAAGTAGCCCCCGTAGATCCCGGTGGTGAAGACCCCGCCCCGCAGCAGCCAACCTCCCTGGCCTCCGGGAGCCCGGCCCCGGGCGGCCAGCGCTCTGGCCAGCCGGGGCTGGACCACCACCATGGCCACGGCCAGTAGGACCAGCCAGGGCACCACCTCCTGGAACGACCCGGGCAGAGACAGCAGGACCACGCCGCCGGCCAGGCCGCCCAGGGCCGAGAAGACTCCGAGGCGGATGGCCCGACCCCGCTGGCCGGCCAACTCCCGCCGGTAGCCCCACGCCCCGCTCACCGACCCCGGCACCAGGCCGACCGTGTTGGTGACGTTGGCCACCAGTGGCGGCAGCCCCAGGGCCACCAGGGTGGGGAAGGTGATGAGCGAGCCGGATCCGACTATGGCGTTGATCCCGCCGGCCAGGACTCCGGCCCCGGCCACCGCCACATCCCCCCACACGCTCAGGGCCACCGGGCACCGTACCGCTCCGCTCGATCGCCTATTGACACTGACATAGCACTAAATATCATGAGGTGATCCCTAAGATGCCCTTCCGGGCCGACGAATGGAGTCTCTCCATGACCAGTCTCATCCGCGTCACCCCCGAGCAGTTGACGGGCGTGGCCGGTCAGTTGCGGGCCGGGGCCGGGACCATCGAGTCCACCCTCACCCAGTTGGCGGGCCAGGTGGCCCCACTCGGCTCGGACTGGGCCGGCCTGGGCCAGGCCCGCTTCCTCGCCCTGTGGGAGCAGTGGCAGACCAGCTCCCGCCAGCTCCATCAGGCCCTCACCGACCTGGGCCAGCTCATGAGCCAGGCCGGCGCCGCCTATGAGTCCAACGACCAGGCCGTGGGCGCCAGCTTCGGGATGTAGTCGGCCGTGGGCCGGGGGGCCATCGGTACCATGGCCGCATTCCCGCCGGCACGAGACCCCAGAGCAGCGCCGAATGACCAGACGAGCCCTGGTGGTTGACGACGACGCCATGATCGTCAAGCTCCAGTCGATGATCCTGGAGCGGGCCGGCTTCGACGTCGTCACCGCCTCCAACGGTCAGGAGGGCCTGGACCAGGCCGCCGCCACCCACCCCGACGTCGTCCTCCTGGACGTGATGATGCCGGGCATCGACGGGCTGGAGGTGACCCGCCGGCTGAAGGCCGATGCAGCCACCAAGGCCATCCCGGTGATCCTGGTCTCGGCCCGTACCGGGATGGAGGACATCGACGCCGGAAGGGCCGCCGGGGCCGATGAGTACGTCAAGAAGCCATTCGACCCGGACGACCTCGTCGACCTGCTCGAACGGTTGCTGACCGGAGCCTGACCGCGCCCCGCCGAGCCGTACTGTCGGCCGTCCTGGTAGTGGTCCTCGCCGGGGCGGCGGCGGCCGGCTCCTGGCTGTGGATCTCCCACCGGGTCAGACAGGCCGATTCGGCCCTGACCACTCAGCGCACGTCGGCCCGGGCCGCCCTGGTCAAGGCCGATGCCGCCACCGTCTCGACCTGGCTCTCCACCACCGTGGGGCAGATGGCCGGCTTGGCCGCCCAGCTGGCACCTTGGACGGGCTCAGGCTCGGAGCTCGGCTCGGCCCCCGCCGTGTTGGACCGAGGCCTGGCCGGAGCCGATGACCTCGATCACGGCGCCTTCGTGACCAACCCGGCCGGGGTGGTGCTGGCCGCCGACTCGAACGACGCCGACCTGGTCGGTCTGGTCAGGAATTACGGGCCGCCTCCTCCGGGGCTGGGCCCGGTCACCGTGGCCACCGACAACCTTCAGCACAGGACCGACGTCGTCATCAGGATCGCCATCCCCGGTCCGGGCGGCGGGACCCTGGTCGGCCGGTCGGCGCTGCCGTTGGGCAGCCTGGGACGCGCCCTGGCCCGACTGGTCAGTGCTCCCGGATCCACACTGGCCGTGCTTGACCCGGTTGGGGATGTCATCAGTCCCACTGCGCTACCCACCCTGGGGGTGCCGCCCGAGCCGCAGTACGTGGCGGCCATGGCCCGGGCCGGAACCGGGGGGTCGGGCTTGGCCGACCTGTCCGGAGAGGGGGGCACCCGGCTGTCCGTGGCCTACAGCCCGGCCGGATGGGGCTGGACAGTGGTGGTCAGTCAACCGCTGAGCACCTGGACCCAGCCGGCCGACTCTCCATGGCGGGCTATGACCTTCCCAGCCGCCGCCGTCCTCCTGGTGCTGGTCCTGCTGATCCTGTGGCTGGAGCTGGATCGGGTCCGATTGGCACGCCAGGTCGAAGTGGCCAAGCGGTCCTTCCTCACCATCGCCGGGCACGAACTGCGCACCCCCCTCACCACCATCCGGGGCTTCAGCCAGCTGCTGACCAGCGCTGGCGGCCGGCTACCGGAGGCCCAGCGCCGGGAGCTGATCGACTCCATCGGCCAGCAGGCCCAGGTCCTCGAGCACCTGGTCGAGCGGCTCCTGACCGGAGCCCAGCTGGAGGCGGGGGTGACGCCGTCCGTGGCCCGCCAGCCGGTCGGTCTCAACCGTCCTCTGGAGCGGGCCGTCGAGCACCATCAGGCCCTGTCCCCCATCCACCAGATCGAGCTGCACGCCGAAGAGGGTCTGACCGTCCTAGGGGATGCCGACGCCCTCGACCAGGTCTTGGGTCACATCATCGAGAACGCCGTCAAGTACTCACCCGCCGGCGGACCAGTCGAGGTCGAGGCGCGGCGCCGGGGACGGCGGGTGGAGGTGACCGTCCGGGACCAAGGAGTGGGCCTCCCGGCCGGGCGCTGGCGCAACAGCCGGAGAATTTTCGAGATGCTCGCCCAGTCCGAGTCGCCCGAAGCGCGGGTCCACGACGAGGGCGGAGTGGGCATGGGCCTCTTCATCAGCAGTCAGCTGCTCGCCCGAATGGGGGGGTCCATTCGGGCTGTACCGGGTCGTCCCGTTGGGGCCGAATTCCGCATCAGATTGACGGCGGCTCCGACCCGCTGAAACGCCCAGCGTGACCTAAGAGGGTCCCACCAGCCGAGCCGTTCCGTTAACCGGGCGGAAACGCTAACTAGCCCACAGCGGCGGTGATGGCATGGTCATGACCACGGACTGCATCGTCAGTTGTGCGGATACAGATATGCCCCGACCTAGTCGTTACGTCACTGAGTGTTTCGGGCTTATAACGCTGAGTGTTCGGCAGATGCTGAACGTGACTTGAACAGTCCGAAGGGAGAAAGTGAAATGCGTAAGCGACTTAGTGGGGTTCTGCTTGCGCTGGGGATGGGCGGGGCACTCGTAGCGTTCACACCCGGAGCAGCGTTTGCCACCTGCGCCACCGGATCCGTCTGCTCGTCTACCGCGCCCTTGTCGGCCACGCTGACCGCCGGCAGCATCGGGTCCCGGTCCATTTCGGTGGTGGGCACCCCGGCCGCCTTTGCCGAAGTCCTGGGCAGCGCTGGTCTGACATCCAGCACGACCGTGGCTGTCGCCGAGGTGTCGGTGGCCGGGGTTAACCCCTGGACCGTTACCGCCACCCTGGCCGGCGCTTGGTCCGATGGGGTTGGCGACAGCATCCCAGCCAACGCCCTGGCCGATACCGCCAACTCCACCAGTGTCGTCAACGGAGCCGGTAGCAGCTCAGTGGATCACGGAACCACCGGGACCCTGGACGGCAGCCAGACCCTGGTTCAGGACACCGGAGAGCTGAGCGGAACTCTCTACACGGGGACCTACACCACCACGAGCAACCTGACCCTGACGCCGCCCAACCAGACAGTTGCGGCGCCGGCAGGCACTACCTACACCAACACCCTCGACATCACCCTGATCGACTGAGGTAAGTACAAATGAACTCCCCACGTTCGTTTCGCAGCGCCAGCCGGCACGTCGCCTTCGCAGCGGCGTGCTCGGCTGGGGCTTCGCTCCTCCTTGGCTCCTTCGGCTGGACACTTCTCGCAGCCTCCCCAGCCGCAGCCGCCAGCGCTCCGGCGGCAACGGCCCCCGCGGCGGCCCAGGCGACCACCCCGACCACTCTCGCCCCCGACGTCCAGTCCGTGATGGTCACCCCGACCAACACGACGTCAGCCGATCCCAACGGGGGCCAGTGGTTCTACTTCAATCTCAAGCCCGGGCAGTCCTCATCCAGTGCAGCCCGAATCCTCAACCCGGCGCCAGTGGCGCAGACGGTCACGCTCGGAGTAGCTGACCTCCTCTTCGAGCCCAACGGGACGCCGTATGTGAACAAGGGCACCCAGACCGACGTCGGAACCTGGGCGCACTTCGACCAGACCACACTCACCATCGGGCCGCGTGAGACCGCCTTGGCTCCGTTCCAGATCACCGCCGCCCGCAGCGCCGAGCCAGGTGACCACTTCGGTGTGATCACCGCCACATCGGCCACCGAGGCCGTCAAGGGCTCCAAGGCCCTCCGGGTGGTGAAGATCGTGGCCACCCGTCTGTACGTCACCGTTCCCGGCATCGCCACCAAGTCCTTCCAGATCGGCCGCATCACTCCGAAGCTGGACTCCTGGGCTCTTCCGCACTTCTCGACCGTGTCGGTGTTGCTCACCAACACCGGTCGCATCCGACTGGACCCGAAGGTGACCATCGGTGGTGTCAAAGCCAGCGGATCCCCGGTCCTCCTGGCCAAGTCGATCGAGCTCTATACGGCCAAGGTGCCGGTGCCGATCTACGGCGGCCCGGTGAACGAAAACGTGGTGGTGAAGACCAACTACTCCTGGCTGTCCAAGTCGGTCTCCCACTCCCAGTTCGTCTTCCCCTACGGCCTGCTCGGCATCCTCCTCGCCCTCGGCCTCCTGATCTACGGCCTCTACCGGCTGGGTCGGGCCCGGGTCCGCAAGTCGAAGCGCCTGCGGGCCGACCTGCGCCGCCTGGAGCAGATGGTGCTGCAGCGGCCCGGTATGGCCGTCAGCCAGCCCGCCCACCACCTTGCTGACGAGGAGACGGATGCGGAACAGCCGGCGGCCCCCTCCGGGCGCAAGCCGGTCAAAGCCGAGGACAAGTCGGCGGCGGTGTCGGCCATGGAGACGGCCATCAAGCGGGCCCGGCGCACGGGTCACCTCGAGACCCTCCCCGAGCTGGCCGTTGCCCTCCATGAGGCTGGCGGGGATGCCCTCGACGCCCTGTTGGAGTCGGTGCCGGTGGCCAACGGCCGCACCCCCAAGATCATGAATGCCCTGGCCGACTACCCGGCCGAACGCATCCAGGCCAATCCCCGCCTGGCCAAGCTGTCGGAACCCCAGCGGTCCCGACTCATTTCCAAGGGGACCGGCGCTGTCGGGGAGTTCAGCGCCGGTCCCCGAGGGAACGCCTCACGGCCCAAGGGGCCGGCGGCCAAGCCGACCGGACCTGCCTCGGCCGCCAAGACCCCGGGGAAGGCCTCCACCAGCGCGGCCGCCAAGCCAGCTGCCAAGGGACTCTCCAAGGGAGCAACCCCGAGGCCCCGCAAGCCCAACCAGCCGGTCGGCTGAGGCCCACCAACACCCGAGCCGAGTCAGAGACCAGACGAGTCAGAGACCAGAAAGGATAGGGATGGACGCCATGAGCAGCACTGCGATCATCCATGACCTCTCGGATCAGTCGGACTCCGAGCTTTCCGCCGGCCAGCCTCCCGCCTCCTCGTTGCCTCCTGAGAGGCAGGCGGGGGAGCTGGTGGCGGTGATGGCCCATGACCTAATGGAGCCGCTCTCCTCGGTGACGGGGTTCCTGCGTCTGCTCCAGCGCCGCTACGCCGAGAGCCTCGGTCCCGAGGGGGTCGAGCTGTTGGAGTGGTGTCTGCAGGGAACGGCCGACATGGTCGGGCGCATCGAAGGGGTCATGGACCAGGCTCGCCTCGGAGCAATAGAACCGAAGATGGAATGTGTGGATCTGGAAGCGGCTGTGGGCCGGGCGACGGTGGCGTTGGCGGCCTCCGTCAACAACAGCGAAGCCGTCATCCAGACGGTCAAAGGGGCCCGGATCAGCGCCGATCCGAGCCTCCTCGACCTGGTCCTGCGCCAGCTGCTCTCCAACGCCATCAAGTTCCGGCGGGATTCCGTCCGGCCGTACATCCGGGTCAGCTCCGTCAACCTCAAGGGCATCAGTGAGATAACCGTGGCCGACAACGGCATCGGGATCGAGCCCGCCTACCGGTCGAGAGTATTCGACATGTTCGTGCGGACCGATACCGAACTACCCGGCTTCGGCATCGGCCTGGCCCAGTGTCGGGCGATAGCCGAGCGACATGGCGGCAGCATCCGGATCGAGGACAGTGACCTCGGCGGCGCCGCCGTCGTGGTGACGCTGGGGCCGGCCACGTGGTGATCCAGGCCGAGACCATCGCCCTGGAGGACTCCGGGGATCCGGCCCCGGGCGCCGCACCCCGGGTGCGGAGCCAGACCCGCCTGGGCAACATCCTCCTGGTGGAGGACAACCCGGCCCACGCCCGTCTGGTCACCGCCCTCCTCTCCGAGGGGAGCTCCGATTTTGCTCTCGAGCACCGCGCCCGCCTGGCCCAGGTGACCGTCCTGGATGCAGCCGTGGCCGACTGCGCCCTCCTGGACCTCTCTCTGCCCGATGCGGTGGGACTCGAAGCCCTCCAGGCCCTGCGGGACGTCGCACCCCATGTGCCGGTGGTGGTCCTGTCCGGGCGGATCGATGAGGACGTGGCCCTGGCCTGCGTCCAGCAGGGGGCCCAGGACTACCTGCCCAAGTCAAAGCTCGACTCGGTCCTTCTGATCCGCTCCATCCGCTACGCCATCGAACGTAAGCACCTCGAGTCACAGCTGGCCCATCAGGCCATGCACGACGGGCTCACCGGACTGCCCAACCGGGCCCTGTTCATGGACCGGCTGGAGCGCTCCCTGGTCCGCACCACCCGCCGGGCGGCCAACGTGGCCGTCTTCTTCGTCGACCTGGACGGCTTCAAGGCCATCAACGACGGTTACGGCCACGCCGTGGGCGACTCCGTGCTCAAGGAGGTGGCCAGCCGGCTCTCATCCGCCCTGCGCCCGGAAGACACTCTGGCCCGTCTCGGTGGCGATGAGTTCTGTGCTCTCTGCGTCGATCTATCCGCTCCTGATGACGTGCTGTCGATAGTCCGGCGGCTGGAGACAGCCCTGGATCAACCCTTCGAACTGGCCGGACACCCTCTGTTCCTCACCGCCAGCATCGGCGTCTCGGTGGCCCGCATCGGGGATCGGGCCGAGGACGCCGATGTCATCCTTCGCCTGGCCGACACCGCCATGTACCGGGCCAAGCGGGCAGGCAAGGACCGCTTCGAGATCGCCCACTGCGACGGCCGGTCCGGGCATCTGGATCCGGAGGAGGAAACCTCCCTGCGCCTGGCTGTTCACAACGAGGAACTGCGGCTGCATTATCAGCCCATCGTGGCCCTGGATGACCTGCGCCAGGTCGGCGCCGAGGCCCTGTTGCGCTGGCAGCATCCGGCCCGGGGTCTGCTCGGCGCTCCCGAGTTCATTCCCCTGGCCGAGCAGACCGGGCTGATCGTGGCCCTCGGCAGTTGGGCCATGAGTGAAGCCTGCCGGAAGGCAGCCGCCTGGCGCGACCCGGGAGACAACCCGGCCACCGTCAGCGTGAATCTGTCCGCCGCCCAGCTGGCCCATCACGATCTCGTCCGTCTGGTCGAGCGCAGCCTGGCCGAGAGCGGGCTGGCCGCCGAAGGGTTGGTTCTGGAGGTGACCGAGACCGCCGTGATGCATGACGTGGAGGCCTGCCTCAGCACCCTCCACGCCCTGGCCGACCTCGGCGTCCGGATCTCCATCGACGACTTCGGAACGGGCTACTCGTCCCTCGCCTACCTCTGCCGGCTGCCGGCCGCCGAGATCAAGATCGACCGGGCCTTCGTGTCGGCGCTGGACGGCCCGGGCAGCGGAGAGTTCGAGGTGCTGGCCACCGTGGTCGAACTCGCCCACCGGTTGGGCAAGCTGGTGACAGCCGAGGGCGTGGAGACGGAGGAGCAGATGCTCGCCCTCCGCCAGATGGGCTGTGACAAGGCCCAGGGCTTTCTCTTCGGCCGCCCCGCCTCCATCACCTAGCCACCGGGCCCCAAGCCCACGGACGGCTTGGCCCGGATCCCTCGTTGAACCCGGGACCACGGGTTCAACGAGCCAGTTCGGCCCAGACGACCTTCCCCCCGGCCACCGGCTCGGTTCCCCAACCCCGCGCCAGGGAAGCCACCAGGGCCAGACCTCGCCCGGACTCGCTCAGCGCCGGCGGCTCGGTCGCCACGGGCAGTGCCGGCTGGTAGTCGGTCACGGAAATGAGCACCGCGTCCGCTTCGGCCTCGACTCCCACCGTGAAATCAGATCCGGCGTGCAGGATGGCATTGGTTGCCAACTCGGAAACGACCACGGCCGCGTCATCCACCAGGTGAGTGACGCCCCACCGCTCCAGGACGCCGACCACGAACCGCCGGGCCTGCCTGGGAGCGAGCAGGTCGGCGCTGAAGCGCTCCTCCACTATTGGACTGTTCCCCTCTGGACCCGGAACGACACCGACGACGCTGGAGTGCAGCCCGCAGGCTGGGCGGACGAAGGCGCCCCGGTGCCACCCCTAGGCCAGGCCCCGGGCCTCCTTGAGGTGGTGCTTGAAGAAGATGGCCAGGCCGAGGACCAGGACATAGCCGCCCAGAACCAGCCAGTGGACCGCCGGCTGGCCGCCCCCGTCCAGCAGGGCCAGGCCGAGGGCCGGCTGGTGGAAGCTGGGGAGGAGCCGGGCCGCCACCTGTAGCGGGTGCGGCATGCTGCTCACCGGGTCGAACAGGCCGCCGAAGTAGCCCAGGACGAACATCAGGGCGGTCACGACAGGGAAGGCGGTCTCGGTGTGGACCATGAATCCGATGAAGGCGCCCAGGACCGCCAGGGGTAGGGACGTGACCCACAGCAGCAGGGTCAGCTCCACCCAGGTGCTGCCGGCCAGGCCCACGCCTCCGAACCAGGCGCCCACCATCTCGACCAGGACCACTACCGGTAGGACGACCAGCATGATGGCCATGACCTTGGTGCTGACATAGGACCACGCCGGTAGCGGAGTGACCCGGAGCTGGCGGGCCCAGCCCGAGGCCCGCTCGGCCGACAGCCGGGCCCCGCCCGCCGTCAGGGCCGCCACCAGGGACCCGAAGGAGCACATCGACACCATCAGATAGACCCGCCAGGGCACGGTGCCGTCGATGACCTTGCCGGCCCGGCGGTTGTTGAGGAACAACACGTAGAGATCACCGGGAAGCCGACCGTGATCATCAGGAACCGCCAGCTCCGGGCCAGCCGGCGCACTTCGAATCCTCCGAAGGCGAGGAGTCCCGTCACCCGCCGGCCTCATCCGGGGACGGCCGGGACGCCGTCAGGGCGACGAAGGCCTCCTCCAGCCCGGCCCCGGTCACCTCGAGGTTGGTGAAGGCGACGCCCTTGCCCACCAGGGCCCGCACGGTGGCGTCGGCGTCCAGGGAGTAGAGGTCCACTTCGCCGCCGTGGATGCCTACCTCGGTGACGCCTGCCAGCGAATCCAGCAGGCGGGCGTCGGGGCTGGGACAGCCGAAACGAAGCCGTTTGGCCGCCACCGACGCCTTGAGAATGGCACCCGAGCCGTCGGCCACCACCCGACCATGGTCGATGACGACCACCCGGTCGGCCACCCGGTCCGCCTCCTCTAGGTGATGGGTGGCCACCACGGTGGTGCGGCCCTCGCGCCCGAGCTCCCGGATCATGTCCCAGAAGCTGCGGCGGCTGTCTACGTCCATGGCCGAGGTCGGTTCGTCCAGGAAGAGCAGTTCGGGGTTCCCGGCGATGGCCAGGGCGAAGCGCACCCGCTGAACCTGGCCACCGGAGAGGCGATTGGTCTGGCGTCCGAGCAACCCGGCTATGCCGGCCCGCTCCACCGTCAGGGCCGAGGGCGCCGGGTTCCGGTACAGCTTGCCGATCATCCTCAGGGTCTGGTCCACCCTGACGCCGGGAGGCAGGCCGATACCCGATCCGGTCTGGAGCATGACGCCGATCCGGCCCTCGCCCACGGCCCGCCGGGCGCTGGTCCCGAGCACCGTCACCTTTCCGAGTGTCGGTCGTATCAGGCCGAGGACGATGGCGATGGCGGTCGATTTGCCCGCCCCGTTGGCCCCGAGCAGGGCCACGGTCTCCCCGCGGCCCACTTCCAGATCGACCTCGGAGAGGGCCGGGTGGCTTCCGTAGCGGTGGGTGACCCCCTCGAAGCTAAAAGCCGGCCCGGCCGCTCCGTCTATTCCACCATCTAAGAGCCCAATGACCACTCCGGCTAGAGCCGGAGGTCCTGAGGGTCGTGCGCGAGGCCAGGGTCGCCAACTGGACACCCTGGCCGGAGTGCAAGCCCCATGCAGGCCGTGCCCGGGTCGTGCTGGCCGTCACTAGAGCCACGCGCCCGATAGGCGAAGGAAGTGGCCTAACTTGCCGCCGAGGCTGTTCGGCTTCGTCCTGGGACTCTGGAACCCGGCCGGCCCTGCGACGGCAACAACCGGGCCGCGGAGGTGAAGACCCCCGGTTGAACCCTTGAAGAGGGCGTCGCCGAAGGAGAACACGCCGCCGTCTTGGCCGACCAGCCAGTAGCCGGCGCCGTCGGGGGTGGCGGCCATGCCCACGATGGGAGCAGCCAGGTGCATTGCCCCAGCTGATCCCTTGAAGAGGGCATCGCCGAAGCTGAACACCCCGCCGTCTTGGCCGACCAGCCAGTAGCCGGCGCCGTCGGGGGTGGCGGCCATGCCCACGATGGGGGCAGCCAGGTGCATTGCCCCAGCTGATCCCTTGAAG